>Ga0164295_10001982_pt1 | contig 17051 bp, 14 predicted proteins | sample GEODES006metaG_FD_111798 | JGI IMG/M metagenome (GOLD analysis project Ga0164295, IMG submission 111798) | Oligotrophic lake water microbial communities from Sparkling Lake, Wisconsin, USA - GEODES006 metaG | ecosystem: Environmental > Aquatic > Freshwater > Lake | place: USA: Sparkling Lake... | reverse complement strand
GTCTTACAAATTGTATTGAAGCTTAATACCACCCAAAAAATTCTCAGGTGCTGATGGATTGTAAAAACGGTTAACGGCCGCATTCAAATCATTTCCCAAACCAAAAGGAGTATTAAATGATTTATCATAGGATAAGTAAATTTCTCCCTTGATTTTTTTTGAAAAATCTTTTTTATATCCTAGCCTACCAAAAAATAGCTGATAAGAATTTGCAAAAACACTGTTGGCGTCATTCAAAGGAATTTGATCTGTGTAACTGTAGGTAAGATTGACATAAATTCCTATTTTGGTAGATAAGTCTGTTCCCAATACCATTACCCTTGGAGAAGTTCCGGTTAATTTTTTTCCTGAGTAATCAATAGTACCCTGCTGATAAGTTTTAAATGCTGCATCAATCAAAGTTACATTAGACCAACATTTAAGTTCTCGAAAAAAGTAAACACTATTTCTTATGGGATAATAATTGAGTGAAAACTCCATCCCCTTTTGTTCTGTCTGTCCGGTATTTACAAAATAATCTGCCCCTGCCGCATCTCTTCTAGTAACAATTGTATTGTTTAAATGAAAGAAATAAGCTGCCACTTCAGAATATAATTTATTTGGTATCCATTCACTTCTAAAACCTACTTCATAATTTGTAGCTCGCTCTGCATTTAACAAATCGTTGAAAACTCCCGATGAAGGAACAATTTCATCAATCGTAGGTGGAGAATAACCACTACTAACAGTAGCGTATAAACTATAATTAGATCCAATTTTTTGAAGCAAAGAAATCCTTGGTACTACCACTGGATCAAAACTTTTTTGCACCTCCTTTACCGGCCTTCTATTGAGTCGGGTAAACCCATATCCATAATTGTTATAACTCAGCCCCGCATCTAGAATTAAATTTTTAGTAATCTTTAATTCAGACTGTAAAAAAATATTGTATTGTTTAGCAGCTATCTCGTCATCAAACTGAAGGGTATCAGCTACACCGAATTTATTTCCAAAAGTTCTAGTAGAAGTAAATCCATATTGGAATTCACCTCCCATATGAAATTGAAAATTTTTATGTTGATACTGAGTAACACTTCTTCCACCAATTCCTTGCTCTGTTTTTCGCTGATAATTTAGAATACTAGGATTACGAAAACGCGTACCTGAAGTATAAAAACTTGTGGTGTTACTCCAAGCCTCAGAAAAATGATACTCGTTAGAAAAACCAGCATACATGGTTTTAATATACAATGCAGCTTGCTGCTGCGCAGCACTTCTATTTACACCTGCTGCAGGCCTCGACTGGCGTGGATTAGCAGTCTGTTGAGCTAAGGTAAGTCCGCCAGGTGTTTGATAATATAAATCGCTGTAAAAAATATTAGTAGAGATCGTTTGCTTAGGACTTACAATAAAACTCGCTGTATAATTAGCAATATCTTTTCTTGTAGCCGTTTGATCGCGCCACCCATCTGACTGTTGATGTGATACTTGGAAGGTAGAATTAACCTGATCAGTTTGATTACGATACGTTAAATTAGTTTCAGCTAAACCATAACTTCCAACCATAGAACCCAATGAAATACTATTTTCTTTATACCCTGCCATTCTACTATTCAATAATACTACACCGCCAGTTCCAGCACCATACATACTTCCACCTGGCCCCTTTATAATTTCTATTTTTCCTACATTACCAAATCCTAACTGATTGAGATAGGTATTACCATTAGCATCCGTAAATGGAATACCGTTCCAATAAACTTTCACATTTCTAACTCCAAATGGTGAACGTAGCAAATTACCTCTTATAGACAATCGATAACTTCCTGGACTGCGCTCATCCATCTTTACGCCAGGAACAGTATTAACAGCGGGTAGAATAGATGCATCACTAAATCTTTCTAAATCTGCTTTACCCAGTACAGTAACGGTAACGGGTAAGTTTTTTAAAGAAGCATTTTTTTCAAAGGCTTTAACGGTAACCGATAAAAGGTTATCATCGGTAGCATGCAATTCAACTAACTTATTTTGTCCATTGATAAAATCAATTAGCAAAGACTCATAACCAACATGCGAAAATAATAACTTAATTTTTTCATTACTACTATTCAACTCAAATAAACCATTCACATCGGTAGTGGCAAACACTTTATTGCCCAAGGAAACAGAAACACCTTGTAATGGTTGCCTCAGATCAAGACTTACTACTTTACCTTTAATTAAAAATTGGGAATTAGCTGTAAAAGAAAATAGAGTCAATAAAATAAATAGACCATAAATAAACTTCATGAAATGGATGTTGGTTTATTCTGCTAAATTATTAATTAAATCTCTCAATAAGATATTTATCAATTAACAAAAGTTATTCCAATAGAAAAATTGGCCCTCCGACTATTGTAACCTATGATATCCATATAAAATTGATCCGTAATATTTCTTGCATCCACAAAGCCACGAATCTTCTTAGAAATATTGTATCCAGCGTAGAAATCAAGGGTATAATAGTTCGGCAATTTTTCTGGTCCTTCGTCATACTCTCCCTTTAACCGATTACCTACAAAACGAAAAGAAGGGCTCACCGTAAGTTTTTCAATAGGATGAAAATTCAAAATACTATTGATTGTAAAGTTAGGCCTTAAATAAAAGTTTTTTACCTTTTGATTGTCCATGGTTCCTTCTCCATTTACATAAGTAATATTATTTACCCACTGTATTTTTTTGCCTATTTCCAACTCTGTTTCCAGTTCTACACCATAATCATTTTGTTTGTCCTTATTTAAATATTTTCCATCATAAGTGACTGGATCAGTATAAAAAATAATCAATTGTCGGATATCTCTTTTAAAACCTACTAATCGAATTGAATTCTTTTTATTGCTACTCAATACTTGCGCACCTACTTCATAATTATTGCTTTCTTCTGGCTTCAATTTTAAATTACCATACTCACTATACAACTGATATAAAGATGGAATTCTAAATGCCGAAGAAATATTAATGAATAAGCGAGTATTGGTATTTATATTATAAGAAGGATTAAATGAGTAGGTAGTATTATTACCATACAAGCTATGTTGATTATAACGTACCCCTGCTTCTAAATTATAGCCTCTAAAATTAAGAAACATCATAGATGCATACGCTGAATAGTTAGTAACATTTGCAATTTCACTTGATAAAAAACTTTGATAAGGTCCATAACTACTAATACTCAAATACGATTGATCTGTATTTTGCGCATTGCGTTGCAACCCGCTTAAAAGGGTGATCTTTTTTGCCACTTTAAAATTTGCATACAGTTCCGATATGAAAGAATTTCCATTGTACTCGCCTCTCGAAAACTTTGCAAAGCCTCCAACGCTCGCACTATCATCCGAAAGCGTTCGCTTTGTTTTTACCAACGTATTTGTAAAATGAAAATCGCTTTTAGCAGTCTTATAAACCATTCCCACTGTTTGAATCAAAGTGCTATTCACGCCTGTATAATCCTTTTCATCTTTATAGCCACCTGCATCTAAATTACTTTTGTACTGCACATAATTAGAACTAGAAGTAATTGAAAAATTTTTAGTAGCCGCAAATCCTAAGTTGGCTAAAAAACTATTTTGTAAAAAACCATCCTTATCAAAACCTTCAACACTCGTGCTATCGTAAGCTGAAGAAAACCCTTTTGATGCTGTATGATTATAAGAAAGATTATAATTGAACCGATCATTTTTTCCACTTATTCCAGCATTGGTTTTGACTGTGCCATAACTGCCGTAAGATATGCTAGCCGATGGACTTATTTTTTTGGTAGACCCTTTCTTGCTAATAATATTGATGACACCTGCAACTGCAGAGCTACCCCATAAAGTACTTTGTGCACCTTTCAATACTTCAATTCTTTCAATTTGCGAAAGAATCAAATTATTAGGATCAAATGAATTGCTGATTAACGAAGGATCGTTTACTGGGATGCCATCTAATAAAATAAGGGTGTTGCCAGAAGAAGATCCACGAAGAAAAATATCTTGGTTGGTTCCCAAGGTATTGTTAGCACCATTTACGAATATCCCTGACTGGTAGTTAAGGATCTCTGATAAAGTTTTCCCAGCATTTTGCTGCAGGGTGGCTTGGTCGATTACAGTGACCACTTTACCAGTTTGGGATTGTTTAATAATAGACTTTGTGGCGGTGACCACTAATGCATCTAGATTTTTTGTACTATCCACTTGGGCGTACAAATGACTGCTGAAAATAACAGCAGTCACCCATAAAAATTTCATTTTCATTTTTGAAATGTTTTAAATGTGACTGCTTCCGGAAAATTTAGGTACGGCTATTACATAGCACACCTGTTAGAAATATAAATGCCTTTCAGCGCTTACACTCCATGCCTTTCACCCGAAAGCCTTGAATGATTAAATTGTAAGTTGGCAGGTCTTCTGGCTTAAGCGTTTACTTCACCTTCCCGTTAATTAAAACAGTGGTGTGAGAGAAGTTACCCTTTACTTTTTCTGAAATTTTCAGTCATCAATAAAAGATCGCTTTTACAGCTACGGGGATAGCGCCGGAATTTCACCGGACTTCCCTTTTAATTCCGATCCACATCGGAAACCAAATACTTTGCGAATTTATGTATTATAAATCATTCCCATTATTTAATATTAAACAATGCTGTGATTACTCACATTAAAAGATTAGATTTTTTTAACAAGCCGCCCATTTCTTATCTGCTTTATGTACCTTCAAACTATGACAGCGAAATCCAACCAACTGAATCTTTTTGACCTTTCCATGATTGTGGTAAGTCTAGTGATTGGAATGGGCATTTTTAGAAATCCCGCATCAGTAGCAGCCACCACAGGTAACAGCTCTATCTTTTTTTTAGTGTGGATAGCAGGTGGTGTCATTGCACTGTGCGGCGCACTCACTTTTGCAGAAATTGGTTTACGGTTGCCTGCCATGGGTGGCTATTATAAAGTTTTTTCTGTCTGCTATCATCCTGCAATTGGGTTTACTGTAAATGCCTTGATACTCATTAGTAATGCAGCTTCTATGGCAATCGTAGCACTAATAGGAGCCGACTATATCAGTGACTTGCTCTTTGACCGTCCATCAGGTATATTATTTAATTCAGGAATCTCTATACTGGCTATCGTGCTATTCTATGTGGTGAATCTTTTTGGATTAAAAACAAGTAGCAGAACACAGAATGTATTGATAGTAATAAAAATTACATTGATACTCTTACTCATTGCTAGTGTTTTCAAAGGGGTAATTATTACACCTCATGGCTACGAAAGCAATGCAAAAATTTATACACTATCTGATAAATCGGCTGTGACCCTATTTTTAATTTCACTAATTCCTGTTTGCTTTGCTTATGGCGGATATCAACAAAGCATCAATTTTGGTGGTGATGTAAAAAATACAAAAATATTACCCAAGGGAATTTTTATTGGTATCACCATTGTAGTACTCCTTTATTTATCTATCAACTACGCTTACACGAAAGTGATTGGATATGATGCGATGAAAAATGCGAGTGCCATCGGAGCTCTTTTATGTGAAGCCTGGTTTGGTAAAGCTGGTGGAAAAATATTTGACCTACTAATGTGCTTGAGTGTGCTAGCCTATGTAAATATTGTACTAATGAGTAACCCTCGCGTGATGTTTGCTATGAGTGAGGACAAAGTTTTTCCCAAAATATTTTCTTATCGAAGCCCAAAGAACCAAGCGCTTGTACCAGGCCTTACTGTTTTTGCTTTGATTGCAATTGTCGTTACTTTTTTTGGAAAAGGGGTAGACAATATTTTATCCTTCACTATGTTTCTTGACAGTATCGGAATGAGTACCTCCGCTGCTGCCATTTTTATATTAAGAAAAAGAAAAGTAAACCAAGAAATGGTAACAGGAAACTGGAATAAATTTACTCCTCTATTTGCCTCCTTCTTTGTTTTTAGTTTTGGTTTGGTAGCAGCAGGTGTAGTTATTAGAAATGTGAATGCTGCATTCATTGGAATTGGATTGCTGGCCTTACTATTGGCAATTTATTATATTTTTTACTTTAAAAAGACTGCCTGATGGATCTCTCTTATATCATCAATGAATTGGGTGAAGACAGAGAAAATTATTTCAATGCCATTGCCCCTCCCATTATACAAAGTAGCAATTTTGCTTTTAAGACTGTGGATGAAATGCGCAGCGCCTTTGCCGATGAATACTCTGCCTACTTATACAGTCGTGGCGTAAATCCTACAGTAGAAATTTTATGTAAAAAGTTGGCTGCCCTTGATCATGCAGAAGATTGTCTTGTATTCAGTAGTGGCGCTGCCGCCATCTTTGCAGCCGTGTTGGCCAATGTAAAATCGGGTGACCATATCGTATCTGTAAAAAAGCCCTATACTTGGGCACAAAAAATGTTTAATCATATTTTGCCTCGCTTTGGAGTAACCACTACCTATATTGATGGAACAGATATCGGCAATTTTGAACGCGCTATTTTACCTTCTACCAAAGTAATCTATTTAGAAAGTCCTAATAGTTGGGATTATGCAATACAAGATTTAAAAGCAGTTGCCGAATTAGCGAAGTCAGAAAATATCATCACCATCATCGATAATAGTTATTGTACTCCTATTTACCAGCAACCCATAGATTTTGGAATTGACTTGGTATTACAATCTGGCACCAAATATATTGGTGGACACAGTGATACAGTAGCAGGTATATTGAGTGGCAGCAATGAAATGATAAAAAAAATATTTCATTCCGAATTCTTAAATATTGGTAGTGGTATTTCCCCTTTTAATGCATGGCTACTTATCCGCGGATTACGAACACTACCAATGCGACTCGAAAGAATTACCAAGACTACTTTACAAATAGTACAATATTTAAAAGCGCATGAAAAGGTCGAAAAAGTAATTTTCGCATTCGATGAAAGTTTTCCTCAATATGCACTTTCCAAGCGTCAAATGCAAGGAGCCTGCGGACTCGTTACTTTCATTGTAAAAGCTGACACAGTAATGCAAATAGAAAATTTCTGTAACAGCTTGCAACATATTTTAATGGCAGTAAGTTGGGGTGGGCATGAAAGTCTGATTGTACCAAAATGCTCCGGCATCCCTGCAGCCAATTTTAATGCTGTCAATGCCGAACACCGGATGATCAGAATGTATGTAGGTCTCGAAGAAGCGGAGTACCTGATAAAAGATTTGGATCGAGGGTTTGGGGGAATGGAGTAAATGGTATTTATTTTCAATTGTATTTTATGTAAACCGTTAAAACGGTTTTATTTGAATTCCATTTCAATTCATAGCCCATGGTTTAAACCATGGGCTATGAATTGAAATGGAATTGTTGTAATTGATTTAAATAACCATCTTGATTATAAAAACAAAATTAAATTTGTTTGATATAAATATATAATAACACAGATAAAGTTATACTCACAGAAAGGTAAATAATTTCCATTAATATATTTTGTTTGATTTTAATTGCTTTCCCCAATTCTTTAAATCTAAAAAGAATTAAGGCAATAAAAAAGGGGATATAAAAATTTTGCAGAATTAATCAAGTGATTCGTGAGAAATACATAAGCCAAAAGAAATAACAGCAATAGCGACGCCAACAGGCCCAAGAAACTTTTTTGCAACTGCCGATCCAGATACAAAAAATACCGCTTTGTTTTCAGTAATTTCTAGTTGTCATTGTTTATTCCCGGTTGATTTAATAAAACTAGTTTAAAAAAATACTGTGAACAGCCTATTGCCTGCCACAGTATTTCAAATTGAATAACTCTTTTCAAAATTTTATTTTATTGATTCTTGCTCATTTTTTGGTTTCCTATTATAAAAAAAATACAGAAATATAAAGCAGAAAAATAAATAAATACCTATTATGTAAATATTTCTTGTTAGTTGTTTTGGTAAAATTAAAAACAACAACATATTAAATAGATAAAAAAAGATTGGAAATCGAGTTGGCTTTTTGACTTGTGTTTTTCCTTCTTTTTTCTTAATAATAAAATTTAAGTATAATAAAACAATGCATATAAAAAAATAAATAATAAGAATGTATATATTTCCTAATAATTGATTAGGAAATATAAAAAATAAAAGCTGAGTAATTATAAAAAATATAAATCCATAAAGAGCGATATTTTTTTTCATATCAATATATTTAAACAATTAATTACAGAAATTATCTTGACAAATGGCGAGACCTCCCAATTGAACTATACCGCAAAGAACCACGCAAGCTGGTATACCCAATCCAACTGTTGCAACCAAGGCTGTAGCGTCACAACTTGCATGACATAAGATCGCTCCAGATGTAGCTGCTCCAGCACATAGATAATACTTCCATGAACAACCACTGCCAGATCTTGGAGCTTTCATAGTAGGCAATGAACTCCTAGAAATTGGTTGTGAAATTTTAGTTGATAGAACTTCTGAGCATTCCTTATCAAGTATTTCTGATGATATTGGCTTATACGCTATTTTAATTTTACTCCAATTTGTTTTGAACACATTCATATGTTCCAACAGTCTGGTTGAAATATCTCCTTTGAAGAGGCTGTCTAGAACTATCATTTGATAGTCGAAGGATTGATTCTTATTTTGCAGAACAGAGACACTTTTTTGAAGATCACTTAACACTAAAGATTTTTGTTTCGTCAATCTTGACATATACAAAATATAATCAAATGTTTCATTTGTCAATTCAATAAACGCTTTGTCTTCGCTTAAATTTTCAGGATCTTTAAGCTCTACATCACTATTTTTTTTTGAACAACCTGCAAAAATAGAAGTTGCTGTAAAAGCAATGATTAATATTCCAATTAATTTTTTTTTCATTTTTTAAAAATTTATATCATTAATTAAAACCGCGCTTTTTTTATACAGGTTCGCAGCGTTGACATCCTGTATTCGATGGCCATCGAAATAAATTGCTTGAAGTTTTGATCGTAAGCGAATTTTTAATAGGAAGAAAAATATTTATTTAAAACTACCCTTTAAAAACATATGTAATTAATTTTTAATTCACTATTTTATAGGTTCATCCTTATAAATTATAACAAATATGATCGCTTCACTCCTACGTTATTTTAGAACCTTGCATAATCTCAAACAAAAAACAGTTGCTGACTTACTGGGAATGAGTCAGGCGAACTATAGCGATCTTGAAAATGGAAAAACTAAACTCAGTACTATTGCCGCTAAAAAATTAGCCGAACAATATGGAGTATCGATCAATCAATTCTATGCTGATAAAGGGGTTGAACAAAGTGGTTATCCAAATGAACTTCAAGCGTCCAACCCATTAAATAACCATGAAGTCAAGGAATATCGTCCTCTTCATAATATAGATCTCTCGGAACGCCCCAAACAATTCTCTAAGGAAGAAATAGTAGAACTTACCCTACAACTCAAAAACTTGGCAGAAAAAAGCAGTCGCCTTTTAAACTGGCTATCCGTTAACTATAGTACCGACCAACCTTAGCACCTCATAAAATACCTTACATCCTTGTAAAAGCGATACTCATAAAATTTTATACCAATAATGTAAGTTAAATGATAATTTTGCGCCAGTTTATGAGGCTTAGGAAATTATGACCGATTAGCGGTAGGCTTTACTCAAAACCACAAAATAAATACATGAAAAAAATATTGTTGATTTTATTATTGGTTCTATCCTATTCTTTCGGCTTCAGCCAGGTAAAATGGGATCTGCGTAAGATTGTGGACTATGCTATGGCCAACAATATCAGCGTAAAACAGGCTGCGGTGCAAGCCTCCATTTCTGGGCTTGCCTACAATCAAAGCAAACTAAGCAGATATCCTAACGCTAACTTTAGTGGCAATAGTGGTTTCAGCAGTGGGCGCAACCAGGATCCTACCTCTTTTAGCTTGATCACTCAAAACTATGTAAGTGCGGGATTACAATTACAAACCAGTGCTGATATCTTTAACTGGTACAGTAAAAGAAACACCATTCTTGCCAGTCAATGGCAATTACAAGCGGCCCTTGCTACTACTGAAAAACTCAAAAATGACATTGCCCTAATCGTTGCTAACGGTTACCTACAAGTGCTTTTAGCTAAGGAACAGGAAAATATTGCTCGCGTTCAGCTACAACAAACTAAGGAGCAGCTTTACTATACCCGCAAATTAGTGGATGCTGGATCGCTACCCGAACTCAATGCAGCAGAATTAGAAGCTCAACAAGCCCGTGATAGTGCTAGTTTTATTTCCGCAAGAGGAAACGCTCAACAAGCTACTCTCGCACTAAAGTCAAGTATGAACTTCGATGCCTCTGAACCTTTTGAAGTAGACGTGCCTCCAGTAGATAAAATCCCTGTTGAGTCTATCGCCGATCTTCAACCAGAAGCCGTTATTGCATTGGCATTGGTAAATCTCCCACAGCAACGCGTAAACGATTTTAACCTAAAGGCTTCTCAAAGAGCAGCCGAAGCCGCTCGTGGAAGAATGTACCCTACCTTATCTGCCTTTGGTAGTCTTGGTTCGGGATACAATAGCCGAGCCAAAGAAATTACTGGTTCGCGTCAATTTACAGTTCCGATTGGAAAAGTAAATGTTGGTGGTGCCGATTATTCTGTTTTTCCAAATCAACCTTTTACCAGTTATAATTATGGTGACGCTGCTTTATTTGATCAATTCAACCAAAATTTCAGACAGTCGGTGGGTTTAGCCCTTAGCGTACCGATCTTTAATGGTTCTTTAGTTCGCACCAACTGGCAAAGAAGCAAATTAAATATTCGTATTGTGGAGCTTCAAAAAGAAGGTGACAATCAAAGAATTAAACAAGATATTTACCAAGCATACAATGCCGCTACTGTAGCCATGGAAAGGTTCAACGCGAGTGAAAAAATTGTAGCCACTTCGCAACGCTCTTTTGAGTTTGCACAAAAACGCTACGAGGTAGGAATGTTAAGTACTTTTGAATTGATCACCAATCAGAATAATTTATTTAGAGCAAAACTAGAAAGCGTACTCAACCGGTTCGACTATGTTTTTAAAATGAAAGTACTTGAGTTTTATAAAGGCCAAGGGCTGAAGTTATAAAAAGCGGTGACTCAAAAGAATATTAAAATGAAATAAAGATTCAATATATGAGCAAGAAAGTAAAATTGATTTTAATCGGATTAGTAGTATTGATAGCTGTTTTAGGCGGCTTAAAATATGCTGGCGTATTTGGTAAAAAAGAAGGGACCAAAGTAACTGCCGAAAAAGTACAACTACGCACCATTACTGAAATCGTTAATGCGAGTGGAAAAATTTACCCAGTAATTGAAGTGAAAGTAAGTCCAGATATCAGTGGGGAAATTACTGAACTGACTGTGCTAGAGGGCGACAGCGTAACCAAAGGACAGATTATTGCCCGCATTTATGCTGACATTTATAGTATTCAAGCCAACCAAGCTGCAAGTGGAGTAGCACAAAGTCAGGCTCAAGTGGCCAATGCACAAGCTTCTTTGGAAGCATTCAAAGCACAGCTAGACCAATCTGAAAAGACTTACAAAATGCAAAAGCAGTTGTTTGATGACAAAGTAATCAGCCGCAATGAATTCAATCTTTCAGAATCAAATTTTAAAAGTGCTCAAGCTAATTACAATGCTGCCAAACAAGGTATTAAAGGTGGACAAGCCTCAGTTCAAAGTGCTCAAGCCAATCTTGCAAAGGCTAATAAAGATTTAGGAAGAACAGCGGTATTGGCTCCTATGAATGGAGTGGTAAGTTTACTCAATGTAAAGAAGGGTGAAAGAGTAGTTGGAAGTAATTTGATGTCAGGTACCGAAATGCTTCGCATTGCTGATATGGCAAAAATTGAAATTCGTGTAGACGTTAGCGAAAGTGATATTGCAAAAGTACATTTAGGTGATAGTGCCATTGTAACCGTGGATGCTTACAGCACGCGTAAATTCAAAGGAATGGTTACCCAGATTTCAAGCAGTAACAATGGCGCTGCTACGCAATCGGCACTTGCAAATACTAGTACGGATGTTACCAATTATAAAGTATATGTTCGTTTATTACCTGAAAGTTATTCTGACTTGTTAGATAAAGGATCTTATCCATTTCGTCCGGGAATGAGTGCTAGCGCAGATATACAGACGAAAACACATTTGAATGTGTTGAGTGTTCCTATCAATGCAGTTACCACACGTGATAAAAATGATAGCACAATGAAGATTGCAGGAGCCGCTAAAACAGAAGCTGAAAAAGCTGCTGCCTTAGAAGATGATTTAGAAGTTGTTGTATTTGTCGTAGACAAAGAAGGTTCAGTAAAAAAAGTAAAAGTGACTACCGCTATTCAAGATATTAATTACATTGAAATTTCAGGAGGACTAAAAGAAGGAGACAATGTTATTTCTGGACCTTATGATGTAGTGAGTAAACTACTAAAAGAAAAAGACAAGGTAAAAGTTGTAGAAAAGAAAGATCTTTTTGAAAAGGTAAAAGAATAAATTCTAATTTTTACATCCTCTCTAAAATGACGGATGATATATAATTTTATAAAAAACCAACTTTTCATTGATTGAGAAGTTGGTTTTTTTATTTTAAGTTTCTTCTGTTGACAATTATTTAAATAAAGCCTCGGCCACTGCTACGCTTTCGGTTTTTCCCACATCTACCAAATGATCGCCACTGTGGTCATAACCTAATATTGTATGATCAGCTGCAAGATCAAGATACGCATCAATGATGGAAAACTTTCCCTCTTGCTTTATCAAAGAAAATATTTTAGGCTCATATACTACTACACAACTATAAGCCTTTGCTATTAAATTTAATTTTTGAATAGAGATTTTTTCCTCCCCTGTCTGCTGGTTTTTCCATCCACAAAGTCTATTGGTTTCATCAAACAATAAAACCCTAGAAGAATTACGAGAAGTAATTCCCATGGTGATCAAGGGTTGATGTTGCTGATGATAAGCAATCAGTTTGCCAAGATCCATATTGGTCAATATATCTACATTTAAAGAAATAAAAGGCTCCTCACCTTCCAATAGATGTTTCGCTTTCATCAAACCTCCACCTGTTTCCAATAACTTATCCGTTTCATCGCTGATTAAAATTTCACTTCCCCAACCTTTGTTATCAATAACTGCGTCTCTCACTTGTTGAGCAAAATGATGCACATTTACTACCACCTCAGTAATACCGTATTGCTGAAGGTATTCAATATTGCGTTGCAACAATGATTTACCATTGACTGCCGCTAAGGCCTTGGGATGCTGGTCCGTCCAAGGTTTAAAGCGTGTGCCCAAACCAGCAGCGTAAATAATTGCTTTCATTATTTAAAAACGTTTTTTATAATCAACCAACTCAATGCTTCCAATTATTTCTATTGAGGTGAGTAAGTTCAATGTTTACCTTAAACTTATTTCTTAAGTGTCTAGCGATGGCCTCGGCTGCATACACGCTTCGGTGTTGACCGCCTGTGCATCCAAAATTAATTACCAAATTCTCAAAGTCTCGACGAATATATTCTTCAACCGAAATGTCGATCATACTATACACACTATTTAAAAAATCTGGCATTTTAGTGCGTTGTTCTAAAAAATCTTTTACTGGTTTATCTAATCCAGAAAGATGTTTGTATTCATCAAATCTTCCAGGATTTAATATCCCCCTCATATCAAAAACAAAACCACCACCATTTTTAGTTTCATCTTTTGGATAACCATTTTGTATAAATGAAAAACTATTTATGGCTACTATTAATGGAGTATCGACTGTTGCTTGCAATGGAGTAAATTCCTTCATCACTTCTTCGCTAGTGCACAACTCAAGTACTTTTGTAAATTCAGGCAATGCCAATCCAAGTGAATGGTGATTGATAAACCATTGCAAGTTTTGCAAAGCCAAGGGAATACTAGTTAAAAAATGAGCTTTTCGCTCAAATAATCCACGGAATCCATAAGCTCCTAATACTTGTAGTAATCTAATTAATACATAACCGTTATACTGACTTTTAAACAAATCCCTATCCACTGGTCGATTAATTAATTTCTCCAATGCGTCTATATAATCATCTAATAACGACTGTTTCCATTCATCAGGCAAATTAGCTTTAGCCTGCCATAGTAAAGAAGCAACATCATATTGTGGAGCGCCTTTCATACCTCCTTGGTAATCTATAAAATGTACTTCGCTATCTGGAGTCACCATAATATTTCGACTCTGAAAATCGCGGAACATAAAATATTTATATTCTGTTTGAGAAAGAAAATCGCTCAAAGCTTCAAAATCATTTAGGAGCTTTTGCTTATCATAAGGACGGCGCAATGCATCTAAAAAATAATATTTAAAATACAGTAAGTCCGCTAAAATAGCCTGTTTACCAAATTCAGCATTGGTTAGACATTTTGAATAATCAATTACCTCATCACCTTTTATTTGGAGTTGAGCAAGTTGTTGTAAACTTTTTTTATACAATAAATAGATTGGATCTGAGAAGCCGTTTTCCTCTAGTTGATTCAATAAAGAAACATCACCAAAATCTTGCTGTATGTAAATTTTATTATCCGCACTACAGTATAAAATCTGCGGAGTAGAAAGTTGCTGCAGCTGAAACTGGTTAGAGAAATAAATAAAAGCCTCATTCTCTTTTATATTAACACCATAAGTGGCGATATAAGTAGCTACTGAAGTATGAAGACGGAAATAATGGCGCTCACTACCTGCTTGTGGCAATCTATCAATCTTGGTAAGGGGCAACTTACTGAATTGTTCAAAAACCTTTTTGATCTCATCTATTTCTACCTGCATATCAATATTATATTGAGTAAAATTAACGGATTTTCATCAGAGGGTAAAAAGACTTGACTAATAGCCATCTTATTAATTAAAATAAGTAAAGAGTGAAAAATCAGCATCCAGCAACTTAGATAATTGTTGACATCGCTAAGAGCTATTGTCGGGATTAGGGTATAGCTACGAACGATTCCGCAGTTTTTCGTAAATGGAAATATCCATCATCACCAACAACATACCATAAAACACATCTTCCATCGGAATGGTATAAATTCTTACTCCTAAATTTTCAATGTCATTGTAAAGAACAACTGGGATAGAAGTGAGTAATCCATTGACCAACAAAAAAGGAATTAATATAATAGCATAGGCTATCAAGAAGTAGGCAGTATGAAAATCTTTAAAAAAACTTTTTGCGATGTAAATAACTGCAATAAAAATAGCAGTAAAAATGAAAGTCCAGGAAGTATAATATTTACTATTAAAATAAATACCAGAAACTAATAATAGAATTCCTATACCCTTTAAAATTTGTTTCGACCGTCGGTTATCTTGAAGGTTTGGAAAATAGCAGCGAATACATTCATAAATAAAAATACAGCAATAAGGAACGATAATGAAAAAAAGCACTTCCTCGATAGGTAAGTTGACCAACTTTAAACCGGTAATATAATTTTCATTAAAACTCCAAACACCTTTAGAAGTAAAGTAAATATCCCAGATCACATAAAATAAGGCAGGAAGGACCATTGCTGGAAAAAGATATTTCCATTTTTTATAAAACATTACTTTTTTATCAAAACTAAGAGCGAAAGGTCCGATTATAGAAGCTCCCAGAATTAAAAAATAAGTAAAATGTGCGTTCATATGAATACCCAATGGGTTTAATCAATTATAGCAAAATGATGTAAAGAAAAATTCATTTGAACTAAATGGAAGAAATTGGAACTTTCTCCTCCATTCTGTTTTTGTCAGCTTTTACTTTATCCCAATATTTTTTTGCAACCAATAGCATACCAAAACTTTCACTTTCCTCCTTATTCAAATGCTTGTGATGCATTTTGTGTGCCCAGCGAATGGTTCTGATATAAGTATTATTACTGCGCGTAAAAAATTTAAACCGCTGGTGAATGATCACTTCATGTACTACAAAATAGGCAAAACCATACAATGCAATTCCTGCACCAATTGCGGCTACCCAATAGACTTGGTTTTGCAGACCCAACATTATACACAACCAAGAGGGGATAGCAAAAATCAGGAAAAACGCGTCGTTCTTCTCAAAAAAACCAGCTCCCTTTTTATGATGATCTTCATGTAGATACCATAAAAATCCATGCATTACAAACCGATGGGTTAACCAGGTGATGCCTTCCATTAAAATAAAAGTAAGCAAGGTTAGGGTTATAAAAACAAGTGCGCTCATAATAATAAATTTTTATTTCAAAAAGGTTCGTAAAATCAAAAAGAACAAGGCCTGTGTTAGCAACAAATTTACTGCGAATTTATTCTCTTTTCTAAAGTTGAAAAAATTAAAAACAGTCAACAGCAATATACTGATCAATAGCCAACAGAAATAGTTATAAAATGGGACAGACCCATCCCCACCCCAGGTCCAAAAGCCTAATTTGATTGCCACCGGCTCCATTAGCCAGTCAAATAAAACAGCTAAAGAGGCTCCATCAAATATCACTGACATTGCTTTTAGCTTTAAGGACGGTTCATTGTAGTCCTTTGCTACTCTATGAATCATCTTATTCAACAATACATGCGTACCAATACCGCTACAATAAATGATGATAAACCAATTGACAGCGATCAAAATAGGCACTTGAAATAACTGAATGCCTAATATTTTAGAATAATGATAGTCGCCAAACAATAAGCCCGTATTCACTCCGACCACTTCTGATAAAAATCCGACAATAAAAACAATGCCGATAAAAAAATAGAACGACTTATTTTTTTCAGGATGCGTCCATATTAATAAGAAAAAAGACAATAATAAATTAAATGGTGTGGAATGAACGAAAAAATTATTGTCAGTAAACAGCATTCCCACTAACCCAATAGCATGAAAAAAAATGGCTATGCCAGTAGCTATTTGATATTTTGAAAATCTGTTGATCACTAATAAATAAATTAAAACTTATACTACCCTAAATAATTATTTTAAAACACCATTGAATCCCCTAACTAACAAAAAATTTGCGAACTCTACTAGCTATTTAAACAAAATCAGGCATTCGCTTTTACAATCAAGTCACTGACAATTTTAGCACTTTTAAGGCAAAGCGGAAT
>Ga0164295_10001981_pt1 | contig 17056 bp, 17 predicted proteins | sample GEODES006metaG_FD_111798 | JGI IMG/M metagenome (GOLD analysis project Ga0164295, IMG submission 111798) | Oligotrophic lake water microbial communities from Sparkling Lake, Wisconsin, USA - GEODES006 metaG | ecosystem: Environmental > Aquatic > Freshwater > Lake | place: USA: Sparkling Lake... | reverse complement strand
TCTCGCAGCACGTAGATCGCCTGCTGATTGGCTCGCTGACCAACTCGCCGCAGTGGGTGCCCGTTAATTCAACTCGCTTCCCAGCAAGCGCACGGCGCAGCGCGTCACTCAGGTAGGAGCGATTCCAAAAGTTCAGCCGCTCCGTGGGGGCCATCGACTACTAGGTCAGCTCGCTCCAGCAAGCCTTCGGGAGATTCGGTGCTTGCGACCGCAACCCTCAGCACGGCTCTGCCTTCGGCAGCGAGCAAATCGAGTGCGTCGAATGCCGGGAAGTCACCGACGTCATCACCCATAAAAAGCACCGGTCCGTCGAGTTCCCTCGCAAGGCGGGCCAATACGGTGCCCTTGTCCTCGGCCACCGGCGGATGCAGTTCCACACTCATCCGAGCGCTACGAATCTCGAGTCCGGTTGTGCCCACCCACTCGGCAGCAAGTCTGCGTGCCTCAGCGGCCAACTCGGGATTCCCTCTGTAGTGCAGCGTCAACGAAAGACCTTTGCGCTCAATCCGAAGCTCATCAGGGGCGGAGCGCTCGGCAACGGTCGCCACATCTCCAAGCACGTGTCGCCACCGCTCGGATTCGCCGTGTTCTTCAAGTCGACCATGCCGGACGACCTCAAGGCCGTACAGACCTACCAGGGTCACCGAGGTGGGAAAGAACGGGACCAAAAACCCCACCGGCCGACCGGAAATCACCGCAACCTCGCCGTAGTGATCGGTCAAGGCTGCGAGCAGTGGTCCAACTCCCTCAAGGGGGCGGGCCAAGGCAGGCTCGTCAACGATGGGCGCAAGCGTTCCATCGAAGTCCACCGCCAGCACAGCTCTGGCGCTGTGAAGAAGGAACTCACTCGGCGGTGCAAACTCGCCGTTCACAACGCGAGAGTTCAGCCGGTTGTCGGCGGTGTAGCTGCACCGCCAGAGGAGTTGATGTTGCCCGAGGAGTTGGTAGCCCCTGAGGTGTTGGATGCCCCTGTGGAGGTGGCATCTGGACCCAGAACCACAAGAACACCGAGGTCCGAGGGCTGCACCTTCGCCAAATTCGCACCCGGAGGAAGCGACTGCACTCTGCTTGCATCCAGCCCGAGTTGGCTTCCGATTGCTTGAGCGTTGGCTTCGTATCCCTGAGCGAAATACACCGTCGTTGCAGATTGCTGGCCAACGGCATCAGTAGCAGAGGAGGACGTGTAGCCAACGCCGGAAAGCGTCGTTGCGACAGTTCGAGCAAGCCCGCTAGTTCCTGATCCGTTAGCAACTACGACCTTCACCGATGCAGGGGGAACGCTAGGAGCAGCCGTAGTGGTAGGTGCTGCGGAAGTGGTGGTTGCAGCAGCAGCGTCCCCCTCAGGGACAGAAACCGATGAAGCGTCCTTCCCAAAACCGACAGTGCCACCTTTCAGGAGGACAATCAGCCCAAGGATGACTGCCACCCCCACCAAGATGAGCCCTCGTGATGCGGGGTCGGCGCCGCTAGTGCGAGGCCTCCGTTGCTGGGTCGAAGTCATGCTGTCACCCTAGCCAAGGTCCCCGCAGCGCTCAGTACGCAGCGCTTACCAGCCTCTGGTATCGGGGGCACCCTTAAAGGGTCCAACCACCCGCTCCGTAATCCATCCGCCATAGAAATCGCCATCATTCGGCGACACAACATCTACTCCCACGGTGCACATATCCACCCGCTGAGCGTAAAAAGCGACGCAACAGCTGATGACTGAAAAGTTCGAGGTTGGGTCGGGGTAGTACCAGCCAGCATCGGCAATGACGCGATCCCCTACCACCAGGTCGAAGTACGCAGCGAGCCCCTTCCACTCACAAAATGTGCGGGTGGCACTGGGTCGAATGAGGTCGGAACCTATCGATTCAGGTGGGAAGTAATAGGCGGGAGCTTGGGACGTCTCCAGCACCCGAAACCCAGCGGTGGTGTCGGCAACGATGTGACCGGCAACAGTGACCGTCAGTCGTTCGGTCACTGATTCCACTCTGGGCGGTCGCGGAAAGTCCCAAACCGACTCCTGGCCTGGGCCTGGCTCAATTCGTTGCGGACGCATCTGCCCAGACTGCCATTCTTCGCCGGTACATGTCGGAGGAAGCGGCGACAGTCACTCGCTAGGGCGCTGGTGGGTTGCTGAGCCCAAACCATGCCGATCGGCCACCTCAATTGCTGCAGCCACCGTCCATGGCACATCCACTGTTACCTCGTCACCCTGTGAGCGACTGTTCCAGCACGCGGCGAGGCCGGTATCGATCAGTGTCAGGTGCCAGTCAATCCGGAGGCGCCGCCACACTGTTGCCCGCGTGCGGGAGGACCAGCGCCCACCTCGAGGTTGGCGAATTGTGCGAGTGCAGGGAACCCGTGAGAGCGCTGCTCCAAGTTCCATGAACTCATCGGTGCAACGATCGACGACTGCCTCTACAACGAGCGACTCCAACGAACCGGCGGCCACCTTTGCTCCGGTCAACTGGTGTGCCGACAAATGCGCAGCGGCTGTTGGCTCAGGCCGACGCTGCCATTCCGGCTGAACGGCAAGGCGTGGCACCCCTCGCCAATGAAGGTGATCAATCACCGGCAACAAGGTGGCGACATGGAGGTCCTCTGAGACGGCCATCGAGGTGTCCAACAGTTGACGCATCAGTGCGTCGGGTATCCCCAGCGGAAGGTCCACTGTTTCACCACATCGAATCGAAATAGCGGTAAGTGCCCCCGCCGTAGTGCGACAAAGTTGTTCTATCGATCCTCCGGGTGCCACCGATGGCTCAAGTGCTCTGCGGAGCCGCTCAAGGTGCGCTCGGGTTTGGGCCAACGCCTCAGTCGCCGCGGTTTGCGCCGCAGGAATCCTGATGGCATCTAGGTCAACCATGTCGAGTTGTTCGTGAAGTTCCCGATACGCCACGACCGCTGCGACCGAGTCCCGCTCTGAGCATGACGCCAGCAGGTGAGCGTCAACCCCGATGGCAACGACCTGTTGCAGTTCCTGAGTGCGCACCGCCCAGGTACACCAATCACATTCAGCGACCACGCCAAACGGTCGAGGACATTCGTCGAGATGGCCCCGGGCGGTCGCAGCAAGCACCAACTCGTTGAGCACAGCGGCGGCGTTCATTATTGGTCCTGAATCCGCACAACCTTTGAGTGAGCGTTCAACACCACTCATCACGGCGCTCTCAGTTGCGCCCGGCAATGAAGGGACCGCCAATCGACCAATCTGGGACGACTCCGTACATGCTGAGGTCGCCACGCTCGTCCCACTGCTCATCCGATGCAGAAACGGCGCTGACCCACTCGGTCACGCCTTCCGCCACCGACGGGTCGAACCCCGCTGCGCGGAACCACTGCGGGGGAACGTCACCGCGTGCCGCTTCGGCCGCAGTCTTTGTCGGGCCAGCGGCGGCCTCTGGCTCATGGCCCCAGATGCTCAACATTCCATCGTTCGCTCCGAGGTTGTGAAGGGGCCACACGTATCTGGCAGAACCCAGGAAGACGGCGAAGAGCGAGAACGAAGAAATCGATGGAATGATCCAGTCGCACGACGAGAGGGTGCGAAGGTCGTCCAACACCGAGCCTCTAGCGAAGCGCGCCGTGCCCAAAGTTGCCAACCGCCCTATCAATGCATCTACCGGCACTCTGTCGGGCCCAGACGCATCGGTCGTCACAATGAACTCAACTGATCCAGTTATGCCGGAAGCGACTGCAACGGCCGCAGCCTCGGACCAACTCAGGCCCAGGCGCACGTTGGTCGCCTCTGGACGCACATCGCTGGACTCAAAATCTCCGCGGCGAATATGAATACCGATCGTGGTGGATCCGGTGTTGCTGTGCTGTGTGTCGGTGAAACCAAGACGTTGAGCAAGGAACGGTTTGGCTGATTTGATCGTCAGCAATCCACCTGACATTCCGCTGGTGTGCCGAACAACGAAGCGCTTCGGGAGAGTGGGGGCTAGCTCCTTCATGAGCGTCTCGTAGTCACGTCCGCCGAGTTGTTGTGCTCCCACGCTGACTGTTGGGCTCCAAACTCGAGACACAGCAGAGAGAGCCGGCTTCCCGATGTTCTTCCCCATTTCTGGGCCATATCCGAATCGGTTCAACCACCAAGGCTGTTCAACTAGGTCGGCCCCGAGCACTCTTGCGCCAATTTGAGCCTTCGCTAACGGCATGAGTTCGTTTCCAAGCCCGGCGCCGCGCAGAACGATGGGCACCGCCACGGAGTACCGACTCATTTCAACCAACCATCAAGACTGACAATCGGAAGCCGAGGATCGTTCCGTGCAGACAGTTCATGCCACAACGTTGTTGGGGTCGGACAACTCTCAACCAAATCGCGGCGCACCCACGTGACTTCGAGTGCGTCGGGAACCGAGTAGCGCCCGAGACGAGCGAGACGAACAGCGTTGTTGGCTTGAAGGTGGACAGGAGCATGTGTCTCGGAAATCTTCCGAAGGACTCGAACAATCTCTTCAGCACGTTCCTCGTCAACAAGAGTTCGCAGCTCGTGAATCTCAACTGCGAGTTGTCGAACTCGGCGTCCCCAGTCGGCTGGTGCGGCATCAAAAACCGACCATTCACTGCCTTCTATGTCCATCTTGAGCACGAATTCTTTGTTGCCGCTTGGGTCCGCGAGATCCAACGCTTTCTCCAAAGAAACGGCGTTCTGAGTCTCGTCAGTAACCGCTGCCACTCCCTTGCGATGAAAACTGGTGTTGTGCAACGCGTGTGGTGGACGCCGAATGGTGGGGTCGAACTGAGCCACTGCAACTGCGCCGCCCTCAAGAGCGCTGATCTCCCACGAGTCATCCCAACCGACTCCAAGGGATACCGCAACGGTGTTGGTGAGATCGTTGGCCATCACATAGCCACCATCTGCAGGACCACCTACCCGAACCCAACCAGCAGATGGTCGGTTTTCGGGAATCAGGAGCCCTACGGCTTCCCGCAAATGTTGATCGGCGTCAGATACGGGTTGAGCCGAATGGTCGAGCCCATCGAGCAGCGCCTCATGCTGCACCTCGGTGAGTCGGGTCGGGTAGTCCGACAGCGCTACCAGTCGATTTGCGAACCGACGAGCGGTTTCTCGCAGCAACTTACGAACCTGATGACGACTGTTCATTTTTGGTCCTGAATCCGCACAGAAGTGATGCCGGGGCCGCTCGGCAATTGCACCGCTGAGTCAATCACAACCGCCACGAGCGAAGCGCCCGACGGTGCAGCGGCGGGCCACTGGGTGAGTCCGTCGGTGAGCACCGCAATCAGTCGGGGGGCCGGCCTGAGCGCTGCGGCGGCAGCAATCCCTACCCGCATGTCGGTTCCCCCTCCGCCGGCAAGACGCAATTGGCCGATATGGGAGACGCGTTGCGGTCGGGCAGCAACGGCGTCGCAGACCACCACCGTGAGGTTGGCCCCCGAACGGCGCAGTATCGAGTCCACCTCGGTAATTGCAGCGTTGAGTAACGATTGCGACATCGATGCCGACGTGTCGATCACTACGGCAACCTCGGGGAGGGTGCGACGAGCCCCTGGTCGGAGAATGTCGGGGTGGGCATCGTTGCGACGGTCCGGTCGCTGCCAGGTGGGTTCGGCAATTGCGGCGGCAGCATGAAGCGGACGCCCGAGAACGCTCCGAAGGATCCGTTGCCAGGGCACCTGCGGCTGCAGCAATGTCTGAGCCCAGCGCGCCAATCCGGGCGACACCTGATCGCCGTTTTTTGTGGCTTCAACCACGGCGTGCGCAACGTCACGGCGCACAGCGTCGGCATCGAGACCATCAACTACAGGGACATCGTCCTGGGTGAGTTCCTGTGCGAGTCGAGCGCCGCCAGATCCAGATCCGCATTGAGGTGCGTCTGCTTGCTGCTCGCTAGTGAGAAAGGCGGCTTCTGCCTTCAGCGCAGCGAAGTATGACTCCTCGGTACCTCGCGAGTTAAGGCCCAACGTAGAGGGCAGCACTGGATGAGGTAGTGGCATCCCATCTGCCACGAGGTCATCGTTGATGGCCGCATCCGTAGCAAGATTCCACAGGCGGAACTGCTCCTCTGTCACTCCAACAGACACCGCTCGGCGGGCGTGTTCTCGCACCACATGGTGCGCCTCATGCAGCATCACCGCAGCGCTGGCCTCAACTCCCCACGAGCGCGCCTGATCTAGGTCGAGGTAAAGACGCCAATGACGATCCACGGCGAAGGTTCCGAGCCCCGGCGTTGGAACCGGTATCAGAGCAAAGATTGCTGAGGCCAGATATGGCTCAAGGCGTGCGGCTCGCAGACGGGTTGCCGCCACAAAAGCCGCATCGGCTTGAACAAGATGCGGTGCGTGCGTAGCTCTCACACCAGCGCAGCCTCGCGAAGGATCGGCAAGAACGCAGTCGCAGTCGCCGGTGCAGGCCAAGAGGGATCGCGCAGGGGCAACAAATGGTTGGCAGCTAGGGCCGCCATATCGGCGACTCCCTGATCACACACATGTGCGAGCACCGCCCACCCAGCGTTCCATCGCTCCTCTGTGCATTCCGCTGCAACGGCCGCTGTCACAGCAGCAAGAGTCGCCAACACGAGGTCACTGCGCCGATCCAAACGGAGGAGCGTGGGATCAGCGAGCACCGCTTCGGGGTCGGGAAGATCTGCCTGTTCGGCGTAGCGCATGAACTCCATTGCTGGCCCCATCCCGACGAGTCCGCTCGTCAGTAGTTGTTGCACGCGCCGTGAGGCCCCGGCCGCTTCGGCCGCGGCAACAACCCGATACGCAGCAGCCCAACTTCGAGGCGAGGGCCATGCCCGACCTTGCGCGCCGATGTCAGAGGGCACCGCGTGCAGCACGCTGGGGCGGGCGGTGATGAATGCTGCAAGCAACGAACGCCACCGCAGTTCATTGACACTGAAATCCTCGGGGACCATCGGTAACTCAGCGGACTTCCACCCGCTCAGCAGTCCTGCTGACCATTCCCGGGGGTCCGGGTCCCAGGTGAGATGCAGGAATCGGTTTGCGAGCGGTGCGGAGAGATCGTCGCCACCGGCAGACGTCTCCGGAGGGTTCGCGGCGGCGACAATCGCAACCTCGCTCGGCAACTGAAGGTCACCTACTTGGCGCTCGAGGACCACCCGCAGCATCGCTGCCTGCACCGAAGGCGGGGCGGTGGTTAGCTCATCAAGGAACACCACAGAGTTCGGAGCATTGACGCAACGTTGTGCCCAGCGTGGCGGAACAAAGGTGACGCCATCGTCGGTACGAACAGGCAAACCTGCAAAGTCAGACGCCTCTCGAAGGCTGCCGATAACCACCTCAACTGGGCGCCCCAATGCCGAGGCGAGTTGCTCCACTACCGAGGTCTTTCCTCCGCCGGGGTCACCCCAGAGCAGGACGGGTTGACCTACCTGAACCGCTATTGCAATGGCGTGGCGAATCTCTGTTGCACCCATGCGCACCTTCCCGAACGACGAGCGACCATACGAACACATGTTCGTAGTGGCCGCAAGGGGGAATCCCGCGATTTTCTGAATCTCGCCGCTTCGGCAGAACTGACTCCGCTGCGAGTGGTCAGTTCTTTGCTGCTGCTGACCTAGTGTTGCCTCCTGCGCTGGCGGAGTGGCAGGGCCGCGAAATGGCGGAATTGTTAATGCAGTCATCTTTGGTTGTGCGCGCTTCATGCGGGCTGGGAATTTCTCTGGCGCTACTTGGACTCACAGCTTGCGCCGGTCTTCCAGGGCTTCCGGATCCGACTCCCATCACCACCTCCACGGTGCCAAGCACAACAACACAGGTGGCGAACAGTTCAACCACGACCACGTCGACCACAAGCACCACAGTTGCGCCAACCGTCAACTGCTCGGCACGCGGTGCTGGCGTTGATCTCCACGGATGCGACCTGCACAGCAACAAACTCGCTGGGCTCACACTCAACAGCGCCAATCTGTCGAACACCGATCTGCACGGGGTCGATCTGCGCAACACCAAACTCGTTGGGGCAAACCTCACCGGCGCCGATCTTTCTGGTGCAGATCTGCGCGGCGCCGACCTCACGAACGCAGTCCTCGTCAACGCAAACCTCTCCAGCGCCGACTTACGAACCACAAAGATCACGGGCGCAAACTTCACCGGCGCCAACACCAAGGACACCAAGTTCAACTAAGTCGCAGCTGTGCGCGTCGGTAGGTTGAACGTGACCATCAGGAGTTGACTGCGCCCAACCGTGAGGCGAGCACAATGGTGTTGAGATAGGTGCATCTCGGCACACCTGCCTGGCAATTACAGGAACAAGCAGAAGTTGCCGATCTCCCAACTGGTTCACGTCAGGGTCTTACCTTGAGTCACGACACTGACCTTGTACCCGAAACAAGGAGCTCATGACATGGGAACTTCCCGAACCAAGAAAATGCTCGCAGGACTGGCACTCGCCGGCACTGTGGGAGTCGGCGGCCTCGCGGTCTCGGCAGTGAACCCACTCGGTCCTGTTGGCGCAGCCACCAGCCCCTCCACAACCGTGGTTGCGAAGGCAGGTCCCCAAGGCGCTCGTAGCGACCGCGGTCCCCAAAAAGCGCTGAAGGAAGTCCTTGATGCATTGGTCAAGGACGGCACCATCAACCAGTCGCAAGCCGACAAAATCACTTTGGCCCTCACAGCCAAGGTCAGCGCCGAGCGCACCGAGCATAAGGCTCAGCATGAAGCTCGCCGCACCGAAATGCTTGGCGCAGCGTCAAAGGCAATCGGCGTTTCCTCCGCTGACCTCGAGACGGCACTCAAGAGCGGCAAGACCCTCGCAGAGGTCGCCAAGGCCAACAATGTGGAACCGCAAAAGGTCATCGACGCACTCGTTGCCGATGCCACAGCACGCATTGACAAGGCCGTTGCCGACGGCAAAATCACCGCTGATCAAGCAACCGAGCGCAAGGCTGATCTCGCAACTCGGATCGCTGATCAAGTGAACAACGGCAAGCCGGGTCAAGGACCTGGCGGCGGTCGCGGCCACAGAGGTCCCGGCGGCGGTCGCGGCCCCGGCGGCATGAGTGACCCAGGCGGCATGAGTGACCCAGGCGGCATGAGTGACCCAGGCGGCATGGGTGGTCCCGGCGGCCCCGGCGGCATGGGCGGCATGGGCGGCAACTAAGCACGCCGAGCAGCCCAGCAATCCCCCCTCGGTTTCACCCGTCCGGCATCACGCCGGGCGGGTGAGCCGCGTCAGGGGTCAATTCTTCGCAGGAACTCTCAAAAATCCCACTTGAACTGATGACCGCATTTGCGGCACAAGAACCACACCTCGGCCATCCGGGTCTTGCGTTCACAGTCATGGGTTCCGCACAGCGGACACTTTGGATACATCGTCGCCTTCCCTTCGTCGATGTGTGAAGTAGTGAGTTACAGCAGTTTTGCTGCGGCAAATACTTCGCGAACCTTGGGCTCAAAATGCTCGAGCGGGTAGGTCTCCCGGTCAGGATCAAAAGCGATCTGGTCCCACTCATCGGCAAACTTGGCAGCCAGCTCAAACTCCTCCGGGGTCAGTGACTCACGGTGCTGCTCCCGAGCATCGGGGTTGCCGCCGAAGTGTCCGTAGTAGTGGCGGCCCTGAAAATCCTGGTGCACGAGGATCATCTTGAAGACCTCGTCCCGCACATACGGACGAAGTATCTCTGCAGCGATCTTGGGGTGGTTGGGAACCGAGATGGCCTTGCCAACGTCATGGCACAGGGCGGCCACGATCACTTCGTCATCTGCACCTGCCTGCTCAGCGAGTGTGGCGGTCTGCAAACAGTGAGTGAGCTGGTCCGTAGAGAAACCATCGGTGATCGAATCAAGCGATTGCAACAGTCCAAGGACGCGGTCGGCCACTCGAGACTGGTTCTTCATGGTCTCCGTACCAATGACTGCCCATTGCTCAGCGGTGGACTCGTCCATACGTGTGAAGGTGTCGGTCATGGCAACAGTTTGCCGCGTCAGCGACCGCTGGGACAGGGCTATTTGTTTGGTGGGGACGCTGGCACTGGTCCGATCACTTTGGCAGGGACGCCTGCAGCAATGCAGTTCGGCGGAATCAGGCCACAAACAACCGAACCAGCGCCGATAACTGAACCGCGGCCGATAGTCGATCCTTTGAGCACCATGGCCCGGGCCCCGATGAACACGTCGTCACCAATCTCCACTCGGTCCTCAGGCTGTGGTTCCGGCAGCGTCGCGAATCTGCGACCGGTAGGTTCAAGTGGGTGGAAGTCTGTGTCCACAATCAGCACCTCGGAGCCCAGCAGCACGCGACTACCGATGGAGATGGAATAGGCGGCACAGATAACCGCGCCGCTCATCCCCACGTCATCGCCGATGAGTAATTCGGCCTCGGGGCGAAGTGTCCGCAGCATTACCGGACGGGTCGCCCCGAGCGTGGCCAGATCTGGTTCTGAGATCAGGCTCGCTCTTGCGCCCAATCGAACTCGGGACTTGGGTGCTAGTGCGATCGTCGGTCGGCCTAAGACGCTCAGCTCTGGGCCGAACTCGACGCCGTGTCGGCGAAGGTAACGTTCGGTTGATGTGAGGGTGAGCCACCGCGAGACCCGCTTTACTACACGGCGCGGTAGGCTGATCAAGCAGATCAAGGAACTGGCCTGCATAGCAGTACGCCGTGATAAGTGAAGAGCCGCTTGGCGAGCCAAGGCACAACCCGCAGGGCGACGCTCCGTGTGAACCATTTGAGACTTCCCCGCAGTTGCCCCTCTTGAAACACGAAGCCAGGCCGGCCTGTGCTGGTAACCGCCTCGGACACAACCTCTAGCTCGCACGACTGCAAGAGTTGCCGGATCAACTTCATGTTGTAGGGATTGATGTGACCAAGGTCAGTCCATTTGTAATCCCGCGGCGTTCGCCAGTGGAACTCAAGTGGTACCTCAACTATCACCCATCTCCCCACTCTCATCGCCTCGTGCAGCACCAATCGAGGATTTTCGAGGTGCTCAACAACATGGGTGAGGACACACAAGTCAAAGGACGCGTCGTCAAACGGCAATCGATCCCCGTCATATCTAGTCACGGTGAGACCGCGTTCTGTTGCGGCGTCTACCCCCGACTGGGATATCTCCACACCCTGAACTGGCCAGCCCCGGCCCACTAAAGCATCCGACACCGCTCCTTCTCCACAACCGATCTCCAAAGTGGTGGGAGTGGTTATAGATCGCTCCCCAGCTACTTCCCACTGCGACACGATATTGGAGACCTTGTCGGCGGCCGCTAGTTCACGCCAGTCAGAGGACCCCGCGTAATAATTGTCGTAGTGCACTTTCAGTGAACTCCTCATGGGCGCACGTTATCCTCGTCACCTTGTTCGCAGTGCGCTCGTGGCAGCCATTTTGGTCGCTAGCATTGCGACCTTCATTGGAAGAATCGTGAGCCACATGCCCCAGACTCAGCCGCCTGCAATCGACCGCTCCGAGCCAGTCTTTGTTGCAGGCCATCGCGGGCTCGTGGGCTCAGCTCTCATGCGCCGCCTTGAGTCAGAGGGCTTTACCAACCTGCTCGTTGCCGGGCGCGAAGAACTTGATCTTCGGGATCAGTCAGCAGTGAGCGCGTGGTTCGAGCGCAATCGGCCGACCAACGTGATTCTCGCAGCAGGAACCGTCGGCGGGATCATGGCGAATTCTTCCCGACCCGCCGAGTTTCTCTACGACAACATGATGATTCACGCCACCGTGGTGGAATCAGCCCACGCAACCGGAGTGGAGAAGCTCCTCTATTTGGGAAGTTCCTGCATTTACCCTCGCCTCGCGGCTCAACCCATCACCGAGGATGAACTGCTTACAGGCCCGCTAGAGCCCACTAATGAGGCCTACGCGTTGGCAAAAATCACGGGTATCAAGATGTGCGACGCCTACCGCACTCAGTACGGCTGCCACTTCATTTCTGCGATGCCCACCAACCTGTATGGCCCGAATGACAATTTCGATCTCACCTCAAGTCATGTGCTGCCGGCCTTGATTCGCCGGTTCCACGAAGCAAAGGTCGCAGGCATTAACGAGGTCACCATTTGGGGAACCGGCACGCCGCAGCGCGAGTTTCTTCATGTAGACGATCTCGCTGATGCTTGTTTGTTCCTGCTCGACCACTTCGATGAGCCCGGGCCCATCAATGTGGGAGCCGGCAAGGACTTGCCAATTGGGGATCTCGCCAAACTCATTGGCGAGGTGGTGCACCCAGGTGTGGAGATTCTCTTTGACACCTCCAAGCCAGATGGCACCCCTCGCAAGTTGCTCGATACATCACGCATGGAAGCGCTCGGATGGACCTCCTCGATTCCGCTTCGAGAGGGGATTCAGAGTACCTACGAGTGGTATCTCGCCAACGCCGACGAGGCTGGTTAACGAGGCGTTATTTTCGCTCGAGAAGAGCGAACGCCCCGCTGTAACTCGGCGAAGTGACGATGTCGTAGTCCTCCGGATGAGCGGCGACAAACTCGTCGACGGCGCGTTGTGCGCCTGCGGAGAAGAAACCGTAGTCGTCAACCATTACCATTGATCCGCGTTGCAGCCGCGTATGCAGCGCCGCCAGAACGTCGGCAATCGGTTGATACAAATCGAAGTCGACGTAGGCAAAGCTCACCTGGTCGGGAAGCGGGGATCCCTGCGGATCGAAGTAACCCTCAACGATCTTCGTTCGCTCGCCCGACCAACCTGACACTGCGCCAAGTCGCGCCTCAACCATCGCCCGAGGCATCGCCATTCGGCCCGCGTATGCAGCCATCGAGCCCAGTTGCTCTATGTCGTCGATCAGCTCGTCGCCCTCAGTCGGAGCGGGTAGGCCTTGGAATGAGTCGAACAGCCAAAGACTGCGGCTACCGCCATGGTGCACCAACTCATTCGCTACCAATGCCGAAGTGGCTCCCTGAGCCACGCCGAACTCACAGATATCACCTGAGACTCTGAGGCCGCGGTGAAGGGCATCGAGCAAAAAAACTGCTTCTGCAGGGTCGGTGCCAATGAGGTTGGCAAGGAAATCGAGCCTGTTTGGCGTGTCAGGAATTGATGGCGCAACGCCAGCTCGCATCGCGTGCTCCAGTTGCTCAACAGCCCTGCGATATCGCGCCCGAGCTGCGCTGGACTGAGTCAGCGGCACGACTTCTGCTCCAACACGACCTAGCAACCGATTGATGACCTGCTTCATTTGTAACTCCATGACAGTCCGCTAGCTGAACGGACCTCGCGAATCAATGCAGCGAACCGTAGTGACGTTTCCTGTGGCTGGGTTTCATGCCTCGCATTACGGCCGGCGGAGTGCCCGCTGCGGGCGCCCACATATGGCGGCGCTCGCCTAGGCCAAATTGTTCCGCAGCGAAGCGCGAATCATTCGGCTTCATCAAGCGCCGCAGCGACCGCAGTGTTAGCTCGGCCAGACCGGAATACTCCAAGGAGCCCCATCACATCGAGACGCAACGGTCGAACTGCCGGCATGAACCAGATGCCAGCAGCCAACACGGCTCCCACGAGGCTGCAGAGAATCAGGCTGAGTATTCCCAGTCGGTCCCACAACCTCACTCCAACAACAAAGGGAATCGACGCGGCAATGGCCAACGACGCTGCGGCAACATATCGGGCGACTACCAGCCGAACCGGGGCTCCAATCTGCCGGAAGAGCACCAACCAATACAGAACATGCCGGAAGATTTCGCCGATCAGCCATGCGTAGGCAAACCGCTCGAGCGATGGCCCCCACTGCACCACAGAGACGATGAGGACGACGGTAACGAATAGCGAGGCTGCTTGGACTGCCAGTTTCCGGCCGACAGCACCTTTTGCTTCCACGGCGACTCCTGGCAACACCGTGAGCAGGCCAACGCCGGCAGCCACAGCGACAATCGGAAGGACTGCAGCAGCCGCATCCCAACCACTCCCAAGTACCAGTGGCACCAGGGCAGGGGCAGCAGCAGCAGTAACCGCAACGGGAACCATGACCACGGTCGCCAACATTCCGATTCCAGCAACCAGACCGCGACTAAAGCGCTCCTGTTGGTCCTGCACCTTGCTCAGACTTGGCAACAACACTCTGGTGACTGCATTCGCCAACAAATGAACCGGTAGCCCGGAGAGATATGTGGCGCGGGAGTACTGGCCCAGAGGAGCGGAACCGAGATAGCGACCAACTGACAATGTGTCGAGCGAGCTCTGTAGAAACTCTAAAAAGCCCGTTACCGAAACCGCCCCACCAAACGACAACAACTTTTTGGCTCGCTCACGTTCCAGTGACGGAAGCGAACTTGGCCGGGCGAGAATCGTAAAGAGGACCGCTTGGATGGCTACCTGGGTGAGCGTTGCCGCTACCAAACTCCACACGCCCCAGCCGGCGCGAGCACCGCCAATACCTACAACCAAGTAGCCCACAACAAACGACACCACGCCTGAAATGGCGAGGTCACGGAATCGCATTGCTCGCCGCATGAGTGCTTCTGGGACGGCAGCAAACCCCGCAATCACAAGTCCAAGTGACAACCAGCGCATCACGGTGATGGTCTCCGGCTGCTTGAGCACGGCTGCGATTAGAGGTGCAGCCAACATTGCGAGTCCCGCAGCAACCAATCCAAAGATCACGGAAAGAGTCTGCGCAACCCGCACATCTGCTGAGTCCAGTTGGTCGCGCTGCACCACCGCTGAACCAAGCCCAAACCGCGAGAAGTACGTAATGAACTGCAGTCCGATCATTGCGCCAGCAACCAGCCCGAACGTGGCTGGGGTGAGCAAACGCGACATCGTGGCGGTGTACGCCAACTGAAGGAGCAGCATCACCGCGAGACCGCCCCAGGTCCAGCCCACGCCGCGTAGGGCTCGCTCAGTGAGCGATCCGCCTTCGCGACTATTCATGTCATCTCCCGAGCTCACCGTGCCAGCGAAAGAGCCGACCATACCCGCCCCTGATCCGCATGGGGCATGAGGAGACAACAACTAACCTTCCAATTCGTGAACACCGTCCAACTCGCCGTTGCCGCGATCGGTCTAGTTGCCGTGTTCGTAGGGTCCGGGGTTTTGGTAGGTCGCCCTGAGTGGGCCGTACCTCTCGTCCTCGTCGCAGGAGCGGCGTCGGCCTCAAGCCTGAACCGACCCCTTGCGTCCTTCGGTGGTCTCAATGTGTTTGCGCTCGATGTTGTGGCAGGAGTGCTACTCATCACCCTCTTTCTTCAGTTCGGCAGCGGAATGCGCCTCAACCGTGCTGCAATCCCTTGGGCGATTCTGATCCTTCTACTCGCCATCGGGCTGGCTCGCGGGGTGAGTCAATTCGGCGTAGAAATTGCCTTCAGGTCTGCCAGATTGAACGTCCAGATCATCATCGGCGGATTGTTCTTTTCCGCTCAGCGAGCCGCCCTTCCAAAGATGTGGGCTATCGCACGAACTAGTTGGATCGTGGCCGGTCTTGCGATGTCGGTACTTGCAGTGATCTACGTCGCTCGAACCGGCCTCAACAATTTCGGCGCCGAATTCGATCGCCCACTCATTGCTCCACAGGCGCTCATCGTTGCTCAAGCGGCGCTCATGCTGTCTGCTGGCAAACCCTCACGCAGAGATACTTGGCTCGCTGGGTGGTTCCTCTTTGTGGTGTTGCTCTCACAGCAGCGAACCGTGTGGATTGCCACTCTGGTCGGAGGGTTTGCGATGTGGACAATTCTGTCGCCATCTGGCGCTAGAAAACGAACGCTGACCGCAGGAGCCGTATCGACCGGACTACTCGTCACCATGGTGGGCGTATTGGCCCCCACGAGCTCAGCAGGTTTTGCAATCCGGCGAGCGGTCGCCGAACCCTTCAACTCGCGCAACACATTGATTTGGCGCGTAGCCGGATGGGACATCTTGATTAGCCAGCAAATGAGCGGACCGATCCTGAACATTCTTATCGGGAACGTCGCAGGATCTGGTTACGCCCGACGTCTCCCTTCAGCACTCGGCGGCGGACTCGTGGAAGTTTCGGCGCACAGCCAATGGATTACTGCCCTTCTCAGCGGCGGTGTCATCGGGGTCGCAGCCTTCGCAGCAGCAACGCTGGTTCCCGTAGCGATTGCTTGGCGACGTGATTACCAGAGGCGCACCATTGCGCTGCTGACACCCGTCGCAGTCGCTGCCTTGGTGTACACGGTGAGTTACCAACTCGACATGGCTCAAGCCGTGCTTCTCGGGTTGCTCGCCGCTGCAGTAGCGGCAGGCAGCCGGCTACCGGCCCGAGATTCCAGCGAGCTGAACCAGTCGGAACCAGCGCTAGCAGCTTCCTGATGTCGCCACCCGATATCACTGCAGTGATGACGTCTCATAACCGCGCTGCGGTGACCGTTCGATGCGTGGAGTCACTTCGAGCCGCAGCGACTTTTGCCGGCATCGAGATCTCGCTGGTGCACGTAGACGATGGTTCGAGCGATCACACCTCAGAGCGGGTTCAGGAATGCCTGCCACAGGTCATCCAGCTACACGGCGATGGGAATCTGTTTTGGGCTGGAGCTATGCGGCTGGGGTTGGAGCGTGCCTATGAGGACTCTCCCGATTACGTGTTATGGCTCAACGATGATGTCGTCATGGACGAATCCGCTCTGAGCGCCCTCGTTGCGCTCAGTCCCCAACCCGAGGATCGAGTCATTGCGGTCGGTGCCATGCGCGATCCGGTAACGAACCGATGTTCGTACTCGGCAGTCCAGGCGCGGCGATCATGGCGACGGACCGAGTTCACTCGGATCGACCCCACCCAAGCTGGGGCTCTGCCCACCGCGGACTCAATGAACGGCAATCTTGTTCTGGTTCCTCGCGGGGTCTACCAACGAGTTGGAGGTTTCGACCCGGTGTTCCGTCACGGAATGGCCGATTTTGACTACGGGCTTCGCGCCACTCGCCGTCACGGGGTAGCGATCCGAGTGTCTCCAGAGTTTCTTGGCGATTGTGCCCAGAACAGGTTGAGCGAGTCGTTCAGCGATCCCACCCTCTCGTTGCGCGCTCGCTGGGCTCAGGTGATGTCCCCCAAAGGTTTGCCGCCCCGACAGTGGATCCACTTTCAGCGACAGCACGGCGGGCCGACATGGGTGATCGCCGCGTTCGCTCCCTACATCCAAGTGCTCCTAACACATCGGCGACCCTCTGGGATCCGA
>Ga0164295_10001978_pt1 | contig 17068 bp, 4 predicted proteins | sample GEODES006metaG_FD_111798 | JGI IMG/M metagenome (GOLD analysis project Ga0164295, IMG submission 111798) | Oligotrophic lake water microbial communities from Sparkling Lake, Wisconsin, USA - GEODES006 metaG | ecosystem: Environmental > Aquatic > Freshwater > Lake | place: USA: Sparkling Lake... | reverse complement strand
ATAATCTGCTAACAGGTCATTGTCTTCATCATCCCTTTTAATAGTACCCATCTATTTTATATATATAAAACTATAAAAAAAATTTACATTTTAATTCAAACTACTTCATTATAATTATTTTATAGTTAAAATAATTATAATAATTTTTATTTATTAATGACGTCTAGACCTTCTAGATTTTCTTGGTCTTTTTCCTCGTCTTGAACGCCTTCTTCTACCACCAGCAATTGCATTTATCTTATCCTTGATAGATTGGTCCATAGATTCCACAATAATATCCATTTGTTGTTTCATTTTACTAACTGTGCTAGTTAAGTCATCCATTGTCATGGAGGGTGATGCAGCCGTTGATGACTCTTCTGCTAGGACTTGGGGAGTTCCATCGTTTCCATCTTCAGACATTTTTGTATATATAATACAAATATAAAAAAAAATTCCAATTAAATAAATAAATAAATAAATAGATAAATAATTCTCTAATTATAAAACTCTCTAAATAAATAATTTATTTTTTCTTCATTTTTTTAGTTGATTCTTCAGTTTTATCGGTTTTATTACATACTTTTAAAAAGTCAATATATGCAATTTTTAATTCATCAAGTTCTTTTAACCACATTTCTTCTAATGTTCTTGCTTTAATAGTTTCTAACTCAGTTTTTTTTTGTTCGTGTTCTTTCATTAATTTTTCAACATTTTCTTTACTTACTGAGTCCATCGGCATTTTTACTAAATAATTATAGTCATTATTTTCTCCTAAATCAAATTTCAAATTATTTAAGATTGTAAAAATCTCTTCTTTTGATTTTTTACGTAAATCAATAGTATCATCTAAATTATATTGAATAAAACGAGCTTTTGCACTTAATGTTTTAAGTTCATTATCAAGTTTTACAATAATATATGCTTTGCGCTGTGCATAATAGTGATATCTAATAGCATAATAAGCATCAATGATTTCATAAACATTTTGATATTTACGCAACTGTTCTTTTTCATTAAATAGATGCATATTTGTTGTGGATTGAATGCAATATAGTTTTAAATATTTTTCTATACCTTCAATATTATAATCGTGTTTTTCTAAAAGCAATTTACTCATTACTCCGGGATAAAACGTAATTTCAAAGTCAACATGTAAATCGGTTGACATGTCTTTAAAATCTTTAATATTAATTTCTTTATTTCCAGTTTTAGTGTTATCACTAGACGTGTTAATTTTTTGTTCTAAAAATTCTTTATAGTCTTGAGTCCATGTTCCAATTGGAAGTTCAGTAACACGAATTTTATCATTACCAAGTATTTCATAACATCCTTTAATAATATATTTATTACATTGATCGTCACATGGATAAATAGATCCTTTAAAATTATTATAAAATGGTGTTAATACTAATGTTTTCATAATATCAGCACTATAATTTTTAAGTTTTCCTACTAAATAATCAATAATTTGAAGAGGATTATAGCACATAATGTCTGTACTAAATCCTGTACCAATTCCTTTTGCTCCATTTACAAGAATCATTGGAATAATTGGAACATAATATATTGGTTCCACAATTATTCCATCGTCTTCATTATATTTAAGAACATAATCATCTAATTCGGGAAATAGTTTCCGAGTAATTGGATTTAAATATGTATATATATATCTTTCAGATGCAGCATCTCTACCTGCGCCCATTAATCGTGTTCCAAACTGACCGCATGGCATAAATAAATTAATATTGTTTGAACCAACATAATTTTGTGCCATTCCAATAATTGCACCATTTAAACTGGCTTCGCCATGATGATAGCATGAGTGTTCTGAAACATAACCACTAAATTGAGCTACTTTCATTTCTGAATTTAAATTTTTCTTAAAACCAGCAAATAAAATTTTGCGTAAACTAATTTTTAAACCATCGCATATATTTGGAATTGAGCGATCATTATCATATTTTGAAAAATGTATCATGTCATTATTGATAAATTCTTCATATGTGACTTCAGATTTAGATGTATTTAAATACACATTGCGGTCATAATGTGATAACCAACTTTTGCGATCATCTGCACGCTTTTTATTGAATACCATATCAATAGTTGGTCTTGAATCCACTGTGCTTGTAAAATTAACAATCTTTTTCTTTAAAAAGTATTCTTTAAATTCTTTGCTAGTGCTTGTGCCTAAACCTTTGTAATATTTTACAGACCATTTATTAGTATCTTGTAATCCGCTGTCTTTCCAATTTACATATTCTCCATTGTTATAAAATTCTAGTGTTTCTTTGCCTTTTGTTGCTTTTAAAATTGGTGTATTCATGTATCCAATAAAATTAGGTATTTGAATTAATGAGTTCCATTCACTGTCAATCATATTAATACCTAGACCTTTAATATGACTGCCATCAAGATCTTGATCTGTCATAAATAATAGTTTTCCATAGCGTAATCTAGTATTAACATCATTAATTGAATATTCTTTTCCATGTTCTAAACCAAGAATTTGTTTAATTTCAGTAATTTCTTTATTTTCTGAAATTTTGCTAATATTTTCCCCGCGAATATTAAACATTTTCCCTTTCATTGGATAAACTCCAATATTATTACGATCTTCACGTGATAAACCAGAAATAATACCAGATTTTGCTGAATCACCTTCACATAAAATTAATATACACTCATGTGATTTGTTTGTTCCAGCATAATTTGCATCTACAAGTTTTGGAATATTACGAATGGTTTTACATTTTGTTCCATCTGTTTTTTTGGCTGCTTTATTTTCTTTTACTTCAGTTAAACTACAAGCAACGGACATAACACCCATTTTTGCCAATTTTTCTATGAATTTTGCACTAATTTCACAAGACGAACCAAAATTAGAGATTGCAGTATTTAAATAATCTTTTGTTTGACTGTCAAATGCTGGATTTTCAATAGTACAATTAATAAATATCATTAGTTGTTCTTTAATCGATGCTGGTTTAACTTCAATATGCTTTTTTTCTTTAATATAGAGCGTTAGTTTTTTTACTAATTGTCCCACAATATATTCCACATGTTTTCCGCCCTTAGATGTATGAATACCATTTACAAAACTAACTTGTGTAAATTCTTCATTTGGTGCTAAGCAAACACTATATTCCCAACGTTCATTTGCTTTCTCATAGAGTCGTGGATGTGAACTTTTACATCCAATATAGAGATTTGCATAACTTTCAAAATCTTTTACATCGGGGTCTAGTTTAAGGGAATTATATTTTACTTTAATAGATTTATCAGTAACGGCAGCAATATCAAAAATACGTCTAATTAATAATGCTTTAAAATCACTATCAAAATTTTCTTCTTGCAAACCAAGTCGTTTATAATCTGGTTTAAAACTAACAGTTGTATAAGGTTTGCCTTTACACTTACTAATTGTTGGTTTTTCAATAATGTTTAAATTATTTTTAAATTCTTGAATGTATTTTTGTCCGGTTTTAGAATCAACAGTCTCAATTTTACCCCAGGAAGACCATATTAAAACTAATTTAAATCCAAACCCATTTTTTCCTCCAACTATTTTTTTCTCAGTTTTATCATAGTTTGTGGAAGTTCGCATATGTGCAAAAATTAGTTCAGGAATCCATACATTATATTCCGAATGAATAGAAACATCAATACCATTACCGTCATTTGTTAATGTAATAATACCATCATCGGAAATGGTGATTTCTATATGTGTTACTGGATAATTTTTTTCACGTGCACTTGTTTCACTGTTTTCGGGATTATTAGCAATTATTTGCTCCATTCGTAATGCATGATCGCGACAATTAACAATTGCTTCATCAAATAATTTATAAAGTCCTGGAATAAAATTAATGGTTTTTTCCACAATTTTCTTATTTATTTCATCATAAATATACATATTTGACGAAATTTGTTCGATTGAACCAATATATGTATCTGGGTTATCTAACACATGCTCTTTGTCTGTTTTTTTTTGATATTTTTTATCAATATTTTCTTTTGTTGTTATTAATGCTAATAGTAGTAATATTAGTAATAAATAATATTTATATGATTTATCAATTTTTATTTATAAAATTTATAAAATTTATAAAATTTATAAAATTTATAAAATAAGCATAATTAGTATTATTTACGAATATATTATATTAATTTTTTTAATACTATATACTAATAACTAATAATGACAACTTGTTTTCCATTAGTTACTAACTATAGTGAAATTAGTAATAATAACTATGTTTTTACTAATAGTTTTAATATTAATTATAGTACTACTATTTCTTATGGATTATATGATACTTCAATAAATAAAAACTATGTGATTAACAATGTGAGTATTAATTATCCATTGGCATTTTTTGATAATAATACTAAAAGTGATTTATCAAATATTATAACAGTTGAACCTTTGAATAAAAATAATGCAATTGTTATTTATGTTTCAAAAGGACAAGATTATAGTTTTAATAATAATGACTTCTTTAGATTTTATGATACTTCATTTCAACTGTTAAATATAAATCATTCAAGAACTACTAATTACGGCACTACTACATTGACCAGTATAGATAATAATTTTTATTTTATGAATAAACAACTCTACAAATTTATTGCTATTACTGATTTTTGCTCCAATCAACCATTCATGATTGGCAATAATAGTTTAAATAATATTGGGGCCAGTTTTGAAATTCTTATAGGACCAACACAAAATAATAGTAATGATAGACTTTTTTATAGAGATAATGATAACGATATTTCGGGTAATTTATTTATATTAAGAGATGCTAGTTATAGTTATTATTATGGCGATATTAGTTTTTCAATCAATAATTATAGAGATTTTAGCACTACAAAAATTTCTATAAAATCATATGATTTTGGTTATGGTCCTAATTTTAATATTAGTTATGGTAATGTTTCTATTAGCAATAATGACTTATTTTATTATTCAGAGACTTGTAGTTATGTTACCCGAGGATATAGTTCTATTTCTTTCGAATTATTGAATAAAATAAGTGCAATTGATTTGTGCGTAAATATTAATACTTTCAAGGTCGGTTTTAATAAAAATAGACATTTAAATAATAACAATTTTAAATATGATTTAAGCTATGGTCTATCTATAAAAGATTATCATATTATTGATATATCTAAGAATTATCCTCTAAGATTAGAGAACAATTTTAACAGTGTCAACGCTAATAATATATATATAGATGAAAACTATCAATCCTATAGATTAGGAACAATTAATATTGATGGGTTAACATATTATTATGGTTCATTAAAACTAAAAGTTATTGATGCTTTTTTACCAACAAATGTTAAATTTATTTCTATTTCAAATAATTTAATTGATTCTTCTTATATAGTTTCTTTTGTTTATGATACTACACAAATAGCATTGCGTCATATTGTATATGATAATTCAAGTAATTCAAAATCATTTTATGATTTTTCTAATACTATATTACAGGTTAAAACACTGTCTGGTGATTATTATAATTTAAACAATTATGCCCTTCAATCTAATAAATTTATATTAAATTTAAATACAGATTATAGTGAATTGGGTTATATATCAAAAGATAGATTAAATAATGACTTAAATCAATTTGTTATAATTACACCACCAATTGATGAAATTAATAATGAATTAAGTACTAATTTTTTAAATAACCCTTTTTATATTTACTATAATGTTACAGATTATGAAGATAATATTATTCAAAATATTAGAGCGCTAATTCTTAATGCAGGACCTATTATTGAAATAAGTAATAATTACAATAGACGCAATAATAAGATTTTTGATTTTAGTATTAATACAAATTCTAATGCAGCAAGTTATAATTTTTATGATGACATTAAAGTTTATATATATGATAAAAGTAAAAATAAAATTTTTATTCCATTTGACATAACAATTAGTGGAAGTTATTTTACTAATATAAATAATAGAAGAAGTCTTAGTAATGATTATATTTTAACGAATGAATTAACTATACCAATAAGACAAAATTACTATTATTCAACATTTATAAATAATTTTGAACTATTTGACGATAAAAAATTAATACTTAAAAATATTGAACCGCTGTCTATTACTACTACTAATAATAGTTCAAATTTTGTGACCTTTTTAAGAGATTTTAGCTATATTTATAGTGATACTAGTAGTTCTATTGTTATTAATAGAAGCAATAGTCCAGCTTCGTTTAATTTTAATATAACTAATAGTGTAAATAATGTTTTTACAGTGTATAGTTTTAATTTAGCAAGTAATTTAACAACAACTATAAATAATATAGATGTTTTATTGGGTTTAAATTCTAGACAATTTTTTTATAGCGCTAGAAATAATCTTGGAAATAGTGTAACTGTTAGTGGTAATTTTATAAAACCTAAGTTTTTTAGAGAACCAACCGACCCTATAAATCCCAAACTTATAGACTTATCATACATTGGTAATTATGATTTAAAAATTAGTACAAAAAGTTTGGGTTCTAATGATAACTATTTATTAGAATATTCTGGAAATTTTTTTGACCAATCTATTACCAATAAATCAGAAACTTATAGTATAAGAGTTGCAGATAAAATACCACCTACTTTGAAGTTTTATGATATTAGCGGTAAAATACTAACTAATCTTACTTATTTTAAACATTTTTTTACTAATAGTACTAAATTTAATTTTTATAATGATATATGTTTTACAAGATTATCAAGTTTTATTGCATTAAGCAATGAATATGTAGATATTAAACCAGTTTTATTATACAGTGATGATTCAATATATGATTTATGTATAAATTTTTTAGATATTAGTACTAACCCTAAAACTGGATTAACTGTTTTGACTAATGAAATTAGTTTAAATACATTTAATGATATAAGTTGCACTATAAATTATAGAATAAGAGATTTATGTTACAATTATTCAGATTTTATTACACTTGAAGTAAACTTTGTTAATATACCAGATGTTACATTAAATGGATCATCTATTGTAGTGTTAAACTATACTAATAATTTATCTTATATAGATAATGGTTTGAAATTTTATATAAATAATCGCGGAATTAGTAACGAATATAAGTCTGCTAAAATTTATGACAAAACTAATAGTGGCAGTGGTTCCATTATTGACCCAAGTAATTTTAATTTTAACTCCACTATTAATTATGAAATAACGGAAAGAGCTACTGATATATGTTTTTCACAACTTGGAACTTATTATTTCAAATATACAATTAAACAAACTGCACCTAGTGGGTTTGTTTATTATCAATTGAACTTACAACGCTTAGTAAGAATAGTCGATATTAGTAGTCCATGGATTTATTTTCCGGCAACAAATTTTATTATTGAAAGTTCAAATGGTTCATTTTCATCTAATTATAATGCAAATGATCGTTCTATAAAACGTTCAATTGATGGTCCGATTACTAATATTGATATATGTTTTAATTTTACTGCAAGAACACCATCATTTATTGCAAGCACAGCATTTACTGATATAAGTCGTGTATTATATAATTTTGATTTATGTGATAATTATTTTAAGAATAATGATTTATCATATTTAATAACATTAAATGATTTATCTAGTCCTTTTGCATTAAGTGATATTAGCCCAATATATTCTTATAGTGTAACTTATCCTAGCAATAGTTCAAATTATGCACCACCATTAAGATTTAATTATAAAATAACAGATAGAAACAATAATGTTTATAGTTTTGTTAGAAATGTAAATATAATAGACCTATCTAGTCCGTCTATCAATTTTGGATTTTCTAATTATTATACTAATTTTAGAGCTAATCAAGATTATCATTATTATAAAGATTATAGCTACGTTCAATTTAGTAATTTTAATAGAGATTTTTCATATTTGGCGTTTAATTATTTAAAATCGGGAACTAGTCCTCTAGACTTCGATTTTAATCAAGAAATTAGCTCTATTTTGTTTGATTTTACTCTTAATGATAACTTACCTATTAATCAAAATAATTTTATTATTACACTAAGTAATTCATTATTACCAAGACAGTTTATTAATAGAACTACTTATTTAACTGATATTTCTTTTAAGTCTCTTTTTTCCAAAATTGGCTCATCATTTAGTTTAATATATGATATAAGTGATAATCAAAATATTTCATCACTTCCATTTCAATTTATAAGAAATGTTAAAATTGTTGATTATATTAGCGATATTAGTCGCAATTTTGAATACGGTTATAAAGATCCTTATATACATACAACTATTTGTAATGAAACATTAAGTTTTGGTGATACTAATTTTAATATAATAAGAGATGTATCATTGGTCCATAATCGTCTTACTCGTTTTGATATAAGTTACGACATAAGTTATATGTTTATTGCTAGTAGTAGCCTCATTAATGAAAGAAGTACACTTATTACTTCAATAAGTGGAACAGCATCAAAACTTTATGACCCATCTGCATTAATTTATAATTTGGGATTACCATCTAGTCAACTAAAATCTTACACGCATCATATTAAATATTTTCCTATTGCTCTTAGTGTAGCGCCTTTTAATACTAATTATAAAATTTTAGCTGTAACAGTTAAAAATTTTGGACCACAAATAAGTTTTCCTGATAATAATGCAAATTTAAGTCATCAAAGTTATACTATATTAACAGATGCTTCTTTAATTTTTGGCGTTTCAAGTATTAGCATATATGATGTATTTTATTATTATAACTATTTTACAAGCATTAGTTATAGTGGAACAAATTTTAAGGTTACATTAGATAGTTCATTAAATGTAAATGATCCAAAAAGTGGAACTTATGACATAATTTATGAATCAAAAGATAAAAATAATGTGGATGTTAGTTTAGTGCGTCGTTTAATTGTTAGCGATAGTCAAGCACCTTTTATTAGAACAATTTGTGGAGATAATATATATGAATTATCAAATAACACATGGACTGTAAACTATGATACTCCATATATTGAATATGGAGCAATTGTTTACGACAGTGCAAGTAAAAATATGATTGCTATTAATGGAATAGTTGGTACTATTAGATCTATTAGTGGTAGTTTATATAATCCATATAGATTACATCGAGGAATCTTGTATTCTATTAGTTATAGAGTAAGCACCCCTACTAATACTTTTATTTCAATTAGTTATGAGAATATTAACACAAGACTAACAGATATTTGTTATCAAGTAATATATAGTATATTTGATTTATGTTCAAATGAAGTATCTGCAAATAGACTTATAAAAATAGTTAGAAATAAAAAACCGTTATTATATCCATATATTGAAATAGATATTAGCACATCTACTCAAAAAACAACTACAAATTATTATTTATTGAGAGATTTAAGTAATCGAGAAAAACCTGTAACACAAATAAACGCCTTAATTCCACGTTTTAACACCGGTGAAGTAGTAGATATTAGTTATGACTTAAGTTTAGTATTTATTAATAGTAATAATAATAAAATTATTATATGTGAAGCGCTAAAACCTATTGTTTTTATTAGGGCCAGAAATGCAAATTATGTAAAGTTTAAATTACATGCAACTTCATATGATGGCTCTAGAAATTCATATAATGGTTTTGCTAATTCATCTATTAGTACAAGAGTTGATTATTCTATTAATAGTATAAATGTTTGGAATTCTCCAATCGATTTTCAAGTTATTACTTTTTATGCAATTGATAATTGTGTAAATGTAGTAGAACAAGAAAATAGAACTACTTTTTATTTAAAAATTATTGATACTAAACCCCCAAATGTATCAAAATTAACTAATATAAATTTTAGTAATCCTAATATTCTTAACTATCCACTATTATCACAAACATCAATAACTAATTTAATCGAAAATAATTTAAATTATTATGATACTTATGAAAACGCATATTTAAATTATATAAGATATTATAAATTAATAAGACCCGGACCTCAAGATGCGTCAAAAATAGTACTTATTGATCCCGGAATAATGTTTGATGATATTGTTGATGGAAGTGCAAATTTTATTAATGATATCTTAAGTAGTGGTTCAAATTTTATGTTGAGTGATATTAGTGTTACTTATTTTAAAGATCGGTCTTACATAGATGTATCAGATGTATTAACAATTTCGGGACAATATATTCAAAATTATCGTGTAAAAGATAGAGCAGGTAATAAAACCGATGTTTCACGAGTAATTATTGTAAAATCTTTTCCCCCCATAATAAAATTAAACTATCAGAAAGACAATAATGGTAATGAATATACAAAATATTTGACTCAAATATATGATAAATATATTGAATTAAATGGCACAGTGAGAGATTATAAAGACAGTATTATGTATTTTGATAATGTTGCTATAGATTATAGCAATTTAAATGAAAGTTCTAATGGTTTATATACAGTAAATTACACCATTAGTAATAGTATGTATATAGTAGGTCGCACACAAAGAAATGTTGAGGTTTATAGTCCAATTGTATTAAAAAAAGATTTATGTAATAATTTTATAGACTTGTTTTCAAATTTTAATAATACTACAAAATTCAGTTTGGCAAATGGCAGTTATAAATTTTATGTAACATTTAATTATGCATTTACAATAGTAGCACAAGATTTTGATACTAGCAAAAATTCATATGATATAAGTAATTTAATAACTATAAATAGTGATCTTTCAGCAGTTGCTAATAATGAAAAATATTATTATAATAATGTTAATCTAACAATAATTGGGGATTTTGAACGTTGTTCTATTAAATTTAAAGATATTTCTAATATTAGTAGTCCTTTTAAAGATTATTTAATAGCTAAAATATTTCGCAATTTTTTCATATATGATAATCTTAATTATTTTGTAAATTTACAGACCTATTATAATAGTTTGCAAGATGCTAATAATATTGATGCATCATTTCAAATAGATGTTGATAATATAAATAATAGCACAAGTGGTCCTTATTTTATTATAGATGGTGTTAGAAAAGATTTACATTTGTCATATGGAGTTTATAGATTTCATCAAAGTACTTATAAAAATTTTTACAATAGAATACGATTTTCAATAACTCCCGACGGAACTCATAATGGTGGAATAGAATACACTAAAACGGTTTTCGTTAAAAACTTACCTGGTGTATCGAGACTTAGCAACAACTTAAATATATATACTCAAATTAGAATTAATGCAACAACACCTGTGCTATTATATTATTATTCTGAAAATTTTAGAAATATGGGGGGTAAAATAATATTAAAAAATAATATAGTATTTTTAAAAAAAACACTAATTTTAAATAGCTATGTTCTTACTAACTATACAAACATTAACTCTGGTGTTAGCAACGAATTTTTAGGTGTAAGCAATGAAATAATGAGAAATAGAATTGTGCTTAATCAAAGATTTGATATTTCTTTAAATAATGCTAATGTTAACCGCGTAAATATTAATACTATTAGTAATATAAATATATGTTGCATTACACAACAAAATATAAAAAATAATATACTTTATGATTTAAATCAACATCCTGACAAACTCATTTTTCAAAAATATAATGCACAATCTAATAGTGCTATTAATACTATTACTAGCAGTTCTTATTTGTTAGACGCTTCATCTGCTTCTGAGTTTAATGCTAGTTATAAGAGTTATATTACTTATTTTAACACTACTTATGAATCATCGTATTCGCTTATAAATAAACCACAACTTAATACTTATGATAAAAGTTTAAAAAATGTATTTTATTATAATGCTATTTATAATCCCAACAATCCCAACAATCCCAACAATCCCAACAATCCCAACAATATAATTGTTAATAATGAAATTTTAAACTATATACATTTTTTTAAAAGTAATAATGTTATTCCATCTGAGTTATTAGTAAAAGATTTTAGTTATGCTATTAGTGAATTTTTATTTGCCAAACAATCTAATATATTAAATTTAGAAAGTTCAAATATTTATAATTATAGCTCTAACACTAGTTCATATTTATTGGCCCCTCGAATAAAAATAACAAACATTATTGATAATTATGTTATATTTTCATTGGATGTAAAATATAAGCATTTACATTTTCAGACATTTGATTTTCTTATATATAGTTCAAATTTTACAAGTTTTCCAAATCCATCTGATACTATTAGCATGGATAGACTTTTTTTCATAAACGGATCGCTTGTTATTGCTACTAACATGTTATATTCTAATTCTATAAGTGGTGGTTTTTATGATGGTTCAAGTATTTTTAATAGCATTTATCCTTCTGAAATTAATAAAGTAAATATTCTCAAAAATATGGTCTTTTTAAATATCAATGAAACAGAAATTTCAAATAATGCAGTGTGTGGTATTACAAAGCAAAATTTATATAATAATATGTATTTAGATGAAAATAATAATTTTATTTTTCATAAATATAATGAAAATACAATTGTAAATTATCAAGTAAATGATGCAAATTTAACATTAGAAAAAACATTAAAGGAAAATTCGAACAATCAGTTATATTTAATAGATGTATGTAGTAATATTTTTTATAATAGTTTTAATAACGATGCTTTGACCATTGATGCACTAAAAGATTTATCAAATAATGCAAACTATAGTATAGCACTAACATACAAAATTTATAATGAACTTGATGTTAGTATTAATTTTAATATATTAACTAGTCTATACATAGATCCGTTGTATATAAATGATATACCACTATATAGATTTATAGATTCATTATATAATAGATCTGTTCCAAATTTTAGAAGAACGGATAACCTATATGATATATGTTATAATTACAATATAAATGCTAATACTTCATTAAGCACAACCCGTTATGGTGTTTATACTAATAGTTTACATAGTAACAGCTATACTATAAATTTACAAGACTATTTTGACGTAAATTTGGTAAATAATCGTTTTCAATCAACGTCATTTTCTACAAATATTATTAATCCTGATAATTTAATTTATACATTAATTGACATGAGTTATAGTAATAAAAATTTTTCATTATTTGATCTTGATGCATCATTCAATATTATTTATGACAAGTTTAATATTACAATATTAAATTCAATGCAAATCAAATTGTTTGGTTTATATTATAAATTACAATATTTAATTAACTTATTAAATATATTTTATAGTATAAAATACTATATAAACTCAATTCCTTATACAACTAGTATTAATATACAATTTTATGCGGAAGACTTTGACGATTATGATTTTATTAATAAATCTTTAACTAGCAAATTAAGCACATCAAATATTAATAATTTGTATTATGAAATACTAACAAATACAGTTGGGTTTATAAATACTTACAATAATTTAATAAATTATTTTAGACTGTTTATATATAGCGTAATAACATTAAATCCAGTTTATAATGATTTTACATTTAATAGTCTTGTAATAACACAATTAATATTTGATATAAATAAACTCATAGAAAATGTTGATACTATAATTTTAAATGAACACCTAAAATTTGCCCAGCGACCAACCTCTTCTATTTTTACTAGTTATAGTGATATAAGTAATATAGAATATGTTTTTTCCACTTTTTTCAATATATACAATATTAGTCAAACCTATATTAAAAGTTTTAATACACTAAAATCACAAAATTATATTAACGCTGTAACTATTTCTTCGGAACTATTAAATATTTCAACTTTTAAAAACTTATTTGAAAGAATTAATTTAGAACCAGTTAATTTATTGGAAAATTTAAAAATAAATTTAAGAGAACTTAATACAATAGTTAATATACTTCATATAAATTATTTTCCTCTTAAAATAGTTAATGATATGTTTGATATAAATATAACTGATATATCAAATTTTAATCTACTTATATTTCAGTATAACAGGTTAAAAGGAAATATAAACCTTATAAATAGTTATAGGGCACTAGAAGTGGCAAATCTTAGTTATATTAATAATAATTTTGAACTATTAAATTCGCAAATATTAATACATAGTAAAGTATCAAATAGTATTAGTTTATCATTTAATGTACGCTATAAGTCTTACTTTTTTTATTATATTGATCTCTCTACTATTGTATTAGATGTTACAATACCAGATTTAAGTCCTCCAATAGTAACATTTACAAACAACGATTATAGTTTTAATCAAACCGATTTAAATGATAATTCTATAAATAGTGTGCTATCTAATTTAATTAGAAATGTGAGTTATGTTGATTTAGATCAATCATTAAACTTAACAATTAATAATACTAATTATACTTATAATCAAGATATTACTAATTTAGTTAGTACAAATGCTATTAGTTATCCTTTGTTATCAATTGATTTAACTAGTATAAATAATAGATTAGAATTTGATAGTAAAAATACTGCACTTGTTGATATTTATTATATTATAAAAGATAATGCAAATAATGTTAATACTATTATTCGTAAACTAATTATTAATAAATCTGATGATGGACCTATTTTTTATTATAAAATTAGCGAAAATGAATATGTGCCAATTGTTAATAATATACCACCACTAACAATAGATGAAGATAAAAATGTTGGACAACTTATTGCAGCACTTATAAATAATATATATATAATTGATCCAAGAAAAGTTAGAGAATTTAATATATTTATCAATCCTGTTCTTAATGCTTCGCAATTTACTATTATTTATAATCAAGCACAAGTAAATTTAAGTACTATAGAAATATTTGATTTATCAGATAACAAAATTGATAGCTATAATGTATTAACTAATCAATATACAAATTTCTTTAATACTACTGATTTAAACGGACAACTTTTGGCAAATAGTAGTAAAATGTTTTTGACCGTTGCGGTTGGGCGTTACACATTAAAATATAGAAGTGTTGCTAGCAGTATTAGTGGTTATATTACTAATAAAACTAGAGTATTAACTATAAACGCAGTTAACGTTATAATAGAAACCCCTATAGTTACACATTGTTGCTATCCCAGAGTTGAATATAAAGCAATTCAAGATAATTATAAATTGGGTTCGCAAAATACAATCAAAATGAGGCGCTCAAAATTTGTTATTAATAGAAATAGATAGTTTTTATAGTTTTTATAGTTTTTATAGTTTTTATAGTTTTTATAAATTTTTAAAAAAATTTATAAAAAATAATTACAATTTCTTATATCATAGGTTCTAAGTTATCAATATTAAAAATTGCTTCGGGATTATTTATTTTTTTCTTTGCAATTTGATATTTTTCAAAAAGTGGATTTTTCAATACATTTTGCGGTGTATGTTTATGAACTATACGCGCAATCATTTTATATAACTTGAAGTCAGGATATCTCTCTGATCCGTCGTTTTTATATAATATATTTTTATTTTTATCATCATAAACCCATTCAATTATTATTTTTTTGATTGATGATTTAATTTTTTTAATAGCATCTAAATCTTCAATAAAGTAATCAAATAAACTGCATCCTAATCTACATAAGTCAAAACTATAATTGGGATCAATACGAGGTTTATTTTCATTAAAATATGGTTCACAATTGTATTGTGTACTAGCATCACCATCTTCTGAATAACTATCACTGCATATAAACTTATTTTTGAATTTATAAATTGCTCTGCCAAAGTCGATTATTTTGTATATTTTGCCAAATGTTGGAACTTTATAATGAATATTGTTATATTTGTAATACAAATATTTTTTCTCTGTAAATACATACACAATATTATTGGTATGAAGATCATTATGAGTAAAATGAAATACTTTTTGATATGTAATTAATGTAAATAAAATTTGTAATACTATTGATTCCCATTCAGCATCGCTGATTTTTTTACTTAAAATATATGAGTCCAATGTGTCTTCACAACATTCTAATACAATCATTTTAACTGGAAACTTTTGGATAGTGCATAAAATTTCATCACACATTGAATTATTAGAACTAGCACTATCATCATTATTACTAACTGATTCTGTTTCATCACTATTATGAGAACCCGTATTAGATGATCGCGAAGAGCAAGTTAACCCTGAATTGTTTGTTTCATTAATGCTTGTATTAATATTACTTGATTTATGCGAATGTTTTTCTATTATATTAAGATTTTCATATGTCAAATTACACTCATTGTTTTTACTAAAGTCATTTGTAGAAATAGTTTGTTCTTCTTTTTCTGACTCTTCTTTGTCTTCTTTTTCTGGCTCTTCTTTGTCTTCTTTTTCTGGCTCCTCTTTTTCTATAATACATAAATCTAAATCTTCTATAGTTAACGGGTCACTTATATTTAATAATAATGTTTTCTTATTTTTTTTTGTATTATTTAAAAAATAGTTAACTTTTTCATTATCTTCTAAAAAGAAGAGACAATCTCTATGATTATGAAAGTGGTCTGAATCTGCCAAAAACTCTAAATCTTCTGATACGTCTAATTTATATTTGTTTTTTATTCCTAAAAATCCGCCATAATAATTAAGACCATTGTAAAAATTATAGTCATTTAATAAACAACTTGATAAAAATGAAAAGAACCCATCAATATATGCTGAATTGTTTGGATCACTAATCTTTTTATATTTTGTTTTGTATTCTTCATTGTCAATAGATGAAGCAGTTTGTTCACAAAATTTGGGTAATTCTAATATATTATAACTAGTTTCATATTTTCCAAGCATATATTTAATAGGATCAATTAATGGACTAAATTTAACAAATATTTTTGTTTTATGTTTATTATTACTGCAATCTAGCACTGTTGCAATATATTTATTATAGCTCTCTTTTTCCAAAATAGAGTCAAGTTTGATTTTATTATTTAAATTTATAGAATTATAATTAGTATTATTTAACTGAAAATAAAGGTCATATAATGGAATATAATTTTGAATAGCTTCTAAATCTAAATATTCTTCTTTGTTAATTGCTTCAAATAGTTCTTTATTGTTATTTTTTCTATAATTTAATTCCATTTAATTAATTAATTATAATAATTTTTTTAATATATAACACAATTGAAATATATTAATTAGTT
>Ga0164295_10001977_pt1 | contig 17073 bp, 15 predicted proteins | sample GEODES006metaG_FD_111798 | JGI IMG/M metagenome (GOLD analysis project Ga0164295, IMG submission 111798) | Oligotrophic lake water microbial communities from Sparkling Lake, Wisconsin, USA - GEODES006 metaG | ecosystem: Environmental > Aquatic > Freshwater > Lake | place: USA: Sparkling Lake... | reverse complement strand
GTGCCTCTCTTTCTTTCGACGTGGTTTGTGCTCGATTGGTGTCGGCTGGAAGCGTCACCAGCCCTGTACGGTCACGAGCGGGAAGCCAACAGCTTTCCCTTTCTTGCCGCTGCCGTATGGATGTTGAACGCCGCTGCGATATGGGCTGCTGGAGCCTTCGTCATGTGGCTCATCTGGGGAATATGGTTTGTCGCTTACGGGAAAAGCAAAGCCGAAACACCCAACGCATTGGACTCGCGATGACGCTCCGCGGGGAGGATACTCCTGTCAACGCGAGTCCTTGTTCGGAGCCGTGTGGTTTCCCCGCACACTCACTTCCTCGACACATCCCGACTGACCCGTACGAAGCGGAATCCATCCAATGAAAACGTTGCAGCAACATCAATCCCTCATTGAGGATCAACTGGTGACCATACGACCTTGGATGCTTTTGCTAGCCGGCTTGTTGGTTCTGAGCCTCTCGTCGCCATCTCCCGCGCAGGCTGACAACGCCGCGACCGCGGCGAAGCCGCTCAAGGTGTTCATCTTGGCCGGCCAGTCGAACATGCAGGGGCACGCGAAGGTGTCCACCTTCGACGATTTGGCAAGTGATCCCAAGACGGCCCCTCTGCTCGCGGAGATGCGGGACAAGGACGGCGTGCCAACGGTGAGCGACAAGGTGTGGATCACCTCGGTCGGGTGCCTGGGCAACGCCTACGACGACCTGAGCGAGCAGACCGGGAAGCTGACCGCCGGATTCGGCGCGGGGGGCAAGGACACCATCGGCCCGGAGTTCATGTTTGGGCTGACGATGCAGAAGCACCTGACCGAACCGGTGCTGATCATCAAGACCTCGTGGGGCGGGCGGAGCCTGCACACCGACTTCCGTTCGCCCAGTGGCGGCCCCTTCGTCTTGGCAAAAGAAACTCAAAAACTGTGGGACGAGAATCCCAAGGGTGCCCACGGTGTCCCGAAGGTGGAGGAGCGGCCGCAGTTCTTCGCCGACAAGGCCGCCGCCACGGGGGTGTATTACCGCGAGATGATCTCGCATACCAAGAAGGTCCTCGAAGACATCAAGCGGGTGGTGCCCGACTACGACGAGAAGCAGGGGTACGAGTTGGCCGGGTTCGTCTGGTTCCAGGGGTTCAACGACTTCGTGGACGGCGGGGTGTACCCCAATCAGGACAACGCCGGGGGGTACGACCTGTACGCCGAACTGCTCGGCCACTTCATCCGTGACGTGCGGAAGGACCTGGCGGCCCCGAAACTGCCGTTCGTCATCGGCGTCATGGGTATCGATGGCCTGAAGGGCGACACGAAGGGATCAATGATGCACTTCCGCGAGGCCCAGCGGAAACCGACTGCCCTCGATGAGTTCAAGGGAAATGTCATCGCGGTCGAGACGGCGCCCTTCTGGGACGACGACCTGCAGTCGTTCGTCGATCGGAGGGAGCGGTTGCACAACACGCTGGAGGAGGGGTTCCGCACGGCAAATCCGCCGCCCACCGAGCCGGAAAAGGATGCAGCCCGCAAGAAGGCCATGGACGAGGAGTTCGAGCCAGACGAGTTGCGGCGGCTGAATACGGGTGTGTCCAACGGCGGTTACCACTACCTCGGGGCGGCGAAGATTCTCGCCCCAATCGGCAAGGCGTTCGCCGAGGCGCTTGTCGATATCAAAGCTGTCGAAGAGAGCGTCCCGAACCAGTGAGTGAATGGCGAAGAGGCCGAACCAAGCGTCGCTGTAGACCCCGCCTCATCGATGATGTGCAGGGTTCAGCTCCCCGTGGCGGGGCTGCTCACTGGGTCGTTGTGCACCCCTGAAGAGCACGAGCGTACTTGCGGTCATTGAGGAATGATCATAATGAGTCGGGCGATCGTGGGAGATACTGTTGTCTTGCTCCATGGACTGGCAAGATCTTCTCGCTCAATGTCGAAAATGGAAACGGCGCTTCAGGCCGCGGGACTCTCCACATGCAACATTGGTTATCCATCCACGAAGTACCCGATAGAAACACTCGCGGCACAGTTCGTCGTTCCGAAAATTCGCAAGTGCGTGATTGGCAGCGGCCCAATAAGCTTCGTAACGCACTCCATGGGCGGCATCCTTGTCCGCCAGATTCGACGCACCGAGCCAGGTATGCAGTTTGGGCGAGTCGTCATGCTTGGTCCGCCAAATCACGGAAGCGAGCTTGTTGATCACATGCGTGGTTGGTCGTTGTTCCAGTGGGCCAACGGTCCAGCAGGGCAGCAGCTTGGCACGGAGGCCGGATCAGTTCCAAATAGCCTCGGAGGAGCTAGCTTTGAGGTCGGCGTCATCGCTGGAAACAAACCATTTCTTGAGCCGTTCACGAGTTACATCGGCGGCCCGAGCGACGGAAAAGTGTCAATAGAAAGTGCAAAGTTAGAAGGCATGAAAGATTTTCTGACATTACCGGTCACGCACGCGTTCATGATGCGTAATCGGCAAGTTATCGAGCAGACCATCAGGTTCCTTGACACTGGGTATTTCGTAGGCGCCGCGGGTCCCAGCCATTCGCAGCAGGCACGACGGCCCTGACGGTCGGCGGCCGACGAGGGCGTAGCAGTTGAGTTCCCGCTCGCTATTCTCGACCTGGGCCAGGCTGTCCTATCGATGCGGTCGCAGTTCCGGGAGTTCCCGCGGCGTGCCGCTCGGTGAGGCACAAGACGCCGAACCAGTCGCTGCGGCAAGCAGCGGGGGCGGGTAGGCGGACGAGATAGGGGTTCCAGTGGCACCCGCCGCTGCTGAGCGAGAACGTTCGTGGGCCTGAGGGGAAGGTATGGGAAAACGAGTCATCATTCCGTTGGCGGCTCTTCTGGTGGCCGGCGCCTGCGCAGTTTTATGGGCTCGCTCGGATGGGTCGCGGACGTTGTCTATGCGCTCTCCAGCGGCTCAAGCGTGGCCAGCAGATCAGTGCTGGAGTTGGACCTTTCCTTTGCCTGACCGATCGGGGGGTGACAGAATCGGGCTGAGGTTGCGACAGAAGTCCACACCTCTGCCGCCTGGAACGAGTCCCAAGATCGGCGGCCTCGATAAGGCGATGCGGACGGCGGAATCCGAAGGTTCATTCGCGACAGCCATGATCGGAGGGTCAAACGGCGATGAGCCGGCTGGAGTGGCAACCATCCAACTCCTCGATCTGTCTGAGATCGGCGCGGTGTCATCGGTGCCAGAGCGACCCTTGCGAGTGTTGGCGAAGGTGTCCGTCGGAGGTAACGAGGTGAAACTGTCGAGCGGGTTGACGATTTTGAGTGGGAAAGGTTTCGCTGGATGCTCCTTTCGGAACAAAAAGGCGTGGGCGAATGGCGAGTTGTATTTGATGAGCTTCTGGATCTATGGCGATGAATGTGTGACACAGTACGACGTGATCGTGGAACAGTCGGCGGATCGGCCGGCCCACTAACCACCCACGGCCACGTACCCGCCCGACGGAGTGGTCCTTGTGAATCCAACGCGGCCGCGTCCGGTGGGCTGTTGAATGCTGTCCCGTTCCGCCGCGGAGCGAGCGACTCGAGAGAAATCATGAAGCCAGCCAAATCAGAACCGCTTAACGGACCTCACAAGGAGCTCTTTGCCGACGGAACTGTTTCCGGCGAAGGCCGCGTCAAGGATGGGAAGCGTTATGAACAATGGACGTGGTACCACAAGAACGGTGAACTCAAGGCTGTCGGGAAGTACGCGAACGGCGAGTTGGATGGGTACTGGGAGTGGTGGCGTGAAAGCGGCAAGCCCTTGCAGACGGGTTCTTTTGACGGTGGCCAGCAGGTCGGCTCCTGGAAGCGCTACTACATTAACGGCCAGTTGTGTGACGAGGGCGACTACGATGGCGGCAACAAGGTTGGCGTGTGGCGGATCTACAACAAGAACGGCGAGCTGAAGCAAACCAAAGTGTTCAAGGTGCAGAAATAACCCCTTCCGGAAGCGACATCGGGCACGCGGGATATCAAACGGCTGCAGCGGACGGTCCGCTTCCCGGCCGGCTGTTGAATGCTGGCCCGTGAGGCCATTCAACAACGTCTCAGTGCGACGCGCCTCTGAGTGATGCCGCTCGAGAAGGGAAGCGAGCCTCCGCGGTGGTGGCCGCAAGGGCGTGCTACGGAGTGATCGCGGCCCTCGACTTCGCAGTGGTTGTGTGGCTTCTCGCTGCGGGCCGCAAGTCCCGGCCAGAATGAACACTGGGTGAGACGGCTTACCCAGGCGCTGCTGAACTCGGCGGGGGAGGATAAGCTAACCGAGGGGTTGGTGCTCCGGCCGCCTCGGTTTTTCTCGGCGATTCCGTTTTTTTGAACAGAGGTGACTCGTGACCATGAGCTTCGCTCTGAAAGTGATGTTTCCCTGCCTGTTCGTGATGATGGGGCTCTGTTTTCTTGCGCTCGGTGGCCGAGGGATCGCCAGGAGGAAGCCGTTTCTCCTCTCGGCCCGTTGGTTCCTCGGCATCAGCCTGCTCGGTCTCGCCCCGAGTTTCGTCATGCCGTTCGTGTCCGCGACCGCGCGCACCGGTGGCTCGCTTGACCTGCTGACGTGGCTCGGTCCGGCGATGTTCGTCGTCATCGCCGTCTCGATGTGGCTTTCGCTGCGGGGCTACATGGCCTTCGCCGTCACCGACGTGTCGTTCCGAGAAGGGTTGCTGGCCGCCCTCGACAAATTGCAACTCCCCTACGAGGAGAGACTCGGGAGCCTGAGGCTGCCGTCAGTCGGGGCCGATCTCCAGATCGGCGTCCAATCGGCGATGGGGATGGGGCAACTCCGCGCGAAGCAGCGTCGGCATGGCGCGTTGCTGGCGGACGTGGTGGCCGCCATGAACGAATACTTTCAGTCCACGGCCGTCGAGGTCAACTTGGCAGGCTCTTTGTTCTATTGCGTCATAGGTGTCTTCATGCTCATTTTCGCCGGCGTCTTTGCATTCCAGTCGTGATGTCGCGGCCCATCCAACCAACCGCGGCCCCGGCCCGCGGCAGATGATCAGTGGACTGAGGGCAAGGAGGCCCATTGATGAAAACATGGTGTGCGATCTTCGCGTTGAATGGGCTGTTTGCCCTCGGTTGCGGGCAAGGGCATCCCGATACCCCGCCGACCGTCGTCGGCCAGCGGGTCGTAACAGTGTTCGGCGACGACCCAATTGTCGACATGAACGATGGGACGAGAATCGGTGTCGACGGCGTGCCATCCGGTCAATCGATAAAGGTTCAGTTGAAGCACTCCAGAGGCAGCAACGGAACGGTCATGGCAAGTGGGGATGCCGTTGACGAAGCCGTGCCTAAACCTGAAAAACCCTAGCAAAGCTTCGTATGCGGAGTCGCGTGCCCAGCGGTTTCAGAAATCAGTGTCGGTCACTGCGTCCGGGTGGCATTGGCGTTCGTGTTGTCATGCAGACCAGAGAAGGTGCGTTGGATTATGAGTCGCTCCTTTCTTGGTCAATCCATGAAAACAATGTGGCGAAAACTCTCGCTTGGAGCACTGATCGTTGCCGTTGTCGACATCGCTCTTCTCCTTGCACTCGTTGTGCTTCCGGCCCAAGCGCAACGGCGGGGTCGTCGCTGGGTGGAGTCGCAACAAGGTCGAGTTGGCTTGACGCCGGACTACCGCGTCGAAGGAGGCCGGTACGTGGCATCCGGATGCTGTCCACTGCCGACACTTCTCGTGAATACCTTTGGAATAGACGTCTTTGCGTCCGTGACGTCGGTAGAGCTGGATTGTGAGGAGGTTTATGATTTGTCCGGCCTGAGGGATTTCTCTCGGCTGGACCACCTCTCCATCAACCAATTCGTTCACGACGTGAGCGTTTTCGAGGCCCTTCGTGGGTTGCCACGATTGGAAAAGGTGACGCTGTCGAAATGGACTGGGCTCACAGCCCAAGAACGTGACCAGATATCACGCTCACTGAGCGGCGTGGCAGTAGATTTACGGCCATGAAGAGCACCGAGCCCCCCGAGACCGTTGATGTCCTCGCCATCGGCGCCCATCCCGACGACGTCGAGCTCCACGCCGGCGGCACGCTCCTCCGGATGGCCGCGCTCGGATACACGACCGGCATCGTCGACCTGACGCGCGGGGAGGCGGCGACGCGTGGGACGGTGGCAGAGCGGGCCGCGGAAGCTCTTGCCGCGGCGGCAGTCCTCGGCGCGGCCTGCCGCGAATCGCTCGATCTCGGGGATAGCCGACTGATCGATGCGGAGGCCACGCGCGCCGCGGTCGTCACGCTCCTCCGCCGCTTGCGCCCGAGAGTGGTCCTCACGCATCACGCCGATCAGCCCCATCCGGATCATGCGGCAGCCGCGAGCCTCGTCACCGCCGCGGCCTATCTCGCGGGGCTCGAGCGTTTCGGGCCGGACGATCGTCTGCCGCCGCATCGCCCGGCGGCCGTGCTCCACTTCGGCCTCCCGAGATCGACGCCGCCGAGCTTCGTCGTCGACGTCAGCCCCTTTGAGGAGGCCTGGGAACGGGCAGTGCGCTGCCATCGGTCGCAGTGGCACGATCCCAGGCGGGCGGAGGCCGAGACGGCCGTCTCGCAGCCCGACTTTCTGGCTCGGGTGATCGCCCGGCGCCGGGGGGACGGCGCGGCCATCGGCGCTGCCGCCGGGGAAGCCTTCTGGGTCCGCCGTTGCCTGCCGGTCGATGACCCGGTCGCCCTGTTCGACCGGCCGTACGATGTCCTGCCGTAGCCGATCATCCGGAACAACCATGCGGATCGGAATCGTCTGTTTTGCCGCCATCGGGGGGAGCAGCACGGTGGCGGCATCGCTCGCGAGCCGACTCGTGTCCGCCGGGGACTTTGTCGTCGTGCTCGCCCCCGCGCTGCCGCCGCGACTGCGGAGGGACAGCGGCGTGGTGTTTCGTGCCGTGCCCGACGCCGGCCACCCGCTCCGGCCCGGATCGGCCGAGGAGATCCGGCGGCTCGCGGAGGCGCTCGCCCAAGCCGTGGCGGACGACCGGCTCGATCTTCTCCATGCGCATTACGCCCATCCCCATGCCGTGGCGGCCGTCGCCGCCAGGGAACGGCTGCCTGCCGCGCGGAGGCCGACGGTGGTGACGACCCTTCATGGAGCGACGTGACGGAGTGCCCGAGCGTGGCCCCGGGCGTGGCCGCGGCGCTGCGAGGGAGCGACGGCGTGTCGGCGGTGAGTCCGTTTCTCGCTGACGCTGCCGCAGCTCTGTACGGCATTCCGCGGCCGGTGGTGATCGACAATTTTCTCGATGCCGATTCGTTGAGACGCGTGCCGGTGAGAGAGCGTCGGTGCGGCTTCGGGGAGGAGCGGGTGCTGTTGCATGTCTCGACGCTCCGGCCGGTGAAGCGAGCCGTCGACTGCATCGGCATCCTCGCTCGAGTGAGACGGCAGCTACCCTGCCGCTTGCTCGTCGTGGGCGACGGCCCCGATGCCGCTGCCATGCGAGCCGAAGCCACGCGCGGAGGGCTGGCCGATGCGGTGCACCTCGTGGGGGCCACCGCGGATGTCGGGGCCTATCTTGATCAGGCCGATCTGCTCCTCTGCCCGAGTGCGAGCGAGTCGTTCGGGATGGCGGCACTCGAGGCGATGGTGGCAGGGGTGCCGGTGGTGGGCAGCCGCGTGGGCGGGCTGACGGAGGTCGTCGCGGATGACATTTGCGGGAGGCTCCTGCCGGTCGGGGATCTCGACGGGATGGCAGAAGCCGCCTGTCAGATCCTCCTCCAGCCGGGACTTGCGGCGGCCTATGCCGAGGCGGGCCGGCGGATTGCCCGGACACGATTCTCCCCGGATGGCGCGATCGCTGCTTATCGCGGTCTCTACGCGGCGACGCGGGCCGGCCGGGGAACGCAACCCTTCAAGGGGGCGACATGAGCGGAACCATGAGCGGATGGCAGGAGGGAAGCGAGTGGCTGCGTCAGCGCCGCTTGGACGCGTTCCTGGCGACGCTCCGGGCGCCACGCGATGCCGCTCGTCTCGCCCGGTGGCGCGAGGCCCGCCTGCGGCTCCTGCTTGCCCACGCTCGGCAGCATGTGCCGCTGTTCCGCCAGCTCGTTCCTTCCGCCGCCGGGGCGATCGAGGAGCTGCGCCGCTTTCCGGTGCTCACCCGCCGCGACTACCAGAAGGCTGGCGTGGCGGAGACGATGAATGTGAACGTCGCACCGGAGCGGTTGCTCGATCGATCGACCAGCGGGTCGACGGGTGAGCGGATGGTGGTTCGGCGAACGTGGCTCGAGGAGCGGCTCCTCAACTGCTTCAAGTGGCGTGTCTTCCGTGACTATGGCGTCGGTCGGCACGACCGGCTCGTCAACGCCCTGTTCCGCAACGACATCGATCCCCATGACGACCAGCGCTTGGCTCGCCTGGCGATGCGCTTGGGGTGGCGACAGATGTTGGTCGTCGATGCCCTCGGCGATGATGCCGCGGCCGAGAAGACAGCCCGGTTCGCACCCCACTGCCTCACTGGGATGACGAGCGCCCTTGCCTCTCTGGCGGCCTCGAGCGTCGCGGGCGGGATGCCACTCTCGCCCCGAATGGTTGTGACCACCGGCGAGCTGCTCACCGCGCCGCTGCGATCGGCGATCGAGGTACTCGGCAGCCCGATCAGGGATCTTTACGGCGCCAACGAGCTCAATGTGCTGGCGTGGCAATGCCCGGCGGGAAACGCCACCTATCACGTCTGCGACGATGCCGTGGTCCTCGAGGTGCTCGGGGCCGACGGCAATCCGGTGGGTATCGGAGAAACCGGCGAGGTCGTTGTCACTGGGCTGCATTCTTTCGCGATGCCGTTCATCCGCTACAAGATCGGTGATCTCGCGGTGCGCGGGCCGGAGCGATGCCCGTGTGGGGCACCGTGGTCGACCCTCGAAGCGATCGGCGGCCGGACAATCGACTTCTTTCCGCTCTCCGGCGGCAGATCGCTTCACCCCTGGACGATCCACAACGCGGTGCGGCCCTGGTTGGGGAGAGTGAGGCAGGCGAGCCTCGTCCAGACGGCAGCCGACGAACTCGAATATCTGGTGGTGGCCTCCGACGCGCTGGGGGCAGCCGAGGAAACGCTTCTCTGTGCAGCGGCACGGTCAGCGTTGCCGGCGGGCGTCGGCTTCACGCTGCGCCGCGTCGAGGCCATCCCCGCCGGTCCCGGCGGAAAGGCCCGCCCCTTTGTCGCGTTGGCCGCTGCCGGCGGCCCGACAAAGCACCTCACGCCGCTCCGGAACGCCGGTCAGGCCGGCTGACGCTGAACCGCACCGCTCCGGTCGCGGCGATCGCCACGCTCACCTCCGGAGACGTGCCCGTCTCCAGCCACTCCGCGAGCGATTCCCGGTAGAGGACGAGTTTCGAGGTCCGACCGGCAGCGAGGATCGTGATCAGGTGATCGACGCGGGTCGTCGCTTCATCGAGCGGGAGTTGAATCACTCGCCGAGTCGGGATGCCGACGCGCTGCTCTGCCACGTCGACGTTGATGGCCTGCCGGCCCGTTCGCGGTCGCCCAGCCACCACGTAACGCGCCGGGACACCATGCGGGTTGTCGATCCGGATCACGATCGTGCCGCGCGGGGCGGCAGCCGGTGGCAGCACGAAGGGGAAGACGGCCAAGGCCGGGGACGACGTGAACGAGTCGAAAAGGTCTCGGAGCGTCATGGCTTGTGGTTGTCTGTCAAATCGATCGGGTCAGCGGGACTCGCACCCGGCTAATACCGGAACCGCCGACAGGCTGCGGGACTAACCGGGCTTGATGAGCTCGCCTTACAAAATTGCAATCAAGGAGCCGTCTCGAGGGACGAATCGGGAAAACCTTGGACGAAACGGTCACGGTGGGGACGAATCGGGTCACAAACGGGACGAAACGGGTACGGCCTCTCTTCGCACGGTCGATGCCGCGGCATCGCGGTGCGGGTATCGGCTTGCGTTGCTATTCTGACTCCGTTTTCCGGCTTTGTTGTCGGTCGACGCTTGCGTTTCCCCCGCACAGTCAGGCATCTCCGTGAATGATCTCGATCGGCAGCAGCGTCTCCATGTGGCGGAGATGGCGGGGAAGTACCGGGCCGGAGCGATCGACAGGCGTCGCTTTCTCCGTGCCGCCGCCGCGGCCGGCTTTGGCTTCGCCTCTGCCCGCTTTTCGGCGGGGATGCGCGGCGTCGCGGCGCAGTCGACTCCCGCGGCTCCTTTGGCCGAGAGCGGCCTCACCGATCAACAGCGGCACTTCCTCCGCGAAGTGGGGGGGAGCTTCAAGGGGACGCGGATCAGGGTCGTGTCGGAGAACACACCGCCCGGAGAGATCATCGGGCGGATGATCCGTGAGGAGTTCACGCCGCTGACCGGTATCGAAGTCGACTGGACGCCGGTGCCGCTCGATCAAGTGCTTGCCAAGACCGTGGCCGACACGCTCGCCGGCGCCGACGGCTCCAAAGGGCACGTTGACATCTTCTACTGGGATCAGGCCTGGCTTGCCCGGTTCGCCGACGAGAGTGTCGGCGTGGCCGAACTCCTCGACCGGCGCGAGTTCGCCTATCCGGACTACGACTTCGACGACTTCCTGCCGCAGCTTGTCGAGTCGACCGCCAGCTACGACGGCCGGATCGTCGGCGTCCCCTTCGATATCCCGATCTTCATCATGCTCTTCCGCAGGGATATCCTCGACGACCTCAAGCTCGCCGTGCCAACGACGATGCCGGAATACCTCGACGTCGTCAGGGCGATCGACGAATCGCGGCGCGGCAGCGGTGTCCGGGGAACGGCCGGCCAGTGGCAGACCGGCCACTTCTCGCTCCAGTGCGAGGCGTCGGCCTGGATGTGGGCCCATGGCGGCCATCATTTCGGCACTGACAACCGCCCCGATTACGTCACGGACGGAAATCGGCGCGGGCTGGAATACATGCTCGAGCTCGGGAAGCATATGAGCCCGGAATCGAGCGGCTGGGACTGGAACGGACAGGCCGAGGCGCTCACGCAGGGCCGGGCCGGGATCGTCATATCCTGGAGCGAGTTTTTTCCTGGCTGTGACGACGAGCGCCAAAGCAAGGTGGTGGGGCTCGTCGAGGCGGCCGACTGCCCGCGCGAGGCGGCGCTGCTTTCGAAGGCCGACTGTGGCTTTCACGAGACGCCCGGCATCAGCCGCCAGGGGGGATCGTGCCTGGCGCTGAGCCGGCATGCACCCAACCCCGATCCGGCCTGGATCTTCATGCAGTGGGCCACGAGTGCCGATGTCACCGCCCGGGCAAATGCCTCCGGTGCCGACACGCCGGTGCGGAGGAGCAGTTTCACCGATCCGCGGGTGTTGGCCAAGAACGCTCCCATGCTGGGGACGACCCGGCACTTCGACGTGACGCGCCGGGCGATCGAGGGGCGGATGGGGACCTCGCCCCATCTCCCTGCCTGGGTGTCGCTCGCCACCGAGGTCAACGCGACCGAATTGGGGCGTCTCACGACCGGCCAACAGGGGATCGACGCAACCCTCCGGGCGATCAACGAGAAGACGGTCGCGTTTCTGGCCGACGACTGACCTGGAAACGGATCCGAGCTTCGACGTCCGGCCGACGGCGCGGGCGCGGGGAATCCAGATCCCCTCCGGCGGGTGAAGGGATGCATGCTCCCCCTGCCAATGGGTATCGTGACGGTGGTGCCCGAGTGGAGCAAAGGAGCCGATCGATGAGCGTGTCCCGCGATGACCTTCTGGCCGAGCGATGCGTTCCCTGCGAAGGGGGCGTGCCGAAGCTCGCGGCCGACGAAGTGGCGGCCTGTCTGGCCGAACTGCCCGCTTGGAGCCTCTCGCCCGACGGCCTCTTCATCCGCCGCGAGTGGACCCTCGCCGACTTCCGCACGGCGATCAAACTCGCCAACAATATCGGGGCCCTCGCCGAACGCGAGCGGCACCACCCCGATCTCCATCTCGAGAGCTACCGGCGGCTCCGGGTGGAGCTGACGACGCACGCCATCGGCGGCCTTTCGATCAACGATTTTCGCCTGGCAGCGAAGATCGATTCGATCACTCCCGCCTGAGCACGAGCCGGGGGCCGCGGCGATTTCACCACGCCGGCCAAACCCCCCGATGGAGGTGCCTGAAGCTTTCGGTTAGGCTTCCGATGGCGGAGGGAGACTGCGCCCCTCCGGCTGGCCTGCTTGATCGGCCTGCATTCGTCGGCCCGGTTTGGCGTTGCTTGGTTGGAGAATCCCATGGCTTCACCGTCTGCTCCCGGCTCCGAAACCCGTCTGGGCGACGACGATGTGGCGAAGCTCGACCGGCTCCGCGGGGCCTACCGGCGCCTCCAGGACGAACTCGGCCGGGTGATCATCGGCCAGGCCGACACGATCGAACGGCTCGCGATCTGCCTCTTCGCCCGCGGCCACGCCCTCCTTGTCGGTGTTCCCGGCCTCGCCAAGACACTCCTCGTCAGCCGGCTCGCCGAGGCGGTGTCGCTGAAGTTCAGCCGGATCCAGTTCACTCCCGATCTGATGCCGATGGACATCACCGGCACCGACATCCTTCAGGAGTCGGCCGGCGGGCGGCGCGAGTTCTGCTTCGTCCCCGGTCCGGTGTTCGCCAACATCGTCCTCGCCGATGAGATCAACCGGGCGCCGCCGAAGACGCAGGCGGCGATGCTCGAGGCGATGCAGGAGCAGAAGGTGACGGTGGTCGGCAAGACGTCGCACCTCGAGCCGCCGTTCTTCGTCCTGGCGACACAGAACCCCGTCGAGCAGGAGGGGACGTATCCGCTCCCCGAGGCCCAGCTCGATCGCTTCATGTTCCTCATCGAGGTCGACTACCCGAGCGAGGAAGAGGAGGTGATGATCGCCCGGACGACCACTGGCGACACCCTCCCGCCGCTCGATCATGTTCTCTCTGCGGCCGAGATCATCGAATTCCAGCACCTCGTCCGCCGCGTTCCCGTTCCCGATCACATCTATCAGTTCGCCACGCGTCTCGTGCGGCGGACCCGTCCACAGGGGGCGACGGCCCCCGACTGGCTCAAGCCCCTCGTCGCCTGGGGAGCCGGCCCTCGGGCGGTGCAGTATCTGATCCTCGGAGCGAAGGCCCGTGCAGCGCTCACCGGCGGCTACATGGTGCGGCTCGAGGATATCGCCGCCGTCGCGGCCCCGGTCCTCACCCACCGCGTCCTCACCACCTTCGCTGCCCAGGCGGAGGGGATCGATGCCCGACGGATCTGCGAACGCCTCGTCAGCGAGGCCCTCGCCACCCAGAGCGGCTGACCGATGCTCCACGACCGGGCCACGCGGACATTCCTCGACAGCGGCATGCTCTCCCGGCTCGCCGCCGTGCCGCTCCTTCCGCGCCGGCCGATGGTCGGCGGAGTGTCGGGGCGGCACACGAGCCCCCACCGCGGGTCGAGCGTCGAGTTTGCCGAGTACCGGAAGTATGTCCCCGGCGACGATCTGCGGCGCCTCGACTGGCGCGTCTACGGCCGCACCGACCGCAACTACGTCAAGGAATACGAGGCCGACACGAACCTGCGGCTGTGCCTCGTGGTCGACTCCAGCGGATCGATGGGCTACGGCTCGACGGGGATCACGCGGATCGAGGTCGCCCGCCGGCTGGCCGGCACGCTTGCCTTCCTCGCCTGCCGGCAAGGGGACGCGGTCGGGATCTCCTGTGTGGCCGAGTCGGTCGTGCGGAGTCTCCCCCCGCGTCGCAATCCCGCGCATCTCCGCCTCGTCCTCGATGCCCTCGAGGAGACCCGCCCGCAAGGAGCCTCGCGCCTCCCGGAGGTGCTCCACGAGATCGCCGAGACGGTCCGCCAGCGGGCGCTGGTCGTGATTCTCTCCGACCTGTTCATGGAGCCTGAAGCACTGGCCGGGGCCCTCGGGCACCTCCGCTTTCGCCGCCACGACGTCGCCCTCTTCCACCTCCTCGATCCGCAGGAGATCCGCTTCGACTTCCGTCGGCCGACCCGGTTTCTCGACATGGAGGGGGGGAGCCCGCTGTTCGCCGATCCGCTCGACATCGCTGCCCGCTACCAGCAGGCGCTCTCAGCCTGGCTCGGGGCGATCCGCAGCATCGTCCTCGAGCAGGGGATCGACCACGCACAAGTGAGCCTCGACGAGGATTGCGAGAAGGTCCTCGCCCGATTCCTCGTCGGCCGGGCCACGGCAAGGGGACGGCGATGACGTTTCTCCAGCCGTGGCTCCTCCTGGCGCTGCCGATCGTGGCGCTGCCGGTCATCATCCACCTCGTCAACCAGTGGCGCTTCCAGTCGGTGGAGTGGGCGGCGATGCGCTTCCTCCTCGCCGCCAAAGCCCTCTCCCGCGGCTACAGCCGGCTGCGGCAGTGGCTGATTCTCGCCCTCCGCATGCTCGCCGTGGCGGCGGCGGTGTTTGCCGTCAGCCGGCCGCTGTCGCGCGGCTGGCTGGCGAGCCTCGGGGGCGACTCCGCCGCGGCGATCGTCCTCCTCGACCGTTCCCCGAGCATGGCCCAGGCCACTGTCGCCGGCGGCGAATCGAAGCTTGCCACCGCCCGGCGGCAGGTTGTCGCGGCCCTCGAGACCCTCGGCACGAAGCGCGTGATCCTCATCGACAGCGTGACGGGAGCCCCCTTGGAGCTGGCCTCACCGCGGGCCCTGGCGGCGCTTTCCGAGACGGAGCCCGCTGCTGCGGCAGCCGACTTGCCGAAGATGCTCCAGGCGGCCGGCGCACACCTCCGGGCCGACAGCTCGGCGGCAGGCTCGATCTGGATCTGCTCCGATCAGCGCGTCAATGACTGGAAGCCGGCAGACGGCGCGTGGCCGGCGATCCGCCAGCAGATCGCGGCGCTCCCCCAGGGCGTGCGCGTGAATCTCCTCGCTGCCACCGATCCCGGGGATGACAACGTCGCCGTCCGCATTACGAAGGCGACGCTCGAGCCACAGGGCAAGGGATGGGAGCTCCTCCTCGACGTGGTTCTCCGCCGCCAGCGCGATCAGGGGCCGGTCGGCGTGCCGGTGAGCGTGGAGCTCGGCGGTGCCCGGTCGACGGTCGAAATCGAGCTTGCCGGCACCGAGGCGGTTCTCGCGCGGCATGCGATCCCGGTCGATGTGGCGGCGCTTGCCGCCGGCGAGGGGAGCCCGAGCGACTTGGCGCGGGGAAGCGGCTGGGGGAGGGTGACGATCCCCGCCGACATCAACCCCGCCGACAACGAAGCCTATTTCACCTTCGGGAAAGCGCCGACGCGGCGGACCGTGATCGTCGCTGAGGAGCCCCGGGCCGGCGGGGCGCTCGAGCTTGTCGCGCGGATCCCTCCCGATAAGCTCCTCACCGCGGCGGTCGACATCGTTGCGGCGGAAGGGGCTTTGGGGATGGGGCTCGACGAGGTGGCGCTCCTCCTCTGGCAGGCGCCGATTCCCGAAGGGGATCTGGCAAAGCTCGTCGAGCGGTTTGTCGACCGGGGAGGGGAGGTGGTGTTCCTTCCACCGGAGGCCCCGACCGCGGCGTCGTTTGCCGGGATCGGCTGGGGGGCTTGGAGCGAGCACAGCCCGCCGCTGCGGCCGGCATCGTGGCGTAGCGACGAGGGCTGGCTCGCCGGCACGCTCACCGGCCAAGCGCTGCCGGTGGGAGAGCTGGAAATCCGCCGAGTGTGCGCGCTTTCAGGCGAAGGGACCGCCCTGGCGACACTCCCGGACGACCGCCCGCTGTTCCTCCGCGCGGCCCGTGACCGCGGTGCCGTTGCCTTTCTCGCCACCACCCCCTCCCCACGCGACTCCGATCTCGCTGCCAATGGCATCGTCCTCTATTGCCTCCTCCAACGAGCGATCGACGACGGGCTCGCCGCCGTGGGGCCTGCGCGGATGGCTGACGCCGGAGAGCAGGCAGGGCCAAACGCCCGCGCGGACGCCAAAGGCGCGGGGCTTGCGGCTGATGACTGGCGACAGATCGCCGGACCCGCCAGCCCGTCGACCGAGACGGGTTTTCACGCCGGCGTCCTCGCCTCGCGTGGCCGGCTCGTGGCGATCAACCGGCCGCCGCGCGAGGATGTCAGTCCGGTCCTCGCCGACGAGCAGATCGACGCGCTCTTCCAGGGGCTGTCGTGGAGCCGGTTCGAGCAGCAGGCCGGAGGCCTGGGCAATCTCGTCGAAGAGGTGTGGCGGCCGTGCCTGGTGGCGCTGTTGCTCGCCCTTGTGGCCGAGGGGCTGCTCTCGCTGCCGCACGTCTCCGCAGGCGTGGCAGCGCGATCGGCCCGGGAGGCGGTGCCGTGACGACTCCCGCCGAGATGATCACGCTCGCGCACGGCATCCGCTTCCAGTCGAGCCCCTGGACGCTCGGGCTGTCGATCGCGCTTTTGCTCCTCGTGGCCGTGGTCAGCGCGATCGGCTGGTGGCGGAGCGGATTCAAGCCGGGCTTCGGGCTCCTCGAAGGGCTGCGACTGCTCATCGCGCTCCTTGTCGCGATCCTCCTCAATCAGCCGGAGTGGGTCACCGAACAGCGCCCCGTCGACAAGCCGACGATCGCCGTCCTCCTCGACGATTCGCAGAGCATGGAGACGGTCGATGTCCGCCGGGGCGATTCCCGTGACGGCGGGGACAGCCCCGCGGCCCAGTCGCGGGCTGAGGCGGTGGCGGCGCTCGGCGACCGGGCGTTCTGGAGCGCCCTCGAGGATCGGTATGCGATCGCCATCGAGCCGTTTTCAATCGCCCAGGCCGTCGAGGCAAAAGCTCCGGCCACGGGGACAAACATCTTTGATCCGCTCGATGCGGTGGTGCGGCGTCACCCGAATCTGCGCGGCGTGGTAATCGCCTCCGACGGCGACTGGAACGAGGGGAAGCCGCCGGTGCAGGCGGCGACGGGCTTGCGGCTCGCCGGGGTGCCGGTGTTTGCCGTCCCCGCCGGAAGCCTCAGCCCGCTCCCCGATGTAGCCGTCTCGGGCATCGACAGCGCCGTCACCGGTGTCGTCGCCAAGCCGTTTCGGGTGCCATTCACGATCCGCAGCTCGTTGCCACGGGAGCAGATGGTGAGCGTCGAGGTCGAGGCCTCCGACGGCCAGCGCTTCACCAGGGAGGTGCGCCTCGCGTCGATGCAATCGACGACCGATTGGATCCTCTGGACCCCGGCCACCGTCGGCGATTACACGCTCACCGTCCGCGTTCCCCCGCAGGCCGGCGAGCTCCTCCCCGACAACAACGCCCGCTCGGTGCCGGTGGCGATTCG
>Ga0164295_10001976_pt1 | contig 17075 bp, 13 predicted proteins | sample GEODES006metaG_FD_111798 | JGI IMG/M metagenome (GOLD analysis project Ga0164295, IMG submission 111798) | Oligotrophic lake water microbial communities from Sparkling Lake, Wisconsin, USA - GEODES006 metaG | ecosystem: Environmental > Aquatic > Freshwater > Lake | place: USA: Sparkling Lake... | reverse complement strand
CCGCGGAGCTTCTTCACGATCGCCCGGCCCCGGCGATCAGCATCGCGACGGTCGCAGATGATCGACAGGGCATCCACCTTCTTACCGCCGACCAGAATATCGAGGCGGACCAGATCGGCGGAAAAATAGCCGACGAGTTCGTAGTCCATCGTGCCGTAGCCGCGCGTCACGCTCTTGAGTTTGTCGTGCATGTCGTAGATCACCTCGGCCAGCGGCAGGTCGAAGGTGAGCATGGCCCGCGTTGGCGAGAGATATTCGGTCTTCAGATACACGCCGCGGCGGTCGGTGCAGAGCTGCATGATCGGGCCGATGTGCTCGACGGGCGTGAGGAAGTTCGTCCGCACGATCGGCTGACGAAATTCCTCGATCTCGCCCGTGTCGGGAACGTCCTGCGGGTTGCGGATATTGATCGTCTCGCCGTCGGTTTTCAGGATCTGGTAGGTGACGTTGGGCGCCGTCTGCACGAGGTCGAGATTGGACTCCTGCTCGAGCCGCTGCTGGATGATCTCCATGTGCAACAGGCCGAGGAATCCGCAGCGGAAGCCGAACCCAAGCGCCTCGCTCGACTCGGGCGAGAACTCGAATGATGGATCGTTGATCGCCAGCTTTTCCAGCGAGTCGCGGAGTTCCTCGAAGCTCTCCCCCTCGGATGGGTACAGGCCACAGTAGACCATCCGCTGGGGCGGCTTGTAGCCAGGCATAGGAGTGGCTGCATGATCGCCGGGAATCGTCACCGTGTCGCCGATGTGGACCTGCTTGACGTCCTTGATGTTGCAGACCAGGTAGCCCACCTGGCCGGCCACCAGTTCCTCGCAGGCCCGCCGTTGCGGCACGAACTGGCCGAGTTCCAGCACCTCGTGCGTCACGCCGGTTTCGAGGAACCGGATCTTTTGTCCTTTCTTCACCGTGCCATCGATGAGGCGGACATACGTGATCGCGCCACGGTAGCTGTCGTAGTGGCTGTCGAAGATAAGCGCCCGCAAGACAGCCTGGGGATCGCCCGTGGGGGGCGGAATCCGCTCCACGATTGCGGCAAGCAGGTCGTCGATGCCAATCCCTGTCTTTGCACTGGCCTTGATGACCTCTGTCGGGTCGATCGAGAGGCTCTGCTCCATCTCGGTGAGCACCTCGTCAACCCGGGCGTGCACGAGGTCGACCTTGTTGATTACCGGCACGATCGTCAGGTTTTGGTTGATCGCCGCATAGGCATTGGCAACGGTCTGGGCCTCCACACCCTGAAAGGCGTCTACCAAGAGCACCGCGCCCTCGCAGCAGGCCAGACTCCGCGAGACCTCGTAGTGGAAGTCGACGTGGCCCGGCGTGTCGATCAGGTTGAGCTCGTAGAGCTCCCCCTTGTGCCGGCATTCCATCCGGACGGCCCGGGCCTTGATCGTGATGCCCCGCTGCCGTTCCAGTTCCATGTCGTCGAGCATCTGCGCCTTGAGGAGACGTTTCTCGACGGTACCGGTGCTTTCGAGGAGTCGGTCGGCGAGCGTGCTCTTGCCGTGGTCGATGTGGGCGATGATGGAGAAGTTGCGAATATGCTTGCAGTCGATGCTCATGAGGGGAATTGTAGACGACTTCCAGGCCCGATGATTGGAAAATACGGGCGGTGTCAGCCGGCCACGCTTCGGCGTGCGAAGCCCGCGGCTCCAATTGAGCCGGCATCGCCGCCTAGGCTCGCGTAGCGGAGGATCGTCTTTTCGGCCAGCAGGGGAAACGCGCGGGCCCTCACCTCGGCCCGTACCCGCTCCATGAAGGCCCGCCCGACGGGGGCTTCTTCACCGCCGAAGGTCATCGCTCCACCGATCAGCACCGCTTCGGGATCGAGCGTATGCATGAGCGTGACGATCCCAATTCCCAGCCAGCGGGCCGTCTCCTCGATCAGTTCCACGGCCAGAGGGTCGCCGGCGGCCGCCTCGCGGGAGATAACGATCGGCGTCAATTCCTCACCGCCGCGGACAGCGTCGACGAGCGTGCCTCCAGTGGCCTGCTGGATCGCCTCCGCGGCCCGGGCCTTCAAGGCCGTGGCACTGCAATAGGCCTCCAGATCGCCGCTATGACCAAACGGGCACCTCCGCGCTGCGGCGGACGGATCAACGATAATGTGACCAAACTCGGAGGCGTGGCTGTGGGCGCCGTCGATCGAGGCGTTTCCGATGATGATGCCCCCGCCCACGCCGGTGCCGAGCGTCAGCAGGATCAGACTGTCGTAGTCGCGTCCCGATCCGACCCAGAATTCGCCATAGGCCGCGGCCGTGGCGTCGTTGGCATAGGTGACGCTGTGACCACAGTGGGCGGCCAGTCGATCGCGGATCGGAAAGTTATCCCAACCGGGGAGATTGCCGGCGCGGAGGATCACGCCCTGGGCCAGATCCTGCGGGCCCGGTGTGCCCAGTCCGACGGCGGCGATGTCGCTGGTGGCGACACCCGCCATCTGGGCGAGCGTGTGGACCGTCCGGCCCATCCGTGCCGCCGTATCTTCGGGCCCCCTGTCGGCGTGTGTCTTCTCCGTATGGAAGGCGACCATCCGTCCCTCGTCATCGACGAGAGCGGACTTGATATTGGTGCCGCCGAGATCGACGCCGGCGTAGAGCGGCAGACGGGCTTTCGCGAGCGGCAGCAGAACACGCTTCGTGATACTCATGCTGTCCCGGCTCAGTCCCCGGCCGGAAGTCGGCTGACTTCCACCGTCGGCGTGGGACCGGTGCAGGCCTTCATGAATTCGACGAGGTCAGCCTTCTCCTGCGCGGTCAGCTTGAGAGGACGGATCTTATCGCTCAAGGAAGGGTTGGGGTGGCCGCCCTTGTCGTACCACTCCACCACCTCCTCGAGGGTCGCCACCGAACCGTCGTGCATGTAGGGCGGGTTCAGTGCCACGTTGCGGATGGTCGGCGTTCGGAAGGCGCCCGTGTCCTTGGGGTCTTTCGTGACGACGAACCGGCCGAGATCGGGCTCAGCCGCAGCCATGCCGATGCCGATGTTGTGATACTTCTCGTCGGCCAGATTCGCACCGACATGGCAGGCGGTGCAGTTGCCCTTCTCCGAGAAGAAAATTTCGCGGCCGCGAGTGGCCTCCTCCGACATCGGATGGGCCTCTACGGCAGCCTTCGCGGCGGCATACTTGGCCGCAAGTTCCTCGTCCTCCGCGATATCGTCGGGATCGAGGCCCGCGAATGCCCGCAGTTGTTCGCCGTAGTCATACGCGGAGGGGCCGGTGACCAGCACCCGTTCGAACGCGGCGATGGCCTGGCCCACCCGGTCGATCGTGAGCTCGCCGAAGATCGTCTCGAACTGCCGCTTGTAGACCGGCATCTCGCCGAGCCGCTTCACCACGCCCTCGTGGGTGAAGCCCATTTCGATCGGGTTGGCGATTGGACCGACGGCCTGCGCCTCGAGCGATTCGGCACGGCCATCCCAGAACTGTGGGCCCGACAGGATTCGGTTCAACGACGCCGGCGAGTGGCGGCCGCCAAGCTGGCCGCGAACACCGACTCCGGTCTTCGTGTGGGCCGAATAACCTTGGGCCGGGTTGTGGCAGCTGGCGCAGCTGACGGTCGCATCGACCGAGAGACGGGGATCAAAATAGAGCTGACGACCCAGTTCAATCTTCGCGCGGGTGAGGGGGTTCTTCTGGAGGCCGACCGTGTCGATCTGGGACGCCCCCTGCGAAAGGCCCAGTGGGAGCACTGGCTCCAGGACCACCGCCTGCTTCGGATCGGCGAGCCACTGATCGATCTCTGCCAGTGTGATCAGTCCGGCGCCGGGCACGCCGGCCGTCAATGCAGGGTCGCCGAGCATGACGCGTTCGCTTGGCGCGGCGGCCTCTACGGGGGCAGCCACGGGAGCTGCCGGGGCCGCGACGACTGGCTCTGCTGCGGCCGTGGCAGCCACAGTCTGTTCGGGCTTGGACTGGTCGAGTGCGGGCTGCTGCTCTGCCGCGGGCACCGGCTCTGCTGCTGGTGCCTGCTCCGCTGCTGGAACCGCCTCGGCAACCGCGTTCGGCGCGTCGATCGTCTTCCCAGCTTCCGCGATCGCCTGATCGGCGGCGGCCGTCGCCGCGTTCACGAGTTGCTTTGCCTTCAGGGCCTCCTCGTCGATGGCGGCGGTCTGGGCGGCCTTGTTCCGCTGGTTGGCCGCGGGATCGAGGGCTTCGATCGTCTCGATTTCGACGACCTCACCCTGAGAGCCGGTCCGACCAGAAGGCGAACAGCCCACGAGGCCGACGAGGTGCGTGGCGATCACAAGAATGGCCGCGGACGGGACGAGGCGGAGGGGAAGGCACGTGGGCATGGCGAGAGCTCCTGCTGGAATGACGAAGCTATATTTATGAAAATCTGTGGATCGAAGACAGACAGCGGCCACGGTATCAGCCATCCATAATAGGCATTTCGGACCGGTTGTGCAGTAGGCAGGGGCCCGAGGGCGGGCCGATTATCGCCTGATTCAGACGATATCGTCGGTGGCCAGCCACTCCAGTTCGCCCGGATGCCCTGGACCGTCATCGAGCCGGATCGACGCGACCGCTCCCTTTTGCATCCGGATCGAAGCTGTGCCGTCACCGATCGTGAGGCCGACCAGCCGGCCGACACAGGGCATATGCCCCACCCAGGCGACGCGGGCCGCGTCTTGCTGGGTCGTCCACTCCACCAGGGCAGGCCAGTTGGAGGCAGGGGCAAGGGCGTCGACCACCTCGACGGGTGGGGTATTGTCAAAGGCGGCTGCGAGCAGTTCCGCCGTCTCTACGGCGCGGGCGAGCGGACTGGTGGCAATCACGTCCACCTGCATGCCCGCCTTGCAGAGGCGTTTCATCATCGCGGCGAATCGCTTCCGCCCTTTTTTGGTGAGCCGGCGGGCATGGTCGTCGATGCCGGGCCCCGACTCCTCGGCCCAGGCGTGGCGGACGATGTAGAGATGCGTGGTGAGTGGTGGCATGGAGGGATTGTGCGTCCGGCCGCGGGCCGGGGCAAGTTAGGCCCGCCGCCAGAGGGAGGCTTCGGCGAGCTGCTCCTGCTGGATCGCGGCGGCGGCGTCGTGCCGCCAGCGGAGAGCGTCGGTCGGGTAGCCGGCGGTGGGCCGCAGGCCCGGCAGGCGGGAGGACCAAAACGCATTGAAGGCATGCATCGCGAGCTCGCGGACGTATTTGGCCGTCATGCTCGCCAGCGCCACCGGACCGCGTGCCTCTCCACCCACGCAGAACTCGATCCGACAGGCATTCGTCGCGGTGAGATCACAGGCCGGCACCATATAGACCGACCGGTTGGGCGTCTCTTCCAGCGGCCGCACGAGCGCGGCACCAAAGTGATGCGACACGAGCCCGCCATACCGCTTGCGGCCGCCATGCCGATCGCACCAGACGATCGCCGCCTCGGTGGGGGCGGCGTACCGCAGGGCTGCCGCCAGGTCGAGCGTGGCGGCTGAGAGGATGTCGGACTTATTCATGCCTGTGTCGAGCAGGGCGTTGAACTCGGCCGGATAGATACCGCGGCAGGCGATCCGCTCGAGTGACACACCGTGGCGGCCGAGCGCCGTACGGACGACTGTCGACAGAGCCAGACACTCAGTAGCGTCAGCCTCGTGGGGCAATGCGAGCGATGCAAGATCCTGCCACTCCTCGCGACAGCCGTCACGCGGTGAGATCGGTCCGACCTGCTTGGCAAGTGCCGCCCAGCTGTCTACTCGTTCGGCGAATGCCAGGCCGAGTCCGATCGAGACGCCTCGCTCAAGCGAGCTGAAGCCCGTACCACCACGATAGATCTGCTTGGAGTCGGCCCAGAGTGGTGCGCGTGAACCGCCGCGGCCTGCCGCCACGACGGCGTTCACTTCCGAGACCGCAATGGCGAGCAACGCCTCTGCATCCTCCGCAGCGGCGGCGATTCTCCAGGCCGTGGCCGCCACCACGAGCGGCCCGAGGTTCGGGCCGTAGCCCGCTTCGTCGGTGCCGACGACGAGCGTCATACGGGGGCCTGCGGGTGGATCGGGCCGAGGGACTCCATCCGTCGGCAGTATTCATAGATGGCGATCGATGCCGAGGTGGCGGCGTTCAGGCTGTGCGGCAGGCCATACATCGGAATCTCCGCGACACGGTCGAGTCGGGAGAGCACATCGTCCTCCAGACCGGTCCGTTCGTTGCCGATGACGAGCACAGTGCGGGGGGCGAAGGAAAAGCCGAACAGGCTGGCGGACTGCGTCGTCTGCTCCAGCCCCACGATCTCATAGCCCTCGCCGCGGAGCCGGTCGAGCACCGGGGGCAGGCTGCGGTGAACCTCCAACTCGACCGATTCGGCGCCATCCCGCGCGATCCGGTCGTGGAGCCGGGCCACGCCGCAGGCGATCACCCGGGGCACGCCGAAGCAGCCGCAGGTGCGAACGATATGCGAAAGGTTGACATGACTCCGCATCGGCGGGCAGGCGACGATTAGCTCCCGCGGTGTGGCGGGCTGTTCAGGCGGCTTGTGGCGGAGGTGTTCGAAGCGGGGCATCCCGGTATTCTGCCCGATGTTCCTCTACACTTGCCATGTCCGGCCTTGTCCTGAAGGAGCCAGCCTGATCATGACCCGTCTTCCCAGCCAGTCACCCCGTGCCGCGGCCTCGCCGCGCGAGTCCGCTGCCGCTCCCAAGAGCGACACCCCCTCCCCACCTCGGCCGGGTGACATCGTCAAGAGTCCGCTGGGCTTCGGTCGGGAGACGGTCGAGTCGATCGTGATCGCCTTCACGCTCGCGCTGTTGTTTCGGGCGTTTGAGGCGGAGGCGTTCATAATCCCGACCGGCTCCATGGCCCCGACGCTGATGGGCCGCCACAAGGACCTGGCCTGCGAGTCGTGTGGCCGGGATTTCCGCGTCGGCTGCAGCGCCGAGGAAGACGACCATTCGCAGAGCCTACGGGCGGAGTCCGCAAAAAAGGCACGCGAACTAGCCAGACTCAAATCCAGCGAGACCAGCAGTGGGATCGGCATCAAGGAGCGGGAGATCCGCCGCCGTCAGATCGAACGACTTGAGAGTGAAGGCGTTCAGCTACGGGCGAAACTGGCCGAGAAGATGGTTGGGTCGGCGAAATGCCCCAACTGTGGTTACGAGACGGATTTTGTGCAGGAAGTCGGCGGTCATATGCAGTACGACCCGCAGTATCCGTCATTCAACGGCGACCGGATTCTGGTCGACAAGTTCACCTACGACTTCGTCGAGCCCAAGCGGTGGGATGTGATCGTCTTCAAGTATCCCGAAGATGCAAAGACCAACTACATCAAGCGACTGGTGGGACTGCCGGGCGAAACGGTGTCGATCGCCGGGGGGGATATCTGGACGAGCCGTGGTGGGGCCGCAGCCGAGATTGCCCGCAAGCCGCCCGACACGATGCGGGCCATGCTGCAGTGCGTGCACGATAGCCGCCACGTGTCGGCCGATCTGCAGAAGGCCGGCTGGCCACTGTGTTGGAGTGACTGGTCGCCGCCTGACCGCGGGCCTGCCGGAAGTTGGACGACCGCCGACGAGGGCCGGTCATTCAGCCTGTCGAGCGGCTCGGCGGACGGTCCGGCCACGCTCCGCTATCAACACTTCTTTCCGACGGCTGAGGAGTGGGAGGGAGTGCGACGGAGCGAGTCGTTCGCCGGCCGCGTCCGGCCCACCCGCATCGATGATTTCCAGCCCTACAATGCGAAAGGTTCCCGCCCGCATTGGGTGGGCGATCTGGCCCTGGAGATCATCTGTGAGATCGCCGGCCAGGAGGGAGGGACGCTGACGCTCGACCTGGTGGAGGGGGGCGCAACGCACCGCTGTACCTTCGACTTGGCAACCGGAGAGGCGACGTTGACATTGGCCAATGGTGGAGACGCCGCTTCAGCCTTACCGCGGGCCCGCACACCGGTTCGCGGACAGGGCTCATGGAAGATCCTGTTTGCCAACGTCGATGACGAACTGTCGCTCTTCGTCGCCGACCGCCGCATGGCCTTCGACCAGCCCACGACCTGGCGCCGCGACATCGATGATGTGCCACGCAACCGGCCTGTGGAGGTGGTGATCAAACCTGGCTCCGTAGAGCCGAGCGACCTGTCGCCGGTGGGCATCACCGCCGCCGGGACTGACATCCGCGTGAAACACCTGCGGGTGCTCCGCGACACTTTTTACATCGGCGCATTCGACGTTGCCAGGTCGGATGAGATCCTAGAGCAGGACCGGCGGGATTTTAATCTTGAGGCGGACCAGTTTTTCGTGCTGGGCGACAACTCGGCTGCCAGCAAGGACAGCCGGCTCTGGCTGGAGGGCCACCATGTCGACCGGGATCTGCTCATCGGCAAGGCGATGGCGATTTTCTGGCCGCATGCCGTCCCGGCCAGTTGGAGTGTGCCGCTGAAAATTGGTGGTACGGAGTTGCGATTGCCCTCGTGGCCAAACTTCGGGAGGATGCGGTTCGTGCGGTGAGTCTGGCGGTGTGCCAGGATCGCGTTCAAGGAGGAACCAGATGCCGCTCTTGTCCGTCACAGGCCTCGTGAAGACCTACGGCCGCCGTCGCGTTGTGGATGGCGTCGATTTCCACGTCGAGGCTGGGGAGATCGTGGGCCTCTTGGGCCCCAACGGTGCGGGCAAGACGACGAGCTTCCGCATGACCTGCGGGCTGGTCATGCCCGACGCCGGCAGCGTGCTGCTCGACGACGAGGAGATCACCCACTGGCCGATGTTCAAACGGTCGCGGGACGGCGGCATGGGCTACCTCGCGCAGGAACAGAGCGTGTTCCGTAAGCTCACCGTCGAGCAGAATCTGCTGGCGATCATGGAATTGGTCGGCATGCCGCCGAAGGAGCGCCGCCGCCGCTGCGAAGAACTGATGGAGCAGTTTGACATCACGCGGATCCGCAAGTCGAAGTCGCACTACATTTCGGGCGGCGAGAAGCGGCGGCTCGAGATCGCCCGCTGCCTGGTGACAGAGCCGCGGATCATCCTGCTCGACGAGCCGTTCACTGGCATCGACCCGGTGACGATCCATTCGATCCAGAAGGTCATCACAGGGTTGCGAGACACCGGCATCTCGATCTTGATCACCGACCACCGCGAGCGGGAGACGCTGGCGATCACCGACCGTAGCTATGTCGTCCGCGCCGGCAAGGTGCTCTGCCACGGCACCGCGCAGGAGGTGCTCACGAACCCCGACGCGAAGAAGTATTACTTCGGTGAGAGCCCGGGTGTGGAAGCGGCGTGAGCGAGCGACCGGTGCCTGCGGGTCGGGGTTGCCCGTGCCCCGTCGCCGGACGTTCGCTTCGGCCATCCTGGCCTTCGCTCACTCGATGCTGACTACGCTCCGGCTGGCGGCTTTCGCGCCGTCGCCGCCGTCCCGGCGTCGGCTCCGGCTTACAGGAGCCGTGCAGAGCACGGCTCCCAATCTCTTGCCTGCGCTTGTCAGCAACGCCGGCTCTCGGGACACGGGCAACCCCTCGCGGGATCATGAAGGCGGCCCTCCGGGCCTGTTTCAGTGGTGGCGAGTTTTTAACTTGCCGTTGGCTCCCGTGGGGGCAAGTTTTCAACTTGCCCTTTTTCATTCTTTTCAGCCACGGCTGGCGATGAGCAGACTGCGACCGAGCGCCGTGGGCGCGCGGGCCACGATCTTGAAGCCGAGGTCGGCCAGCCAGTCTCCGATCTCGGCGGCGGAGTAGAGACGTCCCTGGGTCACCGTCGTCAGCAACACGGAATACTCGGCCGCCCACAGCGGGCCCGACATGTCGTCGTCGAGCAGCATGTCGTGGACGAGCAGCCGGCCACCGTCTGGCAGTGCCGCGACACTCTTTTCAAGCAGCCGCCGGCAGTCGGCCTCGTTCCAGTCGTGGAGCACGTTGGAAAAGAGGTGCGAGTCATGGTCCTCGGGCCACGGGCCCAAGAACATGTCAGCCGTCACGACGTCGATCCGGCCACCGAGCCCCGCCGCGGCGATCGTCCGCCGTGCGATGGCGTCGACGGGTGACGCTTCGAGAACCGTCGCCCGGGCTGATGGAAACGCCCGGGCGACCGCGATGGCATATGCCCCGGACCCGCCACCGACATCGAGCAGTCGGCGGGGTGTGCAGTCGGCCAAGGCTTGGGCCAGCCCCGGTCCGAGCACGCGGCCCCGGCAGTCCATCGCGGCGGTAAAGGATTCCGCAAACGCCTCCGTTCGCATCGCGGCATGCCAATCCGCCTCACCCTCTTCGCCCGGCCAGTTGGCGGGCCGGTCGGTCCTGAGCACCGTGAGGAAGTCGGTGACGCCTGGCTTCTCGACAATGCTCGCGTAGTAGGGCCTGGCATCGAATGGCGACCCGGCCACGAGAAACTCCCGCGCGGTGTCGGTGACATGCAGGATGCCATCCGTATCGCGGTGCAAGAGGCCATTGGCGACCAGGAGCGTGCAGAGCGTGTGGGCCGGCCGCGGGTGGATCGAGAACTTCTGGCAGATGGCGGCGAGATCCCCGGGCGCGGTGGCGAGTGCCGTGAAGAGATCGAGATGCGCGATCGCCACGGTGAGCGCATCGACGGCGGCGAGAGATTCGCGGTAGCGGTAGATCGCGGTGGGGTCTGTCATGGAGGTGGCGTCAGGGTTTGTGGGAACGGTGCCGACCTGCGGAGTCTACGAAACGGTTACCCCACACCGAAGCTAGGCTCGTCGCGTCGTGATACGATGCTACTGATATTTCCTCGGAGGACTTCCCCCAATGCACTGCCATCGTGCCGGATTCAAGGTGTTGCCAGTCTCATTGTTCTCGCTGCTGTTGGTCGTGGTGATCACGTCTGGAGCGGCAGAACCGCTGACTCCCGCACACGCTGCGGAGCCATCTGCCGGTTCGCGGCGGATCCTCGTCTGCGGCAGCCGGACTGCGATCGTGGAGATCACGCCAGACCATCCCGAGGGGGTGGTCGAATGGTCGTGGCCGGCCGCCACCCGCGAGGGCTGGGTCCTACCGGACGGCAACGTGCTCCTGGCACTGTCGAAGGGTGAGAACACGCCGAAGGGGGCGGCCGTCGAGATCAAGCCCGGCGTGGGCGGCGCGGCCGACGAGACTGTCTGGCGATACGACGGCACACAGGACGAGGTCAACAGCATCCAGAAGTCGTCCACGGGAACCTACGTGCTGACGGAGGCTGGACCGAGCCCGCGGCTCTTGGAGATCGCCGCCGACGGTACCGTGAAGGTGGAGTTCCCACTCGTCTGCCAAAAGGCGAACGCTCACATGCAGACGCGGATGGCGCGGAAGCAGGCCGACGGAACCTACCTCGTGCCGCACCTGCTCGACTTCGCGATCATTCGCTACGACGCGGCGGGGAAAGAACTCGGCCGGATCGACACGCATGTGCCCGGGGCGCCGACCATCAACAGCTGGCCGTTCACGGCCATCACGCTGGCCGACGGCGGTGTCCTCGCGGGGCTGACCAACGGCAACCGAGTGGTCGAATATGGCAAGGACGGCAGGCCGCGATGGGAGATCACGGCAGCGGACGTCGATGCCGCGATCAACGACGCCTGCGGCATCCAGCGACTGCCTAGCGGCAACACGATGATCGCCAGCTACGCCATCGGCAAGAATGGTGTCCGGCTGGTGGAGGTCTCGCCCGCCAAGAGCGTGGTCTGGAAGTGGCAGGCTGAGGTACCGAGCGTCCATCATTTCCACGTGGTGTCGGTCGACGGCGCCGCCGTGCCCTGGCCGCCGCTGCGGTGAGCCGTGGTTTCGGCGGCGGGGCCGGATTTGGCCCGCGGAGGTGGGCCTGAGTGGCCAGAGCCGATGCCATACTGCTCCGCCCATCCGGCGGAGCTATAATTGGACTCGAAATGGATATTCTGCCGCGACGAAACCGTGCGAGCTGCTGCCGACTGATATCGGTCGGGGTGGTGGCACTGATGGTGCCAACGGCCGCAGCAGCCGCAGAAGCGGTTCTGACCCCGGCGGTGGTGCATCAGGCGGCCGACCTCGAATTCTTCGAGGCGAAGGTGCGGCCACTGCTCGCGCAGCACTGCGCAGAGTGCCATTCCCGTCAGGCGGGCGATCCGGAGGGGGGGCTCTCGTTCGATTCCCGCTCCGACTTTCTGGCCGCCGAGGGGGTGGCCGTCGCGGGCAAGCCCGATGACAGCCTGCTCGTGAAGGTGGTCCGCTACGACGGCGAACTGCAGATGCCGCCCGATGGCAAATTGCAGCCGGAGGTGATTCAGACGTTTGAAGAGTGGGTGCGTCGCGGATTGCCATGGCCGGCTGACCGTACGGATTCAGGCACCGCGACGACGGCCGTCGAGCCCTTCGATATTGCCAAACGCAAGGCAGACCACTGGTGCTGGCATCCGCCGCAAGTCGCTTCCATGCCTCCGGTGCAGCACGCGGCCTGGTGCCGGAACGACATCGATCGCTTCGTGCTTGCGCGGCTCGAGTCGGCTGGGCTTGAGCCGGCGGCGGAAGCTTCGCGGGCGACGCTCGTGCGGCGGGCGGCCGAGATTCTCACCGGCCTACCGGCCGATCCTGCGGATGTCGAACGGGTGGCAAGCGATGCTGATTCTAGCGGCTTCGAAAGGTACGTCGATCAGTTGCTGGCCTCGCCCCACTACGGCGAACGGCTGGCCCGGCACTGGCTCGATGTGGCCCGATATGGCGAGACGCGGGGCCACGAGTTCGACTACCCGATTCCCAACGCCTGGCAGTATCGAGACTGGGTTGTGAAGGCGTTCAATGCCGATCTGCCCTACGACCAGTTTGTCCGTGAGCAGATCGCCGGTGATCTCGTCGAGCGGCCGCGGGTCGACCCGCAGACCGGGGCCAACGCCTCGGTTGTCGGCACCGGGTTCTGGTTTCTGGGTGAGGCAGTGCACTCGCCGGTGGACATTGCGCAGGACGAGGCCGACCGGGTCGACAACGCCGTCGATACCTTCGGGAAGGCATTTCTCGGACTGGCTCTGGGCTGCGCCCGCTGCCACGACCACAAGTTCGACGCCATTTCCAACGAAGACTACTACGCCATTGCCGGCATGCTGATGTCGAGCAGCTACCGACAGGTGCCCTTCGAGACAGTGGAGGCCAATCGGGAGGTGGCCCGCAGGCTCGTAGCCGCCGACGCGGAAGCCCGCGACCGGCTGCTACCGCTCCTCGCGGCCACCGTCGGACCGGAGGGGGACCAGTTGGTTGCGGCTGCCGCCGACACAGCAAACACGCTGCCCCCCGATCCCCGGGAGACCGTGATCGCCGACTACACTCGCGGCGCCGGTTCCACACCGATCATGGCCGACGCCGCCGCCTGGGGCCCGACGCCCGTGCCGGCCGGCCAGCCGGTGCTCTTGCCAGCCGTCGAGGGACTGCCCCGCGAACTGCGGGTCGAGCCGGTCGGCCATGCGCAGAGCGATGCCGTCTGGTCGGCGACCAGATCGAAGAGTGAACGAGATCCGGCGCCGTTGGGCGACGTTGATCGTGCTGGCCGCGTGCTGCGGACACCCAAGGTGCTGATCAAGGACGGGGTGATCTGGCACCGCGTTCGTGGCCACGTGCAGATCTTTGCCGTCGTCGATGGCAACGTGCCGCTGTCTGGCGGCCCGCTCTACGGGTCGCATCTGATGACGGCCAATACGGGCGGGCAATGGCAATGGATCCGTCAGGACCTGCGACGGGATCTTGTCTGGGACAACGGCCATGTTGTTCACGTGGAATATGCGGCGGTGGCCGGCGCCGTGGCGGTCGCTGAAACGGTGGCGGCGACCGAGGAACCGCGGCGGAGTGATCCACCGCTGCCCGCGTCCATCAACCGGCGTCTGGCGGATTCGGGATTCGACTGGAACTCTGCCGCCGCGACGCGGGCTGTGGCGGAGGCAGTACAACTCGCAGCGGCGCGGGATGCGATCGTCGCGGACGCGAGGCTCGAATCGGCCACGGCGCCGGCGATCCTCGACGGCAACGGTATCGATCAATACGTGCTGTTGAAGGGCTCCGCGGCCCGGCGAGGGGAACTCTCGCCGCGACGGTTCCTGGAGGCGATCGACGGAGTGGAGCAGCCGGCGTGGCCGACGCAGAGTTCGGGTCGCACGGAACTGGCCGATCGGGTGCTTGCTCCTGGCAACCCGCTGACAAGTCGCGTCATCGTCAACCGGATCTGGCATCATCTGTTTGGTCGCGGTCTTGTGCCCACCACCGACAACTTCGGGAAACTCGGTGAGCCGGCGGCGGATCCGCAGGCCCAGGCGCTGCTCGACACGCTCGCTGTCCGGTTCCGTGAGGAAGGGTGGAGCGTGAAGCGGCTTGTCAAAGAAATTGTGACGAGCAGCACGTGGCGGATGTCGACCGCACGAGATGCCCAGGCTGTCGAGCGGGATCCGCTCAACCTGCTTCTGCACCACTATCCGCTCCGGCGGCTCGAAGGAGAGGCGGTCCGCGACAAGATTCTTGCCGTCTCGGGCCGGCTTGATCGCACGGTGGGTGGGCCGAGTGTGGAGGTGTACGTCAGCCCGTTTCAGGACGGCCGCGGCAAACCAGGCTCTGGACCGCTCGACGGTGCCGGCCGCCGCAGCCTTTACACAAAAATTCGCCGTAACTTTCTCCCGAGCTTTCTGCTGGCGTTTGACATGCCGGTGCCGTTTCAGGCCATGGGCCGCCGGAACGTGACCAACGTGCCCGCCCAGGCACTCACGCTCATGAATGACCCGTTCGTGACAGAACAGGCCAGCCTCTGGGCGAAGGAGTCGCTTCGCGACGAGTCGCTCCCGCCCGAGGCACGCATCGACAGCATGTATCGGGACGCGTTTGCGCGGGTGCCGACCGAAGAGGAACGGGCGGCGGCGCTCGAGTTTCTCGCCGCGCAGGCCGGGCAGCATGGCGTGATTCTTGCCAATGAACCGAGGCACGAGGCTACCTGGACGGACCTCGCCCACGCCCTCATCAACACCAAAGAATTCATCTTCGTACCATGAGTCGCTCCTCCCATCATTGTGGACGATTCCGGCCCGCGGCCCTGTCCCGCAGGCAATGGCTGCGCACGAGTGGCTGTGGCTTTGGGGCCGTTGCGGCGGCGGCGCTGCTCGACCGTGATGCCGCCCGGGCGGGCTTGGCTGGTGTCTTGCCGGCGCTGCACCATCCGGGCAAGGCGACGAGCGTGATCTTCCTCTACATGGATGGTGGCGTGTCACAGGTCGACAGCTTCGATCCGAAGCCGGCGCTCGAGCAACATGCCGGTAAGGATCCGCACACGCTCTTCAAGGTCGACGCTACGCAGTTCAACAGCATCGGCACGGTGCTGCCGAGCCTGTGGAAGTTCAAGCCCTACGGCAAGAGCGGCATCCCGGTCAGTGATCTCTTTCCCCACATTGGCTCCGTGATCGATGAACTCGCAGTCATCCGTTCGATGACGAGTGAGTTTCCAGAACACACGAACGCCAACTACTTTCTCCACACCGGTTCGGGGCTCCAGGGCCGGCCGAGCATGGGGGCGTGGACGACCTACGGACTGGGCAGCGACAACGAAGAACTCCCCGGCTACATGGTGATTAATGGCGGCCTGATTCCTCCCGGCGGCCTCGACAACTTCACCAACGGATTCCTGCCGGCGACCTTCCAGGGGACGGTGATTCAGCCCAACGCCATGGGACTGGCCAACATGAAGCCGCTCGAAAAGTCGGCGGAGCACCAGTTGGCAAAGCTCGATCTTGCCCGCCGGCTCGACCGTCGGTTCTCGGAGCGGACGGCCGCCGGCGGAGAAGCCTCAGACGCACTCGAAAGCGCCATCGCCAATCAGGAACTCGCGTTTCGCATGCAGACGCAAGTGCCGGGCCTGCTGGAACTGTCAGGAGAGTCTGCGGCAACGAAACGGGCCTACGGGCTCGAGGCGGAGTACAAGCCGACGCAGATCTTTGGCACCGAATGCCTGCTTGCCAGACGGATGGTGGAGCGAGGCGTGCGGTTCGTGGAACTCACCTGCCCGGCGATCAACGCCGACCGCTGGGATCAGCACGGCGGACTCCGCGAGGGGCATGCCAACAACGCCCGGGCGGTCGATCAGCCGATCGCGGCCCTGATCCGGGATCTCAAGGATCGTGGCATGCTCGATTCCACACTGGTGGTCTGGAGCGGTGAATTTGGGCGGACTCCGTTCTCCCAGGGCTCGGATGGCCGCGACCACAACCCGCAGGCCTTTTCGATGTGGATGGCCGGTGGGGGCGTGAAGGGGGGAACGGTCACCGGTGCCACCGATGACTTCGGCTACAGGGTCGTTGAGAAGAAGTTCATGATCCACGACCTCCACGCCACGATGCTGCACCTTCTGGGCGTCGACCACACGCAGCTGACCTACCGATTCAGTGGCCGCAACATGCGGCTCACCGACGTCTATGGCCACGTCATCCGGGATGTCGTGGCGTAGGCCACTGCCACCGTTCAGACGCCCACGGCCCACCGGCGTTCAGGCAACGGCTTTCATCGACAGGCTTTTGAGCGTCAGCACCGAGCCCACCGACATCAGTGCCAGCCCCAGCCAGCGGGGCGGCTTGACGACCTTCCGGGAGAGGGTGTTCGGCCAGAGTGCGAGAGACTGCATGCTTCCCTTGCCGCCAAGCTGGGCGGAGATGAAATGGCTCGATCGCTCGCTGAGAGTGAACGAGTCGACGAGCCGGAACTGCACGCCGGCAAAAAAGAGCAGCAGCCCTCCAAGCAGAATGTGATGTCGTTTGAACCGCATCGACTCCTCCGAGCACGGCGCCGCCACCGGCTGCGTTGCTTAAGTCATCGAATCAACGGGCCGGCAGACTCAAACCCTCACGGATTCCGGCCGGTTGTGCGGAACATGACGCTCGCAGGCCTCTGGCTCGTCGTATTCCGGCGGCCGCTCTGGAGTGAGGCCGTAGCCTGGAAAAATGGGCAAGAAGGGCAAGGAGCCGATGAAATCAACGAGATTGAGTGTGGAAGCGACTGGGAGCATGACGATGGACTCTAGCGACTATGACGATTCTGCGGACCGACATTCCGTTCCCCGACCGCGACCGGCCCGTGATCACCATTGCCACAGATCGTTCCGAGCGACACCTGCCCATCCAGGCATGGCTCCCGGGATCGCGTTCTCTCACGGCGTTCGTGCTGGTGTTGGTGCTGGTGCTGGTGCTG
>Ga0164295_10001975_pt1 | contig 17079 bp, 16 predicted proteins | sample GEODES006metaG_FD_111798 | JGI IMG/M metagenome (GOLD analysis project Ga0164295, IMG submission 111798) | Oligotrophic lake water microbial communities from Sparkling Lake, Wisconsin, USA - GEODES006 metaG | ecosystem: Environmental > Aquatic > Freshwater > Lake | place: USA: Sparkling Lake... | reverse complement strand
CATTTGCGGCAGGCGGAGTAGCGCCGGAATTTGCGGACGCGGAAAGCTTGGGCTCCGCAATGAGCACAGGCATAGACATAATTACGCTTCACCTCGCGACGCGGAAGAGGCAGTGTATGGCGGGCGGACTCGCCAGGGATGCCCAAATCGGAGCAGGCTAGACGCCACTCGGCGCCATGCGGCTCGATCTTCCGGCGACCGGCACGATGATAAGCTACGAGATGAGCCAGTTCATGCAGGAGCGTTCGCTGCACCTGGCCGTCAAACTCGCGTAAGCGGGGATTGAGTTCGATGACCCAACTCGGGTAACGGGCATAGCCTGCCGTGCTACGCAGACGGGGATTCCACTGCACTTGCACGACTTTAGCCATGCCAGTGAGCTCCAACATGAGCAGACGCTGGCGGCACATCTCAGCTAGCTCAGGATCACTGACGCTATCCTTGGTTTTTTCGCTGGTCCGCGCAGGTGTTTCTGGCGTGGCGCTGCCGCGGTCAAAGACCTCACCATCAGCGGGCTTCCAAGCGGGCGGGGCCTGAAAATCAAAGATGAGTTGGGAGATTTTCCGCGCGAGACTCATGACTTAGTCTTGTCCCGTCACAGGTGACTTTTTCAGCGGTGTTTGTTTACGATCACGAATGCGGTGCTCCTGATCTCCGAGCGCATAAACCATGTCTTGGGAGACGCTTTCCATGAGGAAAACGTTCGCGCCAATGATGCTGCGCGCACCGATGACGGTATCACCGCCGACAATGGTCGCGCCGGCATAAATGGTGACGTAATCTTCCAAGGTGGGGTGACGCTTTTTACCTGCAAGAGCCTGACCAGCGGCCAAAGACTTAGCCACGAGACCGACGCCCTGATAAAGCTTCACATGAGAGCCGATTTGGCAGGTCTCGCCAATCACGACACCAGTGCCATGATCGATAAAAAAATGACTGCCAATGTCTGCACCAGGATGTATATCGATCCCAGTCCGGCTATGCGCCCACTCGGTCATCATGCGTGGCAAGAGCGGCACGCCAGCCTTATACAAGAGATGGGCACTTCGCTGGACAGCGATAGCTTCCAAGCCTGGGTAAGCGAGGATGATCTCCTCAAAGCTGCGCGCGGCTGGATCACCATCAAAGGCAGCCTGCACGTCCATTTGAAGCAGGGCACGCACTTCGGGGAGTCGCACCATGAAGTCACAGACAAGTTTCATGGCCTCTTCGCGGTGATTGTCACCTTTGCCATCGGCCAGGCGCAGGCTACGGCGGACCTCCACGTTCAGGCGCTCCCGCATGCCAGCCACACGCTCATGAGTCAGCAACTCCAGATCCTGAGAAGACAAGGCATCTTCGGTAAAAAAGCCGGGAAACAGAACCTGAAGCAGGTCTTCACAAAGCACGGCGATGGCGCGCTTCGACGGCAGGTTACCGCTATCGACATGATTGATCCCACCCACCTCGCAGTACGAGGCCATGAGGCTTTGAACGATCTCTTCTTGGCGGCAATCCATGATATTGTAGCTGACCATTTAAAGACAGTTTACGCCTGATGCAAACGCGCAGGCTGTGAACAACTCAAACTGCATCTGCGGCTAAAGTGGCATTACCGATGATGCCAGCTTCGTTGCTGTACTTGGCAGGCACGATTTGCAGCCGCTCATTGACCACGGTACTGAGCATGGACTGCACCTTACGCTTCAGGGGATCAAAGATCAGATTTCCTGCCTGAGCGACACCACCACCGATGATGAAGGCATCTGGGTTTAAGAGCCAAGCGATGCTGGCCAATGCTGTGCCCAGCCAGTCAGCAATCTCTTCCCAAATCTGGCGGGCGATATCGTCGCCCGCTTGAGCTGCCTCTGCGATTTTTTTGGGCGTGCAGTCTTCCAGCAGCTTCGTGACGTGCGCCTCAGCATAACGCTGCAGGGCATGCTCAGCGATCTCCCTGTTCCCCACGTATTTCTCCAGTGCGCCAAGATTGCCGTAATGGCCTGATTTGCCATCCACATCAATGCTCATTTGGCCAATCTCCCCAGCCGCACAAGCAACTCCACGATACAGTTGACCATTTAAAATCAGTCCCCCACCGATCCCCGTGCCCATCGTCAGCGCGACGATGTTATTGAGCCCGCGTCCAGCGCCATAACGAAATTCAGCGTAGGCCATCGCGTTCGCGTCATTTTCCACGACCACTGGCAGTCCCGTTTTTTCACTGAGGATAGCCTTCAAGGGCACATGCTTCCAGCCTGGAACATTCGTCAGCACGTGCACAAAGCCATGTTCGAAATCGACCAACCCGGGCACACCCACACCGATGGCACAAATATCAGGATAAGTCATTTGAAGCTTCGCCACACGCGCCGCCATTTCCGTGATCAATGCGGCAGGCCCCTGGAAATCGGCCGTCGGAATCGGTGCATCCGTATGGAGAAGTTCGCCAGCGCGGCAGACGCCAAGCTTGACCGAGGTGCCGCCGAAATCGATTCCGACTGTGGTGAGTGATGTATCAGGCATGAGAAGGGGCGTTGAGATTGCCCACCAATCGCAACCCATGCAAGGTCAAATCTGGATCGACTTTGATCCGTTCCTCCATTCCCGCGATGATCCAGCCAGCGTCCCCACCTGTGGCCACCACCTGCAAAGGCTCACCCTGCGGCAACTCCTTGCGCAACGCCTCTAAAATGCCCCGAATCATGCCGCGATACCCAATCGCCGCCCCCGCTTGGATCGCACCGACCGTGGACTGCCCGATTGCCGTCATCGGCTCAGCCAGCTCAACCTGAGGCAGTAACGCCGTTCGTTCATGCAGATAATCCGTCATGAGCCGCAGCCCAGGAGCGATGACGCCGCCAATGTAGTTTCGATCCGCTGAGATAACATCAAAGGTCACCGCCGTGCCAAAATCGATCACGACCCCAGGCGCCCCATGCAAAAGAGCCATGGCCACAGCATTCGCCAATCGATCAGGCCCGATGCTGGACGGATTCGGATAACGAATGCCGATACCCATTTTCGTCTCATGCTTCAACTCTAGCAGGGCATCTCCCAGCACCGTGCGAAAAGCAATCACTGCGGCAGGAACCACGCTGCAAAGCACTGCCGAACGAAATTCCCAACCCGCCAAGACCTCTTCGATCAATTTCGGGGATAACTCCCCTGTTGCACAATCACGACGCTGCAAAAGACCGTCTCGAGAGGCCAAAGCTAGCTTCGTACGGCCATTGCCCACATCGATAAGAAGGTAGTCAGCGATCATCATTCCCCTATCGCCGGAGACACCACGGCGATCAAGGCTGGAAAAAGAGGTTGCGAAAGCTCAAACCACATCCACAATACCCACCCCTCACCCAGTTCGCCCCTCATGGGAACTGCTCGGTAAGGCCCACTTCTCACTCCCTGTTACTATGAATACCATCGACAAAATCGACGCCGAGCAACTCAAGAAAGATATTACATCCTTCAATGTAGGCGACACCATCAAAGTTCACACTCGCGTTATCGAAGGTGACAAAGAACGTATCCAGCTCTTTGCAGGCATTGTCATTGCCCGCAAAGGCAGCGGCATCAATGAAGCGTTCACCGTCCGCAAGATTTCCTATGGAGAAGGCGTCGAGCGTGTTTTCCCTCTGCATAGCCCGAAAGTCGCTAAAATCGAAGTGACCAAAGCTGGTAAAGTCCGTCGTGCTCGCCTCCATTACCTTCGTGGTCGTAAAGGCAAGCAAGCTATCTCCGTCAAGGAAATGGGCTGGACCGAGTCTTAATTCCTCACTGAATCTGTTTTTTAAAACCCCGATGATCCGTCATCGGGGTTTTTTATTGTCCGCAAACTGATCTCAGGCCTTCCGCTCGTAGTAGCGGAATTCCAGGTCAGCGGTCTTTTCGATCACCTCTTTCAGCGTAAACAGGTCTTCAAAGGCTGGCAGGAAAGTATCTCCCTCAAAAGCCTGCTCCACCCAAGTGAGATAAAGACCCTCACACTGCGCCAGGAGATCCCCATAGACCTGAGCGCCGCCGATCACAAAAACCGTGCTGTCTTCAGCGCAAATCTGACTCAACTCAGCCACATCCCGAATCACTCTGATGCCCTCACGTGGCTCCATCGTCCTACTCAGCACGATGTTTTGACGCCCAGGCAATGGCCGACCAATCGACTCAAACGTCGTGCGTCCCATCAGGATCGGGTGCCCCAGCGTGGTTCGTTTGAAGAACTTCAAATCCTCCGGAAAATGCCAAGGCAATGTCCCATCACGGCCTATCACACGGTTGGAAGACATGGCAACGATGGCGATAAGTCTGGGCATGGTCATTACTAAACACTGATTCCTCTCGCGCAAGGCTGGTCTTGGCGACAGGCCCCATCGGCATATGTTTAAACCTAGATCCGGGAATGGAAGATCGTTGAGTTGCGCCAGGGCTTGGTTTCACAAGGGTTCTTCGACTCGAAGCGGCTGTGTCTTGGGTGACACTGCCCGAGAGGCGAAAAGCCTCGTGGAATCAATGACGGATGCAAATCGGCGGTCAGCCATTCCTGAATCTAGCAGACAATCCACGGGGCGTGGGATGTGGAACGAAGAGTCACTTTGGCCGTATGAGTCGGAGACAACAAAGCAACTGGAGACTCCATTTTACAGGAAAACAGAAAGACATGATTTACAGGTCAGAACTCATTCCTGTTAATCCTGTTTTCCTGTTAATCCTGTGATTAGAAACTCGAATCACGAACAGTCTCATATCATCCATGGCGGGCGAAACTTCGCGTAACTTTAGGGCAAGTTAGTCGGGAGGTTAAAACCCAGTGATTGAATTCATCGAAATTCTTATCCCGACAAGGCAGCGTAGAAGGCCTCCGTCTGATGAGCATCGGGAATGACCTCAATCAGAACAGCACTTTCAGGCAAATTCAGGAGGTGCTCAGGCTGCGTCGCACAGACATAAGCCATTCCCCACATCTGGGCCCAAGGGGCAAAGGAGAGCCGGTGATTGTTTTCGATCACGTGCCTCACCTCTTCAGGCAATTCACGCAGACTGCTGACATGGGAGAAAATTTTGCCACCGCCGTTATTAATGACCACCAATCTTCTATTTCCCTGAGGCAACTGTGGCATGACCCAGGGTGCCGCAAGGTCGTAAAGCGCGCTGAGATCTCCCAGAACCAACCATGAACTACGCGAGCTAGCGCTGGCCCCCAGCCAGGTGGAGACCAGACCATCAATCCCGTTGGCACCGCGATTGGCAAAGAACTCGATTCCCTGCCCTGCACCAGGCACTGCCAGATTCATCTCCCGAATGGGTAAACTGTTGCCAATAAAGACACGATCAAAGGCCTGCATCTGACCCATCAAAGCCCACATCCAGGCCGGCTCAGAGAGAGGAAACTCTTGGAACCAATGAGTCATGCCAGGTTCTTCAGGCTTCATCAAAGCAGGCAAGAGCTTGCGAGTTCCCAGAGATTCCAGAGCACCCCATGGCAACGTTTGCACATTTTGAAGGCGGGCTAATCCAGGAAAGTTTAATCGAGAAATATTCGTCACCCAGATTTGAGGTCGGTTTTCCAAATCACGCCACCAGCGCGAGGATGGAATGCCCCCAATGCGTATGACTTGCGCGATCTTCATCGTCCGAAAAGTGGACTCTGAAGCCGGCAGCAAAAGATGATCGATCGCAGGCCGATCTGGCCAGGCGCCCCAAAGATTCGAGGTGAGTTCGGCAATGACAGGCAAGCCTAAAGACAGCAACACCGGGGCAAGTTCCCGTGCCTCAGTGGGGTGGAGCCCACTAACGATGACAGCCGTGGCCTCACCAGATAGCAGATAGGGCGGTGGCTTGTCTGATCTGCGAGGATGCGGCTGATGATATGCGAGAAAGTCGATACCTTCTTGCGTTGAATCCAGGGGCTCTTCCAAACAAATATTGATGTGCAGAGGCCGTGTATCCAGGCGCGTCGGCCAAGACAGATGAGAACCCGATTCGACATCCAAACAGGCGCTGACATAAGCCCCAAAAAGATCTTTTTGCTCAATGGCCTGCGGGGCACCGGTTCCGCGATATCGGCGGGGACGATCGGCTGTCACCAGCACCAGCGGAAGCCCCTGATAATGCGCTTCGATCACCGCCGGCAACAACTCCGCTGCAGCCGTGCCCGAGGTGGTTAACACGGCCACCGGCTGGCGGTCCGCCTGAATACGACCCAGGGCAAAAAAGGCGGCGCTACGCTCTTCAAAAAAGCTCCAGATTTTGACACCCTCACTGGCCATCAAAGCAGTAATCAGCGGCGCATTGCGGGCTCCGGCCGCCAAGCAGACCTCGGCCACCCCCATGCGCGCCAGCGCGGTCAGCGTGCTGCGAATGATACGAGCATTCATGACTTATTCGACCAAGGCATGCGGCTTCAGCACACGCAGGGCCGGAAGGTCGTGCATGATGTTGGTGCTGCGCATCAAAGTCTCCCCAACCAACAAGGCGTCAGCGCCATACAGAGCCAGGCGTTCAGCATCTTCGACGGTTTTGATGCCACTTTCAGCCACAAGGATGATGTCGTCCGGCACTTCCTCAGCCAGCGCTTCTGTCGTTGCCAAATCAACGGTGAAGGCTTTCAGGTTACGATTGTTGACTCCAATGATCTGAGCATCCGTCTCCAAGGCACGTTCTAATTCAAACATGTCATGCACCTCTACTAAGACATCCAGTTGAAAGGTGTGAGCCGTATCGAGAAGTCGAACCAACGTCTCTTGATCCAATGCGGCAACGATGAGCAAAATGGCATCTGCTCCTGCGACCACAGCCTCGTAAATCTGGGCTTCATGGATGATAAAATCTTTTCTCAGGCAGGGAATGTCCACTTGCTCGCGAATGAGCGAGAGATAATTCAGATGACCTTGAAAGTATTTTTCATCGGTGAGAATCGAAAGGGCTGTCGCTCCCGCTTTACCATAACCGCGGGCAATCGTCAGAGGATCAAACTCTTTGGCAATCGTTCCCGCGGAAGGCGATCCACGTTTCACCTCAGCGATCATGCCCAGTCGAGTGGGATCAAGTCGAAGGGCATCCGCCAAGGAGCGGAAGTCATTTCGAAGCGTGGCAGCTGCACGCAGCTTCTCTAGGCGCGGCAATAGTTTCTCAACTTCGGTGCGCTTGTGGGCGATGATTTCGTCCAGGATATTCATGAGTGAGTAAGATGCGGATTGCAGAGGACAGCGCAAGGGCCAAGGGGGCTTTTATCCGCTTTAATTCATTCTTCCGGTCAGCCCTTGATAATCGTGTGTCATGAGTCTGACACTCACGCAGATCCGTCGGGTCCATCAAACGAGCCGCACCGGTTAAACCCGCGGCACTCGATAATTCATGAGGCCGAGGCGAAATGTTTCATCGCGTTCTGGGTGTCGCGCGGAGTTGACCGACCTCAGCTATGGTTGAGCTCAATTGACATAAATTATGGAAATTTCTAAGCGTGGACTAATCATCTATGAGAAACTCTGCTTGTGCTGATTTATGGAGCTATTTAGCACTTTCTAGACTGCGCTCTTGCCCGGTTCGCACGACCGCTCTTGAGTCTTGTGAGACAAAACCGATTTGCCATCATGCCACGTCTCTCTAATCTCAACCCCTTATGGCAAAATCCGCTCTCGGAAAAGGACTCGGCGCACTCATCTCGACCCCGCAGGCGGGGATAGCGTCCGTGCGCTTACCTGCGCTAGCCCAGCCTGCGCCTGGTGATGTAGTGAATCGTGTGACGCTGGACCAGATCGTTCCCAGCCCACTGCAGCCGAGAAAGGAGTTCGAGCCACAGCATTTGACAGAACTCATGGAGTCGATTCGTGAGCACGGCATCATTCAGCCGCTCATCGTGCGTCAGGTGAATGGGAAATTGGAACTCATCGCGGGTGAACGTCGATTCCGCGCCTCGCGCGAACTGGGCCTGAAAGAAGTGCCCGTCATTATCCGCCAAGCTGCCGATAAAGAGGTGCTGGAGATGGCGCTGATCGAAAACATCCAGCGTGAAGACCTGAATCCCATGGAAGAAGCCCGTGCCTATGAGCGCTTGGCGCGGGAATTCAGCATGAAGCAGGAGGACATCGCCAAACGAGTCGGTAAAAACCGGGCGACCGTGGCTAATGCCATCCGCCTCCTTGACCTGGCCATTGGTGTACAAGAGATGGTCTCACGCGGCAAACTGACCACGGGTCATGCTAAGGTGCTGCTGATGCTGAAATCTGCTGAGGCCCAAAACAAGGCTGCCGATGAAATCGTCAAAAAAGGCCTAACCGTTCGCGCGACTGAAAAGCTGACTCAGGACATCCTGAATCCTCCGAAGCCAAAGCCTGAGACCGACAACACGGAGCTTCACAGTGCCGTGGAGTCTGTGGAACAGCGTCTCATGCAGCACCTTTCGACCAATGTCAGCGTCAAGCATGGTGATAAAAAAGGTCACATCGAGATCGACTATTACGGCATCGAAGATCTGAATCGGCTCCTTGAGCTCATGGCCGTTCCTGAAGAAAAACTGGAAGAAGAATAGCGCCCCAAGAAGAATGACGAAGGAACCTAGCCAAACAACATTTCAAGGACTGGGACACTTCGTCTGCCTGATCCTACTTGCGCTCTTCAGCCTCAGCTCATGCACACAGGCATCCGCTCATCCTGAGAAAAATGAGATCGAAGTATTCTTGAATCGCTATTTTTCGACTTGGTCAGCCAAGGACATGGACGGCTACGGCGCCTGCTTTCACCCCACAGCACGGATCAGCTTTGTCGAAAAAGGCGGTCAGTGCAGTAGTCAAGGCGTCACCGACTTTCTACATGGTCAAAAACTTGGCCATGAGCGCTCCGCAGAGCCCATGACTGAAGTGCCGACAACCCTGAAGATCAGCGGTGACAGCCGCGTGGCCCTGGCTGAAGTGCGCTGGCAGCTGACGAAAGGCCGTGAAATCGTTACTGGCACCGATTTCTTCACTCTGCTAAAAACCCCCGACGGCTGGCGCATCGCCAGTCTGGTATTTTACAATGACTGAATCAGCCGTCTCAGTCCCACCCCTTCCCCCTCCGTCATGTCAAAAACAGCCTCATCCTCCAGCACCTCTCTCATGCGCCTGTATCTCGGCGCAGCCTGTTTCTTAGCTGGAGCCGCCATGATGGTGATCGAGATCTGTGCCTTTCGTTTGCTTGCACCTTTGTTTGGCAACAGCGTTTACACTTGGACGGCGTTGATCGGCGTCATCCTCGTCGCTTTCAGTGTCGGCGGATTCATGGGGGGGCGCTTGTCTGACAAATACAACAGCATCAATCTCCTCGGCTGGTTATTGGCAGGGGCTGCCGTGCTCACGTTTTTGATTCCACCACTGCATCTTGGCTTTGGCGAAAGCTTCACCCATAGCGGACTCATTGGCGGCTCGGTCCTCGTGTCTCTCTTTCTCTTTGCGCTTCCGGGCGCTCTACTCGGCGCGGTCTCACCGGCTGCCGTGAGATTTTACAGCCTGACCTTTCAAAACACCCATGTCGGCGCAGCGGCGGGCACGGTGAGCATGCTGGGCTCACTCGGTAGCTTTGTCGGAACCTTCCTGTCGGGCTTTGTCCTACTCTCCCATTTTGGGGTGCGCAGCATCTTCATTGGCTGCGGCCTGCTCTTGCTCAGTCTCGCCATCTTGGCCTTCGTCTTGGCCAAGAACAGTGCTCAAAAAACAGCCCTCTTGGCCATCGTCGGGCTAGCTGCAGCAGCGCTCGGATCACAGGCTGAGCCGGCTCCTGGTAAAGACGTGATCTTTTCCCAAGAATCGTTTTATCACCGCATCGAGGTCTCGGAAAATGGCGTCAGCCCCTATCGTCAGCGTCTGCTCAAGCTCGATTCCACCGCAGAAGGAGCCATGAATCCAGACAATGGCGAACTGGTCATGGACTACCAGAACTATTGGCGTCTGCCCCTGCTGAGGGACGACGCTAAGATCAACAGTGCTCTCTTCATTGGCGCAGGTGCCTTTGGCATGCCAGAAGCCCTGTCACGGCAGTTTCCTGAAGCCCGAGTGGACGTTGCTGAAATCGACCCCGAAGTGATCGAAGTCGGGCGGAAGTTTTTCAGGCTGAACGAACACCCAAAGGTGCAAGCCCACGCTGGAGATGCCCGCCACTTCCTGCGCAGCCAAAAAGACCAACGCTGGGACCTGATCTTTGGGGATGCCTACGCCGGCATCCGATCCATTCCCTCCCATCTCGTGACTCAGGAGTTCTTCCAGCTCATCTCCAATCACCTCACCCCGGAAGGGGTCTTTGTCATGAACGCCATTACGGCCGTGCAAGGTGAAAAAGCCGAACTTCTGGGCGGCATCCTTGCCACCCTTCGCAGCGTCTTCCCGCACGTCGAAACGTTTGCGGTTCAGGGACCTCGGCTAGCGACCCAAAACGTCATCATTTTAGCCTCGCACCAAGACTGGAAGCCCTGGCTCACGGATCGTTTCTTTGCCGCCAGCAGCTGGCAGAACCGGGTGCTCCGCAGTCATGTAGCTGCGAACCAAGTCCCGCAAAACGGCCCCCTCTTCACCGATGACTTCAATCCGGTGGACCGCATCATTGCACGCGGCCTGTTGGAGTAATCAGCGGTTAAATGGCTGAAGCAATTCCGCCACGAGTTTGGGAATCTCCATGCCTGCGAGACCTTGACGTTGCTCGGTGAAGAGACCGCTGATGCCAGTCGGTTGGAGATTGACTTCGATCAGCCGACCACAGCCCTTGTCGGCTGCTAAACGCACAAAACCAGCGGCTGGATACACCACACCTGAGGTGCCAATGCAGACAAAAATGTCCACGGTCTCCAAAGCGCGAACGACTTCGTCGATGTAATAAGGGATCTCGCTAAACCAGACGATGTCAGGCCGCAGCGTGCCACGAAGATCACACTTAGGGCACGCCGTGTCCGCTTGCAAATCGTCCGACCAGACGAACTCGGACCTGCACGAAGAACAGCGAACTTTTTTCAGCTCGCCATGCATGTGCAGGAGTTTCTTGGCTCCCGCGCGCTCATTGAGATCATCGACATTTTGCGTGACGTGCAAGAACCTCCCTGGCCATTTCTGTTCCAACTCCGCCAAGGCCTGGTGCGCAGGATTGGGCTGCACGCTTTTTAACTGAGCGCGGCGCAGATTGTAGAATTGATGCACCAACGCCGGATTCCGACGAAAGGCCTCTGGCGTGGCCACATCCTCGATCTTGTGGCCTTCCCAAAGACCATCAGCCGCACGAAACGTGGCGACGCCGGACTCGGCTGAAAGTCCGGCACCGGACAAGACCACGAGATTGGGATGGGTGAGTCGAGCCATGTTCACGTTTCGATTTGAGTCGGGGCTAGCGCTGACAGATAGAGCTGAACTCATAGGCCATAGGATGGCTCAAAAACCGTCTTACTGCGAAGGAAAACGCTCCCGAAAGCGGGATGAATTGCGTTTGATTTTTGAGACCCTCAAGGGTGCCTGGCCACCATGATGCAGGTCGTCTCTGCCTTGTAGAGATAACCAAAACCAAAGTCCACGTTCGATACCGGATGCAGGCCATTTTGATAAGCCTGCATGAGATCCGGCTGCTGTTGGGAAAAAAGGCTCAGGGTGCCGCGATAGTTCCCATAAAGATGCAGAGACAAGCCTGCATTCACCAGACTGCGATAGGGCACCCCTGAAGGATCTTGAATCAGGCCACGGGTTCGTTGCGTGAGGAACTGGCGAACATTGGAAAAGGCCTCATCATGCATGAGATAAGAAGCACTCTTCACCAAGGCTGACGGGTAGCCTTGCTTGGAAACAAAAGCCAAAAACGCACCATCCAGATGGGTGCTGCCATTGGACAAATCCTGGCGGAAATAAAATAGCCTTTTTAAACCACCCAAGCCACTGCGAAAACGAATCATCAGGCCAGGAGCAGCCCCACCCGTGGCGGTGGTCAACACTGGCGTCCCAGTGCCATCAATCTGCACCACGTCCACACTCTCCACATGGGCTCCCGTGCGGGCTAGGAAGGTCAGTAAAACCGGTAGCACACCGCGGAAACGCGTGGCCTGCAGATCCCGCCGCATGTCCGTGGTAATGAAGTAACCGGCCGACATGATGGTGCTCAGCGCCGTGCGCAGGCTATCCAAACCCGCCGCCATATCGCCTGCCGTCAGTGCCCTCAGATCTGGCATGGGCTCAGCCGGCTCTAGACCACACAGGATGTACGTGTCGGCCTGCGGAAAAAGCTCATGAGCAAAGAGATAGTCCGGTCCACTGAAGGGATAAAACAGATTGTTCTGCCGCTGCAAATCGCCGATCTCAGTCGCAGCCCAAGCACGCACCTTTTGACCCCGAGATTGCTCATGCTGCTGCCAGAGCGCCTGCATTTGCTGCTGATGAAAGGCCGATGCGCTGGACCCAGGCAGCCCGGCCAGCATGCGTGCCACCTCATTGATGGCACCTGATCGATCCGGCACATTCAGCTCCCGAGCTCCTCGAAATAAACTCCCGCCGCTGGCAGCTTCAGCACGCCGAACGGTGACTCCAGGCAGTGCCCCTGCGATCGGACGTATTTCCTCAGGAGGCAACTGACAGGAACTCAGCAGCAATCCGGCAACTCCGAAACAGCAACAGGGCAACAGTGAGAGGTTCATAGGCAATGAAGATTTCCAAATGGCGCAGAGATGAGGCCAGCATGACCCAAGACTTGTAACAAATCACCCACCCATCAATGACCGTTTCCGCCATTTTCACCCTCAGCCGGAGGCTCCGTGTCTTCAATCTTGGCAGCGGCGATCAGTTCAGCAATCAGCTCATTAAACTTTTTGTCTTTATGCTCTTCCTGCAGCCTTACCCGCACGGCTTCCTTCACCATTTCAAAAGGCATCGCCTCGGGTGCCTTCCGACCTAAAACCTGACAGATGTGATAGCCCAGCTGGGTATTGAAGACAGGACTGATCTCCAGCTCCGCCATGGAAAAGGCAATCGTCTCAAACTCCTCCATAAACTCCCCCCGCTTAAACCAACCCAGGTCAATGAGCTGCTGATCATCTGCCCGATGTTCCTCCGCGAGCTTCATGAAATCTGCCCCTTCACGGAGTTGTGTCCGAATGCCACGCATGGCGTCATAGATCTCCTGGCGACTCGTCGCGCCTTGCAGACTCTTCGTGATATGCGCCGCCTGAATCATCTCCTCGGTCATGTAGTGCCGGAGATTGGCTTCATAAAAAGCACGCAGTTCCTCCTCTGTCGGATTCAGCTCCAGTCCGTAGGCCTGGCCTAACATCGTATCCAAGCGCACGCCCCCAGCTACATTTTCGCGAACCAGCGCCTCGTTCTTCTGAGGCATGCCAAGGTTCATGTAGAACTGATCTTCACCGCCTGCCTGCTCGATCAGCTTGTTGAGCCGTGCCGTCACGTCTTCCTCATCCACGGTCGGATAGCGCGCCTGGGCTGCCTGTGAAAGCAGGACGCGGGAAATGATGTTGTCCTTGGCATAACCTCGGAACTCGGGGTCGCGCTCGCAGCAGGACACCTGGAGCGTTCGCTCGTAATGCCCCTTCACATTGCGGAATTCGCCTTCGATAACTTCGTCGTCCACCTCTTCGCCGTTGATGATCAATGCCATGAGTGGCATGGGGAACGTGAACGCCCAGGGATGCAAGCCAAATGTGATCCCTGATCGTGACTAGGCAAGAAATCTCTCGGCCAAGGCCAGGTCTGCCGGAAAGGTGATTTTGGGATTCGGCGCCCTGTTTTCGACCACGAAAACACTCACGCCGATGTGCTGCACAGCAGACACTTCATCCGTCACCAGCGCGCCATCCCGGATGACCGCCTCGTACGCCTGAGTCAGCAGCGCTTTTGAAAAAACCTGCGGTGTCTCCATGACCCAGACGCCTGTGCGATCCAGCGATTCGGTGATGCATCCGTCTGCATCCACACGCTTGATCGTCTCGGTCATCGGCCGTGCACAGGCCACAGCCTGCTTCGCTCTTGCTGCGGAGATGCTGTGGGTGATCTGTTCGGGTGTGATCAATGGCCGCGCCCCATCATGCACGGCGATGATCTCAGATTCCGGTGAACAAGCCTGCATCCCTGCCCAAACAGAGAGATGCCGCTCTGCGCCGCCAGGAACCAAGGCTACCAGCTTGGAAAGCCCCCCTATCTGCTGCCACTGCGCCACCTGCTCCCGCACTTCTTCCCCGCCCACGACAATCATTTCCCCCACGTCGGGACAAGCCTGAAACTCGCCCAGAGTCCGGCGTAGCACAGGCACGCCGCCAAGCAGCGCCAGGAGTTTATTAAACCCCATGCGGCGGCTACTCCCTGCGGCAACGATGATGGCGGAGGTCATAAAAAATTACTGAAGTCGCTTGGCTACCTCGCTCGACAGGGCGCGATTGTCTGCACGGCCTTCGGCACGTTCTTGCAGGACTTTCATCACATTGCCCATCTCCTTCTTGCTGGTGGCTCCCAGCTCAGCGAGAACCGACTCAACCAATTTCACCAGATCTTCTGCGCTCATGGCGGCTGGTAGATACTTCTCCAGTACGGCGATTTCAGCTTTCTCCACATCGGCCAAATCTTGACGGGCAGCACTTTCGTAACTCGTGACAGAATCCTGGCGCTTTTTGATCTCCTTGCGGATGACGAGGATGGCATCGGCATCCTCCAGCTCACCTTCGGCCCCGAGTTTTTCAATCGCGCCGTATTTGAGCGCTGATTTTAAGGCACGCACCACGTTCAAGGCCACGGTATCTTTGGCCTTCATGGCGGTTTTCAGGTCTTCGGCGATTTGTTGGGTGAGGGACATAAAATGAGTATTTAAAGGTTCAGATGGACAGGTTGGCGTATTCTATAGCGCTTGTCCATTCACCAAACGGTTGCGAATCTCTCGCGATGTCCTAGCCTGCACGCCCCTATGGCCCAGTTTAATATTCTCATCGCCGGTAATAACGACCCAATCTCGAGCAAAGGCATCGATCTCCTCAAAGCGGAGCCCTCCTTCCATGTGGTCGTGGACATGAATCTCAAAGCCGAAGACGCGATGATCGAAGCCTCACGCAACGTGCACGCCATCATCGTCCGCAGCGGAGCCAAAGTGACTGCCAAGGTCATGGAAGCCGCGCCCAATCTCAAAGTGGTCGGTCGTGCCGGCGTCGGCGTCGATAACATCGACGTCCCAGTTGCTAGCAAACGTGGTGTCGTGGTGATGAACACCCCTGGAGGCAACACCATCTCCACCGCCGAGCAGGCCTTCACCTTGATGATGGCTCTCTCCCGCAAAACGCCTCAAGCCCACGCCACCATCGTCAGTGGTAAATGGGACCGCAAAAGTTTCCAGGGCACCGAAGTCTATGGCAAAACCCTCGTCGTGCTGGGCATGGGCCGCATTGGGGCCGAGTTCGCCAAGCGCGCCATGGCCTTTGGCATGAGCATCGTCGCCTACGACCCGTATTTGTCCAAAAACCGCGCTGAAAGCCTCGGTGTGACCCTGTGTGAAGACCTCGATGCCGCCATCGTGCAGGCTGACTACATCACCATGCACATGCCGCTGACGCCTGAGACGAAGCACATGATCAATGCCAAGCGCCTGGCTTCATTGAAGAAAAGCTGCCGCATCATCAACTGCGCCCGTGGTGGTCTGATCGACGACGCCGCTTTGGCCGAGGCCCTCACCGCCGGCACCATTGCCGGAGCAGCACTGGACGTCTTCGAAGTCGAGCCCCCACCGGCCGACTACCCGCTGCTCAGTGCTCCAAATACGGTCTTCACCCCGCATCTCGGCGCCAGCACGGAAGAAGCCCAGGAAAACGTCGGCATTGAGATCGCTGAAGTCATCAAGGCTCACCTGCTGCAAGGCACGGTCGTCAACGCTGTGAACATGCCGAACGTCGATCCGAAGGTGCTCGCTGAGATCGGTCCTTTCTTGAAATTTGGTGAGCTTCTCGGCCGCCTTGTGTCTCAGTTTGCTCCGGCCCGCTCCAACGTCGTCAGCATCCACTACAGCGGCAAAGTCAGCAGTGGCGATACCACGCTCATCTCCCGCGCAGTGCTCAAAGGTTTCCTGGAGCGCGCCGTCGGGGCCGAGCAGGTCAACTACATCAATGCCAATGGCGTTGCTGAGAACCTCGGCCTGCGCTTCAGTGAAAGCCGTTTGCCGGAAGCTCGCGAATACACCGATCTCATCGAAGTTGAGGCTAGCAACGGCAGTGAAACCGCCAGCATTGCCGGCACCTTCTTTGCGGGTGACCCACGCATCGTGAACGTCAACGGTCGCCGCATTGAGGCACGCCCGGAAGGCACCCTGCTTTTCATCGAAAACATTGACCGCCCGGGCATGATCGCTGCCTACAGCGCCACGCTCGGCAAGAACCATGTCAACATTGCCGACATGAGCCTCAGTCGCGACAAAGAGTCCGGTAAAGCCCTGACGCTGCTCACCCTCGACACCACGCCAAGCACCGAAATCATTGCCGAACTGGAAAAAATCCAAGGCATCAGCAAAGTGCATTGCGTCGCCGTGTAGCCGCGCCCGCCAGGGCGTGGGGCATTGCGTCGCCGTGTAGCCGTGCCCGACAGGGCGTGGTTCATCGGTTGAACCCAGCTCCATGCCCACCTCCTTCCAGTGTCTGCCGATCATCACGTCGCTCGTGATGCTCACGGCTTGTTCTCGCCCGGAGGAAATCAAACTCAGTGGCAGAACCATGGGCAGCACCTGGAGCCTGCGTTCTGCCCAGGCCACCGAAAGCACGCGCTGGCTCATCCAGAGCCATCTCGACCAGCGGGAAGCCGTGCTTTCCCATTGGCAGAAAGACAGCGCCGTCACCCGCTTCAACGACTCACGCAGCACTGACTGGCAGCCTGTGCCGCCTGAGCTGATCCAAGTCATCGAACTCGCCCGCGACATCGCCTCAAAAACTGACGGCGCACTCGACATCACCCTCGCGCCGCTGATTGATCTGTGGGGTTTTGGTGCGGCTGGCTCAGCCAAAGCCATCCCAACGGAGCGACAAATCGCTGAAGCCCAAACCCGTTGCGGCTGGCAGCATCTGCAAACGCGACCTGATCCGCCTGCCTTAAAAAAGGCCATCCCCGATCTGCGCCTCAACGTCGCCAGCGT
>Ga0164295_10001974_pt1 | contig 17080 bp, 10 predicted proteins | sample GEODES006metaG_FD_111798 | JGI IMG/M metagenome (GOLD analysis project Ga0164295, IMG submission 111798) | Oligotrophic lake water microbial communities from Sparkling Lake, Wisconsin, USA - GEODES006 metaG | ecosystem: Environmental > Aquatic > Freshwater > Lake | place: USA: Sparkling Lake... | reverse complement strand
ATAATCCGAATAATATTTCAGGTAAAGGTATTTCTATAGGACTTCTTGCATTGGTCATATAGATATAATCCGAATGATGTTTCAAGTAAAGGTATTTCTATGGGATTTCTTGTATTGGATTCACGCATTGGTCATATAGTTATAATCCGAATGATGTTTCAAGTAAAGGTATTTCTATGGGACTTCTTGTATTGGATTCACGCATTGGTCATATAGATATAATCCGAATAATATTTCAGGTAAAGGTATTTCTATAGGACTTCTTGCATTGGTTTCATATCAAACCCATTAAATAATAAATTGACGATATTATGTTTCAATGCATTTATGGGATACCCCTTTTCAAAGAATAGATTTGCACCTAAATCTAATACTTCTTGACCAAATTCGGGAATGCTCGATAAAACGATTATCGGGATTTTGTTCTTCATTTCCGTTCGGATTTGTTTTATCAGTTGTGTACCATACATGTACGGCATGAATACATCGATAATGAGTATATCATACGTAAAAATGCGATTTTTCAATAAGAAATATGCATCTTCGCCATTTGTAATTGTATCTACTTGACAACCGTCGCATTCTAATTGATGTTTCAATATCTTGGAAAATACGACACTATCGTCCACAATTAGAACATGTATATATTCACTAATACTACTTTGACTATTCAGACTACTCGGACTACATATTTTAGTTAGATTATTACCAATGATTGGAATATGTATATGTAGATGTATGGGTTCAGGTACAACCTTGGTCGTATATTTACATCGAAATGTATTCGCAAATGAATATAATTTGCCAATACAAGTATCCGATTTCATATTTGGGGGGATGTACCACGATATACTATATTATAGATTACTTCATTTTATATAATAATAAATGAACATGTTATCTATGCCTGATAGATAAGCAGAAGGATATAAATATTATTTTTCATGTACATATAGATATGCCTCCCAAGAAAGAACCCATCGAATCTATCTATAAGATCTATTTTGATTTGACCCAGAAATATATGACCCAATATGGAAAATCGTCGGTGGTTTTACTACAAGTCGGCGCATTTTTCGAAATATACGGGCTAAAGGACAATGAGAATGACAATAATGGAATAAATTCGAAAAGTGAAATCGAGAGAATTTCTCAAATTTGTCAATTGTCCATTGCAGTAAAAGGGATCGAGTATGAAAATCGATCCGTTTTAATGGCTGGATTCAGAGACCATCGCCTCGATTATTATGTTCAACGTCTTACTGAAAATGACATTACAGTTGCCGTATATGTCCAGAAAAAAGAGGGAAGCGTTATCACTCGCGAACTATATTCGGTATATTCACCGGGTACTTTTGTCCCATACGATGTAGATACAAATAATACATTAACAAATAATGTGTTGTGTATTTGGTTAGAATCCTATTTACCAATGTCGTCTTCGAAAAAAAATATCGTTTATGGGATTGCAACAGTGAATATTTTCACCGGGGAAACCACCATTTTTGAACATGAGACGACATTTATCATGAATCCAACTACATTCGACGAATTGGAGAGATATGTCTCTATCATAAATCCGAGTGAGGTGATTGTTTTATCGAAGTTTGATCTTAAACAAACGGCGACTATTTTACAATATTCGGGGGTGAAGACGAATAATATTCATACGTTTTGTTTTTCGGATTCGGAGAATTCTCTTTCAGAAACGAAGAAACAAATCATTGAAAATTGCATGAAACAAAATTATATCGCCCATATTTTATCCACCTTTTTCGGAAAAGAGTGTTTTCAAATATGTACGGAATTTCAAACGCATAGTATTGCGACACAGGCATTCTGTTATTTGATGAATTTCATACAAGAACATAATCCGGATTTGGTCAGAAAAATCGCCCTACCGATTTTCAACAACACATCTTCCCGAATGATATTGGCGAATCATACTCTTAAACAATTGAATATAATGAATGATGGTAATGATGGTAATAAATCGAATCTATCGTCCGTTCTATCCTTTTTGAATAAATGTTGTAGTCCTATTGGAAAACGTCTTTTCATACATCAATTGACTAATCCAACGTTCGACGAAAAATGGCTTGCAACCGAGTACCGTATGATAACCCAAATGCTCGAGACGAAAAATGTGGGTTTAATCGATACATTTCGGAAAAAACTGGCGAAAATCCGCGATTTGGAGAAAATCTCGCGACAAATCATTCTGCGAAAAATATATCCTTCATCGATCCATCATTTATATAAAAGTTTCCATGAAATTCGAGAGATGAATGGATTTCTATCAGAGAATGCCGAAATATGCGATTATTTATCTTCAGATGTCGATATTCATTCCCTCACGAGTGAAATGATCGACTATATGGATTCGCAAATGAATATGGAAATGTGTTTGGGTGCGAATTCGATGACATCGTTTGACGAAAATATATTTAAAGAGGGTGTTTCTGAAAATCTGGATACTATTTCGAGAGAATATAGAAAAAATGGTGAAATGTTCAAACATATTCACCTTTTTTTGAATGATCTTATGAGACATCAATCCACTATGGACGATACGGAATATGTTCGTATCCATGAAACGGAGAAATCGGGATCTACATTACAAATCACTAAAAAACGGATTGATCTTTTAAAACCGCTTTTGGAAAAAAGGTCGGTCGTAATGGATGGTGAAAAAACGATCGTTTTTTCGGAGAATTTGCGTGTACCTCTTAAAGAGATTCGATTTACAAGTCCTTCGAAAACCTCGGATGAAATCGAATTTCCCCAATTGACGCGTATAATCAAACAAACGGTTTTTCTGAAAGAACGATTGTCGGAAGAAATTTCAAAGGCATTTTCTTTGTTTTTGAGAGATTTTGAGAAACAGTGGTATCATAATATTGAAAAATTGGTGAAATATGTCGCGAAACTCGACGTTTTACAATCAAAGACCTATGTCGCATTACATTATAATTATTGTTGTCCAACGATTGATAATACAAAAGAAAAATCATTTGTCGAAGTGAAAGAGATTCGTCATGCGTTAATAGAACATATCAATCAACATGAGATCTATGTGACAAATGATATATGTCTGGGGGATGGGACCGATGGAATATTATTATATGGGACAAATGCGGTTGGAAAAACGAGTTTTATACGAGCGATCGGTATAGCGATCATTATGGCACAATCGGGGATGTTTGTCCCTTGTTCCTCTTTCATATATAAACCCTATACGGCGATTTTTTCGCGTATTTTAGGGAATGATAATATTTTCAAAGGTCTCTCGACATTTGCCGTTGAAATGTCCGAATTGCGTGTTATTTTGAAAATGGCGGATGAAAATAGTCTGATATTGGGGGATGAATTATGTACTGGAACGGAAACCGAATCTGCATTATCCATTTTTACGGCGGGATTGATGAATTTACACGAAAAGAAATCCACGTTTTTATTCGCGACACATTTTCATGAAATATGTCGATTTGATGAAATAAAAACACTGGATCGGATGCGTTTGAAACATATGTCGGTTCATTATGATCGCGAATTAGAATGTTTGGTATATGATAGAAAAATAAAGGATGGTACTGGAAATCGAATGTATGGATTGGAAGTATGTAAATCTCTCTATTTGGAAGAAGAATTTTTGGAAAAGGCGTATGAAATACGGGGCAAATATTTCGACACTACAAGAGGAGAATTATCGCATTCTTCTTCGGTTTATAATTCTAAAAAGATTCGCGGTAAATGTGAGATTTGTAATGATGTATTGGGAACCGAAACACATCATTTGAGTCCGCAAAAAGAGGCGAACGCGAATGGATTCATTGGAAGTTTCCATAAAAACCATCCTGCGAATTTGGCTACGGTTTGTGAAAAATGTCATATAAAATTGCATAAAGAAAAAAGTCCGCAGATGAAGAAAACGACGATAGGGTATATTGCGGTATGAGATTGGAATCATATGCGTTACTCGGATCGAGAGAGACAATATATATTTTCTATATGACCAATGTGAAAATCAAATCGAGAGAGAGAGACAATATATATTTTCTATATGACCAATGTGAAAATCAAATCGAGAGAGAGACAATATATTTTCTATATGACCAATGTGAAAATCAAATCGAGAGAGAGACAATATATATTTTCTATATGACCAATGTGAAAAGGTACTGTAAAGGGAGGGTGTTTGAGGGAACCGTAGGTTCCCTTAATGGGGAGGGTGTTTGAGGGAACCGTATGGTTCCTTCGATAGGGAGGGGTCCTAGGGGAACACTCCGCTTCGCTTATCGGTTCCCCTAAAAATTGATTTAAAAAATCAATTAAAATATAGAAGCATACTCTAACTATGACGGAAATGAACGAAGCGCAAATTGTTACCATAACTACTCCAGTCGAATCTAAACCTAAAGCACCAAAGGCACCAAAATCACAAAAAGCAACAACAGGGGGAGGAGCAAGGGCAAAGAAATTCGACGAATTTATGAAAGCGCATCTCGTGAAAGCGGGAGGGGATAAAGAGATTACGAATACACGGATCGGCGATCCCAATCTCAAAATCGCCGGAGGATCGTATCATATCCCCCCCGAAGAATATTCCGAATTCCTCAAATTATACGATCGCGATATCCTAAAAAAGAAAAAACCCGAATATCTCACGGAGAAGCAATTGACAACCGATGGACCTATTCTATGTGACATTGACTTGCGTTTCCCATATGAAACCGACACAAGATATTATACCAAAGATCATATAGATGAATTAATCTGTCTTTATTTAGACGAATTGAAAAAAATCTACCAGTTTGACGAAGATGCCAAGTTCCATTTCATCGTATATGAAAAGGACACGATCAATCGTCAGCAGGATAAAAACCGGACCAAGGACGGAATTCACCTAATAATCCATCTCAAATGTGACCGGGTTACCCAGCAGATTTTGCGCAAACGCGTTATCGATAGAATCGGGGAAACCGGATGGGCAAGTATCCCCATTGAGAATACTTGGGAAGATGTCTTTGACGAGGGTATTGTAAAAGGCACATGCAATTGGCAATTGTTTGGATCGGGAAAACCGAACCACGCAACGTATAAAATGACGACAGTGAAACAAATCACCTACGATCCGAGCGACGAAGAGTTCAGTATCACCAATGTCGCCAATTTCAACGTATCGGACCATCTGGATATGCTTTCGGTAAGATATACTGGGAATTATGCCCCCTTCTTGCGCGGAGATTTTGCGGAGGATCATGCGTCGTTTTTGGCGGAGAATGGTGGCGAGGCCGTGGCGCGCAAGCGCCCCAAAGTGGCAAATCCGGCGAAAACGACGTCGACATCCGCGACGGCGTATGAAAACCTCGAATATTGCAATACGATCAAGAACGAGGACGATCTCAAAAACGCACTTTCGCAATTTCTCGACGGCACGAAAGATTACGAAATACACGAGGCGTATAAATACACGATGATTCTCCCCGTGGGATACTACGGGGCGGGATCATTCATGAAATGGATTCGCGTGGGATGGGCCCTCCGCAATATCAGCGACCATCTCTTCATCGTATGGCTCGCATTCAGTGCGCGATCGACCACATTCAATTATTCCGACATACGTGATCTATATGACAAATGGACAACGTTCGATCTCAATGATCCGAATGGACTCACGAAAAGATCCATCATGCACTGGGCGAAAAACGAGGTATTCGATGAATACGAAAAAGTCCGCGTCACCACCATCGACTATTTCATCGACCAAGTCATTACATCCTGCATTGCAATGTCGGACGAGAAATCCAAATCGCAGAAATGCAGTGATTACGACATTGCAATTATCCTATATGAACTACACAAGGACGAATACATATGCGCCAGTATCAAGAACAAGATGTGGTATCGATTCGTAAATAATAGGTGGGAAGAAAACGATTCGGGCACATCTTTGCGCCGTGCCATTACCGATGATTTGCGCCGGTTATTCGAAAAGAAAATCCACAGTATTCAGACGCAATTGCATGCATTGCCGAACGGCGGATTACTCGACGATAGTGATCCCGAAAAGGCGATTGCAAGTCCGCTCAAAAAATCGCTCGAAATGCGCAAACGCGTTTGCATGAATATTCACGGAATGATTGGCAATACGTGCAATAAGAAGAATATCATGACGGAGGCGGCGGATCTCTTTTACGACAAGTATTTCACTTCGAAATTGGACGAGAATGTCAATCTCCTCTGCTTCAATAATGGCGTATATGACTTTAAAGAGAATTGTTTGCGTATGGGAAAACCCGAAGATTACATCTCGAAAACTACACGTATCGACTATATTCCACTGACTGAATCTACGCGCCCGATCCAAGTGGAAATCGAAGATTTCATGTGCAAATTATTCCCCGATCCACAATTGAGGAAATATATGTGGGAACATTTAGGATCTACCCTTATCGGTGGCAACAAAAACCAGACGATCAATAATTATATCGGAGTAGGTCAAAACGGGAAATCGGTACTCATTCAATTGATGGAGGATGTGCTTGGTGATTACAAGGGCGACGTCGCCCTCTCGCTCATTACGGAAAAACGCGGATCGATTGGCGGTGTTTCCCCCGAAATTGTGGGACTCAAAGGCATACGCTTTGCAGTCATGCAAGAACCGTCGAAAGACGACGTCATCAATGAAGGTATGATGAAACAACTTACTGGCGGAGATAAAGTTCAAGGACGCGCCCTTTATTCCGACGTGGTTTCATTCACTCCCCAATTCAAGATGGTGGTCTGTGCAAACTATTTCATGGAAATCAAATCGCAAGATCACGGGACATGGCGTCGTATCCGCGCAGTGGAATTCGAATCCCTTTTCACGGAAAATCCCACGGCGGACGATCCAGATAAACCGCACCAGTTCAAATTGGACAAGAATATCATCGATAAATTCAAGAAATGGAAAACCGTTTTCATGGCAATGCTCGTGGATATTGCAATTCAGACGAAAGGCATGGTGACAGATTGCGACCGTGTATTGGCATATACGAATGAATACCGCAAGAATCAGGATTTAGTCGCTGGGTTCATGGCGGACAGCATCGTCCAGAATCAAGGATCCAAATTGCAAAAGAGGAATCTCCAACAGGCATTCAAGGAATGGATGACGGAGAACGGAGGAAATAAAAAGGTCAATATACGCGATCTCAATGAACGCATGGACAAAACCTATGGCAAGTACACCGCAACTGGATGGAAGAATGTCGCACTCATTACGGATATAGAACACGAAAATGACAATGAATTCGATTAACGCACTTGAAGTTATAGATCACTATTTCTCCAAGATCTCTATAAAATATTCGCATGGTATAGTAGACCCACAGTCAAACATATGGTATTTACGCATCAGGATCCGATAGAAGGTAAAGTGGGGATTGGTCGATTGCCCCTTCATATACATCCTATATTACAAAACATTTCCACCCATTTTTTTATCCCGAATCCATCGGCGAGTACGTATCATGTATATTATACGGATCTCGATCCACGTCTCAAACCCCTTTTCGATCACATACAATATGATAATCTATGGGACACAATCTATAGAGCGACGACAAAGCCGTATCATGGATATCCGATCGAATCCATGAACGAGATCTATTATTCGAATCCTAGACCCCGATTCGAAGGCACGCATTTATATGGGGCATCCGCCAATTTGGTTCCCCATCGCGACTGTATCCTTTTCCATTTCCCCTTTATCGAATTCTATAGGACAATCATCGGGGTTTCTGGCGCAAATAATGATACCACCACCATCTTTACGAACTTGAATTTAGAACATAAGATGAATCAAGGGGACTATATGATCTTCGATTTCGATCGAACGACACATCAAGTGGCGAAAACGGGGGACCATCTTACCCCACGAATCTTGCTCAAACTCCATTTCATTTTGTGCAATACGGAATTCTATGGATCCGTGCAATATACTCGTATCGTATCTTATTTCTATCGGGCCTATTATTTCGTCGCGAGATATACAGAACAAATAGGGACAGATCCGACCACATTTATCGGATTCTTCTATGGACTCGCATGGGAATTGCCGTTTCATCCGGGGTTCAAATATACCGTTGCAGGATCCTATATAGGACTTGCCTATTATTATCGCAAGATGGGTCCTATAGGATTCATTGTGCCGATGTATTATATGATGCTCGCATATCTCGCACTAGTAACATTTCATTGGTATTTACGCCCCTGATGAAATAAAAATGTAGAAATAATATATCTATGTGTCGACTCTTTTTAGGATTTCATATAGATGATAATTCCATCTATATCAAACGATTTTTCAAACAGGGACATTGCAAATATAAGAAACAGACCCCGGGATACAGGAATCATCGGGACAATGGTCCACATACAGAAGGATTCGGATTCGCCTCTTTACTCGCACAGTCGAATAATGTGGGGAAAAATGGGGACAAAGATTGGGTCATATACAAATCCCATGCGATGGACGAATTCCAGCCGGAACGTATCCCTAAACGCGCGATTCTCGTCGCGGGACATTTGCGTAAAATATGCGATGTCACTACCGTGACTCTGGAAAATACACACCCCTTCGTTTATCGGGATCACGTCTTTTTCCATAATGGCCGGATACTCGATTTTGCAGAGCACAGGGAGACGATTGTGAAATGGATCCGTCCCAAATACAGGGGGCATATAATGGGCCATACGGATTCGGAACACCTCTTTTATTTCTATCTGACAATTCTGGAGAAGAAACGCGATCCAGTCGAAAGTTTCCGGATCCTCTTTCAAACCTTTGCAAGAGATAAGATCGAACTCTCGGCGAATTTCATATACGCGAATAAAAAAGTAGCCATTGCAACGAGATATCTATATTACAACCCCGCGGATTATACTACGAAACAGCATCCACATTCGCTTTATTATGATACGATAGACGAAACGAATGGGGGATTCATCATTTCATCGGAAAAGGTATCGGACCATCCGACCATGATCCCTGAAAATAGTATTATAGAGATCGATCTAAAGACGGGCGAAGCCCGTATGACACAACCGTAGAATAGTGGATCCATCGATCCATCGATCCATCGATCCACCGTATTACTTGTAGGGTGTTCCTATAAATAATGCCCAAAGCCATGTGAATAGAGTATATATACCCGATTCGATGGGAAATATGATGAAAGGATAAAGTATAAAGGCGAGAACAATGGCTATTTTATATTTATAATCAAGCGTGATTTTACTATATACAAAATAGGCCAATACGGGAATTAATGCATAATATATCCAAAAAAGATAATAGTTCTGCTTTTGGATTTTAATCGTTTCGATATTCCGATAATTTGATTTCGATTGAGAAGTAGAGTCTCGTTGGGTAGTTATATTCAATTGATTTGCGATACGGTTATTTTCGTTTTTGATAGTAGTGTATATCGCTTCGTCGGAGGACATTTTATATTATCCGTATAATTTATCTATTGGACAAATCCGTAATCGGTACTTTCAACCGGACCGAATGGTTCGCAAACGTCACCAACAGCAGAATTACTTTCTGTAGTTTTAACTTTATTATTTTCACAATTCGCGCTAGTGATATTGACTTTATTTTTAACATTCCATCCTTTAGTATCATCGGGTCGGCAATAACCGCCTAATGCGCTCCATTTCGTACCTCTACCACAATACGCCTGACCATCAAAATTGGATTGTAAATAATTAGATCCTCCATTGCCATTCGCTGATCCAGGAGAAGGAGTCGCGGTTGGATCGGGTGTAGGAATCGATGATGGACGTCCTACATCTATTTTTCCGTAATTTGCTAAATCATATCGCTGTAATGTACCGTAGATATACAATGTATATAAAATGCCCATTGTTACAAAAATGATCATTAATATATCAAATAGAACCGGAGGAATCATCGGAAAATAAGTTTCTAGCATACCATACAATAAATATGCAAACAAGATAAACACCCACATAATAAGAACCTTTGTATAATCCCAATAACGTTTTTGGTAATTCTGGTTCAATTGAACGATACGTTTTGTTCCGGCATACGCATCATCTATACCATTCTTCTTTTCGATTAATCGTCCCATTTCATGATCCAAAATTTGTTTTGTTTCATTTTGATAGGATAAGGATGTTATCGCAGAAGAAGAATCTACAATATCTGAATTTATTGTATCCAAATATCCCTGTAGTTGTAACAATTGAGTAATACCATCAGAACTACCTCCATAAACTGTATTTTGAATATCCAATAATCGTTGTTGTTCGATATCACCGATTGCTCCTGACATATATTTTATGCTTACATTTTATCATTTATAAAATGATAAAATATCACTAAACTTTCAATTGCAACTTCAACCTTATTATGATATCTGAATCGCTTTCACTAGTTCACTACATATCTAATGGGACATTCTATTTCTTCCATGGTTTAATTGCGTGCAAGCATGATTCCAGTAATTAATAATGTCGCACATGTAATAAGTCCTATAGAATGAATCGTATTTTCTTGTAAAATGAGTTCTCGTGTATCATTTTTCGCAACACTGAGAGTATCGCTTCCATTCAATATTTCGTCCTTGTCAAATATGTCTCCGTATTGATATTTTTTATTTGCATCTGTCTTATATGACGAAAGAGCAGGAGATGTAGTGGAGATAGTTCTTCGGTCAGAACTACTCGGTACAGTATTTGCAAATCTAGTTTCTTCATCTTGATATCTATTGTCTCCCATTGTTTGTTTCATACTTTTTACGTCTTGTGCTAATGTACCAATACCCAATGCATCGCCATTTCTTAAATTTTGAATAATGTCATGTCTTTGTGAGCCATATTCACTCGCAACGGTACCTAAAATACCCGTATTCATTTGATATTTTTCATATTGTTGATTTCCATTGGCGCTAAATGCTTTTGATGTATAACCTTGCGAATATTTCGCTGGAGGTTTTGCATATCTAATTGTAGTATCTTTTAATTGTTTTCCTTTTACACTTTCTACTGGTGAAATAACTGCAGGATTAAGACTTGGTAAAACCGGTTTACTCGGATCACCCGGATTTTCATTCATACCTTCAACAATTGATGGCTTGGATGAAAAGGGTTCATAGGAAGTGAATCCGTCCACGATATGATCCCCTTTCATGACAAAATCATGTTTTTTATTTCCCATCATCATATTTATATGTTCATTAGATAATGCTGTATTGAATATATGCAAATTGTTGATATAGCCTCGATATAAACTACTGTCAAAAGTGACTAAAATCATTGCTGCTAAACCGAGTCCATTATCTCCGGATTTTTGAGTAGTTTCAAATGTGACTGTATAATATCCGGCTTCAGTTACATTGATCGGGACATTTACATTGGACCAACCATTTGAATTTAAATAAGTGATTGTTTTATTCGCTTTGTTCTTTTGAATTGCCTGTATACTGGCAAAATCATATGTGTGTATAATTTGTCCAGTTGCATTTGATTGAACTTTCAGTGTATATGTCACTGGTCCAAATCCGGGTCTTTCGGCATGCCAGTATCCTAACCCGCAACTTGCAGGTGGAATAAACATTGTTTGTTGTATTACCGAATTTGTAGGCGTTATGCCATTCTGCAAAACAGAATAGTACCAAAATCCTCCAGGAAAATTCCATGGATTCCCTCGCCCACTGGGTCCCGATCTAACTTTACCTATTTGATTCCATTCCTTTATTTGATTGTATGTAGAACCTGGATTCTGTGATTCATAATTGCCATTCGCCATCATATTTGGTAGGTTCGACCATCTTTTTGTATGATACCATGTATGATTTGCACCTAGATACATTTTTAATGTTGCCGGGGCGATCTTATTGACATATTTTATATTTATCAATGGACTATCATTGATTGAAATATTGGTTGTTCCATCTGGATTTACAACCCAAATAAAGTTATTCCATTTCGTGTCACCTATTTCGATTAATACTCCTGTATTATAGTATTGATTATTGATAATAACCCATACCTTACTATTTTGCACAACTGCACCCATAACGATCGAATTACCCAAAAAACATGTAAATATATGTCCGGCAATCGTTGCATTCGCTTGAGTACAAGCAAACGACAAGTATATTGTAGTCCCTGCGGTTGTAATCTGTACGGACTCTGTAACATCTACAAAATGTTGTCCGTCGAATTCAACAGACCCCGAAAGTTTATTTTTAGCATTACTCGGTGTATTTGATGAAACGATAAATTCAGGTATGGGTGCTTGTCCTAGATTTTGTTTATACATGGTTGCCATATTACCATTAAACGACGAAGATCCATTTTCCCTTATACTGTATCCGGGTAATATAGCTGATTTGCCAAATTGAAACCCGTTATTGTCCATGGGTATGTATCTATATTCAATTGCCGTAGATGGTAAGTCAAATCCCTCTATTACTTGAAATCCCTCTATAAGGTTGGCATACTTTCCCTTTGTCGCTTTGTAGTATTTATCCACGAGATTATGTTCCAATACACAATCGTAAATTTTAAAATCGCTAATTGCACCGGTAAAAAACGGATCTCCGTGTGGAACAAACCATAGACTTGCACCAAATAGACAAGTTGTCAATTTTTCTTGTGGGATTCCGGTTCGTGGAAATGCGACGGTCTGTTTCACATTATCGATATAAATGTTCCATGGTTCCCCGTCATTCGAGATACTCCAATATACGTGATGCCATTGCCCATCATTACCACCACGTACATTTGGCGTAGAATTCACTAAAGTACTTTCGTACACGTTATGAAAAAGCAGTCCATCCGGAAATAGGCAACAGCATAAACGTGTTCCTGCGTATAAAGTTGTTCCAAAATCAAATATACGAGCCCAAAGAGGCGTAAAGTCAGATCGAAACCAAAATGAAAAGGTAATTCCTGGACTGCGTCCTACTCCAACTACCGGTTTTTGCGGAAATTGTATTCCGCCTTCTATACTTGCAAAACTAAGTCTTGGATCCGGGTTTTGAATCTTCTGGAATTGACTATCCGTGGTTAATACTAATCGCTTTTCGTTCCAATTTACTGGCTGGACTGCATTTGGAAATTCATATGCCAATCCCTTGTGTGTATAGATATTCCCAAATGCCTTATAGGATAGACTCTGTTTACTGGAAAAAAATTGCAGGAATGGTTCTGGAGGACTAGGATTTTTATATTGAGTTAATGATCTACTATTGTCTTTATATCCACCTTTACCGAATAGTGCAGTTGGTTTGAAATTCACCGATTGTACATTGTCCGGATCATCTATTATTGGATTCGCAGGTGAAAATCCGGGTGGAGATGTATTTTGCGCATCTTTAATTCTATCAAAATTATATATTATATTGGACTTTTTGGACGATTTACCTTGTCCTTGGGCTTGGGCTTGTGCTTGTGCATCTGCCCGTGCTTGTGCTTCGGCCTGTGCCCGTGCTTGCGCTTCATTATTTCTAGCAATTTCTTCTTGTGTTTTACGACAATTTTCAGTAGAAGAATATCCTTCTTGTAAAGGGCTTTTCATTTCTTCCATTCCCCCCACAAATGTATCACATCCAAATTTTGTATTTGTACTTGTATCACTCGATTTATCAGTAACATACAATGGATAACTTAATTGTTTGTTTGACAAATAACTAACATAATCTACATATTGTTGTTCGTAATCTTGATTGACGAGCATATTCATATCATTTAATGGAGAGGGATCACTTGATGCAGGTTTTGGTAATCCCGTTTTATAGTCGTTTGTAGTTTTACTTTTCACCACTTTTGAATTGCCAAAATAATTACTCACCTTTATATCCGGATTTTTAACGTATAAAGTAGAATTATTCGGATTCATATTTGTTCCAGTTGAAGTAGGATCTACTGCGAATGTTACCGGTGTATTGTCGGTGTTATAATAACACATTTGTTTCCCATTATCCATATAGGTATAATAATACATGCATGATTTGTCCATTTTACAATTCGTTTGACATTGCGCGGGACCATCTTCGGTCACTGTTTTGCCAGATCCTATACTAGACGGATAATATCCTTTATATTCGGTAAAGTTTGTCGTATTATAATTCAATATATTTGCCTTTGGATCTACAATGGACGCCTTTGCATCTTCTTGTAAATAGGAATACGTATTCAATATTTTACTATCTCCAGACACCATATTTAAATACATGTAGGGTTCATTTGCATCCGTATAAAAATATTTCGTAGGTTGTTTACTTACACCCGTCGTAAATTCCAATGTATCTGGAGTAATTGTCATGGATATTTTCAAATTTAAGTTGCATGTTTCATCCATGTCGATTTTAAACTTACCATTGGCCGAAACCAAGAATGGATATGTACCTCCTACTTTACCTTTATATGACAACCCCTGTCCTTCCGTCATTGTATTCGGAGCACCGGAATTTGACCAAATATTATTCGGATTCGCTGAACTAACAATCTGGTTGAATACTTCCGTTGAAATTCGCTGGGTTCCATCCGGTGTATCGCCATAATCGTCATTCGAACTTATCTGTTGCAATGCCCATACAACCTTATTCGAACGGTCTTTAATGACAAACTTGCCATCATCTTGGATCGTCGCTTGGTATGGTCCTGTACCACTATCTACCATTTGTGTAATAGGGTTCCCATTCATTTTTAAAACACCCCTTTCCAATTTTATTGCTGTCGTATTTGGATTATTTGCGAGAAGCGATAATCCACCGCCAGATGTGGAATCTATAAGACTCCATGCAGGAACAACCGCTACATCACTCAAATTCTGGCGCATGAATTCAAAATCGGATTCTATTGACGCCTTATTGAATCCTTGTACCATATTATCTTTTGTTTTTTTCCCGTAAATATAACACCCGAAATTGGGTGGTTTGGTAGTATCGCTATTCTGATTTACGATGGAGAAAAAAGTCCCCGGATTCACCATTGGTGTGGAAAAATTGTTACCATTTGTGTATAGCAACCCTCCAGGGGATCCGGTATATCCACTACCCGTGTATCCATAATCTTTTCCGGAAGGGGCTTTGAACCCGAAAATGAAGTCATTACCACCACCGTTTTCACCAAAATATATACGTATGGGATATAGTGTTTCTTTCATTAAATACATGGATCCAACTCCAGTTCTCATGCCATGCAAATATCTAGCATCGACGGTTAAATTATTCATGTTATAATTATTTATCGCTTTGTCGCCTAACCACATTAAACTCGAATCATCACTATTTAATGAAAATTGCCATGTTCCCGTCTCGTTGGGATAAAAATACCCTATATGTTTCACCGTAAAATAATGGATCGTATGGCGAGCAGGAATTATACCATTTGTACAATCCATAATAGATGTGAATTTAGATGTAATTCCTGACGTTTTGGATAAACCAGATTTCGGACCATTTTTTTCAACCATATCTAAATTGTCATTGAAATAACCTTCTATAATACTGAAACTCAATCCAGGTTGCAATACAGGTGCGCTACTCTTTGATTTATCTTTTTCCGTTTTTGAACGTGCATTCGCATCAATAATTGCGGCATTTATCGCACAGGATTGGGGGGTATGTGATCCAGGCAATTGATAAAACTTGCTTGATATATGATTGGAATCGTATTCTGGATTTACCAATAATCTCGAACCAAGAGGTTGATCAATTTCTATATTATTAATGTCTGGAAGGAAACGTACAACATTATAACTTAATGCCTTTGAATTTTGATTTTGTATATCTTCATTTGCTAAATAATTTAATGTAACATCTGACCCTGACATATAATATATACTATATGACAAGATTTATAATTTAACAAATACGTAATAAATAAGAGATGTGGCTAATATCGACCACATGACATTTATATATGTCGCCGAATCTTTTACAAGTTGACTTTCATATACAGATGAATTTTGACTGGCTAAAATCTCTGCTACGCGATTATCCAATTGACCGCGTAATTTATCCACGTCATTACTTAATGATGTTAATTCAAAACCATAGTTAAGTACTCCTTCGGATAGAAATAATTTATTTGAATTTGCATCAAGTACATAATTCACATTTGTATTCGTACCTCTATATGTTTCCAAAATGGCTTGAAAATTGTTGGTAAGATTAATCAGATCTGCTAATTGTTGTATGAGACTTTTGCTCGTGTCTATATATGGATCTTTATTTAATTTAGGAAGTTTAGTAAAATTACCAGAAGAAGCCCATGTTGGAATACTTTTCATATAATCATACGTAGTTTCATTATTATATAGATCAGATTTAAATATTTTTGCATCAGTCACAAAATACTTTTTACCACTCGGCTGGATAGAATTTGTTGCATCTGTTATACTTGTAGAACCAAACATTCCGCAACTAGTATCCGCGTTAGAATATTCACCTTTCCCTACATCTAATTGTGGTTTCGATGCACTAGTAACGGCATGTACACTATTTGAAAGTTTTGAATATTGATTGCATCGTTGTACATACGACATGCCATTATTAAATGCATCTAGTTTATTTATAATATAATCATACACTTCAAATAAGGTAAATAATGAACCGTCACTTCCATTTATAGTTACTGGTGACCCACTATTATAACTTGTATAAGATGTTATTTTTTTCATGTTAGTACCGAATGGAATCGTATCACCGATATTTGCATTAGACGAAGTCTTACTTGGACATATATAGGATCTAACCTGAGTGATAACACCTTCCGATCTCGGATCAATAGGATTAGTTGATACTGCGACATAATTACCTGATGCAACACTGGATGTAAGAGTTACCAAAATATCTATCGGGATAAACGTAGTATCTATCTGACTAATAAGAATACTCGTAGGATTCTCAACTGCTGTTGATTCATAAATCCAAAAATTTTTTTTATTTAAATTTACTTGTTTTCCCGTCATTATATACTATATGACAAGATTTATAATTTAACAAATACGTAATAAATAAGAGATGTGGCTAATATCGACCACATGACATTT
>Ga0164295_10001973_pt1 | contig 17082 bp, 18 predicted proteins | sample GEODES006metaG_FD_111798 | JGI IMG/M metagenome (GOLD analysis project Ga0164295, IMG submission 111798) | Oligotrophic lake water microbial communities from Sparkling Lake, Wisconsin, USA - GEODES006 metaG | ecosystem: Environmental > Aquatic > Freshwater > Lake | place: USA: Sparkling Lake... | reverse complement strand
TACGTATAAAGACATGAAAAACACCCTCCGTGTAGCGTTTCTAACAGCAATCGCTTTGGCCTCTCCCTTGGCCATGGCTGATTCCGGTGCCAAGGGGTCCAACAGTGACGATATGGACAAGGACACAGAGCAGGCCTTGCTCGCCATTCCTGACATCGTGTTTGTTCGCCCTGCTGGGTTGGCTGGTTCCGCTATTGGCTTTACCGCCTTTGTGGTGTCCTCGCCCTTCACGGCGATGGCCGAGTGTGTGGATGAATCTTGGGATACCCTCGTGGTGACCCCCGGAAAGTTCACCTTCGACCGGGATCTTGGCGATTTCGGCGACACAAAATAAGTTTCAGTCCAAAAAGTTTGAGAAAAGGGCGATCCTTCGGGGTCGCCCTTTTTGTTGATCAGGAAAGTTTACGTTCAGTACATCCGCCCTAAGCTTGTCAGATGCTTGCGTATTACACCCATAACTTAAGCCCTTTTCTGATCCAATTCGGAGATGGGTGGGGGATTCGGTATTATGGGATGGCCTATGTCGTCGGTTTTTTAGCCTGGTTCTATGGTCTGGGCTTGTTTCGAAAAATGGGGTGGTCGCGGCTGAGTGACAACCAGGTTTCTGAACTCCTTTTGTACACCGTTCTGGGCGTCCTTCTTGGGGGGAGGCTAGGTTACTGCCTCCTTTATGACTGGGCCGAAATGATGAGGAATCCCATCGGCATCATCGCTTTTTGGAATGGGGGAATCCGAGGAATGGCCAGCCACGGCGGAATCGCCGGAGCCCTGCTGGGTTTTTTATTTTGGGCACAAAAAAACAGGGCGGATGGATGGGCCGTGGCTGACAATGCAGCGGTATTGGCACCGGTTGGGATTTTTCTTGGTCGCATTGCCAATTTTATCAACGGAGAGCTATGGGGAAGGCCCACTGATGTTCCTTGGGCAGTGATTTTTCCCGAGGCCGGTTCACAGCCTCGGCATCCCTCTCAACTGTACGAGGCCTGCGGCGAGGGATTGATTCTCGGGCTAGTGATGCTGTGGCTTCGTTCAAGAAATCCCCGACCGAGCGGTCAGGTGACCGGAAGTTTCTTTATGGTGTATGCCGTCATCCGATTTGTTTTAGAACTTTTTCGAGAACCCGACCTCGGAGACCCGATGACAATGGGAATCAGCCGGGGGCAACTGTTCTCCATAGGGTTGGCTATCGTAGGGTTTTGTCTTTGGCTCGTACGCCGTGGTCTCAGAGGGCCTCGGGAAGTTTTGAAATAAGCCGAATATCCAATTTAACGGTTTTTTGCTTTGATGGGGATACGTAGGGTCTGTCCCGGAACAAGTATATCTGGATCGTCCATCGGGTTAAAAAGGAGAACATCCTCCACCCCGACGCTGAACCGTCGGGCAATTGTAGTGAGGGAGTCTCCTCGGCGAATGGTGTAAAGAATGGGTTCCGGCTGGATGACAACTTCCACGGGTTTGGTTTCTGGAACGTTTTCTTGGGAAACGGGCTTCCCGGCAATCGGTAGGGAGGAGGCGATTGGATTCGCTGGGGGGGGAGGGAGATTGGCAAACCCGTAGTCAAAAAGAAGGCGCGTGTCCTGCCATTTATTTGCGCTTTTAAGAAGAGTCAGGCGCAGTTCACGACCCTCTCTTGTCGCTGAGGCGGCGAAGGTGTGGCGGGCTTCGTATGTCCAACCCGTTTTGGCAGGGCCCATACCCGGATAAACCCCGAGAAGTTTGTTGTGATTGCGCATATGTTGCAGTCCGATCGCCGTCTTAAGGTTGTAAATCTGGGTTTGGGCGATTCTTCTGAGTTCAGAATGACTCAGGAAATGGTTAAAAAGTGTCATCAGATCCCGTGCAGTGGTGCGTTGACCGGAACCAGGGAGTCCGTGAGGGTTGGCAAAGCGGGTTTTAGACATGCCCATTTTGGCCGCTTCGGCATTCATTTCGGCAACGAACTGAGCCGTTGATCCGGAACTAATCCGGGCAAGGGCCATGGCACTATCGTTATCTGATCCGATGATAATGGAGCGGAAGAGTTCACTGACGGGAACAGTTTCTCCGGGACGGAGTGGGACGGTGCTAGGTTCGACCCGAACATCTTCCTGGACGACCGTGACAGAGCCTTGTCCACCGGTTTTCTTGTACGCCAACAAGGCGGTCATTAGTTTGACGGTGCTGGCTGGCGGGAAAGGGGAGTCGATATCCCGGGCATAGAGGACTTCTCCGGTTAAGGGGTCCATCAGGAGGGCGGCTTTCGCCAGTAGGTCTTCATTCACTTTTTCCAATGTGGGTGGCTTGTCGGGGGGTGGAGGGAGGGCGGAATGTGCAGCCATCCCAAATAAAAATAAAAAGGAAAGATGAAGAATCATCGGATCTCCCAGAAATCAGGGAAACGGGTCAATCGTTGTGGGGTTCCGTCACGCACCACCACCACGTCCTCAATCCGTACTCCCCCAATGCCGGGGACATAAAGGCCCGGTTCAACCGTAATGACAGAACCTTTGGGGAGGGAGGGAATAGAAAAACGCGGGGATTCGTGGATTTCCAGGCCAAGGCCGTGTCCGACTCCATGAAAAAAACCGCTCCATCGTCCTTTTTGGATTTGGGTGGGGTAGCCTTGATCGCGGAACCAGTCGCGTAAACTATCTTGAATCCGGAGGCCATTCGATCCAGCCCGGGTTTGTTGCAGGATCTGTTTCTGGCCTTGGATAACGGTTTTGCGCAAGTGACGGAGTTTCTCCGAGGCTTGGCCTTTGACCACCGTGCGCGTGATGTCGCCAAAATAACCCGTCACGATATGACGGGGGAATATGTCCAGGATGATGGCTTGATGAGCGCGAAGGAGACCGGATCCCCTTTCGTGGGGATCGCAAGCCTGGCTGCCGCCGGAGACAATTGTGTCTTTGGCCAAAGAGCCATGGCGAAGACAAGCGATTTCCATTTCCGTCCGGAGACGTTCGGAGGTGAGGGGCGAGCCGCCCCATGAAAGTATCTTATCTCTTCGGACCTTCGAGTTTTTTAGAATCTCAATCGCGCGGGCGAGACCATGCTCGGCGGCCCGAATGGCCTGAATGATGTGACGGATCTCCGATGACGATTTCCTGAGACGTTCCGGGAAAAAGGGTTCGGGAATGGATTGTAGTTTTAAACCGGCTTGAGTGAGGCTGTGGGCAAGACCAATCGGAAAGGTGCAAGGGATTTCGGCCGAGCGGACTCCATGTCGGCGGAGGACGTTTGCGAGTGTCTTGGGGTAAGAGTGCTTCCCCTCGCCCATTCGTTTTTCCTCCGCGGAAAGATCGAGGCATTGGTCGACCCGGCTGGTACGGCGTGCCCGGTCGATTTCCAATGGGCCTAAGAGAGCAAAGGTTTTACCCGATGCGGTCTGGAACCAGGCGAAATCGTCAGGGATAAACAGCCCGGTCGCGTAGGTGAGATCGGGAACGCGGTCGGTATTACCGACGAGGAGACGGGCGACTCGGGGCACGGCTAGGACGATTTAAGGAGTGCTCCGGCAAGGAAACCGGCGAGGAGAAATCCGAGCAAAATCATAGGAGTCCGCAGGTCGAGGCCGAAAAGGTAGAAATCCATATGTAGAAAGCTGGTTTGCCGGGCCAGAAGCGCCACGGCTACGGACAGGAGGCTAAGGGAGGCTAGATGGTGGCGGTTCATAGAAGGGCTTGGAAGTATGATTTCATCGGGTATGGCTGTTGGATGTCAATCGCGACTCGTACTGGGGATGGGGGGACCACCGCCTTAATGTATGGGAGACGTGTCCCAAAAGACAGCCCCCGTGTGGAGTCCTATGGAGAAGTGGATGAACTCAATGCCTGTCTTGGGTTAGCCCGTGCGGAAGCCGAGCAAAGGGATAAGGTTCTTCTGGAGAAGATTCAAAAGGCTTTGGTTGGGCTAATGGGGGAATTGGCCGTGGCTCCGGAGGATCTGACGAGGTATGAGGCAGACGGCTATGCCCAGTTAAAAGAGGCCGATTTGGCTTTATTGGATCGGGAGATTGTTGTTTTGGAAAAGGCACTCCCCAAGGCCAAGGGGTGGTCTACTCCCGGCGGGAGTTTGGTTGGGGCCTCCTTGGCCCTGGCCAGAACAGTTTGTAGGAGGGCGGAAAGGGGGGTGTGGAAACTGGATAAGAAAGAGGGAAAGGTGAGGACTCTGATCCCCAGATATCTAAACCGTCTTTCCGACCTGCTTTGGCTCTTGGAAAGGGTCGTTGAAATGAGGGGGATGAAGGCGAAAAAAGTTAGGAAGGCCTGAGGATTTCCCATGCCGTGCGGGGTCCAAGGTAGACCATTCCTGTGTAGACTTGGGCTAGGTCGGCCCCGACGGCTCGTCGGGCCTGATAGTCTGCGGCGTTCATAATTCCGCCCACCCCAATGAGGACTTGCCCATGTGCGAGTAGGGGACGGATTGCCTGAGTTATGGCCAAGGCTCGGTCGGTCAAGGGTCGACCGCTCAGGCCTCCATTTTCTGTTGAATCCTCCTTGTTGCGGTGGAGGGTTGTGTTCGTCGCCACGATTCCTGAAAGACTGAATTCGCGGGTGGTTTGAACGATTTCCGGGAGGTCGGAAAACTCTAGGTCGGGGGAGATTTTGAGAAGGAGGGGTTTGGGGATGGATTGGGATCGGTTGTATTCCTGCAGTGTGGCAAGGAGTCGGCGTAGATCCTCAGGCTTGGCCAAATCTCGAAGTCCGGGGGTATTTGGGGAACTGATGTTGATGACAAAAAAATCAGCAACGGAGTGAAGGATCTTTAGTGACCCGAGATAGTCAGCCGATGCTTCAGGAATGGGGGTGATCTTGGATTTGCCCAGATTGATTCCGATAGGGAAGTTTTTTAGGGTATGGCGCTCTCGCAGGGGGCGAAGCCTGCCTGCGATTGCTTCTGCTCCAAGGTTTGGAAAACCCAGTCGGTTGATGAGGGCCTGTTGGTCAGGGAAGCGAAACACTCGGGGTTTTGGATTCCCGGGTTGGGCGTGCAAGGTGACGGTTCCGAGTTCGGCAAAACCAAAACCCAGTTCATGCCAGGCCAGAGTTGCCTCGGCATTCTTATCGACTCCCGCTGCGATTCCCAAGCGATTGCGGAATTTGAGCCCCATCAATTCCACGGGATCTTCCGGTGCGGGGCTTCCCCCGGAGAGAAGTCGTGGAACAAGGGGTAAACGAAGAGAGATCAGAGTCAAACGATGAGCGGTCTCCGGAGGAATTCGGAATAGCAGGGGGCGAGCGAGATCGGAGTAGGCGTTCATTTTCCAATACAAAACTGCGCGAAAAGCCGATCGAGTACATCCTCCGATGTGCCGACGCCGAGAATCGATTCAAGGGCTTGAAGGGCTTGCCTTAGGTCCGAAGCGACGAGTTCCGGTGCTGCTTTTGCATTCAAGGAGGATAATGCGGCAGCAAAGGATTCGGAGGCTCGACGCAGGGCATCCTCATGACGGGCGTTGATGGCGATTTCATCGGATCCAGGAGCGGTGACATTCCCAGTCAACCGGTGGGTGATGGTCTTGCGAAGTTCGTCGAGACCTGCACCAGTTTGAGAAGATACAAGGAGGCCATCTTCCTTGGAAACTTGTGAAAGGTCCGCCTTGGTCAGCACTTTGAGAACCTTGTTTCCAAGGCGCTCCCATTCCTTCTGACATGGGTCCATAAGCTGGGTACGATCGATTAAAGCCAAGACAAGGTCGGCTGAATCCATGGCCGTACGGGTTCTATCCATGCCTTCGAGCTCCACGGGGTCGGCGGAGGGACGTAGCCCCGCCGTATCGATTAGACGGACGGGGAAGCCTGCAATGACAATCGATTCCTCGACCGTGTCTCGGGTGGTGCCCGGGATAGGACTTACAATGGCCCGGTTGTTTCCGAGGAGAGTGTTGAGAAGACTTGATTTACCGACATTGGGTGGCCCGGCGAGGACAAGTCTGTATCCGGAACGTAGCCGGTGGCCCAAGGGGGCTGTAGAGAGGAGTTGAGCAGAAGATTCTAGGAGAGTGCTGACTTCTGACCGAAAACCATCTCCAACCTCGGGTTGAATGTCTTCGTCGGGAAAATCGATCCACGCTTCGATGCGGGCGAGAAGGTTCAGGAGTCGTTCCCGATCGGCCATGAGTCGGTCGCTCAGTTTTCCGGCCAGAGCCCTTTGAGCGGCAAGAAGGGCGCGCTCCGTCCGGGCGTGAAGCACATCAAGGACAGCTTCCGCACGGGTTAGGTCAATGCGGCCGTGAAGAAAGGCTCTTTCGGTGAATTCTCCGGGTCGGGCCATCCGTGCGCCAAGTTTGCAGATCGTTTGAAGAAGCGTTTCGACAATCAGGGGATTTCCGTGGCAGGAGATCTCCACCAGATCCTCTCCCGTGTACGACTTGGGATTGGGCCAAAAAGTGACCACTGTCTCATCCAGATCCTGATTTTCCAGTTGAAGTCGAAGGGGGAGCGGATTCCGTGGAACAGGGGTCTGTCCTGTGAGCTTTTGAGTGATCGTAGGAGCTTGGGGTCCGCTCAGACGGATTAGGGCAAGTGCGGAGACCCCAGGCGGGGTGGCGCAGGCTGTAATGGTATCTTTTTCGAAAGCCATAGGTGTCCTTTGTCGCAAATCTTACCCCTTGAGGGCGAGGATCTTTCTTTAGGCCGGACCTAAGCCCGGCTTTGCTTCAATTTCAAAGAGGGGCTCGTTTTGAAGGCATTTAGGGCCTAAAAGGTAAAGATGCACAAGACGCAAGAAACGGTGCTGGTGACCGGGGGGTGCGGTTTTATCGGTTCCAACTATGTCCGCCATCTCTTGCAAAACCATTCATCTGCCAAACTGATTGTTTTGGATAAGCTGACTTACGCGGGGCATCGCCAAAATCTGCAATCGGAGGAGAAAAGCGGGCAGTGTCAGGTGGTGGTGGGGGATATTGCCGATGGGCGGCAGATAGCTGAACTTCTGGAAAGGCATAAACCCGTTTCGATTGTGAACCTTGCCGCGGAATCCCATGTTGACCGGTCAATTGATGAACCAGCTCCTTTTTTACATACGAATGTCATCGGAACCTTCACTCTTTTGGAGGGCACCCGCCATTATCTTGCTTCTGGCAAAGCTCCTAAAAGGAAATCTTTTCGATTTGTCCATATTTCTACGGATGAGGTCCATGGTTCTCTCGAGCCTTCTGATCCGCCGTTCCGGGAAGCGTCGACCTTCGCTCCGAACAGTCCTTACGCGGCATCGAAAGCAGCGGCGGACCATCTTTGTCGTTCGTATTTTCGCACCTATGGAGTCCCGACTGTCGTTCTTCGGCCCTCAAATAATTATGGTCCTTATCAATTTCCCGAAAAACTAATCCCTCTTTCCATCCTCCGGGCCTTGGCAGGAAAAAGGATTCCTGTTTATGGAGACGGGAAGCAGGTCAGGGATTGGATTTATGTGGAGGATACTGCGAACGCAGTTGAGTTAGCCCGTTTGAATGGGCCGCCGGGAGAAGCTTTTCAAGTAGGTGCAGATGCGGAAAAAGATAATCGCAATGTTCTGGAGGCCATCTGTCGATCCTTGGATAAACTGCGGCCTCGTGCTGATAGAAAACCCCATGCTGAACTGATGGAGGCGGTCGCCGATCGTCCCGGGCATGATCGCCGATATGCAACCGACGCATCCAAATTCAAAGCGACATTCTCCTGGAGGCCTACGGTTTCTTTCGAGCCAGGAATTGAGAGAACCGTGCGATGGTATCTCGAAAATCCAGATTGGTGTCAGGCCATTCAGCGGAAAGGCTATGAAGGTGAGAGACTAGGGTTGGCGAAGTCTTAAGAACTTTTAGCGCAAGCCGGACCCCTGATATCCGGTTGAATCGAACTCCACCTCCAAAAAACCCGAGGCCAGCAGATCATTCATCAACTCATTCCGAAGATCGGGTTGTTGAAGGCGAGGGGTTTCTTCGGGGGAGACCTGCAGTAAGGCTTTCTTTCCAAGATGGCGGACACGAACAATCCGAAAACCCCGTGCGCGGACGGCAGTCTCTGCCTTTTCAACGGCTGCCAAGCGTTCCATGGAAACAGGTAGCCCGGGTGCTAATCGGGATGAAAGGCAGGGGGAGGCGGGTTTTTCCGATATATCGAGTCCGGCTTCCCGGGCAAGTTGTCGGATTTCATTTTTCGTTAGGTCGGCATCCCGGAGCGGGGCGACGACCTTGAACTGCCCGGCAGCGGCACGACCGGCTCGGATTTCCTTGGCGTCATCCGCATTTTCCCCGTAGGCGAGGACGGAAACATTCCGTTCAGTGGCGAGGGATTCCATTCTCTGAAAAAGTTCAGAACGACAGAAGAAACAACGGTTGGAAGGGTTGGCTGCATAATTCGGATTGTTCAGTTCGTCTGTTGAAATGACTTCAACCGGGAGTTGATGATGTGAAGCAAAAGCCAACGCTGCCTGATGTTCCGAGCGGGGAAGGCTCGGGGAATCGCCTAGAATCCCCGTCACACGGTTTCCGAGAACCTTATGGGCAGTCCACAGCAGAAAAGCGGAATCGACCCCGCCGGAATATGCGATCAGGGCGGAGGACCAGGGGCGAAGAATCTCCTCAAGTCTGAGTGACTTCTTGGTCAAAGTTGCCATGTCGGAATGACTATACATCAGGAATGGCGTGGGTGGATCTGGATTTGGAGTGAAAAAGCAAGCCGATGCATAATGTCGTCAGAGTTCCAAAAGTGATCCTCCATGGAAATGCGATGAGGGGAAGCCAGTCGGGGCGGGGAAGTGGCGGGAGTCCGGCAAGCCTAAGAAGATCGGATGGAAGTCCTGCGAGGATGGCTACGGCAATAAACCCGGATGCCATGGCCACCAGGTTTCCACGATCCGAACCACGGGTTTGTGTCAGGGCTCCCAGAAGAAAGATCCCCAGGAGGGATCCGTAGGTGTACCCGAAGATTCCGAGAACAATCGGAAGAATTCGGGAAGAGGGATTGGCAATAACGACCCAGGATGTGGCGCCGCCGATGAGGACGAGAATGCCCGAGAAGGCCACTGTGGCCCAGCGGGCTGACCGAAGGGAGTTCGGTGTTCGAAGACGCGGGGCTATCCAAGGTTCATACCAATCCCGCACCCAAGATGTCGCGAGGGCATTGAGTGCTGTGCTTAAGGATCCCATGGCGGTGGCAAAAATACCGGCGACCAATAGACCTCGGAATCCGACAGGAAGTTCATGAAGAATATAGTAGGCGAAGACATAAGCATTTCTTTGGGGGAGCTTGGGATTAGGTGCGTATTGGTAGTGGACCCATAGGAGTATGCCGATTGACAAAAAGGCTATGACAATGGGGATGTCGGCCAGTCCGGAGGTGACAAGGGCCAAACGGCTTCGGGCAGGGTTTTTTGCGGTAAGCATCCGTTGAACCATGTCTTGGTCCGTGCCATGTGTGGCCATTGTGACAAAGGTCGCCGCAAAAAAGGCTGTCCAGATGGTGTATTCGCTTTCCAAGATTCCTTTGAGTTGGGTAAAAAAACCGTCCGTCGTAATGGGGCCGAGACTCCAAAAAGAGAGATCGCCGGGCTGCTGTAATTTCGCGTGAAAGCCGGGCCAGCCCCCTGGAATCGTGCCGATGAGGTGCCAGATGACAAATCCGAGACCCGAAAACATCACGATCGATTGGATGACATCTGTCCAGACCACGGCCTTGATTCCACCGATGGCGGTATAGACCGCAGTCAATGCCACAAGAACGAGCAAAGCTGCCAAGGAGATGACTAGTTCCTGGGAATCCGAAGGATGCAGTCCGGTCATCATTTCATACCCAAGGACGAGAACGATCGCTGCAATATAGAGGCGGGTTCCGCTTGCGAGGGCACGGGTGATGAGAAAAACGGCACTGGCGGCTTGGCGGGATTTCGGGCCAAAACGAATCTCGAGAAACTCATAGATCGAGACCACCTTGTACTTGTAATAGGGCTGGATGAAGATCCAACTGACCAAAATCCTCGCCAGGATGGTGCCAAGAGCCAGTTGGGCATAGGTAAAATTCCGCAGTGCGTACCCCTCTCCCGGCGCACCTAAAAAGGTAGCGGCACTGATTTCAGCCGCCAAAATGGAGGCAAGAACGGCCCACCACGGCATCTTCCGGTCCCCCAAGGCATAGTCCCGCAGGGAAGTCTGGTGTTTGGACGTGGCCAAACCAATCCAGAGAATGGCTGTGAAGTATGCGATCAGGACAAGGAGGTCGAAAAGATAGGGTTGCATGACCAATCCTAAGGAAGCTTCCAGTCTTTACGGAGACGATCATATTCTGAACGAGGAAGAAGGACGTAAACCGGTTTGTCGGCAGGGGAGAAGGCATTGAGCAGGGATGCGAAATCCTCCTCATTCATAGATGTACATCCTGTGGTGGTGGAATTGGAACCCCGGGTTAGATGAAAAAACACTGCGCTACCACGACCTGGTTGGGCATCGGGCGGGGCGTTGTGCCGGATGAAAAGCTTAAGGGCGTGGGCAGGGTCTTCCTGCCGCATTTGGTCAAACAGATGATTCGCGGGAAAAGGTTCCCTGGGGGGTAGCATGAGATGACGATTGTAGTTCAGAGATGCCGGGTCCTCGATCCAGAGGTCCCTCTCGGTCACACAGTGGTAACGCCATCCGGGAAAAGAAAGCCTGTTGGCATATCCATAGAGAATTGAACCAAGCAGAAAAGCGCCGGCAGGAGATTTCCTGTCACCTTCCCTTTTCTGGATTCCTTCTTGTGTCGGGTGAAGACCCCGTCCCCAGGCCAAGCCATGGCGACCAAGATGAACGGACTTTGGGGATGCTGCCGCCGTCCAGGAGTTCTCGCTGCTCTTGCGGCGGAAGAGTTGGAGCTCCGTTTCGGTGGATCCCCATCCTGCGGGAATTGCCAAAAGAAGAGCCTTGCTCTCTCTTGGAATCGGGGAGGGAGAAGAGAAAGAAAAAAAGGGGATAAGAGAGATGCAGAGAAAAAGCCGTTGCATGTTTCAGCGGGAGCGGAATCGTTCGATCCATCCGGCGAGAAACGGCGGAAGATAAAAAGCTAGGTAACCAGCGAGACCTGCCAAGATGCCCGGTAAAAGGGAGATCTCGAAAAAGGCGGGAAGAAAAAGAAGGGCAGAACTGATTCCCGCCACCCATCGGACGGAAAGAGGAATTGGGATCGGAAAAAAGAAGACCTTTTGATCCGGTAGGGTGGTGGCAAAGGCAAGAAACAGTGAGTTATAAAGATAAAACGGGTTGACCGGGGTCGACTGCCAGAGGAAGGCCGTTACGATGACGGCAAGAATTCCAATCAGAAAATAGAGGTTCAGATGGAACGAGCCCCAAACATCCTCCAATGCATCCCCGATGGACCAAAGAAACCAAAGAAAAAGGAGAAGAAAGATCGGGTGAGCCGAATTTGGTGGGACAAACAGAAAGGTGATCAGTCGCCAGAATTCCCCTTGGCGGATGAGGTTGGGATCCAGCTTTAGAATGGACGTGAATCCGGGGGAGGCGAGGTTGAGAAGCCAGGCTCCTGCATTCATGGCGACCAAGCCACGGGTCAGATAAGGAACCGCCCATCGACCACAATGGTCTTCGACTATATCAGTCCAGCGGGCGGGGCTCATGCTCCGAGGAATCCGATCAAGGTTTGAGAGTAATCTTTTTCCAGTTCAGGTGCTGGGAGTGTGCGTATTTCTCAAAATCTTTTTCGTAGATCGCGAGAACGGCCCGCACCACGGCCGAGTCGTCTTCAAAGCTGATCTGGGCCACGAAATCAGGGATGATGTCGAGAAGTCGGTGGGTGTAAATGATGGCAAAGGCAGATGCTGCAGCAGCGGTGTAGGGCATGTCCTGATAGGCTCCTTCGGCAAAGTCCTCCACCACATCGGCCAGAAACTCAAGCTGATCCACGAGATGGGGAAACTTGGGGGCATGAATCTGGGTGAATTCAGCCTTAAGAAGAGGGAGGCGATGAAGAAGATTGTTCATGATCCGTGGGGTGACACGGGAGGCCCCCCGCTGGGCGAAGTAAGAAATTTCTGCCATGACGATAAGTTGTAGGAAAAGATCCCAGACGGCAAGCGGAGGAGAGGATGGCGCGCGGAGCTTTCTGCGGACAATCTTTTCCCATGGGTTCGACGCCTACCACACAAATGCTTCCAGCTCGCCATGAGGTGAGGGAGGGAGATACATGGGATTTGAGCGCACTTTTCTCCGGTCCATCTGCGTGGGAAGAAAGTCTGGCGGGACTTCGGAATATGAAGGGGCGGATGTTGCCGTGGAGAGGCAAACTGCATGATGCCAAGGAACTGTCCAAGGCACTGATGCAGGATCGGGAGATTGATCTATTGGCGGAGCGATTGGGGCAATATGCCAGTCTCCGAGTTGCTGAAGACGAGGGGGACGGGGCCGCCCGGGATCGCTCCCTACGGCTAGATCATTTGCTTACCGAGCTTTCCGAGGAATCTTCGTGGTTCCTTCCGGAATTAATGAAAATCGATGATGAGGCCTGGGAAAAAATCGCGACCGACTCATGTCTTGAAGAATGGGTTGGAAAGCTGGAAAGAATTCGAAGGGCCCGACCCCATATTCTTCAGGATGGAGAAGAGAGACTGATGGCATTGGCAGCACCCGCTTTAGGTGGACCGGACGAGATCTTTTCCCAGCTCACGAATGTGGATTTCCGATTCGGAGAGGTGAAGGATGAGAATGGGGGTGTGGTGGAACTAAGCCACGGCAGCTTTGCCTCCCTGTTGCAGCGACAGTCCTCCGACGTTCGGAGAAACGCGTGGCAGCAGTACTACCGCGAGTTTGAACAGCATGCATTTACGCTTTCCTCCACTCTTGCGGCTTCCGTTAAAGGCGATGTCTTTCGGGCGAAAGCCCGCAGGCACGCAAGTGCGCGGGACCACGCCCTTTTTCCGGACCGCGTACCAGGACATGTCTATGACAAGTTGATCCGGATCGTGAGGGCAAATCTTGCGCCTTTGCAGAAATATCACAGCCTCAGAAAAAAAGTCCTCCGATTAGATTCACTTCGGGCGGCGGATTTACAGGTTTCCCTTCTTCCCAGTATTCAAAAAAAGACAGCTTTTGATGAGGCAACGCAGTTGGTGGTGGATGCCTGCCGGCCCTTGGGTGTGGAATATGGAAAGGTCCTTTCGGAAGGACTGGGTCGCTCCAGGTGGGTAGACCGGTATGAAAACAAAGGAAAACGGAGCGGGGCTTTTTCAAGTGGAAGCTATCGGAATCCTCCCTACATCCTAATGAATTATCGGGAAGATGTTTTGTCCGATGTTTATACCCTTGCCCATGAGGCGGGTCATTCGATGCACTCTTGGATGAGTCATCGGGCTCAGCCCTTCCAGGATGCCCACTATCCCATCTTTCTGGCCGAAGTGGCTTCGACCTTGAACGAGGAGCTCTTGACCCATCATCTTCTTGAGGGTGCAGCGCGTACCAATCAGCAACTTCGGGCCTATATTCTCAACCGGCAGATCGATGACATTCGTGGGACGCTTTATCGACAGGTTATGTTTGCGGAATTTGAGCAGAAAATTCATGAAGCCGAAGAAAAGGGTTTGGCCCTGACTTTGGATTTCTTTCGGATTGCTTACCGCGAGCTCTTGGAGAGCTATTTGGGGGAGGTTCTTGAGATTGAAGCTCCGCTTGAATTGGAATGCCTGAGGATTCCTCATTTTTACAGTGCTTTCTACGTTTATAAATATGCGATTGGCCTCTCGGCTTCGATTGCCCTAGCGGGGCGGTTATTGGCCGGGGAGGCTGGGGCCGTGGAAAAGATTCATGCATTTCTCCGTTCCGGTGGATCCCGTCCACCGCTTGAAACCCTGAGAAATGCAGGGGTGGATATGGAGAGCTCGGAACCAGTGGAGGCGGCTCTTCAGCTTTTCTCCCAAAGAGTGGACGAGTTGGAAAGTATTTTGGAGTGAAGCATCTAATCTGCACGGTGGGACGTCCAGGAGGCTGGGCCCAAGATGCGGTGACGGAGTATGTGAAACGGATTCGTGGATTTCAGGAAATGGAAATATTCCATTCCAAACAGGGTCCACGGGCAGAGAGGGAAATGGAGGAACGAGCCAAAGGTTTTTGGAAGGTTTGTTTGGATCCCTTAGGAGATGCCAGAAGCACGGCGGAATGGCGGAATGAATGGGATCGATGGGAACGATCCAACCGCTCGAAAATCTGCTGGATGATCGGTGGGGCGGATGGGCATTCAGAGGAGTTCCGAAGACGTTGTGATGTGATTCGATCTCTGGGGTCGCAAACCCTGTCCCATGAGCTTGCCCTAGTGGTTTTGGCGGAGCAGATTTACCGTGTTGAAAGCTGGCGATCGGGTCATCCTTATCATCGCGAATGAATCAAACTGAAGAACCCAGGAGTTTGACAAAAGCCTGGATTTACTTTGTCCGCGCCCTTTGGTGGCGTTGCCCGACCTGCGGGACTAAACCCATCTTTTCACCGGTCCATCAAGTCCGTTCCCTGCACGATTGGTTTACTCCTTTGGATGGGTGTTCGCGCTGTGGCTACGCCTACGACCGAGAACCCGGTTACTTCCTGATGGCAATCTGGGGGGTGAATTACGGGGTGGTCGCTTTAGGGGGGATTGGATCGTATCTGGTGTTGCGGGTGTGTACGGACTTGAGTCCTCGATTTCTTTTTTTGGTCTGCGTTCTCCCCGCGCCCTTTCTTAGTATTTTATTGGCTCGGCATGCGAAGTCTCTTTTTTTGGCGATGGATCATTTTTGTGATCCGCATGTGAGGGAAAAAAATGAAAAAAATTCGGATTAACCTTGTCAATTCACCTGCGGGAGGGTGTAAATAAGGCTGCATGTCTGAAGGAGCGGTTTCGAAATTTATCGATCTACATTACCGGCATTTCAATGCCGCGGTCGTGAAGGATGCCGCAGTCGCTTATCGCGAGCATATTGCAGGCGGGGGTCGAATGCTCGTCACTTTGGCCGGGGCCATGAGCACAGCGGAGCTTGGAATTTCCCTCGCCGAAATGATCCGTCAGGGGAAGGTTCATGCGATCAGCTGTACCGGGGCGAATCTCGAGGAGGATGTCTACAACCTTGTCGCTCATGATCATTACCGGAGGATTCCGGAGTATCGGCATCTGACTGCGAAAGATGAGGAAAAGCTTCTCAAGGAACATTTGAACCGGGTGACCGACACCTGTATTCCCGAGCATGAGGCGATGCGCCGGATTGAGGGCACGGTGGTCGAGCTGTGGAAACGGGATGAAAAAGATGGAGTACGAAGATTCCCGCATGAGTATTTTTATGAGGTCCTGCAAAAAGGGCTTCTTAAGAAATATTATCAGATCGACCCGAAGGATTCTTGGATGATGGCTGCAGCGGAAAAGAACCTGCCGATGGTCGTTCCGGGTTGGGAGGATTCGACCCTCGGAAATATGTTTGCGGCTGCCTGCATCCAAAAAAGCATCAAATCGCCGACTTTGATCCGGAGTGGGATCGAATATATGATTCAATTTTCTGACTGGTACCAGAAGACCCAGAAGACCCCACTCGGATTCTTTCAGATCGGGGGAGGAATTGCTGGAGATTTCCCCATTTGTGTCGTTCCCATGTTGCACCAGGATCTCCGTCTCACCGGAGTACCTCTTTGGTCCTATTTTTGTCAAATCAGCGATTCCACTACCAGTTATGGCTCCTATTCGGGGGCTGTTCCCAACGAAAAGATCACCTGGGGCAAGTTGGGGGCGAAAACCCCGCGTTTTGTGATTGAGTCAGATGCCACCATCGTGGCTCCCTTGCTTTTCGCCTACGTTCTCGGACAGTAAAACGTTGTCTTAGGTTTTCACACCGGCCCGAATTTCGAAAAGGGAGGAAACCGACTCCCCTTCGTGGATCCGAAGGATGGCCTGGCCCAACAAGGGTGCAACACAGAGGACCTTTGTGGGAAATAGAGATGTTTCCTGGGGAGTTGTGTTCGTGGTAATGAATTCTTTGACGCCGAGTTTTTTTAATCGATCCCGCCCGGTGGGCCCCAAAACGGCATGGGGGATGCCGACATAGATGTCCTTCACTCCGTGGCGGCGGAGGATTTCAACGGCCGAGGTGATCGTCCCGGCCGTTTCCGTAATATCGTCCACAAGCAGGACATTCTTGTCTTTCACATCACCGATGAGGTGGGTGGATTCGGTTTCGGATGCATTCAACCGTTTTTTACTCACAATCGCCAAGCCTGAACCGAGCATTTGGGAATAGGCCGCAGCCATCTTCATTCCTCCAATGTCGGGAGTGACCACCACAAGGTCAGGAATTTTCTTTTCCGTAATATAGCGATAAAAGATCGGTGCGCAGAAGAGGTGATCCACGGGAATATCAAAAAAGCCTTGGATCTGTTGGGCATGTAAATCCATGGCTAATACCCGGTTCACTCCCGCGGCTACCAGAAGATTGGCGATGAGTTTTGCGGTGATCGGGACACGGGGTTGGTCTTTGCGGTCCTGTCGAGCATAACCAAAAAATGGAAGGACGGCGGTGATCCGGAAGGCGCTCGCTCGGCGCGCGGCGTCCACCATGATCAGAAGTTCCATCAAATTCTGGTTGGTGGGAGGGCAAGTGGGTTGAACGATAAAAAGGTCGTTCCCACGGATGTTTTCATCAAATTTGACAAAGGTCTCGCCGTCGGGAAACGAGGTTACCGTCGCCTTGCCAAGCGGGACTTTGACAAAATCAGCGATTTTCTGCGCGAGTTCGCGGTTGGCGTTTCCGGAAAAGATCTGAAGTCGGTTGCCGAAGATAGAGGCCACGGTTTTTTATAGGATTTCCGGAAAGGGAGGAAAAGAAGGAATCGATGGGTTATTCGCCGATGATCTTAAGAAGAACCCGCTTGGACCGCTTACCATCAAATTCGCCGTAAAAGATTCGTTCCCATGGGCCGAAATCCAGACGACCCTGAGTCACCGCCACCACGACTTCCCGACCCATGATGGATCGTTTGAGGTGGGCGTCCGCATTGTCCTCCGCCCCATTATGCCGGTATTGGGAATGAGGCTTTTCCGGCGCCAACTGTTCCAGCCACTTTTCGAAATCCGAATGAAGACCAGATTCATCGTCGTTGATGAATACCGATGCGGTGATGTGCATTGCATT
>Ga0164295_10001971_pt1 | contig 17085 bp, 12 predicted proteins | sample GEODES006metaG_FD_111798 | JGI IMG/M metagenome (GOLD analysis project Ga0164295, IMG submission 111798) | Oligotrophic lake water microbial communities from Sparkling Lake, Wisconsin, USA - GEODES006 metaG | ecosystem: Environmental > Aquatic > Freshwater > Lake | place: USA: Sparkling Lake... | reverse complement strand
CTGGAACACATACGAAGACGCAGCAGCAAGCCCCGTCACTGTTATGGACGTTGCAGACGAGACAGCATGGCTAAATGTCGACCATGAACTCTCCGACGCAAGGCGGTACTGCACGACATAGTCAGTGATCGCCGCACCACCATTGGCACTCGGAGCAAACCACGACACATTAAGCGACGAACTCGTCGCATCAGACGCATCCAGATCCATCGGCGCGTCCGGGGCGCCTACCACCGTCGACGCCGCACTCGATACATCCGAATACGTGCCAGTGCCTACAGAGTTGATTGCGGCAACCTTGAACTCGTAGGAGGTCAGGGCAGTCAGCCCTGTTACCTTAAATGTCGTTAAAGCTGAGTTAGTGCGCGCAGACAAAAACCACGAACTCGCTGAAGCAAGCCGAGCCTGCACCACATACTCAGTGATCGTCGCACCACCATCCGAGGTCGGCGCAGACCACGACACATCAAGCGACGTGCCCGTCGCACCCGATGCGACCACATTGGTCGGGGAACCGGGAACGGCAATCGACGTCGTTCCCACGGCACTCACGCGTGCGCGTGTTGTCGAGGTAGCCCCGGTGATACCCGAGACTCCGACCGGAACATTGCTCAGTTCTCTTGTGTCATCGCCGAGTTCACCACTGCTGTTGCTACCCCAGCACTTTGCACTACCGTCCGCTAACTCCGCACACGTATGTGTAGTACCTGCGCTGACGCTTAGGGCGTTGGTGATACCTGATACGAGAGTCGGTACATTGTGAGCAGTATTCGATGCGTCACCCAACTCACCATTGAGGTTCCTGCCCCAGCAGCGAACTCCCCCACTCGCCATCACGGCGCAGGTGTGATTGACACCAGCGTTCACACTCACCGCCAATACATTGGCCGTTGTCCCCGTAATCAGCGCCACCGACACTGGCACGTTGCTATCGGTATTTGACTCGTCGCCCAATTGACCTTCGATGTTGGCACCCCAGCACTTGACTGTGCTGTTCGCCATCAATGCGCAGGTGTGCGAGCCACCCGCACTCACGCCGACAGCGGTAGTCCCAGGTGATGAGGCATCAATGCTCGGGACAACTACCGGGACGTTGCTAGTCACGGTAGTGCCGTCGCCTAACTGGCCGAGATTGTTGTAGCCCCAGCACTGCACTGTGCCGCTGGCCATTACTGCACACGAATGGTAGTCACCGACGCTGACACTCAATGCGGTCGCTGCAGCCGAATTCGCAGTGATGCCCGAGACGAGTACTGCTTCTGCCTTGTTCGTGTTATCGCCGTCTCCCAATTCGCCTTCCAGGTCATAACCCCAGCAGCGCACAGTGCCATTTGCCATCAACGAGCAGGAGTGGTAATCGCCAACACCTATGCTCACGGCTGTTGTGGAAGGAGAACTTCCAGTAATACCCGAGACCACCACCGGAACAGTGCTTTCACCGCCTGGGACATTCGCCAATTGGCTCTGGTCGTTGCGCCCCCAGCACTTCACAGTGCCATCGGCCATCAACGCGCACGCGTGGTAAGCACCGGCGGCTACCGAAACAGCCGACTTCCCAGATGTTTGCGCATCAATTCCAAAGACTGGAGTAGGGACAGTTTTTTCGTCAAAGCTGTTGTTGCCCAACTGACCGTAATCATTCTTGCCCCAGCATTTCGCAGTGCGGTCAGCCATCGCGGCGCACGAAAATGCAGCGCCTACGCCCAACGATGACTCAGGCTCGCTCCAAGCGCCGGTGCCCACCGCGTTGACCGCTGCAACCCGAAACACATACGTCTTTCCGGGCACCAAACCGGTCGCCCTGACTGTGGGCGACGTTGAAGCAACATGCGTGACTTCATTCCAACTCAGCTCACCAATCTCGCGGTACTCGATCGAGTAATCCGTAATCGACGAACCACCATCATTGGCCGGCGGTAGCCACGAAACATCGAGCGTGGAACTCGTCGCCATTGATGTGCCTACCAATGTCGGTGCACCAGGTGCGCTCGGGCCTGTGAGCGTACGGCCTATAGCACTCAAGGCGACGCGCGTGGCTGAGGATTGGCCGGAAATGCCTGACACCACGACCGGGCCCGCACTGTCGGTAGTTGAGTCATTTCCCAGCGTGCCATAGCCGTTGCTGCCCCAGCACTTAACTGTGCCATCCGCCATCTCGGCACACGTGTGCCCTCCTCCTGACGAGACGTTAACTGCCGTCACGTCTGCTGCTACTGCGCTAATGCCGGGCACTGAGACTGGAACCAGACTCGTAGTAATCACGTTGAAACCCATGGAATCTCTGATGGTGCCCCAGCATTGCACCGTTCCATCCGCCATCAGCGAGCACGAATGACCCCCACCGGCACTCACGCTGATCGCGGCAGAGCCGGCAGATGAGGCGGTGATATTCGACACCACAACCGGCACCAAACTGCCCGTCTGCGAGTCATTTCCTAGCTGACCGTTGTAGTTACTTCCCCAGCATTGCACCGTGCCATCTGCCATCGCCGCACACGAATGACCACCACCGGCCGACACGCCAACCGCAGTCGTGCCAGTCGATAACCCATCGATTCCATCGACCAACACAGGCACCACGCCATCGCTAGTTGAGTTGTCGCCCAACCCGCCGGCATAGTTGTAGCCCCAACACTTCACAGTGCCGTCGGCTATCAGCGCACAAGTGTGATTCGTGCCGGCACTCAGGCTTACACCCGTTGAGGATGCAGTCAGTCCGTCAATTCCATTCACCGGCACCGGCACCTCACTACGGCTCGCTGTCGAGCCGTTGCCTAGCTGCCCTTGGCCGTTGAAGCCCCAGCACTGCACACTGCCATCCGCCATCAACGCACATGATTGAACGTTACCTACGGTCACGCTCACTGCGGTCGAAGCGACCGTCGCCCCGTCAATTCCAGACACCAGCACTGGCACCAGACTGTCATTGAGCGAGTTGTCACCCAATTGACCGAAGAAGTTCCAGCCCCAGCATTGGACTGACCCATTGGCCATCAGCGCACAGGAGTGCTGGTAACTAGCGCTCACGCTCACCGCAGTCGAGGCTGTCGTCGCCCCGTCAATTCCAGACACCAGCACTGGCACCGAGCTGTCGGTCGTCGAGTTGTTGCCCAATTGGCCCGCGCTATTGCCGCCCCAACACTGCACGGTTCCATTCGCCATTACCGCGCACGAGTAATTGTCACCAGCGTCAACGGTCGACTCCTGTCGACTCCACGGACTTGTCCCGACCGTGTTCACTGCCGCGACCCGGAAAGCGTATGTTGAATCTTCAGATAAGCCGGTGACGGTCGCTGTCGTCGCAGTCGATGCGGTGCGAATAAATGGTGTCCAGGACAGGTCACCCACTTTGCCGTACTCGATCATGTAGTCACTGATCGCCGCACCGCCATCACTTGCCGGTGCAACCCAGGAGACGTCTATAGAGGATCCTGTTGCATTCGAAGTCCGCACCTGCGTCGGCACGCCCGGGGCGACCGCACCATCGGCCTGAGCGGGCAACACCACACCAGCCACGCCCGAGGCGACGATCGCAATACCCAACACGCCGCGAACCAAGAGACCTACTCCACGCATAACCGCTCCTTCGACTCTACTGACCAAAACATGACTTCTAGGGGATATAAACTGTGGGCAAGCCCTTACTTCTTCAGCACGATCCCTGCCTTGGTGGCACTCGTGCTGCCTTCGCTTGTCGTTGCCGTGACCTTTACCGAATACGTCCCCGGCTTGAGTTTGGTGATCGTGTAAGCAAACCCCGATGCAGCAACTGGAGTGGACCACTTACCACCCGAACTCCACGACACTTTGTAACTCGCACTTGACGCACCGTTGAGTGCTGCCGCTGTCCACGTCACCGCGATCTGACCGGCAACCTTTGTCGCCTTACCGACGACAGAGCCCGGTGCACCGGGATCACTCGCCGCCAACGCAGCAGCAGAGACCACAGAGGCCGCGCTAGTGCCACCGTCGGAAACCGCTGAGACCCGGAACGTGTAATTGCCACCCTTGGTCAATCCAGTGACTGTCGTCGACAACGCCGTCGAGTCCGCGCGCGTGAATGGCGACCAGGTGCCCGTGCCCTTGCGGTACTCCACCAAGTAGTTAGTGACGGCAGAACCATTGCTTGCAGCCGCAGTCCACGAGATCCGCACCGACGAAGTAGTACGCACACCAATTGCCGGTCGACCCGGAGCACCCGGTGCAACCAGCGGAGAACCAGTCGTACGGCCAACAGCGCCGATGGCGACGCGAGTTGAACTTGTGAGGCCGTTGATTCCAGTCACGGCCGTAGGAATGTAGACATAGGGCTCGAATCCCGAATCGCTACCAAGTTGGCCCTGATCGTTAGAGCCCCAACACTTCGCCTTGCCATCGGCCATGGCCGAACACGTGATCGTGTCGCCCGCAGTCACATTGACTGCCGTGGATGCCGCGTTGGAGCCATCAATTCCGCCAAGTGCCTGCACCGGGGCTCGCTCGTCAGTCCAAAAATCATTGCCCAGCTGACCACCTGCGCCGCGACCCCAACACTTCACAGTTCCGACGGCCAACGCCGCACAGCCATGTAGATCTGCGTCCGAGCTCACACTGATTGCCGTCGATGCAGCTGTTGCTCCGGTTATTCCATTGACGACTCCAGCAACCTCGGTATGCAGGCTGTCATCCGACGAGCCGATACCCAGTCCGCCAAAGCCATTCGAGCCCCAGCACTTGGCTGCGCCCGACACCATCAATATGCAGGCTCTCCACTCGTTGCCCGCACTCACACTGACCGCGGTTGAGTCGTCTGTGGACCCGTCAAATCCGCCCGATTGCGCGACGGGCACCCGGCGGTTATCCCAAGTTCCATCCCCCAACCATTTATAGGCGTTATACCCCCAGCACCTCGCCGTTCCGTTCGCCATGAGCGCGCAAGTAACCGACTCGCCAGCACTCACGCTCACGGCGGTGGCGGTAGCTGAGGATCCATCAATACCTGAGACAACCGCGGGAGTCAGTCGTCTGGTGGTGGAATTATCACCCAACTGCCCGTAGTCATTGAGACCCCAACAGAGCAAGCTGCCATCTCCCATCACTGCACACGTATGAGTCTTGCTGGCTGAGATGGATACGGCAGTCTTTGCCGGAGATGAGTGATCGATACCTGAGACGGCAGTCGGCACGGACTTGTTGACTCTCGTGCCATCGCCTAGCTGACCTTCACTATTTGAACCCCAGCACTGCACAGATCCATCACGCATGACTGCACACGCATGGTGTTCGCCAAGATCTAGACTCACGACCTTAGAGTCGTCGGTCAGCCCGGTGATGCCCTGCACTGCGACCGGTGTGATTGTGTTGGAGTTTGTGCCGTTGCCCAACTGGCCAAAAGAGTTGGCGCCCCAGCACTTCACCGTCGCGTCTTCCATCTGGGCACATGCGTGCGAGCGGCCAGTTGAAATAGTCGACTCCTGGGCGCTCCACAATCCTGTGCCAGCCGAATTAACAGCGGCGACGCGGAACATGTAGATCGAACCCAAGGACAACTCTGTGACCCGAATTGAGGTAGCAGGGGATGCTTCGTGGCTGAACGTCGACCACGAGTTGGCGGACTGCGACCGGTACTGGACCACGTGATTAGTGATTGCTGCGCCACCGTCCGACACCGGAGCCGTCCACGACACATATATGGAGTTATCCGTGGGTGCCTGTTGCGTCGTAACGACGTGCAGAGGCGCCGATGGCTTGAACGCCACATCTGCCTTGGCCGGGGCGATAGCGCCCGCCAGACCGAGGGCGGCGACTACTGAAGCCACAAGAAGTGACTTCACAGCAAGTCCAGAAATCCAAGTCATGTGCCTTCACCCATCTCAAAGTCATAACTGACCGACCCAAGATGCTGGAAAACCGTCCCCCAAACAAGCCGACCAAAGCCGTGTTGCCGCCTGCGCGGGTAGAAACACCCGTAAAAGGTCCACACACCGGTGGCTGACCCATTATTCTCTCCGGAACACAACGGCACGTGCCTGTAGGCACCACGAGAAGGGGCGAACCTATGACGACCGGATACGTCTACCACGAGGTGTACGGGTGGCACGACACCGGAACGAACTCGGGTCTGTTCGGCTCGGATCCGCTAGCGGGGATCCAGCCGTACCAGCACTTTGAAAACGCCGAGACCAAACGTCGAATGCATGAACTCATCGTGGTCTCCGGTCTCATTGACCAACTGACCCGCATCGCTCCACGGCATGCCACCGAGGATGAACTCCTCCGGATTCATACACCCGAGCACATTGCCCGTATCAAAGCCGAGAGCCAACTGCCAAAGGGTGGAGACGCAGGCGACGGAATCTCACCGTTCGGCAAAGGTGGCTACGAGATCGCAGCACTCGCGGCCGGCGGCGTGATTGAAGCCGTTGATGCAGTTGTGGAAGGTCGGGTGACCAATGCGTACGCACTTGTGCGCCCACCTGGCCACCACGCCATTAGTTCGATGGGCATGGGATTTTGCATCTTCAGCAATCTCGCTATTGCCGCTGCGCACGCCATCGCTGCTCGCGGCGTCGAGCGCATCGCGATTCTCGACTGGGACGTCCACCACGGCAACGGGACTCAGTCCGCGTTCTATGGCAATCCCAACGTCCTGACGATCTCGATACACCAGGACAACGTTTTCCCGCCAGGTAGTGGCGCGCTGAACGAGCGCGGTGAAGGCGCGGGAGTCGGCTATGCGCTCAATGTGCCTCTGCCACCTGGCACAGGTGACGGTGGATACCTCTCGGCAATGGATGAAGTTGTAACGCCGGCAATCACTTCCTTCCGGCCCGACCTCATACTCGTGGCATCCGGATTCGACGCCAGTGCGATGGATCCGCTGTCACGCCAGTTGGTTACTTCAGAGGGTTACCGCTCCATGACCACTCGCCTGATGGACGTTGCGGCTGCCACCTGCGATGGGCGAATTGCCATGTCGCATGAAGGTGGCTACAGCCCGGTATACGTACCCTTCTGCGGGCTGGCTGTCGTCGAGACGCTCGCAGGCATTACGACTATGCCGGATCCGTTCCTGCCCATCGTGGGTGGATTCGCAGGGCACGAGCTTCAACCACATCAGTCCACCGTGATTAATGAGGCAGCGGGATTCATCAAGGACATCCACTGATCATTAAGGCGCGGACGCAATAGCTGTCATTCACTGAAGCTCACTCGACTTCAGTGTTTCAACTACGGACTAACCGAGTTTGAACGCGATGCGTGCCATGCCTTCTTGTGGGAAAGCACAAGGATGCAGGCAATCGCTCCGAGGGCAAAAACGATGCCCTGGACGCCATAGACGAAGAATCGCGCCAAGGCAGGGTCGCTCATCCAATCGGTCACTGCTCTGCTGAGGTTCTTCACCGACCAGATCGAAATGCCGATGATGGTGATGATGACCGCAGGTCGACCAATCCGGAGTATGAGGTGCTCTACGTGGTTGATCACGGAGATCGCAATAAGAACCGGGCCCACAACACTGAGTACGCCATCCACTTGGTTGTTTGGCGACGAACTCTGCTCAATGAAGCTAATGCCATAAATCAGCATGCCCACGCCAAGGATCAGGAGCTGGAAGAAAGACGCATGAATTTCAGTGGCTGCTTTGCGACCACCACGCTCGAGACGACGCTCCTTCCGCAGAAGCACGAGAAATGTGCCGATCGCCCCGAGAGTCCAAGCGGTTCCCCACGCAATATATGAGTAGAGCAGTCCACCTGACGTGCCTCGAAATTCTGGATTGATCACATAAGGAACCCACACGGCCGACGCCGCCACGATCGCGAGGTTGAAAAAGATGAGTGCTGGCAGCCCGAAGCGCAGTCGATGGTGATCGAGATGGTAAAGAATCGCGACTGCCAGAGACAGCGTCCCCAGAACCAAAAGAATGAACTCGAGCCTTCCGCCCGTCGGCGCCCAACAGATGAGGGACTGACCCACGGCGAGGGCAAGGAAGCCGATCGCTGCAAACCATACCGAAGTACGGGTCACGTGGATCGGTTCTGCTTCGCGCTCTGCACGGGACATTCGCAAAGTCCACGCGACTAGTTCGTCAACCTGATCAGCCATGTTGGCGCTCCTAAACCTCTACAGCACTATAGAGCACCGCTGAAGGACCGGCGTTGCGCACCATGCGGCGCCTCATGTCGAAGCCCCGCGGTGATCTTCCTTTAGGAAGTAATGTCCTTACGGTCGAATCTCAACACTGCAATTGCGACGAACACGGCGAAGAATGCCACAGCGTACGAGGCCCCGATCGCCATGTCATTCCACAGGATCGTCTCCCCGAGGGCGTCCACCCAGGAGTTCGAATAATGCGTCGGCAAGAAGCGCCGCAAATCGCCTAGGGCGTCGATCTGATCGAGGATGCCCATGAGGATAAGCAGCAGTACAGCGGCACCCACAGCTCCCAGCGGCACGTCTGTCAGCACGCTCATCAGGAAGGCAAGCCCTGCTGGCACGAGAAGCTGAATCGCAATGTAGGCAGCCACAATGGCAAGGCGTTGCCACGAGGTGGCGGCATCGAACGAGCCGCCCAGCGGGTTGACCAAGGGCGCCGATCCGAAGACGACGAGTGCGATCACAAAGGACACGATGACGAGAACGAGTACAGCGGCGCCCGTGAGCAGAAGGCCGACGATGATCTTCGCGCGTACGAATCTGCGTCGTGGCACAGGGGCCGCGAGCAAGTAGCGCAACGTTGACCACGAAGCTTCGCTGGCGACAGTGTCTCCGAGGAACATGGCGGCAAGGATCCCCAGCAGGAATCCCGACGTGAACAACAGCATCGTGAGCGTGAAGTTCCATGGTCCAGCTGTTGCGAGGCCCACAAGATCGAAATCGCCATCTCCCACGCCGCGACTGGATCCGCCCCACTTAACCGCTGCCGTAACCACAAGCGGAAGAGCGACCATGACGGCAAACACAGCGATTGTGCGCACCCGGCGAAGTTGACGCACGAGTTCGACGCGCACCGTGAGTGTCGCACGCGGCGTATAGGACTGGGTATCGATTGTCATGCTTCCACCTGGTGCCCTTCTCCCACGAGTTTGAGGAACACGTCCTCAAGTCGTAGGTCGCGTCGCCCGCCTAAGAGCGTGTCCACCGTGCCTGAGTACAACAGACGACCGTGATTCATGACTACGACATGACTACAGGTCTGCTCAACCTCGCTCAGCAAGTGCGACGACACGATCACGGTCTTGCCCTTCGCCGCGTAGTTGTGCATCACGTCGCGCATCTCGCGGATCTGCGGCGGATCAAGACCATTAGTTGGTTCATCGAGCACAAGTAGGTCTGGCAGGCCGAGCATTGCTTGCGCAATGCCCAGTCGCTGTCTCATGCCTTGGCTGTAGATGCGAACACGTCGGTTGATTGCCGCACCGAGCCCCGCGATCTCAAGTACCTCATCGAGATGCGATTCGCTGTGCGAGCGGCCACTCGCCCGCCAGTACAGATCCAGGTTTCGTCGACCAGATAGGTGGGGCAGAAAACCGGGACCTTCGACGAAGCTGCCGATGCGCGATAGGACCGGAGCCCCTGGCAACACATGCTCGCCAAAGACCCAAACATCACCCGAGGTTGGTCTGATCAGTCCCATGGCCATACGCAGCGTGGTGGTCTTGCCTGCTCCGTTAGGACCAAGGAGTCCAAGAATCACGCCGGGTGGCACCTCGAAACTTAGGTCGTCCACAGCACGCAAGCCGCCACGGAAATCTTTCACTAAGCCCCCGATTGCCAGCGGCACATGCGCGAGGTCTTCGCGACGCTGAGCCGTGCTGGAGCGGGGGCGGAGCAATCTCAATGCGATCCACAAGATCACAATCACGCCTACCGCAACCAGTGGCCAGACCCACAACGCTGTGCTCGCGCGTGTAATGGTGCCCTGTAGCGATGGCACCAACACCGGCCCGGCAACTGAGACGGTGTAGACGGCAGGTCCCTCCGGCATGCGGTAAGCCTGATCTGTCGTACTCACGACAACCGCCAAACGATCTCCCGCAGAAGCTTGCACGACTATCGCAGGTAAGACGACATCGATAGTTACGGGACGCGAGTCCAACTGAGGTATCCGAATCGGAGCGACGAGCCCCTGTGGAAGCGATTGTCTGCCGCTGCTGCTGACGATTCGCAAGGACGCGAAGAGGACTGCGTCCTTAATAGGACGGTCGCTCGCCACGGTAATGCTCACACGCGAAGCGCCGACGATGCTGCGTGAGGCAGACAATGGCTCGCCAGCGAATACAGCCGTCTGACCAGGGAGTGACACACCAAGTAGGGCACCAGCGATTCCTGCTAGCCCACCCACACCAGGCAAGGAAGTGATTGCGGCTGGAGCACCTCCTACGGGTGCGAGCACTTGCTGAGGAGGCCCAAGAACTTCAATCGACGTTTGGGCATCACCGAACAAACCGGAATAGTTCGGCGAAGAGAGGATCTCGATAGTGCTTGGATCACGATCACTGATTGCCGAGGCTTCCACCACCGACACATCAAAACTATTGCTGACTGCGGGGCCGCCACGCAGGTGGGCATCAAACCACTGCGCAGTGAGAAGACGTAGTCGATCGGTCTCCGAGGTGCCGCCATCATGACCACCCGCATGCCACACCATCTTTAGTGGTGCGTTTGTAATCTGTTGTGCGTTGGCATTCGCTTGTGCAAAAGGGAACAACGAATCAGATTGCCCTGCACCGAGCAGCACAGGTGCAGTGATATGAGCTGCAACACTCTTTGGCGACGATTCCGCCATGAGCGCTGATGATGCTTCTGAGACTGCTCCGGCAGTTGCTGCGTCGACGTACGCTGTGCACCACTCGCGAGTGAAGCGGCCGCACTCAGTCACAGGCTGACCAGGAGCAAACCCGAGCCCCGATGAGAAGAACACAGAAGTCCACATGCTCTTCAGGACTCCCGGTGAGCTGGCGTCGACTGTGCTTTGCGCAAATAGTGACGACTCGAGGTCGTTCCACGTGATGTCTGCGGCAACTGCATCAATTCGCTGGTCATAGCCGGCAAGCAACAATGCGAGCGCGCCGCCGTATGAGCCCCCTGCAACGCCGATGACGGGATCGCCAGCACTCTCCTGCGTGACGCTGGCGAGACTACTTAGATACGTCACGAGTGTTGAGGCGTCCGCGACTTCAAACTGTGGGGAGTTCATCGAGATCTGTCCGGAAGATTCCCCGAACCCACGCGCTGTGTATGCAAGCACGACGAACCCTGCATCAGCGAGTGACTGTGCGTCCTCGGCGACACTGCTTTTGCTGCCTCCAAAACCGTGTGCGAGCAGAACTGCAGGCGCCGGCGTCACCTCTGGCAAGTAGAGAGCCGAGTCGAGAGATACCGGACTTCGGTCAGAGATCGATGTTGCCGCTCCATCGAGCATCAGAGCGATCGGAGCCTCGGCCGCTTGGGCTCGCGGCGATCCAAGGAGCAGGGACACTGCGAGCGTGGATGCGACGAGCCCGGCGCGCACGCCGATCCCGACCCACGTCACTTCTCTACCCGACCGCACCTGCTCATCCTGACCTATCTCCCGAGCTGAGCGGAAATCGCACCAGAACAGCCTTGGGTGATCGATGGCTCTCAGCGGTAGACGTCGCGGCGGTGGCCAATCCTGACGACGAGGATCAACAACACCCCATCGAGGACTTCGTATACGATCCGGTAGTCGCCGACCCTGACTCGGTAGACCGAGTTCTCGCCCTGCATCGCCACGCAATTCGGCGGCCGCGGATTGTTGGAGAGAAGATCAAGAGCCGCACGAATGCGCAGTTGCTCGCGACGCTCAATTGAGGCCAAAGAACGTACGGCCCGGCGCGAAAGTCTGACCTCGTACGTAGATGTCACGACAGTCCGAGATCGGCCTTGACCTGCTCCCACGGAATGTAGCTGTCCTCGTCACGCGCCAACGTCAGTTCAGCACGGTCGAGCGCATTCTCCGCGTCCTCGAGCAGTTTCTCGAACACGACCGGATCGACGACCACCGCCACCGTACGACCCCGTCGAGTCAGGTAGACCGGCTCGCCCGTGCGCTGGGCGCTCGCGATTACCTCGGCCAGGTGCTCACGGGCCTCACTCACTGCCATCTCCGTCATGTACGAATCGTACAATATGTGAGGTCTAGAGGGAACTCCTCGCCCATTCTTCGTGAAGCGAGGCCAGACACAGACTCCCGTCGAGCAATCTCTCGACGACCCTTTGAACGACTAGGGCCGGTAGGTAACCCGCATCGGGTCTCTGAGTCCGTCAATGATTTGCACGGAGTGGCGTGGACTGGGTGCGGTGTAGCGGACCCCAGGCACTGGGTTATTGCCCGGGCCGCCGTCGTTATACAGCGGGGAATATCCGTTGCCCTTGGCCGGAATCTGTAGGACCCTAATCCGCTTGGCGGCCTTGACACTGCCCGACAGGATCACGTCAATGTGATTTTCGCTGTCCTCTTGGTAGCAGTCATCGTAGGTGTCCTTCTTCACGCCAAGGTCTGCCAGGCCCTGAATCCTGATGGGGTGCCCATCGACGTAGTACGTAATGCCGGGCTCGATCAACGGAACGCGCGTGCCGTCATCTTCAATGGCTACGAGACGGAAGTGCTTGCGGTAGTCCACAGGGTGCATACCGAAAATGCCGTCCGGCGAGAAGGCGCCGCCAACGGTCAACATGCGCATCCTGAACTGGGCCCGCTTCTCGCCATACATCGAGATACCGTCATTAGGAAGTAGGCCGCGCTTGAGAGGGACCGGCCCGTTTTCGCCAAGGGTAGACATGCGCGTCATCTTGGCCGCGATGATTCGTGGTCCAGTCCACAGTGTCGGATCGTCGGGCTGATCGTCGTACGGTGTCTTGTCATTAGTGATCGTCATGCCGACAGCACTAGCAAGTTTGCCTCCGGGCCCCACCAACTGCAGCGGGGTTGCATCACGCACGACCTCGACCTTGACCGGATAACGCGATCGCTCGTCAGACTTTGGATAACGGTTGCCGAACTCACCATTGAGGATGAGGACTGAACGCTCGTTGTACTCAAAGTTGGGCACGATCCCAGCGGCGACGGGGTCGACGATGCTGCCGTTGTTCAAGGTGATCTTGAAGTCGGTGCCATCGAGCGTGCTGGGTCGCACCGGCCACGACGTCTGAACCTGCACCACATCTAGGAACTCGCCGTGAACACCGGTGACGGAGTAGTACTGCTCAGGTGAGACTGCCGTTGTGTGTGAAATCTGTGTGGGGGTGGTGCTGCAGTCAGTAATCACATTCCATGCACCACCAGCTGCCTCCACGGCCGCGCGCGCAATATCGAAATCCGGATTGTCAGCGTCCGGGATGCCGATGATGCCTTCGAAGTTCAAGGTCAGTGACATGAGTCGCGGTTTTGTGTCCCACATATCGGCACCGACCAAAATGTCGCGCTTCAAGATCGGTGCGATCGACGGCCCGTCATCTGCAGCCGAGATTGCCACTGTCTGGGCTGAGGGGAAGGAGATGGCGGCCAATAGCGAGAGCCCAAGTGCTGCTGCACCCCAACGTCTGGCGGCGGTACCCCGAATGCTTCGCTGGACGTCAGTCATACGCACAGGCTATGGGTTGAGGCGAGCTGTAAGCCCCCTGCCAGCGGATGATTGTCCGAAGAATGACCGCACCCTGAGACAGATTGCTGCGCAATGTCACCCGCGGTGAGGCCCAACCCAATGCGTGGATCAGTGCGCTTTGGTGGGGCTCTTCCGCAGACGCACAGCTTGTGAAACGTCAAGCACCAAAAGAAATGCCCCTTGGACCACGATGGCAGCACCATCGCCAGCCCCCATGCGCTGTGAAGACACACCGCGCCGACTCCGAGACGCGACTGCTATCCCACCGGCTATGTAACCAAGGTCGGCTACCGCATTAATCACCAGCAAATTGCGCAGCTTTCGAAGTTCGCGTTTTACTTGATCATCGGACAGCACCCCACGTTTGCGCCGCGTCATCAAGCCAACTCCAGCAATGGCTGCATCGACGGCACCCCATACGGCGTTTTGCCGCCCGAATTGGCTCACCGGTGCGCTGTCCATCTTGCGACCGATCAACGCAAGAGATAGTCCGATAGAGACGTTGGCCACTGACCACGCGACCAATGCCTTAGTCAGGGTTTTCTCGACGCTGACAAGTTGTTGGTGACTCATGGACTCCATTGTTGATGCCCCGCGATCCGTCATCACCGCCACCCCGCTTGGCTGCCCATTATGGTGCGTGCTGAACCTAGGCTCAGCCTTCGAAGTCACCGCCCCGACCGCTCTTCTTGCGCTTTTTCCCTGCGCGTTCGTAAGTAAGAAGCAACACACCTATAACAACGACAAAAAAAGTTACGACGAGGATGATGGACATGTCGGCTATCCGAGGACTGCCCACACAACGAGGGCAAAAATTCCGAGTGAGATCAGGACGAGTACGAGCGCTACAAGTGAGAGGAAAGACCCCGATGCCGAAATCTTCTTGGACAACTCTGAGGGCCGCTCGAGGTTGCCAAGGTCGACTACCAATCGCTGAGCTTCACGAATAGTGGCGTACTGAGAAATTAGGGCCAGCACTCCCGTGGCGGCAGAGACACCAATAGCCAGATACTTCACATTGTTTGGCGCACTATCGAAGTGACCAAGCGCAGCTAGAACAAGGACGGCGATGAGCACGAGCGTCGGGGCCATTTGCGCATTAATGATCTGGGTGCGCTTGACATTCCAAATCTCGACAAGACGGTTCTCTTCCACGTGATTCTCCCTAACTACTCACGGATCGGGCTCTTAACCCTTAACTTTATCGCAGTCGACATGAGGACGGGTACAGGGTGGGACGAGCGCGAGCCGACAACAGCCGCAGTGCCCGGCCATGCACCCGCTGTTCGATCGCGTATTTCTCTGCCTCACTGCCCAAAACGTCCCGAAAAACGCAGCGATGTGACACCTTAAGCCAGTGGTAGGGACGGGGTCGGGTGTGGACCCGAGTCCGGCACCTCGGGAATAGGAGCTGCGATGAAGACCGATATGTACTGCTACCTGGAGAACCGGCACCGCAAGTCGCTGCCGTCCAACGAGGCTTTCGACCGATGGCTCGACCCGGAGACCACCGCAGTCGTGAGCATCGACATGCATCGCGGACACATCGGGCCAGAAGACCAGGTCACATGCCCCGCCCCCCGGGCTCGCCAGCGCATCCCCGCGCACAACCTCTTCCATCAGTTGTGTCGCGATATCGGCATACCGATCATCCACGCGCAGCACTGGCAGCGTCATGGCGGTATTGACGACCTGAACTCCAAAGCGCACAACCGCAAAGCGAACTGGCGTGTGCTTTACGAGCTCTATCTGCCGCCGAACCCCCTCATGGACGAGCACAGTTGGGAGGGCACGCCCTGGCTGGACCTGCTCGTCGAGAATGATCCCGAGACCGACTACTACATCCGCACCAAGAAGCGGCTGTCCGCGTTCTATCCCACCGACCTCGAGTTCCTGCTGCGTCAACTCGGCGTACACAACATCGTCATCACCGGGACCTACACCGACGCGTGCGATCTGTCGACGGCCTTCGACGCCGCCAACCGTGACTACCGCGTCACCATTCCACGCGACGTCGTGGCCGGATACTCCGAGGAGTTCGAGCACTACGCGCTCGCGATCGTCTCGCTGCACCTCGGCCTGGTCGTGGACTCACCGGCCCTACTGCGTGAGTGGTACGCGCGCAAGGATCGGGACCTGCCGGCGTACCTGGACGGGGTGAGCGACATTGTCGAGGTGGCGGGGGAGATTCCGCCGGGCATCTGATGTGCAGGGTTCTCCAAGTGTGATGCTGAGCGGGGTGTGGGCCGAGGCTGAGAACTCATATGGAGCCGCCTTGGGGGAGTTCGGATCCGCGCTGATGCCCATCGCGTTCGCTCCGATCCTTGGGTTTTGCAGGATTTTTCGCCTAGCACGAGTTCCGTGTGTCGAATTTCCAGACAATCAATCGGGCCTTAACGTACGCTCCTCTTCATGACGACACGTATGAGTTCCACTTTTTTTGGCCTAGGTGTATCCCGAGTGGTAGCGATTTGTGGCGCTACTGCGCTGGCCATGGTGGCGATTTCATCTGTGTCTCCCTCACATGCGGGCGATCGCTCACCCAAGTCCGAGAAGACTACGTACATTCAACCGAAGTCATATGACGTCGACCATTCATACAAGCGCTACGCCGCCGCCGCCCAGTTGATGGATGGTGCCGCAGTGGTTTACCACCCGAACTACACCGCGGGCCTGAAGAGGACAAGCGGGGTCAGAGTGGTCTCTGAAGATCTACGGGTGAGCAAAGGCAAAATCGCGGGTGGCAAAACGTACGTTGGTGCTAGTTACGGCACGAAAGACCGTGGTTACACAATCCACGAAAAACTGGTTGGCACCTATTGGCCCGAGGAACCGGAACTCTTTTTCTGTGCAGGCATAGAGATGTGCAACCCCTGGATGTGGGACCTGATACCGGAATTGTGGCCCGAAATGTCCGACTGGGGCAAAGTGGGCAAGGTCAAACTTACGGTGGGTGAGCCCGGTGAGAAGTCCACCGTCACCGCTCAGGTGTACGCACAATGTGGCGTGGAGTCATCTACGTCGCAACCCCAAGAGACGGAAGATCTTCGTTGCAAGAAATCAGATGTGGTGGATGGTGGTCTGATCAGTTACACCGTGAAAAATGACAAGGCCCTCACTCCAACCCACGTAGTCATTGACTCCCAGGGGATTAACTACAACGAGTTAACGAAGATCGCGGCGGGTGTGCAGCCGGCGGACAAACCTGTTGCTGACGTCGGTGGTGTGAATGACAATTGGTGGGATTTCGGCTTCCCTGTCCCGGTGTTGAACAGGGGTGTCTGCCAGCAATCCGTTGGTGGATCATTAGAACGCGCACGTGAGGTTGCAGCGGCCTATGGTTTCAGTGTGAGACCGCGAAGTTTTGACGGCGAACCGTTGATGGGGACTGCGGACTGGCGCACGGATCGAATCAATGTCGATATCGTTGGCGACAGGATAGTGGGCTGTTCATACGGGTGATCCGTGGTCTGCT
>Ga0164295_10001969_pt1 | contig 17096 bp, 13 predicted proteins | sample GEODES006metaG_FD_111798 | JGI IMG/M metagenome (GOLD analysis project Ga0164295, IMG submission 111798) | Oligotrophic lake water microbial communities from Sparkling Lake, Wisconsin, USA - GEODES006 metaG | ecosystem: Environmental > Aquatic > Freshwater > Lake | place: USA: Sparkling Lake... | reverse complement strand
GCATTGGAGATCGTGCCGCTGCTGAGAGTGATGCTCGATCCGGAGAGCGTGAAGGCACTGGCACTATTGAGAAAGTTGAGCCTCGAAAGACTCAGGCTGGAGATGTCGTTGGTGTTTGAAGTTCCCGCAGAACCGGCAAAGTTGATGGTGTTCGACGCAGCGACTGGTGCGGCGCCTGAGGCCCAGTTCCCCGTGGTGCTCCAACTCGTGTTGCCGCCGCCGCCGGTCCAGCTGTACGTGCCGGCAGCCGAGGCGGGCGTGGCCAACGCGAAAGCCATCAAAGCCGGGGCGAACAGCCCGCAGCAGAGGCGTTGCGAAAACTGAATCACACCCGTCGCAGTTGTTGGAGATGCCATAAAACTTCTTTCGTTGCGATTCACATTCTGCCCGATCACCCGCCAGACCCCCACAACAAAGGGACCGCCCAACGGTACGGATACCTCCGGAGTTTAGCGAACGCCAAAAATTTCGCAAGCATTCCCAAAAAAAACCCTTGACATCCAGAAATGACGCTTCTTGCTCTGCGTCATCGGCCCCCTTAGAACCCCACCCCTTGGGCCGGGCGACTCAAGCGGAGCCCCCCGGGCCGGGCACCACCTCACTGCGGGCTGGCGGTCACCAGCAGATCCTGCGGATCCTCCACCAGCACCAGCCCGCGGAACCGCACCTCCTGCGGCACCTTGTTGGAGTGGAGTTGCAGGCCGATCGGGCCGCCCTGGCAAAGCTCCGGCTGAGGGTCGGTCCAATCGAGCACCTCCCGGCCGTTGACGGCCAGCCGAATCCGGCTGCCGATGGCGAGGATCTCCAGCTGATTCCAGTCGTGCTGCTTGCCAGCCGCCTTGGCCCGGCCATCCTGATCCCCCGCGATGCCGTTGCGGCGAAAGAGATCGTAGAGGCCCCAGCCGGAGGGAAACATCACAAGGTGCCCCTGATAGCTGGAGGCTTCGCCGCCGGTGTCGTGCTTTTTCCCCCAGATGGCGACGCCAGAGTGCATCTCCGATTCGGCCAGCTTCCCCTCCAGCAAGAGCCGGAAATTGCGATAGGGCTTCTGCGTGAGCAGATAGGTGCTCACCGGCGGGGCGTTGGCGGCGGTGTTGCGCCCCACGATCTCGCCATTCTCAACCGACCAGTAGGGGTCGAGATGCCCTTCCCAGCCCTCGGTATCGCGGCCATTGAAGAGCCGCACCCCCCGCGACCGCTCCGCCTCCGGCAGCGTCACGCTCCCAGCCCAATCGGTGGCGGCCGCAACCTCGCCGGGAGTGAGCGTGAGATCGGCTGAGGGACGGCCATCCTCCTCCAGTTTTCCGGCGGCCCAGAGCGTGCCGCGGGTTACCAGTTCGAGAAACTCCGGGGTGGCCACCGTCTCGGCATAGTGGCCGATCGTCGTGCCAAACACACGCGCTGAGCCATATTGGTTGGTCCAGATGCAGGTTTGCATGCTCTTGCGTTCTGTGCTCATGGCTTCGGCCAGCGGCGTGGCGGTGGGCCAGACCTTGTCGCAGTAGTAGAGCTCCTCCTTCGGCACCGCCCATTCCAGCGGCAGTCCATGCAAGATCGGGTGTTTCCCGACCAGCTTGGCGGTGTAGGGATAGTGGGCTCCGTGGCCGGGGGAGGTGATGCCGCAGAACTTGAACCACTCGTCGTTGCCCGCCCGGTAGCAGTGCATCGCGCAGTGCATCAGCACCGCCGGCACCCCCTTGGCGTGCTCTGCCACGATCCCCTGGAGAAACTCCGGCTCCTTCACATCGGCAAAACACTCGTTGTGGAAGACGACGTCATAGCCCTTCGACCAACCAGGCTGGGAATAGATCGACACCTTGTGGTTGGTGCTGTTGCCCCCTTCGTGGACAACCGTGGTGCGGATGCGGGCCCGCGCGGCGAGCCCGCGGGTGATGATCCCCTTTTGGGCCTCGTAGTCGTGGCAGCAGCCACCGGTGATATAGAGCACTTCGAGCGGCTTGCCCGGCTCAACCGCAGCCGCCGTGCGGGCCATGCAGCCGGCAACGCCCAACAACAGAAGGAGGGCCACAGTCGGCCACGGGCACGGAAAGCAACGCATCGGGACAGTCTCCTGAAACAAAAGCGGCGGAAGGCGGAAGAAGGCTTGGAGGGGAGGAGCATCTATCGACGGCCATAGAGCCCCCCGCAGATCAACCGCCAAGATGGTACCGCAAACTCGGCCGCAATGCGCATCCCCTCGCTGGCTGTTCGGGAGGGAGCGGTCAGTCGCCCGCGAGTTGCATTTGGTGGTAGCTGTAGAGCTGGGCGTAATGCCCCCCCAAAGCCAGAAGTTCTGCATGGCTTCCCTGCTCCACGATCCGCCCCCGCTGCATCACCAGAATGCGCTGCGCCATGGAGACGGTGGAAAACCGATGCGAAATCAGGATTGTGGTCCGCCCCTCTGCCAGACTGGCCAACTGGCGGAAGAGTTCATACTCGGCACGGGCGTCGACGTTGGCCGTCGGTTCATCCAGAATGAGAATCGGCGCCTCGCGGGCAAAGGCACGGGCGATGGCAATCTTCTGCCAGACACCGCCAGAGGGCTCGTAGTCGCCAAACTGCCGGCCCAGAAGCGTGTCGTAGCCCTCTGGCATGCGGGCCACGGAGCCGGCCAGATGGGCCCGGGCGGCGAAACGCTCAATCGCCTCGCGGTCGTACTTCAGGGCCGGCCAGTCGCCATACGCGATATTCTCCGCCAGGCTGGCCGCATAGCGGCCATATTCCTGGAACACAAAGCTGATCTGGCGCCGCAATTCGGGGAGGGAAAGCTCTTGGATGTCGTGGCCAGAAACGCGAATGCTCCCCGCCGACGGCGCGTAGAATCCCGCCAGCAGTTTGACGAGCGTCGTCTTGCCCGAGCCGTTTTCCCCCACGATAGCGATCGTTTCGCCTGGCCTGATCTCAAGTGAAAGATTGCTGAGCGATGGCGCCTTGGCTCCTGGATATGTGAAGCTCACTCCTTCGCAGCGAATCTCCGGGCTAAACGGAACCGGCAGCGGCAGGCTGCCACCTAATTCCTGCACGCAGGGGAGTTCGAGAAATGCCCGCAGCGCCTCGACATACCGCGTTTGGGCCAGACCGGCGGCGGTCGCATGGGTGATCTGTTCGAGCGAGTTGCGCAGCCGCAGCACCGCCGCAGCAAAAAAAACGACGTCTCCGACCGATGCCAATCCCCGCACAGCCGCCAGCGCCACCTTGGCAAACATGGCCAGAAACACCACCAGACTCAGGATCGCAAAGAGCATGCTGCCGAAAAAGCCCTGCCAATGGCGCCGCGCGGCCTCGTCGCCGATCTGCCTCATCAGCGTGCGAAACTGCGCCACGATATGGGGGGCGATCCCGAGCAGCCGCACCTCGGCTGCATACCGGGCGCTGGTCAGCATGCTCAGAGCGTAAGCGATGCGTCTCCTGGCTCCGGCCTGCTCCTGATGATCGGCAAACACTCCCCGGCTGAGGGCCAGTTGAAACCACAGATAGGGGAGAAACAGCGGCACCGCCAGCAGGCCCATGTACGGTTCGATGGCTGCCAGAAAGCCGACCAACGTCACCACCTGAATGCCCGCCATGAACACCCCGAGAAACTGACTGATCAGGTCGACCAGGCGTGTGGCCACCTGTCCCTGCAGCCGCTCCAGCATGTCGAGTGATTTGTGCTGTTCAAAAAAAGCCACCGGCTGCCGGACCGCCGCCTCCATCACGGCAGCCGAAAGATCGCGATTGGCCCGCTCTTGCAACAGACTGCGCAGCAACGTGCGGGCCAGCGTGACAAAGGCCTCCGCCAGAGCGGTGGCAAACAGCAGCGCCAGCAGGGGAGTGATGCTGTTGAGATCGCCCGACTGCCCCGTCGCAGCGTTAATTTGCTGGTTGATCAGCCCCCGCATGACGAGCATCATCGCCAGGGGTGTCAGGCCCCCCACGATGCTCACCGCAATCAGGCCGACCGTTAGTCCGGGGGCAATCGCATAGACGGTTTTCACCGTCCACCACATCAGGTCTGCCGTGCGAATCCAGGCACGCGGGAGCAAGCCGATGCCCCAGGGCAGGCGGGGGACCGGGGGCGTCTTGTGGGCAGCGGAATGACGGGCAGGAGACACTAGGGCTCGCAATGCGGTTGGGGATGGCAAGGAAGACACGGTTGTCGGAAAGGCTGGCGAGGGACGATTTTAGGCTATTTTCGCTACGCCGGATACCGCCGTCCCCCCGTGCCACCTGCCGCCTTTTTTGTGGCTTCGCGCGGCGTTTTCTGCCCGCTGGGGATCGCAGCCGCAGTGAGCAGCCGGGCTATTCTTCGGCCGGGGGATGTCATCGCCAAGGTGGCGAGCGTGGCGGGTGTTACCCAGGCCCGTCCCCGGGCCGTCCGGCCCGCTCGAGCGGCGGTGCAGACCACCACGTCGAGCGTGATCCGATGATGGGTGACGGCATGGGTGAACGACCCGAGCGTGCGGGCCTCATCCACCTGCAGCGGCGCCAGCAGCGGGGAGGACTGTGCTGCGGCGGCAAAACGCCGGACGGACCCGGTGAGCCGCGGAAAATCCCACAGCCCTTCCCACCATTCTCCAGGACCGCGCTGCACCAGCAGCACGCGGGCTCCCCGGCGCACAACCACCGCCAGTTCGCGCCGTGCCACCGTTGAGCGTCGCACTGCCTTGCGGGGTATCGAATCGACCCGACCAGTCAGTCGGGCAGTGCAGCGATCGGCTACGGGACACCGGTCGCAGGCAGGGCGGTCGGGCGTGCAGACCAGTGCCCCCAGATCCATCAAAGCCTGATTGAATCGGCCGGCTCCAACTTGGGGCACAAGCCTGGCGGCGACCTCCCACAGCGGCTCATCGCCCCCCGCCACATCGAGCCGTTTGTCGTAGCCCACCAGCCGAGCCAGCATTCTCCTGGAATTCGCTTCGACGATCGGTTCCGGCAGGTCCAACGCGATCGAGGCGACGGCCCCGGCTGTATACCGACCGATGCCCGGCAACTGAGAAAGCTCTGTGGCGGTGCGCGGCAACTCACCCCGATGTTCCGCGACGACCCGTTTGGCTGCAGCGTGCAGTTGACGGGCACGTCGGTAATAGCCCAGCCCCTCCCAGAGTCGCAACACCTCCTGCTCATCGGCGGCCGCCAGTGTCGCCACGCCAGGAAACCGGTCGAGAAATCGGCTGAAGAATTCCTTCACCCGCTCCACCTGCGTCTGCTGGAGCATGATCTCGCTGACCCAAACAGCATAGGGATCAGACGACCGTCGCCAGGGGAGGTCGCGGGAGGTGCGGGCATACCAGCCGAGGAGCGCTGCGGCCACCGGTGCGGCGTTCTGCTCTGCCCACTCATCCGGCGTGATCATGGCATCCTTTCAGTGGGGCAGTTGGCGGGCTGGAGATACAGTGCAGCACCGCTGGATGCGATGCCAGTCGACCGGAGAAAACCTCGGCTTTTCCACCGGGCGACCGAGTGGGCTGTTTTCAATCCAGAGGTGCATGGAGGACTTTTTCCGCGGGCAGTTGGGGCGACCTGCGCGGTGCCCTCTTGCAAACCTGTTTTTCTTCCGTTCCAACCACGATAGCTCGTTTGGCCACCAACCGTTCAGACCTCGGCAGCAGCCACCATGACCGACGAGGATTCCAGCCCGCCGTCGCCGTCCGACTCCGCCAGCCGTGGCCCGCGCCGGGGAGGCGCCAAGCGGGAGCGGCCCCTCCGCGTCCTCCGGCGGCCCGCCCCCACCGGCGATCAGTGGGAATTTGTCCATTCCTCCTGTGCCCGCCGGCGACAGGAAGACCTGCAGGAGGTGGAAGCGATGCTCGAGGCCGGGGAAACCGCAATCGCGCGTGAGGAGTTGGTTTGGTTGCTCTCGGAGTGCCCCGACTTTGTCGAGGCCCATCTGCATCTGGGACTCCTGGCGCTGGAAGACGGCGACGCAAAACTGGCCCGCGGCCATTTCGGACGGGGCGTGGAACTGGGACTGCGGGCCCTCGAAGAGGCGGGCAATCCCCATCCGCTTCCCTATGCACTGCCTGGCAACCGGTCGTTTTTTGAGTCGGCCAAGGGACTGTTGCATTGCCTGATGGCCACGGGCCGCAAAGCGTTGGCCCGCGATATGAGCCGCCGCGTCGTCGCTTTCGATCCTGCTGATCCACTGGCGCTGAGCCGGATGGCGGGGGAAACCTGACTATGAAATCTACGCCAGCGGCCCGGTTCATCGTGCTGGAGGGGATCGACGGATCGGGAAAATCATCCCAGATCGCACCACTGGCCGACTCGCTGCGGGCGGCGGGCAAGCGGGTGGTCACCTGCCGCGATCCGGGCGCCACGGCGGCCGGCGATGCGATTCGGTCGATTCTGCTGCACCGCCAGGAGATCACTCTTTCTGCCACGGCAGAAATGCTGCTTTACATGGCGGCCCGGGCCCAATTGGTGGCGGAGGTGATCGTCCCTGCCCTGAACCGCGGCGACTGGGTGATTTCGGATCGGTTCCTGCCGGCCAATATCGTCTATCAGGGATACGCAGGGGGACTCGATCCCGATTCGATCCGCCAGGTGGGAGAGGTGGCCACTGGCGGCCTCGAACCCGACCTCGTTCTGCTGCTCGACATCGATCCAGCCGCTGCTCTCAGCCGGATCGAGCGGCCGCTCGACAAGCTGGAAAACCGCGGCGCCGACCACCGCAGTCGGCTGCGGGATGGATATCGGCAGGAGGCGGCCCGGCGGCCCGATCGCTGGGTGATCATCGACGCCGTACAGTCACTGCCGAACGTCACCGGGCAGATCGTTCACGCCGTCGCCGGGCAGTTCCACGTTTCCATAGAGGCCCGGTAGCAGTCAGGATCGAGGCTCTGAACACGCATGGTCTGGCAGGGTATTGAAGGACAAGACGCCGTGGTGGAGCGATTTATCACGGCCCACGCGCAGGGCCGCGTGGGCGGAGCCTACCTCTTCCTGGGAATGCCTGGCATCGGGAAGGGGAGTTGTGCGCGGGCGTTGGCAAAAGCGCTGGTCTGCAGTGCACCCCAAGCGGGGCTGATTCCCTGCGGCGCGTGTGCTTCGTGTGTGCAGGCCGCTGCCGGTAGCCATCCCGATATCGACGTGGTCGAAAAACCGGAAGATCGGTCCACGCTCCCTCTCGAGGCGTTCATTGGCGACACCAACCACCGCATGCGGGAAGGGCTGTGCTGGCGACTGCTGCTGCGTCCGGCGCTCGGTGGCCGGAAGGTGGCGATCATTCTCGACGCCGATCATCTGGGCGAAGAGGCCGCCAACTGCCTCCTCAAAACCCTGGAGGAGCCGCCCGACAGCGCGGTGATTATCCTGGTGGGAACGGCGCTTGAGCGCCAGCTTCCCACGATCCGTTCCCGCTGCCAGATTGTCCGCTTTGCTCCGCTGGGAAGCGACGCCGTCGAACGCATCGTCCGCCATGCGATCGAGGCCGGCCACTGGGACCTGCCCCTCCCATCCGCTGACCTGCTGCGCGACAGCGCCCAGCGCTCCGGGGGCAGCGTGTCGAGGGCCGGGCTTCTGCTCGACCCCGCTCTGGAGGAATTCCGGGGGCGGCTGTTGGGATGGCTGTGCCGCCGACCACTGCCGGGGGTGGAACTGGCCGTCGACACGCTGGCGCTGGTTGATGCCGCAGGCAAGGAGGCCCCGCCCCGCCGGGCGCGGTTGAAAATCGTGCTGGAGGCGGCCCTCGATTTCTTCCGCGCCGCACTGCGGCGTGATGCCGGGGATGCCCCTCCGCCCGACGCCCTGGTCGCCCGAGCGGTCGGGGCATGGGGAGGCACTGCCGAGGAGGCTGCTTTGGGCCTGAGTCATTCGCTCCAAGCCATCGAGTCGGTCGATCGCAACGCCCATCTACCGACGCTGGTGGACGCCTGGACAACGCAGCTCGAGCAGATTGTTCAGCCCGCCCCTCCTGTGCCGCGACCCTGATTTCTGCGCTCAGCCCAAGCCTCCCAGGCCGCTGGCGCCCTTCTCCAAACTGCCCACGGCTCCGCTCCTCGCCCGGTGGTTGTCCCGTCCCGCGCAATTCGGAATGGCGTGACCAAAGGGGGATCGATTTTGCCGACCGTGCTGGTCGATCCATGGGGAACAGGCACGCGGACCAAGGCCGGCATCCATCGGACGGGCCTCCGCGCCTTTCCCATATTTTAAGCCCCGGGCAGGAACTACGGTCAATGGCCCCGAAGCATGCAGGCCGCATCATCGGTTCGGCGTTCATCGCAGGACTGCTGCTGGCCACCGGGATCACCTGGCGCAGTTGGGAACCGGTTCCGGAGCCTTTCTTCGGTCTTGATAACGGTCCGGGGCTGGACGACCAGGCCGCGGCATTCACACTCTCCGCCGTTGCCGTCGACGCCAATCCGATGCGAACTTCCCCGGGCAGCAGGGAATCGACGGCGCTGCCGGTGTCGGCCGTCCTGCCCGCTCGCCGCAGCACAGGCGATCTCCATCGCATGGCGGCAGCCTTATCGTCGTTCGACACGGAGGAAAACGCGCTGCGTGAGTGCGGTCCAGCAGTGCTGGTGGCGTCGGAGCCGAACGCTTCCCGCGCCGGGCCAGAGGGTCTGCCACTCGCCCCTACTGCCCCCGCCACCGGACAATCGAACAACCCCCAAGCCTTCCCTGCCCCTGCCGACGATGACACCTCCGCAGTGGCTCCGGCACTGCTGGATGCCTCCAGCCCCGATGCGTGGCGGGGGCTGGTGCGGCGTGTTCAGTACACCGTACCGGTAGAGCCAGCACCGACCGCAGGCGACGACACCGCCGGGGAAGTCCTCGGTCCTGCCCCTTTGCCGGCCGATCGCTGGTCCGATCCGGACGGTGTCAACTGGTCGGAGTCTCCCACTCACGCACTCATCCAGCCACAGGATCCCGACCAGCCCAAGCGGGGGCCGTTGGCCGGCTGGATTCAGGAGTCGTTTGAGGAATTCAAGCCAACGCGGTCTGCCGGCGCACCGCCTCACACGGCGCCTCCGGGGGGCCGCCTCCTCGGCCGGCTACGGGTGGCGGAGATGCTGCGCGGCAAGGATGCCTCCTCATCCCAGCAGCCCACCCCACACCAACGACCAGCCGATGTGCGTGTGTGGCCGCTTCCGCTCAAACTCACGCAGCAACTCGAACACCTTCAGGAATTGGTGGCTCCCGTGGGGGAGGGAAGCGGACAGCTTGGAGCATGGCCAGCCGACACGGGCCTTCTGCTGAAGAATGTTCTGGCCACCGCCGGCCCCCTCGATCCGGAGGCCAACCCGGCGCTTGTTGCTCTGGGGGAAATGGTTGATACCGGAATGAGAATTGCCGATGCCACGGCAGCCCCGGCCCCCGCCTCCGCGACGCGACGAGCGGCGCTGGCAGTGGCCAGGCGGGTGGCGGTGTGGCGGGCAGCCACGGCCATGCTGCTCGGGAAATCTGAGCCCTCGCCTGCTGTTGGCAAGCACGCTTCCACGGCCAGCGGGTCCGGCGACAGTGTGGCCCGCCAGCGGGCCGAGAGCGAGGTGGCCCGGTTGCTCGATGCCCTGGAGCGATTTGAAAGCTCACTGTCGGCCGCCGATGCCGCGGTCGCCTCCACCGCCCTCGATGCCCTCGCTGCAGTGCCACTGCCGGCTGCCGCAGACCTCGTGCGAACGGTGCGGGATCACTACGCGGCGGCCAATGTGCGGATCACCGTGCACCAGCAACTGGTCGAGAAAATGCTGCCGGAGGCGAACGTCTCCAGCGGCAGAATCGAGGATGTGGTGCTGGGGCGTCCCGTGCGGGGTACGCGCACGGTGGAACAGACGACCTCCGTCCGCTTCACACCCGATCCCGATGAGATCCGTTTCAATCTGGAGGTGCATGGTGAGGTCGACTCGCACACCATCACCGCCTCAGGTCCGGTGGCGCTGACATCCCGCGGCGCATCCTCATTCACAGTCCTGAAGCCGGTCAAAATCGGGGCGGATGGCCTGCTGTTTGGCGAGGCCACCGCCGTGGCTTCCAGCCGTTCGCAACTGGCGAACATCCAGACCAGCTTCGACTCGGTGCCGATCATGCGGTCGCTGGTGCGCAACATTGCCCGCAATCAGCACGACGAAAAACTTCCCGAGGCCAACCGGGAGGTGATCGACAAGATCATCAGTCGCGCCTGCCGGGAAGTCGATGCCAAGGCGGAGCCACAGTTCGCCGAGATGGCCGCCCGCATTCGGGAGAAAGTCTGGTCGCCGCTGGTGCGTTTGGGACTGGAGCCAACGCCGGTAGCGCTGGAAACCACGCCGGGGATGGCCACCGCGAGACTGCGACTCGCCGGCGACGGCCAACTGGCCGCCCACACTCCCCGGCCACGCGCGCCGACAGGCACGCTGATGAGCCTGCAATTGCACGACTCGGCGATCAACAACGCGCTCGATCGGCTCGATCTTGCCGGCCGCCGGCTGTCTCTGGAGGATCTGATCAAGCTGCTGTGCGAGCGTGTGGGGATGGAGCCAACGGTGCCGGAAGAGACTCCGGAAGATGTCACGATCGCCTTCAGCTCCGGGCAACCGCTGCGACTTGCGTTTCGCGACGGCGCGGTGCAGGTGCGGGTGGCTCTGGATTCAATCGACAGCGGCCGCCGCAGTTGGCGCGATATCGTCGCCACCGTCACCTACCGCCCCAGGATCCTCCCCCTGCAGGTCGTTCTCGAACGGGAGGGACCGGTGCAATTGAGCGGCCCAGGCCACCATGGGCGGGCCGAATTGGCACTGCGGGCGATTTTCGGCAAGATCTTTCCGAAGGAACGACCAGTTCCCCTCCTGCCCGAATCGCTCACCACCAACCCGCGCCTTGCCGACGTCCGGGTGCAGCAGGCAGCCAGCACCGACGGTTGGTTCGCTCTGTCGCTGGGGTTGGCTGCGCCGCAGGCCGCAGTCACCGCGGCCGCCGCAACTCCGCCACCGCAGCCGCCCCAGACCCGTTCCAAGCTGAAATGAGCCCCCGGCTGGTTTTTCCGAGCGCCCGGCACGACTCGCTCTGGGCCACTTGAAATGCCGGTCGGACAGGCCGTTGAAAAACGTCCCGCTTCGGTGGAAAATCCTCTCCCTTTGCCGGCGTGCCCCGCCAGCCTTCCCCCTAGAGACCCCCAGCCATGCCGCCGCTCCCCGCGCCGTACCGCACCGAAACCGACAGCATGGGCCCAGTGCTGGTCTCCACAGACCGTTACTGGGGCGCCCAGACAGAACGCTCCCGCGATAACTTCAAAATCGGCGTCGACCGCTTCCAGTGGGGGCGGGCAGTCAAGAAAGCACTCGGCATTCTCAAGAAATGCGCGGCGCTGGCCAACGGCGAACTCGGCCAGTTGACCGAGGAGAAGGTGCGGCTGATTGTGAGGGCGGCCGACGAGGTGATTGAAGGACGACTGGACGATCATTTTCCTCTGGTCGTCTTCCAGACCGGCAGCGGCACGCAGTCGAACATGAACGCCAACGAGGTTATCTCCAACCGGGCCATTGAACTGGCCGGTGGTGTCATGGGCTCCAAGATGCCGGTCCATCCCAATGATGATGTCAATCGCGGACAGTCCTCCAACGACACCTTCCCCACGGCAATGCACATTGCTGCCGTGGAGATGCTTCACGATCGCCTGCTGCCGGCCGTGCGGAGCCTGCGCGATGTGTTTGCCGAACAGGAGCAGCGGTTTGCCTCGATTGTGAAAATCGGCCGCACCCATCTGCAGGACGCCACGCCGATCACGCTGGGGCAGGAAGTTTCGAGTTGGCGCTCGCAACTCGACGATCGGATCATGTCGGTGGAGCGGGCCCTGCCCGGTCTCTACGAATTGGCTATTGGGGGCACGGCGGTCGGCACCGGGCTCAATGCCGACCCGCAATTTGGAACCGTGGCGGCCCGATTCATCTCCCGGGAGACCGGTCACCCATTCGTCTCTGCCCCCAACAAATTTGCCGCCCTGGCCGCCCACGACGCTCTGGTGGAGGTGAGTGCGGCGGAGCGGGGGCTGGCCATGGCCCTGTTCAAAATCGCCAATGACATCCGCTGGCTGGCCTCCGGCCCCCGCTGCGGCATCGGTGAAATTTCGATCCCCGAGAATGAACCGGGCAGTTCGATCATGCCCGGCAAGGTCAATCCCACGCAGTGCGAGGCGATGACCATGGTCTGCACGCAGGTGTTTGGCAATGACGCGGCCGTGGCCTTTGCGGGTTCGCAGGGAAACTTCCAGCTCAACGTCTACAAACCGGTGATGATCCACAATGTGCTGGAGTCGGCCGACCTGCTGGCAGATGCCTGCGATTCCCTGCGAATCCATTGCGCCAGCGGGATCGAGCCGAATCTTCCCCGCATCCAGCAGCATCTCGACGAATCGTTGATGCTCGTGACCGCACTCAACACGCACATCGGCTACGAGAAGTCGGCGAAGATCGCCAAGAAGGCCCATGCCGAGGGAAGCAGCCTGAAGGCTGCCGCTGTGGCGCTGGGATTCGTCACCCCCGCACAGTATGACCAGTGGGTCGTGCCTGTGGAAATGACCCGGCCGCTGGCGAAGGGCTGAGAGCCCGCGGCCCGCAGGCATTCAGCGCATCACGGAGCGGGCGATTGCGCCCGCTCCGTTGGCACGCTGTGGAAAAAAGGTCCGGAATGACTTTTCCACGGACAAGTTAAATGGCGGCCGCGGAGGTCTCGCCGGTGCGGATGCGGACAACATCAGCCAAGTCGGTGACAAAAATCTTGCCGTCACCCACCTGACCGGTGCGGGCGGTGGTCATGATCGTGTTGATCACGCTGGCGGCCTCGTCGTTGCCGACGACGACCTCGATCTTCACCTTCGGGAGAAAGTCGACTGAGTATTCGGCGCCGCGGTAGGTTTCGGTATGCCCCTTCTGCCGGCCAAAGCCCCGCACCTCGGTGACGGTCATTCCCCGCACGCCAGCGGCGTTGAGCGCGTCTTTGACTTCCTCGAGCTTGAAATGGCGGACGATGGCTTCGATCTTCTTCATGGTATGGCTCCCGTGCTGGTGGTTGCGGATTGAATCCCGACTCGGTTCGTGCCGGCCGAGGACAGAATCAGGATGGAGCCGCCCACAGTGATCGGCTCTGCCTTCCTGAGAACTCCTCAATGCGAACGCCGTGCCAAACTTGAAACCAGCGTTTGCAGGCAGATCTGGCGTGCCTGGGCAGCCTGCCGCGTCGCGCACGTGCTGCGCCCCTCTCACGACTGGCGGTTTTTCCTCTGCCTGAAGCGTTCGGCCACCGCGCGCTGGGAGAGCGGTTCCAACCTCCATTTCCGCAGCGATCCACTCCGGTAGTCGCCCCGCCTCCACGCCTGTCGCGCTGGCGTGGCGCCTTGTCTCATTCGCGCGACGTCCGGCCCACCTCCAGAAAGCGAGTGGCTGGCATTTGTCGGGAACCGCTCAACGCACTAGATTGTCTCGTGTTAGGGGCGATTGGGCGATGCTCTCCGGCCGCGGTCTGGCGGCGGGGCTGCACAAGGGTGGGCTGCCCTCCATGCTCCGGATGTGTTTGCTGGACAGGGTTTTTCCCAGGGGGATATTTTCATGCGGCTGCATTCACACACTCAGGCCCGGCGCACGTTCCTGAAGGCGACAGCCGGTTCCACGGCGGCGGCAGTGGCGGCGCCCTACGTGATCACTTCCACGGCGCTGGGCAATGCCACGACCCCCCCAGCCAGCGACCGCGTGGTGCTCGGGGGGATCGGCATCGGCAACCAGGGAACCAGCGATCAAAACGCCTTTCTGGCCCGCAGCGACGTGCAGTATGTCGCGGTATGCGATGTGCGAAAGAACTACCTGCAGGCGGCCAAGGATCGGGTCGACGCCAACAACGGCAACGGCGACTGTGCCACCTACAACGACTTCCGCGAACTGCTGGCCCGCGACGATATCGATGCCGTTCATATTGCCACGCCCGACCACTGGCATGCGATCATGACCATCCTCGCCTGCCAGGCTGGCAAGGATCTCTACCTGCAAAAGCCCGAAACACTCACGCTGCGGGAGGGCCCGCTGATGGTGGCGGCGGCCCGTCGCTATGGGCGCGTCGTATCAGGTGGCAGCCAGCGGGTGCTCGAGGATTTCCGCACCGTGGTCCACCCCGCTTGGGCTGGCGAACTCGGCACGATCAAAACGATTGATGTGGCGGTGGCTGGCCCCTCGCAACCCTGCAATCTGGCCGCTCAGGAGATTCCTCCCGAAATGGATTGGGAGATGTGGCTCGGCCCGGCCCCCTGGCAGCCGTACAACGCCGGCCGCTGCGATGGCAACTACGGCACTGCCGGAAACAGTTGGCGGTCGTACATCGACTATTCAGGGGGCAGCCTCACCGACTGGGGCGCCCATCTTTTTGGTGGAGCCATCTTTGCCGCCGATCTCCGCGAAGTGCAGCCGCTACGGGCCACCTACCATCCAGCCACCACCGTCGGCAACATGGCGCACTACGTGACGCTGAGCTACCCCAATGGCGCCGAACTGCACCACAACCGGCCCTTGGAACTGAAAGTTCCTAGCGCTCTGAAGAACGACAGCCGGCTGGAGATCGCCGGCGACGGCCAGACTCGGGCTGCCAAGCCGGTGCCAGCCTACAAGGGGGAAGGGGGCATCTACGGCGACTTCATCCATTGCGTGAAGACTCGCGAAAAGCCGTTCCGCGACATCGAACTGGCTGTCAACACGATGACGGCCCCGCATCTGGTCGGCCTTGCCTACCGGCTGCAGCGTTCGCTGGTGTGGGATGCAGCCACCCAAAGTTTTCCTGAGGATGACGAGGCCAACCGGCTGTGCGACCGCGCCCGCCGCGAACCTTGGCACCTCTCCTGAAACCCGGTCCCCGATTGCCCCGTCCGGCACCGGAAAAACTCCGTCCGAACACCCTGCACCAGACCGATCAACGAGCCCCATGCCATGGGTCGATGCGACCCACCCGATTTCCTGCGAGGAGCATACTGAGATGGCAGAACCGACCGTGTTGGACAAGGCCTTCGAGGCCCTCGCGACATTCGACTGGGGAGCCGATCGAGCGGCCATTGAGCCGATCGATGCCGCGATCATTGCCACACACGGCGATGTTTCGGGGAGAGCCGCCTTGGAATCGCGCTTGCTCAAGCTGCTCTCAGGCACGATCCCCCGCGACGCCAACGACACGATCTGCCGCATGCTCTCGGCGATTGGTGGGCCTGCCTCCGTGCCGGCCTTGGCTGCACGCTTGGCCGACAAGGAAACCAGCCATATGGCCCGCTTTGCCTTGGAGCGCATCCCCGGCCCAGAGTCGATCGCGGCGCTGCGCACGGCGCTTGAATCGGTGGAGAATGACTTGAAGATCGGCCTCGTCTCTTCGCTGGGCAACCGGGCCGACCCCGCCAGCGTGTCGCTTTTGGCACCGCTGCTCTCCGCTCCAAACGCTACGCTTGCGAAAGCGGCGGCAGCGGCGCTGGGGCTCATCGGCACCTCGAGCGCGGCGGCGGCGCTGGGGGGGGCGAAACCGGCGGAAACAGCGGTCGGATTTACCCTGCTCGACGCCCGCCTGTGCTGCGCCGAACGGCTGTTGAAGAACGGCAAGCGGGCCGAAGCCCTCGCCATTTTTACGACGCTGGCTGACGGCACGGCCAATCCGAAGCCCGTTCGACTGGCAGCCACGCGAGGCAAGCTGGCCTGCCTCGACAATGCCGTCCCCGCGTCCTGATGCCCCGTCCCTTGCAGGTGCTCTTGTCTTGACTTTTTTTCCTTCCGCCGTGGCCAGCCCCGGCGGTTTCCCCGCTGACTGAGTGGAGCGATTCTGATGCGTAGGCTCTCTGTTGCTCATGTTGTGATTCTCGGGATTGCAGCGCAGATGCTGGCGGTTTGCCCGGCCGGTGCCGAAGAGATCGTGCCCTTGGTATCCAAGCTTGTGGCCGGGGAAGATGCCGACTTCCGCGCGGTGGGACTGGAGCGGATTCGAATCGGGGCCAAAGGCACAGGCGCCACGAAACAGTTTGCCGCGCTCCTCCCGCGGCTCCCGGCTACGGCTCAAGACGATCTCGCCACCGCTCTGGCCGAACGGGGCGATCCGGCAGCCCTGCCCGCCATTGTTGACCTGCTCAAGGGAACGACCGATCCGGGAGTGAAGACGGCTGCCATTGGCGCGATCGGTGCCCTTGGAAACTCTGCAGACGTGGCCTTATTGGTGAAGCAATTGGCCCCCACCACCCCATCTGGCAGCGGTACCGAACTCACCGCCCAACAGGTGGCGGCACGCAACGCCCTGACCGTGTTGGCCGGAACCGAAACACCTGCTGCAATTGCGACTGCCGCGCAGGGAGCGGCCCCCGGACTGCGGGGCTTGCTTCTGGAAGTGTTGGCCAACCGTCGCGACACGGCGGCCATTCCGCTGCTGCTCACGGCGGCCGTCGATGCCGACGCTGACCTCCGTGCCGTTGCGATGCGATCCTTGGCCAAACTGGGGCGTGCCGCGGAAGTGCCGGGCATGGTGCAGGGGATTCTCAAGGCTGCTCCGGGTGAGGAACGCACCGCTGCCGAACAGGCGATCATCACCATCTGCACCCGAGGGCCCGCACGGGATGGAGCCCGCGACGCCTTGTTGGAAAGCTATCGGAAGCTGGGAGAGGCCGACCGCCCCCTGCTGCTTCCGTGCTTGGCAAGCGCCGGGGGAAGCGGAGCCCTTGAGGTGATCGAGGGGCTCGTGACCGATAGCGATGCCGCGCGGCGGAAACTGGGACAGGCCGCACTGGCGAAGTGGCCCGACGGGGCTCAGGCAAACCGGGTCGTGGAACTCTTCAGCCGGGCGACCGATCCAGAGGAACGCGAACTGCTGCTGGCGGCGGTGATCAAACTGGGCCCGCTGGCCACCGGCGGGCGGTCCGATGCCGATCGGCTCGACACCCTGCAGAAAGCGATGCAGTTTTGCCAGCGCGATGAAGACCGGCAGAAGGTGCTCTCCCGGGCCGACGCCATCCGCACGATCGAGTCGCTGCGGTTTCTCATGCCCTATCTCGAGACTCCCGCTCTGGCCGAAGCGGCCAGCCTCAGCGTTGTGGAACTGGCCCACCACCGCAATCTGCGGGAACCGAACAAAGAGGAGTTTACCAAGGCTCTCGATACGGTGATCGGCGTCTCCAAGGATCCAGAACTCGTGGAACG
>Ga0164295_10001967_pt1 | contig 17099 bp, 13 predicted proteins | sample GEODES006metaG_FD_111798 | JGI IMG/M metagenome (GOLD analysis project Ga0164295, IMG submission 111798) | Oligotrophic lake water microbial communities from Sparkling Lake, Wisconsin, USA - GEODES006 metaG | ecosystem: Environmental > Aquatic > Freshwater > Lake | place: USA: Sparkling Lake... | reverse complement strand
TTTGATGAAGTCAGCATAGAAACGGCGACGGATTATGCCGCTGAAGATGCCGACATCACCCTACGTTTGCACAACACCTTGTGGCCACGGATAGAAGCGAACGAAAAGCTACGCTTCATCTATGAGCAGATCGAAGTGCCTACGTCGATCGTATTGCAGCGTATGGAACGCAATGGTGTGTTGATTGATGTCGATTTACTGGTTGCGCAATCAAACGAGCTTGGCATCAAGTTGATGCAGTTAGAAAAAGAAGCGCATGCATTAGCTGAGCAGCCTTTTAATTTAAATTCGCCTAAGCAGTTGGGTGAAATTTTGTTTGAAAAGCTTAAACTGCCCGTCGTCAAAAAAACACCGAGTGGTACGCCATCGACCGATGAAGAAGTTTTACAAAAGCTGGCGGAAGACTATCCCTTACCTAAATTGTTGTTGGACTATCGCAGTCTCTCTAAACTGAAATCGACCTACACCGATAAATTACCGCGGATGGTTAATTCATCGACGGGGCGTGTACATACCAACTATGGTCAGGCGATTGCGGTGACGGGTAGGCTTTCATCGAATGAACCTAATTTACAAAATATTCCCGTTCGTACTGCTGAGGGGCGGCGTATACGAGAAGCCTTCATTGCAGCGCCTGGCAACGTGATCGTGTCTGCAGATTATTCGCAAATTGAATTGCGCATCATGGCGCATTTGTCGGGCGATGAAGGTATGTTGCGCGCCTTTGCAGCGGGCGAAGATATTCACCGTGCGACCGCCGCTGAAATTTTTGGTGTGCCTCTGGCTGAAGTAAGTAGTGAACAGCGTCGGTATGCCAAAGTGATTAACTTTGGTTTGATGTACGGCATGAGCGTGTTTGGCTTGGCAGGTAATTTGGGCGTCGAGCGTTCTGCGGCGCAGATGTATATGGAAAAATATTTCCATCGTTTCGCTGGCGTTAAACAATTTATGGACGATGTGCGTCAGCAAGCCAAATCGCAAGGTTTCGTTGAAACGGTATTTGGTCGACGCTTGTGGCTACCCGAAATTAATTCTCCGAATGGCCCACGCCGTCAGGGTGCCGAGCGCGCGGCGATTAACGCGCCCATGCAGGGTACAGCGGCAGATTTAATTAAGCTCGCCATGATCGCGGTACAAAACTGGTTAGATAAAGAAAAACTAGCCTCGCGCATGGTGATGCAGGTGCATGATGAGTTGGTGCTGGAAGTCCCTGAAGCGGAATTGGCATTGGTTAAGACGCGCTTGCCAGAATTGATGGCCGGTGTGACTGAGCTGCGAGTGCCATTGGTAGCGGATGTAGGTACTGGCCCGAATTGGGAAAAAGCGCACTAAGATTGAGTTGACCTTTTCTGTGGCTATGCCGGCATCTGCGTCATTCGACGAATTGCCGGCGCACCGTGGGTTATGGTCTAATCGCGGCGTTTGTTGAATTCAACTGGACTAAAAATCGATACCACTCTGTCTTCCATTCTGCTGGCAACCACCATTGGTGGGTTGATCAGTATTTCTGCGGCTGCATTTCTTTCTTTCGGGTTTCTGTCGAAGATGGTGGAGCGCATGGTCAGCCTATCTGTCGGCATTTTGCTGTCGACCTCGCTGTTGCATGCCTTGCCTGAGGCCTTCGAGTCCGATGCCAATATTCATGCCTTGTTTGCTACTTTGCTTGGCGGATTACTGGGTTTCTTTGTGTTGGAAAAATTTGCCATTCTGCGTCACTCGCATCACTACGAAGGTGATGGACACGATCATGAGCATGGCCATGACGCGCATGAGGCTGGTAAATCAGGTTGGATGATTTTGGTGGGTGATGGTCTGCATAATTTTACGGATGGCATTTTGATTGCCGCCGCATTCTTAGCCGACCCCAAACTCGGCATCATTACCGCTCTGGCCATCATTGCGCATGAAATCCCGCAAGAGATTGGTGATTTCATCGTTTTGCTGAATGCAGGTCTGAGTAAAACTCGCGCCTATGTTTATAACTTGATTTGCAGCTTCATGGCGGTCGTAGGTGGCCTCGTGGGTTACTACGCACTCGGTAGTGGAATGCACTTAATTCCCTACGTACTAGTCGTCGCTTCTTCAGGATTTATTTATATCGCTGTCAGTGACTTAATGCCGCAGATGCAGCGGCGCGCAACCTTGCGTGAGTCGGTGCCACAGTTTTTAATGATTGCGCTGGGTGTGGTTATCGTCGTGGTGCTCACGCATCGATTTCACGTTCATTAAATTACCTCGTTAGACCGCACCAGTAGCGACAGGTCGCGAACTATCTGACGACCACTCGCTCCACGATCCCGGATACAAGCTTGCACCACTGAGCCCCGCAATTTCCATTGCTAATGCATTGTGGCAGGCAGAGATACCTGAGCCGCACTGAAGTATGGTGTCGTGTGGGCTGCTAATGAGCGGCAGAAATTCTGTACGTAATTGTTCAGCTGTTTTGAAGTGGCCATCATCACGCAGATTATTTTTAAACCAGCGATTTTTTGCGCCGGGAATTCGTCCCGCCACTAGATCGATAGTTTCATTTTCACCCCGAAAACGATCTGCAGCGCGTGCATCGAGTACGGTACATTTGTGTGTGGCGAGATTATTCACAATATCCACAGCGCTAACGATTGTTATAGTCGATGGCCGCAGGGTGATGTTGCCATGCGCAGGTTGGGGCGCCTCGGTCACTAAAGCACCACCCACTGATTGCCAAGCAGCGAGGCCACCATCAAGCAGCGCAACATCAGTGTGTCCTACCCAGCGCAGCATCCACCATACTCGTGATGCAAACATGCCGCCGTGTGCGTCATACACGATGACTTGCGATGTTGAATTCACGCCCCAATGACGTAATTGCTCAATAAAAGCTTCTTGCGAGGGTAGCGGATGCCTGCCGCGAAATTCACCGTTTGGTCCGGGTGATTTATCCGATAAATGTAAATCAGCATCGGCGTGTAGTGCTGAAGGTATGTGTCCAGCGGCATAAGCAATTGCGCCCGCTCGCGGATCAGTCAGTTCAGCTCGGCAATCAAGGACGATAACATTGGCTTGATTGGCAGACGACTTGAGTTCAGTCGCTGAGATCAATGTGGTGTAACGCATCCCGGTCTCCTTTGTGGCTAGTCTGTCGCGATCATTGCGCTTTTAATGCGCTATCAGAAGGTTTTTATATTTTTTTCGGAGTAGTGCTGCGCGCATTATAAAAGGTCGCCGCAATACCGCTGATAAGAATAATTGCGATGCCAAGCCAGCCGACCCAATCGAGATGGTCGCCCCAAATCAGAATACCCCACATGCTGGAGAAAATAATACCTGTGTACTGTAGGTTGGCTGTTACCAGCATGGCACCGAGTCGGTAGGCACGCGTCATCGCAATTTGTGCAATGGTTGCGGTGACACCAATCGCAAGCAAAAGTAAAAAATCATTGGTTGAAAGGGAGTGCAACACGTGTAATTCGCCCGTATGCAGATAGCTGTTAATTAAGCTGCTAAGCAGTCCGCCTATTACACCCGTGGCGGAAAAATAAAATACGACGCGGTACTCCGGTTCACCTAGCTGGCCTAATTTTTTAACTTGTATGTAGGCTAGTGCTGATAGAAATCCAGAGATGAGTGCAATCAATCCACCTATCCATTGGTCTGCATGCATAGAGGGCTTGAGAAGTAAAGCAACGCCGACAAAGCTGGTCATGATGGCGGCTGCTAATCCCCATTCGAATCGGCGTTGTTTATGCCACCACCCCAGAGTGAAGACTATGCTTGCAATCCAGATCGGCGCCATGTAATTGAGCGTCATGGCAGTCGCTAAGGGTAATTCGCCGATTGCATAGAACCACATTGAGAGAGCTGTGACGCCGACGAAACCACGCCATGCGTGATGCCATGGAAACGAAGTGCGAAGAGAATAGCCGCGCAGACGAACCAACGCAAGCATCATCATCATGCCAACTGCTCCGCGACACATAACGATTTCGGATGTCGATGTAGTTACGGACGCCAGCTTGACGCACACTCCCATCAGAGAGAACACGAAGCTTGCGAACAGCATCCATAACGACTGCATGCTTTTAGTTGTAGCTTAGTCGCGAGGTGACGTTGAGGTCACAGCGCGATTTTTTTGCGATACCACTCGTGGAAATGCTGCATGCCATCTTCCATCGGTGATTGATAGGGCCCGACTTCATTGACGCCACGATCGACCAATATGCGACGTCCGGCATCCATGCGCAGAGCAATTTCATCATCTTCAAAGCACGTTTCCATGTAGGCTGCACGCTCTGCTTCCACAAAGCTACGCTCGAACAGCACGATGTCTTCGGGATAATAGAACTCAACCACGTTAGTCGTTTTTTGCGGGCCTTTGGGCCATAAGGTCGAGACGACTAATACATGCGGGTACCACTCAACCATCACGTTGGGGTAAAGCGTCAACCAGATCGCGCCGTAGGGTGGTACATCACCACTGCGATAGCGCATCACTTCTTGATGCCATTTTTCGTAAACGCTGGAACCCGGTTTTTTTAGTGCTGCATTCACACCTACCGTTTGCACGCTATAGCCTTCGCCCAGTTCCCATTTCAGATCACGGCACTCAACGAAGTTTCCTAGCCCTGGATGAAAAGGCTCGACGTGATAATCCTCGAGATACACTTCGATGAAGGTCTTCCAGTTGTAATCACATTCATGGACTTCGACATGATCGAGCATGTAGCCATCAAAATTTAAATCCTTGGTGACGCCTATATTTTTAAGTATTCCAGCAACATCGAAACCATTTTTCTCAAACAGCAAGCCATTCCAGCGTTGCAGTTCATAGCGCGACAGATTCAGGCAAGGTGTTTCGCCGAAGTGCGGCGCACCGATCAAATCACCTTTGAGATCATAGGTCCAGCGATGTAGCGGACAGACGATATTGTTTGAGTTGCCGCGCCCAGTCAGCATTTTTGCTTGTCGATGTCGACAGACATTCGACAGTAGTTGAATGCCTTGTGCATCGCGTGTGAGCAGACGGCCGTCGTTTTCCCACATGAGAGACGCGTAGTCGCCGACATTGGGAACCATCAATTCATGTCCCACGTATTGCGGACCCTGATTGAACAGTTGACGGATTTCTTGATTCAGTAGCGTGTCATCAAAGTAGACACCTACCGGTAATTGCGCGCTAGATCGCGCGAGTCTAGAGAGACTGGCCAGATCGGACATCCCCACCCCCAAATTAATTTGCACCAACCTAAGAGAGAAATAATCCGCAAAAAACTTTTCGACTTACTATAAAAATTTAAATCGAGTGGTATTTTTTGGACGAGGGGGCGATTATACGCATGCTGCGTAAGATTACAAACATTAAATGCGAATAAAATTTATTCGAGTTTTAGTCGACGTCTCAGAATGTCGCTGTAGGTCGGAAATTTTGTGTAAACAGAAGAGGGCACAGTTTTTATGGAATGTTAACGTAGCCTTTATATTTGATAGGGTATAAAGGAGTTCTGTTTTGACAACCTCACGTATTTTCGATTCGCTAAGAGGGTCGTAAGTGCTTTACTTCCAAGTGATTGCACTAAAATAGACACAACAGACCACGACAGACCACGACTGACCTAGAGAATCATGCATGACTAAAAAATCTGCTCCCCAACAGCCCAGCGCCTCCTTCGAGGAAGCGATGGCCGAGCTTGAACTGCTCGTTGCAAAGATGGAATCGGGTGAGTTGCCCTTAGAAGCGTCAGTAGCGGCCTACCAACGTGGTTCAGAGCTGGTGAAATATTGCGCTGCTCAATTAGAACGCGTTGAGCGTCAGGTCAAAGTACTGGAGGGTGAGATGCTCAAGCCGTTTGCGACAGACGCAGACGATGAGGACGGGGAAGAGTGAGATACGAATGAGAGAAGAGTTTACGCGTTGGTGTAAAACGGTCCAGTCGCAGATGGAGACGGTTCTTCTTTCTCATTTACCTGCAACGACCTTGGCACCGCACAAATTGCACGAGGCGATGCAGTACGCCGTATTGGATGGTGGAAAACGCGTGCGGCCTTTGCTAGCGTTTGCAGCGGGTGAATTATTTGATGCGCCGCGAGATGGCATAGAGCGAGCTGCGTGCGCGGTAGAGATGATTCATGCGTATTCATTAGTGCACGATGATATGCCGTGCATGGATGATGATGCTTTAAGGCGCGGTAAGCCGACCGTGCATAAAAAATATGATGAAGCCACGGCCTTGTTAGTCGGCGATGCCTTGCAAGCGCAAGCGTTTGAAGTGATCGCAGGAGGTAACTTAGATGTGCAACGCAAAGTCGCCATGGTGAGCTGTCTCGCGCGAGCCGCGGGTTCGCTGGGTATGTGTGGCGGCCAGGCGATTGATTTGGATTCCGTGGGTATTTCGCTCTCGAGAGACGCCCTAGAGCACATGCATAGATTAAAGACGGGAGCATTGCTCGAGGCATCGGTGATGTTGGGCGCGTTGGCGGGTAAATCTCTACTCAGTGCTGAAGAATTAGCACTGCGCGCGTATTCGTCCGCGATTGGGTTGGCGTTTCAAGTGGTTGACGATATTCTGGATGCCACCGCCGACTCGGCGACCTTAGGAAAAACTGCCGGTAAAGATGCGGCCAGTAACAAACCTACGTATGTCTCTATACTGGGTTTGAACGAGTCGCTTGCTCTGGCAGAGAAGTTACGGCAGGATGCCCATCAGGCTTTACTGCCATTTGGTGATCCAGCGATGAGATTAAAGGAGCTTGCCGACTTGATCGTGCAAAGAAAAACCTAAGGAAGTACTGAATAAATAAAAGCGAGACGTTTATCGAGAAAAGGATTAAAGCCCTTGATTAACGTGACCCCGCGTCGCACGGCTGCGCTGGCTCGCCATAAAACTCACAATAAATCAGCATCTACCTAAGCATTATGAAAATTTTACAAAAAATAAACAATACGGCTGAATTACGAGCGCTTTCGCGCCCCGAACTCAATACGTTGGCTGATGAATTGCGTACTTACTTGTTGGAGTCGGTAGCGCAGACGGGTGGTCACCTTTCTTCCAATTTGGGAACGGTGGAGCTGACGATTGCACTGCACTATGTGTTCAACACGCCGGAAGATCGCATCGTCTGGGATGTGGGGCATCAAACCTATCCACACAAAATTCTTACAGGCCGTCGCGACCGTATGTCTACTTTGCGTCAGCAAGACGGTTTGTCGGGCTTTCCTCGTCGCGTAGAAAGTGTGTACGACACCTTTGGTACCGCGCATTCGTCAACGTCGATTTCGGCGGCACTAGGTATGGCATTAGCTGCTCGTACCAAAGGTGAAAAACGTCATTCAATAGCGGTCATTGGTGATGGTGCGATGACGGCAGGTATGGCGTTTGAGGCGCTTAATAACGTAGGCGTTTATGAAGACATCAAAATGTTGGTGGTGTTAAACGACAATGACATGTCGATCTCACCGCCAGTGGGTGCGCTGAATCGTTATCTTGCGCGGCTGATGTCTGGAAAATTTTATGCAGCGGCCAAGAGCATGGGTAAATCCATGTTGCCACCGTCTATGCGTGAACTCGCTAAGCGTTTTGAAGAGCATGCAAAAGGCATGTTGGTACCTGCCACCTTGTTCGAAGAATTTGGCCTTAACTACATTGGCCCTATCGATGGCCATGATCTGGAATCACTGATACCCACGCTACAAAATCTAAAGAACCTTGAAGGCCCGCAGTTTTTGCATGTAGTGACTAAAAAAGGGCAAGGTTACAAACTCGCTGAAGTCGATCCTATTCTTTATCACGGCCCCGGTAAATTTAATCCTAGCGAAGGTATCAAACCAGCTGCCGCTGGCAAAATGACTTATACGCAAGTGTTTGGTGATTGGTTGTGCGACATGGCGACGCAAGATGACAAATTAGTTGCCATCACACCCGCTATGCGCGAAGGCTCGGGCATGGTGAAGTTTGAGCAAAAATTCCCTGATCGTTACTACGATGTGGGTATCGCGGAACAGCACGCCGTTACTTTTGCAGGCGGTATGGCTTGCGAAGGTTTAAAACCCGTGGTGGCGATTTACTCAACGTTTTTGCAGCGTGGTTACGATCAATTGATTCATGATGTTGCACTCCAAAATCTCGATGTGACCTTTGCACTCGATCGCGCTGGTTTAGTTGGCGCCGACGGTGCGACGCATGCGGGTAACTACGACATGGCGTTTTTACGTTGCATCCCGAATGTGGTTGTGATGGCAGCGAGTGATGAAAACGAGTGTCGCAAAATGCTCACGACGGCCTATCAATATCGAGGCCCAGCAGCGGTGCGTTATCCCCGAGGTGCAGGTATAGGTGCGACGGTTGAGACTGAATTAAGTACTATTGAAATGGGTAAGGGTGAGATTCGTCGTCACGGTAAAGGCGTTGCGATACTCGCCTTTGGCACCATGCTGGCGCCTTCACTTCAAGCGGCTGAAACCTTGAATGCCACCGTCGCTAATATGCGTTTTATCAAACCCTTAGATACAGCATTGGTCGCTCAGCTGGCAGCCAGCCATGATTTGATAGTCACGATTGAAGAGGGCAGCATTATGGGTGGCGCGGGCTCGGCAGTCGCTGAAGCATTATCAGCCGCCGGTATAGTTAAACCTCTACTGCAATTAGGCTTGCCCGATAAATTTATTGATCATGGCGATGCCACGCAATTGCTTGCACAGTGTGGTTTGGATTCTGCAGGAATTACGGCGTCGGTGAATCAGCGACTAAAGCATGCAGAGCTTCGTTTAGTAGCCAATAGTAAGTAAAACTCACCATCCGTAAGAGTGATCGCTACAGTGATTTTAGGAACACTGTAGCAACCTGATTACACTTTATTGCGCCCTTTTTCCCACAGCACGTCTGATCCACCCGCAAAGCGGTTCAGCAAGCGCGAAACTACAAACAATAAATCCGATAGACGATTCACGAATTGCCGTGGTTGTGGATTCAATGTTTCTGCTTTGCCGAGTGACACAATCGAGCGCTCGGCACGACGACACACAGTTCGACAGATGTGCGCTTGAGCAGCAGCGCGTGATCCACCCGGTAGAATAAATTCAGATAAAGGTGGGAGTGTCGCGTTGTACTTAGCGAGCAATTCATCCAAACGCAGCACTTGCGCTTCTTGAATCATGGTGAAGCCCGGTATGCAGAGTTCACCACCTAAATCAAACAGATCGTGTTGTATGGTGATGAGCTCTTGTCGCAGATCGTCTGGCAATGGTTCGCAAAGCAGAACCCCGATGTGAGAATTGAGTTCATCCACATCCCCCATCGCTTGAACGCGAAGTGCATCCTTGTCGGTACGGCTACCGTCGCCCAGGCCCGTGGTGCCATCGTCACCCGTTCGTGTAGCAATTTTGGAAAGTCTATGTCCCATGTTCTTAAAATTTGATAACTCAGTCGCGGGAGCATACGTCAAATCCCGCATAAATGCTGAATAAACGCAGATGTTGGGAGTACAGTGACCCTACCTGATTGATGCCTCGAGGGTACAATACTTGACCTATCGGAGAAGTTAAATGAACCATCCTGCCCCACCCACTGCGCTCAGGCGCGTAATGCCGCCCGAGCTGTTGATCTCGCTACGCGAGTGCTTTGGCGATCGACTGTCTACATCGCAAGCGATGCGTGAGCATCACGGTCGTGATGAGTCGTCATATGACCCAATGCTGCCCGATGCGGTGGTGTTCGCTCATTCCACTGTTGAAGTTGCGAAAGCGGTTGCGTTGTGCAATCAGTATAAATTTCCTGTGATCGCCTACGGTACGGGTACTTCACTTGAAGGCCATATTCTGGCGCTGCAAGGTGGTTTATCGATCGATGTGTCGCAGATGAATCAAGTGGTTGCGTTGAATGCCGAAGATCTGACGATCACCGTGCAACCTGGAGTCACACGTAAGCAACTGAATGTGGAGATCAAAGACACCGGATTGTTTTTTCCGATTGATCCCGGGGCGGATGCTTCAATTGGCGGTATGGCTGCAACGCGTGCTTCGGGTACCAATGCGGTGCGCTATGGCACCATGCGCGAGAATGTTCTGGGTCTAACCGTCGTTACCGCACAAGGCAAAATAGTTAAGACCGGCACGCGCGCAAAAAAATCATCAGCCGGTTACGACTTGACGCGCTTATTTGTCGGTAGCGAAGGAACGCTAGGCATCATTACTGAAATCACGCTCAAGATTTATCCTCAGCCTGAAGCAATTTCCGCTGCAGTGTGTTCGTTCACAAACATTGCAAACGCGGTTGATACCGTGATTCAGGCAATTCAAATTGGCGTACCTTTAGCGCGCGTTGAATTTGTTGATGAGAACGGTGTACGTGCGCTAAATCGTCACGACAAATTAACGTTGCCAGAAAAACCTCTGCTGTTATTTGAATTTCACGGCAGTGAGCAAGGCGTCAAAGAACAAGCGGAATTAGTTCAGCAAATCGCCGATGAACATGGAGCGATAGGTTTTGAATGGGCTACGCGTCCGGAAGATCGCTCACGACTTTGGCAAGCGCGTCATAATGCTTATTTCGCTTTACTGCAATTGCGTCCTGGTTCGCGCGCTATTTCGACCGATTGCTGCGTACCTATTTCGCGCTTAACGGAATGTCTGCTTGAAACCAAAGCGGATTGCGATCGCGAGAACCTCATCTATGGGATCATCGGTCATGTGGGTGATGGTAATTTTCATGTGCAGATGCTCGTTGATCCATCAGACCCAGAAGACGTCGCGCGTGCAGAGTCAGTGAACGAGCGTATGGTCCATCGCGCTATTGCCATGGACGGCACCTGCACAGGTGAGCACGGTATCGGATTGCATAAGCTAGATTTTTTGGTGCATGAAGCCGGTGAAGAAGCCGTTGATCTGATGCGTACGATCAAACACGCGCTCGACCCCAATAATATTTTTAATCCGGGCAAAGTCATCCGCTGGTGATGTGCTCGGATCACTGAAGTACTCATTTGTAACTCATCTATGGCAACACGAATTCCTCCAGTTCACGCGCTTTCAGCTTTTGAAGCAGCGGCGCGTCATGGCTCTTTTGCATTGGCTGCTGAAGAGCTGTGCATTACACCGTCTGCGTTATCGCATCGAATTCGTCTGCTGGAAGAATTTGTAGGTGAGCGTTTATTTTTGCGCGATGGTCGTAATGTGGGTTTATCGGAATTCGGCAGACGTTATCTGGATGTCGTACGTCTGGCTCTGCGTGCGTTAACTGATTTTCCTATGCCGCGTCGTGCAGCGTCCGCTCAGCCGCGCGTCAAACTGACATTGCCACCTACCTTTGCGCGCTACTTACTTGTACCTCGCTTGGGATCCTTTGTAGAGCAGCATCCTGATATTGCGGTTGAAATTTATTTATCGGTGCCGCTGTACGATTTGGCGCTTGCTGAGAGCGATCTTGAAGTACGTTTTGGGCCGGGTAAATATCCGAATCTGCAATGCGAAAAATTATTTTCAGAGCCAACCTTTGCAGTAGCTAGCCCTGAGTATCTGAAAAAAGTAGATCCCATTACGTCGCCTGACGATTTGCAGAACGTCACCTTACTTCGTTCAGCGCTCGAACCGTGGCAGCCATGGTTTGAGGCAGCCGGACTGGATTGGGCTGAGCCGTCCACTGGTTTGCGGGTTGATGATTTAGGCTTGTTACTTGAGATGGTAAAACACGGTCATGGCGTGGGATTAACGCGCGAACATTTTGCGCGCGAGATGCTTGTGCGCGGTGAAATTGTTCGCTTGTTTGATATGAAAACAGCGACGCCTCCGCATGCTTATTACCTAGTGTATGAAAAACAAGTGACCGAGCGTCCCGAAGTCGTCACCTTTTTGCAATGGATACAAGAAACCTTCCGAAATCCCTGATTTATCGTGAGCGTTAGGGATGATTTCTCGCTGATTCAGGCAATCACCTCCAAGCGGTAAAAACTTTCATCAGTTCCTCTCAAGCTTTTCAGGGTAAATCCTGTCAAATCCTGAGTTTCGCCAGCGCGCTTTCGTTACACTAGCGAGATAGTTAAACGCGCCATTGCTTGCACGTGCCTTCGTGTGCCCACAGGATGTTTTATGAACGCTCCCACTGAATTCGCTTTTTCTTTATCGCGCCAGCGCGAAGTTGTTTCAGGATTACGTGCGGTGCTGCCTGAGGCATCCGTGCTTTTTAATGAAGAAGATACGCGCCCTTATGAATGCGATGGCCTGTCTGCATATCGTCAACTACCTATGGTGGTTGTGTTGCCAGAGAGTGAAGCGCAAGTCGTTGCGGTGTTGAAGGTGTGTCACCGTTTAAAAGTACAAATCGTGCCGCGCGGTGCGGGTACTGGCTTGTCAGGTGGTGCGACGCCAATTGCTGATGGTGTGGTGTTATCGACGGCTCGACTCAATCGTATCGTTAAGGTTGATGCCTATGCACGTACTGCAGTAGTACAGCCCGGCGTGCGTAATCTTGCGATATCTGAAGCGGCAAGTGTGCACGGCTTGTATTACGCCCCCGATCCTTCGTCACAAATCGCATGCTCTATCGGTGGCAATGTGGCAGAAAATTCTGGTGGCGTGCATTGTTTGAAATATGGACTGACCGTACATAACGTGCTGCGTGTTCGCATGGTAACGATAGAAGGTGATGTCGCTGAACTAGGTAACGAAGCGCTCGACGCGCCTGGCCTTGATTTGCTCGCTGTTTTTATCGGTTCAGAAGGCATGCTCGGTGTGGTCACCGAAGTGACGGTTAAGTTGGTGCCTAAGCCACAGGCAGCCCGAGTCATCATGGCCTCATTCGATGACGTAGTTAAAGGCGGTAATGCTGTAGCTAATGTGATTGCAGCCGGCATTATTCCCGCAGGTTTAGAGATGATGGATAAAACCAGTTCGCGCATGGTTGAGCCGTTTGTTAAAGCCGGTTATGACACCGACGCTGAGGCGATTCTTTTATGCGAGTCCGATGGCACGCCCGAAGAAGTTGAAGAAGAAATCGCGCACATGACCGAGGTTTTAAAATCATCCGGTGCCACCGCGATTGCTGTGTCGCGTGATGAAGCTGAGCGTATGCGGTTTTGGTCGGGTCGTAAAAATGCTTTCCCAGCTGCCGGACGTATCTCGCCAGACTACTACTGCATGGACGGCACCATACCGCGCAAGCATTTAGCCAAAGTATTGTTAGGCATCGCCGACATGGAAAAAGTGTACGGCTTGCGCTGTGCGAATGTGTTTCATGCAGGCGATGGCAATCTGCATCCGTTAATTCTATTTGATGCCAATATGCCGGGCGAATTCGATCGCGCTGAAAAATTCGGCGCAGCGATTCTAGAGCTGTGTGTTGAAGTGGGTGGCACGATTACCGGTGAACACGGTGTCGGCATAGAAAAAATCAATTCTATGTGCGTGCAATTCGCCCCCGAAGAGCGTGAAGCTTTTTTTGGCGTGAAGCGTTCTTTTGATACCGCGTTTTTGCTGAACCCCGACAAAGCGATTCCCACACTGCATCGTTGTGCTGAGTACGGCAAGATGCATGTTCGTTCTGGACAAATGAAGTTTCCCGATTTGCCGCGCTTCTGATTTTCTAAAAAATAAAAATGGATCAGACACTACAGGCATTTAAACAGCAGATTATTTCTGCCAGCGCCGCTAAAACACCTTTGCGTATTCGCGGTAACGGTACCAAGGATTGGTATGGACAATCCTTTGAAGGCGAGTTACTAGACACACGCGCCTACAGCGGGATTGTTTCGTATGATCCAACCGAGTTAGTCATCACCGCACGCGCTGGCACGACCCTGCGTGAAATCGGTAAAGCACTCTCTGAACAAAAGCAGATGCTCGCATTCGAGCCTATGCGCTTTGATGGCTTAGCGACATTGGGTGGCATTGTGGCGGCTGGTTTATCGGGGCCACGCAGGCAAGCAGTTGGTTCAGTCAGAGATTTTGTGCTCGGCACCGTGTTGATGGATGGTCGTGGCGATGTACTGAATTTTGGTGGTCAAGTCATGAAAAATGTCGCGGGCTACGATGTGTCCCGCTTGTTGACCGGATCACTAGGCACGCTAGGTTTGTTGTTAGAGGTTTCTATCAAAGTGTTGCCGCGTCCCACGGCGCAACATACGCTGCAATTTGCTCTGTCAGAAACAGAAGCGCTCAAACAAATGAATGTATGGGGTGGGATGCCTCTACCGATTTCAGGTTCGTGCTGGCATCAAGGACGATTGACTGTACGTTTGTCGGGCGCTCGCGCCGCTGTCGATGCCGCTATCACTAGCATGGGTGGTGAGACAGTGAGTGAAGCTGAATCGTTTTGGGATGCCGTGCGTGAGCAGACCCATGACTTTTTCAATGACACTTCACGCGGCTTGTGGCGTTTGTCATTGCCTACCGTAGCACCAGCCTTAACGCTGGCAGGCGAACAGCTCATTGAATGGGGTGGTGCCCAGCGTTGGTTAAAGACGGATGCAGATACCGCAACCATACGTACTGCCGCTGAAAAAGCCGGTGGTCATGCGACCTTGTTTAAAAGCGGTGATAAATCGGTGGGAGTATTTCATCCATTGCAGCCTGCCGTCGCGCGCATACATCACAACTTAAAACATACTTTTGATCCGGCCGGTGTATTTAATCCAGGCCGCATGTATACGGATTTCTGAGCATAAAAAATGCAAACCAATCTCGCTGATTTCATTAAGAACTCGCCCGAAGGCCAAGAGGCTGATGCCATTTTGCGCAGTTGTGTGCATTGCGGCTTTTGTACGGCGACTTGCCCAACCTATCAATTGCTCGGTGATGAGCTGGATGGCCCACGCGGACGCATTTATTTAATTAAACAAATCTTAGAAGGTAAACCAGCTACTGCTAAAACGCAGCTTCATCTGGACCGCTGCCTGACGTGTCGTAATTGCGAGAGTACCTGCCCCTCCGGTGTGAAATATGGGCGATTGGTTGATATCGGCCGGGAGATCGTAGAAAAACAAGTTGAGCGTCCATTCGCCACCCAATTGGTTCGCACCGTATTGAAAGAAACCTTGCCGCGTAAATGGCTGTTTACTCCGGCGATGAAAGCAGGTCAATTTTTTAGACCACTGTTACCTAAGGCATTAAAAAACAAAGTACCTGTCGCACATCCTGCAGGTCGCTGGCCTACACGCATGCATGCACGCACAATGCTGCTGCTGGATGGTTGTGTACAGCCCGCTATGTCACCAAACATTAACGCCTCGACTGCGCGTGTATTGGATAAGTTGGGTGTCCAATTAATCGTCGCACCTAAGGCTGGTTGTTGCGGCGCTATTCGCTATCACTTGAATGATCAGGCAAACAGTCTGGACGATATGCGCCGAAATATTGATGCCTGGTGGCCCTATGTGCAAGCCGGTGCAGAAGCTATTGTGATGACCGCCTCAGGTTGTGGCGCGATGGTCAAAGAGTATGGTCATTTACTGGCCAATGATCCGCACTATGCAGCGCGGGCGCAGCGCATTACAGAATTGACCAAAGACCTTTCGGAAGTCTTGCCAGCGTTTCAGCAAGAACTCGCTAACAAAGTGCAGATAAAAAAACGTGTGGCGTATCACCCGCCATGTACTTTGCAACATGGTCAGCAAATTCGCGGCAAGGTAGAAGCAGTCTTACGTGCTGTTGGTGTAGATGTGACTTTATGTACTGACAGTCATTTATGTTGTGGTTCGGCCGGCACGTATTCTGTACTGCAGCCTGACCTGTCGTATCAGCTGCGCGACAACAAACTAAAAAATCTTCAAGCGACTCAATCAGAAATGATCGTGTCGGCCAACATCGGATGCCTGACGCATTTGCAATCAGGCACCGAGTCGCCGGTTAGGCATTGGATAGAATTGATTGATCAGGCAATGCAGTAAATTTGCTGAGTCAAACCAATTTTTTCAAAGAGTATTGATTCAACTTTCCTTTACAAGAGCGTTTCTTCATCTTTCTTAACTGGATTTCCACGCCAGTTTGTATTGAAATAATCGGAGTCGTCTGGTGTGCTGCCATGGTTACCCATGGGGACGGAATAATTTTCATAGATAGTGCACATCATTTGCAGAGCAGACCGAATCGCGCCGATATAAAGTGGCCTTGCCGTTAAACCTGGTGGCATCGTTAGTATCGCCGCCGGTAAGGCATGACCGATAAAAACCAGCCATGGATCTGAGCTATTGCGCCAGTTTGAAGTAACCTCATTAATTATCGACAGCGGTAGCAGAGAAATTGAGCGCCCCACAATTTCGGCAATAGTATCTAGGCGTGAGCCATGTGCAAAATTTATACTCAGTTCGTGTCGAAGTAACCCAAGCCACGAGGCCTGAAGAGTAGCGATTTTTAGCTCATTTTGCACTTGTTGCTGCGCTTTGATGAGGAGATGATGAGTAAGGTCGCGGGTATCATGGCGAGGGTTGCTTTCAGACTTTTTTAGATTATTCTCAATATCATCAAGTAACGATTGCAGCTCCTCAGCCTTGGCAGAAAAAATCTTTCGCGTAGGCGTCAATATGTTGGTTGACTGATTACGTTCACTTCTAGCAGCTTGCTGAGAAAAAAGGTAGCTAGCCCCAGAGAGATTACCGCAGACACCATGTAGGGTAGCTTCAATTAATTTGTAGGTTTGAGTTCCGGTACTAAAAGCCTTTGACACCATGGCAGCACCCATCGCTTTTAATAAATAATTCATCGTAAAGAAGAAATAACTCGCTTCTTCATCTTTGTACCGTGCGGCGAGTAAATTGTTAAGTGATTGCTCCTCTTCTAGTCTTTGCTCAATGGAGATCTTTCCAGGGTGCTCAGGATATTTGCTAAGGTATTTTTTCTCACTAGCTTGGCCCTGCCATTGCTCGCCCCACGAAGCACCGCGTAGTTTGAAATTATTATTCAACTCAGCAAGCACGGGACTAGACCACATATTTGGCATGATCGATTTAGCGACAGGCCCAGCTGCAATCACGTGCAGCGTACCGGTAATGAAAGCAGGGATATAAGCCGACATGCTTACGGTACGTGATAAGGTATCGGCGATTAAAAATGAGACGCTAAAGGCCGATGCACCAGCGACGGCTATCTTTGCTGGTGTAAAAGGGCTATTGGCATGTTCTTGCTTGAGTTCGCTGACCAG
>Ga0164295_10001965_pt1 | contig 17104 bp, 18 predicted proteins | sample GEODES006metaG_FD_111798 | JGI IMG/M metagenome (GOLD analysis project Ga0164295, IMG submission 111798) | Oligotrophic lake water microbial communities from Sparkling Lake, Wisconsin, USA - GEODES006 metaG | ecosystem: Environmental > Aquatic > Freshwater > Lake | place: USA: Sparkling Lake... | reverse complement strand
TCCCGATTGGCAACACTGGCCCAGCGCTGGTGCAGATCGAGGATGCCAAGGCCGTGTGTCGTAGTTGCGATGTGGTGGAGGACTGCCTCCGCTGGGCACTTGAGTCTGGCCAGGACGCAGGCGTATGGGGTGGTCTCTCCGAGGATGAGCGCCGCGCTCTTAAGCGTCGCAATGCGCGTATGCGTGCGCGTACTACGGCCTGAACTTCCTACACCGGCACCTTCAGCCGCACCGTAACGCCCGACCCTCCGGGCGCATCTTCGATTTCGACGCTTCCCTTAAGTTCGTCATTAACAAGCGTCTGCACGATCTGCAATCCCAGGCCCGGCGTGATCGCACTGGCTACTCCCGAACCATCATCGGTGATCGTCACTATGACCTCACCCGCGGCTCGCGCGCAATTGAGCACCACCCGGCTTGCACTGGCATGTTCAAGCGCGTTATCCACGACCTCCGAGAGCGCCATCGCGAGTGGCGCAGCCAACTCAACCGGCAGATTCCCTACTTCTCCCTCGCAGACAATCTGCGTTGCGGGTCCATCTCCCGCATGTGCGGGCGCAAGCTCGCGGACCAGACCAATAACTCGAGCAACCACTTCGTCAAAAGACACGGTGTCACCGGGCTCATGCGCAAGCATGTCGTGGACTACTGCAACAGAGGCAACCCGGCGAACCGCCTCAGCCAGAGCCAACTGGGCCTCTGGCGCCGTGACTCTGCGGGCCTGCAAGCGAAGTAGCGCTGCCACAGTCTGAAGATTATTTTTGACCCGGTGATGAATCTCGCGAATGCTCGCTTCCTTGGTAAGCAAGGCGCGATCACGGCGGCGCAGCTCCGTCACATCACGAACTAGGACCATCGCACCGCTGTCCTGTCGCTGACGCATGAGCGGGAAGCCAACCGCCGTCATCGAACCCGAAGCGTTTTCGAGTTCTACGCTGCCGGCTGATCGCCCACCAAGGACCAATCCAATGGACTCATCGACAGGCCCCGGACGATGAGAGAGACGCGCGCCTGTGACAGCCAGGCTCACTCCAACGAGATCAGTCGCCAACCCCAGCCGCCGAAAGACAGATTGTGCATTAGGGCTGGCGTAGGAGACTTTGCCTTCGGCATCGAGTCGGATGAATCCATCGCCGACCCGCGGTGCTGACGAAGCGGTAGCAGTGGCACCCGCATAAGGAAATTCACCATCGCACACCATGTTGAAAAGATCCTCAGCAGCAGCGAGATAGACCTCCTCGACCGAGCCGGTGACTCGCGGCGCACGATTGGCGATGACTTCGCGCGCGACGATCCCGATGACCTTCCCCTCGCGACGAACGGGATAAGCCTCAGGCGCGGTCGGAATGTCCTGCGGTGCAAGGTGACTCGTGACGGGACGCCCCAAAGAAGACGCGCGATCCAACTCCGGACGTTGACCACGCGGGATGAAGACGCCCACGATGTCCTGCGGAACAGCAGTCGCGGCAGTTGCCGGTCGCACGAGGGCGGCAGCGACGTAGCCCGCCTCGTTCCAGGTGGGAAGCCACAGGACGAGGTCGGATAACGCCAGGTCGGCAAGCAAACCCCATGAGCCTACGAGCGAGTGCAGATGATCGACATCGGCTTCGCTGAGGTCTGTTCGCTCCTGTGCGAGGTGCGCTAATCCCGCCACGTGGACAGACTACGCCTTGCTTGCCCCGCAACCATGCAGGAAGCCCGCGTCACGCCACAATGAGGTTATGCAGGTCCGTGCGATTCAGGAGTCCGAGTTCGAGGCCGTCGCTGATTTGCGCGTAGAGGCATTCTTGGCCGCTGGAATGGTGAAAGACCGCGAGACCCCCTATGCCCACTATCTACGAACAGTCCACGACCACGTCCAACATGGCCATGTCCTCGTCTCATATGTAGACGACGTTCTCGTGGGCACGGTGACCATCGCACAACCCGGCACACCTCATGCAGATGTCGCCACGGATGGTGAGTGGGAGGTCCGTTTTCTTGCAGTGGCTGCCGACGCATGGGGCACTGGAGTGGGAGAAGCACTCATGGCCTCGTGCGACGAACTCGCGCGCACGGCGGGAGTTCACAACCTTGTACTCAGTGTGATCTCGAATAATGCTGCCGCTCATCGGCTCTATACGCGTCTTGGGTTCACTCGCGAGCCCGGCCGAGATTTCAGCCCCAGCGCAGACGTCTCACTCGAGGTGTACACGCGCCCCGTGCTCTAGCTGCGCAGTGAGCGCTCAGCCAAGAACTACGAGTACGTCACCTTCATGGACAACATCGCCCTCTGCAACGCACACTTCAGCAACGGTTCCCGCGGCATCAGCCAGAACCGGGATTTCCATCTTCATGGACTCCAGAATCACCATTGCCTCGCCCGCGGCCACAGGGGCGCCAGCGGCGACGAGGACCTTGAAGACCGAAGCAACCATTTCGGCCTTAACTTCGATCGCCACAGATTTAGGAGTTAGGACGCTTGCCGTGGTTGGCGCCGCTCTTCTTGCGGTCCTTCTTCTTACGGCCACGCTTGCTCATGGGTTCTCCTCAGTTCGTGAGTCCCCATGGTCGCACATGGCCCAATCAGGCCAGATCCTCGGTGCGGTAGGTGACTCGAATCTCCCGAATCTGAGCCACAATCGAGATTCGCAGGGTCTCTGGAGCCTGCTCCTGACAGCAGGACCGGCTCAGGAGAGACTTGACCGCCTGTTCGAGTGCGTACTGTCGCAGACACGGTGGACACAGGTCGAGATGCTGACGAACCACCAGCACGCGCACTTCGTCCATCTCGCCGTTGAGAAACTCATAGACCTCGTCGAGTACAGCAAGACATGGATCAAACGAATTGACTTCGCTCATTGACTCTCACCACCTGAAACGCCCACTGCGATGATGCCGTGTTCAACGGCGTAGTCCTCAAGTAGCGCACGAAGCATCTTGCGGCCACGATGCAGTCGCGACATCACAGTGCCAATGGGAGTCTCCATCATCTCCGCGATGTCCTTGTAGGGAAAACCTTCGACATCGGCGTAGTAGACGGCCATCCGGAACTCCGGTGGAAGTTCTTGGAGAGCCCGCTTGACCTCGCTGTCTGGAAGGCGATCGAGCGCCTCTGCCTCCGCCGAACGCAACTGACCCGTGGCGTACGCCTGGGTCTTCACCATCTGCCAGTCATCAAGTTCGTCAGTGCCCGTGAAGTGCGGCTCGCGCTGCTTGCGCCGATAGGTATTGATGTAGGAGTTGGTCAGGATGCGGAAGAGCCAAGCCTTGAGATTTGTGCCCTCCTGGAACTGATGGAAGGCAGCGAATGCCTTGAGATAGGTCTCCTGGACGAGATCTTCGGCGTCGGCTGGATTGCGGGTCATTCGCAGGGCAGCGCCGTACAAAGAATCCAGGAACACGAGCGCATCGCGCTCGAACCGAGACTCAAGGTCGTCGGTAGCGCGTTCGTCCATCTGCTCGTCCATCACACACGAGCCTAACCCGCAGGTGCCCATGACCGCTTAAACATGCGGGACTGGTCAATTCATTCCCGCAGGGACCGGGATCAGAAGTTCCGGACCATTGTTTCGGGAGTTATTGACCGCCATGGAGACCGGCTCAGCGACCAACTCCCCCTCGGCAACTGCCCCGAGGAGGTCAATTGCTCCAGCGCCGTCCCAGCTCGGGTCGAGCCACCTACTCCAGAGTGATTTAGGGACCATGACCGGCATCCGGTCGTGGATGGTGGCCAACTGCGGAATGGCTTCGGTCGTGAGCACGGCTGCTGTTAATTGCCACGGCGCTTCGTCTCCTGCCGCACGATCGCGCCACCACTCCAACAAACCGGCAATGGCCAGGCTCGAACCATCAGCAGAGTGAATGAAGAACGGCTGCTTCACTGGCTTGCCCTTGGCGTTGAGCTGTTCGGAGGTGTACCACTCGTAATACCCTTCCGCCGGGATGAGGCAGCGACGTTTTGCGTACGCCTGCCGGAAGGCCGGCTTTTCTGCCGCAGTCTCCATCCGGGCGTTATTCATTCGGGCGCCGATTGACGGATCTTTAGCCCACGTAGGGATCAGCCCCCAACGTGCAATGAGCATTTCACGCGTGAGCAGACTCCCGTCAGACCCTGCCCGGTCACGGATCACATAGATGTCCTTCGTGGGCGCGACGTTGTAATCAGGCGGAAGATCACGCTCGGGTCCCTCCTGAACCTCGAACTCCGCAACGATGACCGACGGGTCCCGCGATGCCGCATAGCGTCCGCACATGGCACCAGAATGCCGGATACCCTGAAGTAGTGACCCTCTGGCCGGCCCCATTCTCAGATGGTCCCGTTGTGGCGACTATTGCCGTCCCGGGTTCGAAGTCGATCACCAATCGGGCCTTGATCTTGGCGGCTCTCGCGGACGGGCCATCGGTGATTCGCAACGTCCTGCAGGCGCGTGACACGGCCTTGATGATTGGAGCCCTCAGCGCACTTGGTCCGCAGATCAACGTGCGATCGGGTTGCGATTACGAGGTAGTGCCGCAATCACTCTCCGGACCAGCCGTTATCGATGTCGGACTAGCCGGAACGGTGATGCGATTCGTGCCCCCGATAGCCGCACTCGCCCAAGGAGACATCGCGTTCGATGGCGATGAGCGCGCTCGAGTGCGTCCAATGTCGACAATCATCGATGCTCTTCGTCAACTCGGCGTCGACGTATCTGATGGCGGCCTTGGCACATTGCCGTTCACTGTCCGCGGGAAAGGCAGCGTGCGTGGTGGCGAAGTCGTCATCGACGCATCCTCATCGAGCCAGTTCGTGAGCGCGCTCTTGCTTTCCGGTGCGCGATTCGACGAAGGCGTCTGCATCCGTCACGAGGGCGCAACACTTCCGTCGCTGCCACATATCGATATGACTGTGGCAATGCTTCGAGAGTGTGGCGTGCGCATTGACAGCAACACCGAAGACCCCAAAAGCGCATCATGGACGGTGTATCCCTCACCTATTCATGCGATCGACCGCGTCATCGAACCTGATCTCTCCAATGCCGCTCCATTCCTCGCGGCCGCTATGGTCACCGGCGGTCGGGTGACCATCCCTGATTGGCCGGCAAAAACAACGCAGGCCGGAGACGCCCTTCGCGCAATCTTGACAGCCATGGGTGCAACTGTGACGTTCCATGAAGACAAACTCACCGTGAGCGGACCAGCTGCTATGTCCGGTCTCGACATTGACCTTCATGACGAAGGCGAACTCACTCCGGTCGTCGCGGCTCTGTGCGCACTGGCAGCAAGCCCTTCCCGAATTCGCGGGATCGCGCACCTGCGCGGACATGAGACCGATCGCCTCGCGGCTCTCGCTACCGAGATCAATCGCCTCGGTGGCAATGCCACCGAAGAGCCCGATGGACTCACGATCGTCCCAGCGCCGCTGCACGGTGGGCGCTTCGAGACGTACGACGATCACCGCATGGCCCACGCCGGTGCTGTTATCGGTCTTGCCGTACCTGGGGTTCAAGTCGAAAACATCGCGACTACGGCCAAAACCATGCCGGGTTTCACCGACATGTGGACACAACTGCTAGGCGGCGCGTGAATCCGCCTGCGAAACGACGTCCCGACCTCGATGAGGATGACGTACGCATCCGACCGAGTCGTTCCAAATCACGACCACGGTCAAAGGACCGCCCTTCCCATGACTCAGCGGTCCCAGGATTCGTGCTTGCCGTGGATCGCGGGCGTTTCACCGTGCTCCTGGATTCTGCGGACGCTCCGATCTGGGCAGTCAAGGCACGCGAACTCGGTCGCAAGGGTGTGATTGTCGGCGATCGGGTCGGCGTCGTCGGTGCGACTGACGACCTCGGCCGCATCGTGCGACTCGAACCGCGGACTACTGTCCTGCGCCGTACGGCGGACGATACCGACCCAGTCGAACGCGTCATCGTCGCCAATGCCGATCAACTCGCGATTGTCACGTCGGTGATAAATCCAGAACCGCGCCCTCGACTGATAGATCGCACCTTGGTTGCTGCCTTCGATGCTGAACTAACACCGGTGCTCATCATCACCAAGACTGATCTGGCCGATCCTTCGACGTTAGTTAACGCATACGACTCACTCGGTGTCGACCACGTGGCAATTCAGAGAGACTCCGACCTCGCCGAACTTCGAGCACTGCTTGCCGGACACGTGACCGTACTCGTCGGGCACTCCGGAGTCGGAAAGTCCACTCTGGTTAACGCGCTTGTGCCCGATGCCGCACGCATTACGGGCGAGGTCAACACCGTGACGGGCAGAGGTCGACACACCTCGACTTCAGCGGTCGCGTTGCCGCTACCTGGCGGCGGCTGGATCATCGATACGCCCGGCATACGCTCCTTTGGACTTGCGCATGTAGATGCTGGTCGCATTTTGGGCACATTCCCCGACCTTCAGGAAGGCACCACCGACTGTCCCCGTGCATGCTCGCACGATGAGGCTGAGTGTGGACTCGACGGCTGGGTGGCGCAAGGTAAGGCGGGTTCCGGGGGCGAGGCCAGACTTGACTCACTTCGCAGGCTTATCCGCTCAATGGCCGCGACTGACGAGTAGCAGCCCTACTGCGTTTGCTGCACGGTTCCTTGCCAGACGGCTTCAGACCCACTGTGTCCCACGCGAATGGTCCACAGTGTGCCTAGGGCCGCGACGGCGATGACCACGATGGCCAAGATCGCCACGCCGATGGGCCGCTTGCGCTTGGCAGAGCCCTTGCGGTCCAGAAGCCACAAGGCGGCCACTGTTACGAAGAGCGCGAGGGCAAAGTACGGCAAGGTGTCCGCGAGTTCGGCATGCGGCTGCGGCGTGCCGACGCGCTGGGCAAAGGCTTGGCCCGACTCCTTGGCGACCACCGTCACACCAAGTGACACGAAGGCGATGGCCACGACAATGGGGCCGAATCTCACCGACCACCTCTGCTTGATTGCCATGATCACCGCCCCGATCGCCGCCAGCGGCAGAAGGACCACGACGAAGTGGACGACCAGCACATGCGTGGGCAGCCCAAAGATCGTGTCGAACGCAGAATCCATATGGGAACGATACGCGCTAGCCTGCCTCTGTGAGCATCACCGACGACCTCCAGCTGGCGTTGCGTCTTGCCGAAGTTGCGGACTCGCTGACCATGCCGCGATTTGGAGCCTCGGATCTCCTTGTCACGGCAAAACCCGACCTGACACCTGTCACCGAAGCCGATCTCGCTGTCGAACGTGCCCTCCGCGCGCTTCTGGCTCAGGAACGGCCTACAGACCTGATCGTGGGTGAAGAGGAAGGGGGCACACTCGCTGTCCCCGGACGCCGCTGGATCATCGACCCGATCGACGGCACCAAGAATTACGTAAGAGGTGTACCCGTGTGGGCAACACTTATTGCCTTGGTAGACGGACCGGGAGCGAGCACAGATCCGGCAATCGTGGGAGTTGTTTCAGCACCCGCCCTCGCCCGACGCTGGTGGGCAGCCCGCGGGCAAGGCGCTTGGTGCACATCACCGGCAGACATAGCTCCGCGTCGTCTGCAGGTCAGTGGTGTCACCTCACTCTCTGACGCGTCCTTTTCCTATTCCGACGGGAATGGCTGGGAGATAGCGGGTGGCACCGGTGCGCTCGCACATCTTCGTAGCCGTATCTGGCGTTCACGTGCATACGGAGACTTTTGGTCGCACATGCTTGTCGCCGAAGGTGCCGTGGACATCTCCGCTGAGCCCGAGCTCAATCCATGGGATGTCGCTGCACTGATCCCGATCATCGAAGAGGCCGGTGGGCAGGTGACGTCATTCGATGGATCCCCAGCCCTCGGTGGGCCCGGTAGCGCAGTTGCTACCAATGGCGTGTTGCACGCCGACGTGCTCGCGTTGTTCGGCTGACCTATCTTTTCCCGACTCGCAGGTGCAGTCCGCCTTCGGGACGAATCGTCACCAATGGCATAGCGCGCGGCAACTTTTGCCCAAGCTGTGCGCTCAAACGCAGTCGCGAGGCAATTCGCGCTAACGCGAGCACGCCTTCTACATAGGCAAAGTCCCGACCGATGCACAGCCGCACACCCGCGCCAAACGGGAAAAATGCCGAACGGATAGGCGCATCCTTTTCGAGGAATCGTTCGGGCTTGAACTCCTCCGGATCACGCCAGGCATCTGGATGACGATGCACGATCCACGGACTGATGATGTGCAACGACTTCGGGTGAATCTCTCGGCCAGCCAATGTCGCACCATCAATGGAGGTACGAGTGATCAACCATGCCGGGGGATACAGCCGAAGAGTCTCGTCAAATACCGCCTTTGTCCACGGTAGGCGCACATAGTCGGCTGCGCACGGTTCGCGATCACCAAATACCGAATCAGCTTCCGCTGCGATCGCATCAGCGGCTTCTGGGTGTTGGGCCAATAAGGCCCACGCCCAGCTCAGCGCACTCGCTACGGTTTCGTGACCGGCCACGATAAACGTGACCATCTGATCGCGAATCTGACTTGTCGACAGTTCTCGTCCTTCGTCATCTCGCGCATCAAGGAGCATGTTCAGCATGTCTGGTATGTGTTCCGGCTCGTTCGACCCATCGCGATGCCGAGCGATCAAGCCGGCGACGGCTTCATCCAATGTGTTGACTGCACGTGCAAGTTGACGGTTCGCCGGTGTGGGCAGCCAAGCCGGCGGTGTGATGGGCACGCGTGCGCGCGCCACTACGACATCGAGCGCCTCCAACGTCGCCTTTGCTAGTCGATCCGCATCACCGGAGAGATCCGAGCCAAACAGAGAATGCCCGACGACTTCGAGAGCCATTCGCATCATTTCGCCATCAACATCAACTACTGCACCATCAGGGAGCGCAGCCCAGCGAGTGATCAACGAGTCAGATGCAGACACGACATGTGCGGCCATCCGCTCGACGGAGGAGTGGTGGAAGGCCGGCTGCACGAGTGGACGCTGGACGCGCCACGACTCACCCTCGGCCGTGAGTAAGCCCTCCCCCGTCACTAAAGACAAGGCGCGGTACTGCAAGGTCGCTTTCGTGTAGTTGCGGCCTTCTGTCACGAGAACAGCACGAACAGCTTCAGGGGAAGAGATCAGGTAGGACGGCGGCTTCGGAATCGGGAACTGCACCACGTCGCCGAATGTTCGCCACGTGTCAGTAAGAAAAGTCAGCGGGTCACGACGGATGAGTGCGATGTGCCGAGACATTTGTGGCCCGCTTGGTCCCGGGGCTGTGGCGGGCGTACGAAAGTAGCGGCGATTCGGAACAGGCAGATTCGCGGGCACCCCTTCACTCTAGGGTCGCCGAGGCTGCGTTAGTCGAGGCGGCTCTATTGGCCCAGGTAGCGCAGTGTGGTGGCCGCAGATTGCGACATCAAGACTGCCCCTTCGGCCGTGGGGTGCGTGCCGTCCGCAGAAAGTCCAGGGGCCCACCCGACACCTTCCGGACCACGGAGTGGAGCTGCCGTGTCGAGCAGAATGATGCCCGTGCTGTCCGCCCAAATTTTCAAAGCGTCGTTGTATGCACGTGTCAGTTCATCGACATTGGGTCTGTCAGAAGGCGGAATCGTGCAGACGGCGACTTTGACCCCAGCCTGAGCGGCTGCGTCGACGATGCGCTGAAGATTCGCGAGGCTGGTCGCTGGGTCGGCGCCTGGCGCGATGTCGTTGGTGCCACCGAGAACGATGAGCATGTCCGGCTGCTTGCTCAGGGCATCCCAAACATGCTCAGCCATCCAAGAAGTACGCATGCCATTGTCCGCAACACCTCCTGCAAAAGCGACAGGAGCATCGGGGGCATTGACCAAGGCATAGAACCAGGATCGATCACCCACAAAGCTATTAGCGAAACTACTCGTGCCAAGCGTGATGGAGTCGCCGATAAAAACCACCTTGGGTCGGTTCTCCAGCGGAATGATGGACGGCTGAGCCAGCGGATCATCGGGAGCGATTAGTGGCGCGAGGCTCACGGGCGCACCCGTCGAGTTGCCGGGTGAAGAAATGCCGGCAGATGTCTGAGTCGAGGCGCTGGGGTTCGCGGCAGCCGCACCACTTGGTCGCAGGCCGATAACGACGGCAGCGCCCACAGCCGCGATGCAGACGGCCGCTAGGACCGCAGCAAGCCATGGATACCGCACAAAAGACCCCTTCTATTTACGTCCCCCTTATTCAATCATCCTTATGACGCCCAACACGAGTTGTTCCGTTTCGTACACCGTGAAGAAAACCGTGCGTTTACGCGAAATTTAACTCCCACAAGCATTTTCGTGTGGCAGGTCACACGTTTCTGATTAACGCTCAGATGCCAATGGATGTCATAATTCAAGAGTCATCCACCACCTCGGATGGCACACCAGGCCCCCACAAAGGGCGAAACGAGAAAACGGGAGAGAACCTCCATGACAATGTTTAACATTTTTGGTCGGCGCAGTGCAGAGGAAGTTGAGCGCGCAAAGATCCAGCGTGCTTGGGACCGCGAGCGCTCACGTGCCATGACACCGTCACAGCGGCAGGAGATCGACGCGATCTTCGCTCGTCACATCTGACGGCCCAAATGAATTCCGTGCCCCGAGGCCTGCAAGGCTTCGGGGCATGGGTCTTTTGAGGGGCAAGTCACCGCTCGACCTAGGGCTGTGGGCCCGCATCGGCGCAACAGGGTTCGGTGGGCCAGCCGGCCAGATCTCGATCATGCACCGCGAGGTCGTCCAACAGCGAGGATGGCTCAACGAAGATCAGTTCGCACATGCCTTAAGTTTCTGCATGCTGCTACCGGGCCCCGAGGCCCACCAGCTCGCGACATACATCGGTTGGCGCCGACACGGTCTTCGAGGGGCCTTAACTTCATCTGCGCTCTTCGTACTCCCCGGCGCTGTAATCATGCTCGTGCTGTCATGGATCTACGTGCTCTACGGCACCGTGCCTTGGGTCAGCGGGCTGCTCTCCGGACTACAGGCTGCTGTTATTGCGATCGTGGTGCAGGCGCTGATCCGAATGGGCAAACGACAACTCTCTTCTCCCGTCATGTTCGCGATCGCCGGGGCGTCCTTCCTTGGACTGGCGTTCTTCGCCATTCCATTCCCGGCCATCATCATCGTCGCCGGAGTTGGCGGTTGGCTAACCACGTTGGTGCGTAGGCAGGCCTCTGACAAGCAGGCGCCGACGACAACCCGCGTAGAGTCCACGAACTCGCGTAAGACTTTGGTGGCAGCAACAATCGGGATCAGCATCTGGATCGTCAGCGTCGCTGCAGTGTGCATACTCGCCGGAGGGACCGTATTTCCTGACATCGGGCTGCTCTTTTCGAAAACAGCTGTAATCACTTTTGGTGGCGCGTACGCCGTGCTCGGATACATCGCTCAGCAAGCCGTGATGTCGTACGGCTGGCTGACTGCCGGACAGATGACGGTGGGACTAGGGCTTGCCGAGACGACGCCCGGACCACTGATTCTTGTGCTGGAGTTCGTTGGTTTTGTGGCCGCTTACCAAAATCCAGGCGGCTTGCCTCCGCTTTTGGCCGGCACGTTGGGAGCGCTCCTTACGCTTTGGGTGTTATTTCTCCCCTCCACATGTTTCGTGTTACTGGGAGCGCCGTTCCTAGAGAGGCTGCGTAGCAATATCCCCCTCCGAGGCGCCTTGCAAGCAATCGGCGCGTCAGTTGTGGGCGTCGTAGCAAGCCTTGGGCTGTGGTTAGCCATCAACACACTTTTCAGCAATGTCGGGGTCTGGACACTGGGTCCATTGCAGGTCATAGCGCCACATCTGGACTCACTTCGCTGGTCTACTCTCGTCATTGCGGCTTTAGGTTTCGTCTTCACCTTCACCCTTAACTGGGGCATGCTGCGAATCCTCGGCATTTGCGCAGTGCTTGGGCTGATTTCTGCGCTGGCTCTGCCGGGGGTGTAGTGTCCTAGCAATAAGCAGGGGAGCCCGCAGGATCGTCGGGCTGAGAGGGTAGTCGCCGCTACCGACCCTAGAACCTGATCTGGGTAATGCCAGCGAAGGGAGCCTCATGAGGGTTCTAGGACTAGCAGCACTTCTCACCGTCTCGCTTGGACTGGCCGCGTGCGGGGGTTCACCGACCGCCGCGCCGTCAACATCCGTGCGTGAGCCGGTGACGGTTCGATTGCTCACGCATGATTCGTTCGTTTTGAGCACAGCGCTCCTGACTGACTTCACGGCACGCACCGGCATAACCATCGAAGTAGTCGCTGTCGGCGACGCCGGCGAACTCGTCAACCGGGCCGTCCTTTCTGCCGGAAAACCTGAAGGCGATGTCCTCTTTGGCGTCGATAACTCGTTGCTCTCTCGTGCGGTGTCCGCTTCGGTCTTCGCGCCGTACGTATCTCCCGAAGTGAGCAACGTGCGCCCTGAAATTGCCACGTCCGGAAACGGCATCGTCACTCCGATAGATGACGGTGACGTATGCGTCAACATCGATAATGTCTGGTTTGACAAGCGCGGTGTTACGCCACCGAAGACTCTTGATGACCTCACCATGCCGAAATATGCGGGACTATTTGTCACGCAGAACCCGGCAACTTCCTCTCCGGGTCTGGCATTCATGCTCGCAACCATTGCGAAGTACGGCGATGGATGGCGCGACTACTGGTCACAGCTTCGCGCAAACGATGCACTCGCAGTCAACGGATGGACCGAGGCCTACACGAGCGAGTTCAGCGGAGCCGGCAATTCTGGAAGTCGCCCACTTGTCGTGTCTTACTCCTCCAGTCCACCCGCCGAAATCATCTACGCAGCAGACCCAGCAAAGGCAACAGTCACCACCTCCACAATGGCCGACGGCTGTTACCGCCAGATCGAATACGCGGGAGTCCTGGCGGGGGCCAGCCATCCCGACGCCGCGAAAGCCGTGATCGACTGGCTGCTCTCCCCCGAAGTTCAAAGCGACCTCGCCTTATCGATGTTTGTCTTCCCTGCTCGTGCGGGGGTAGCGCTCCCGCAAGAGTTTGCTCAGTACGCCCCACGGCCCGCACGCCCGGAGGAACTTTCCGCCGAAGAGGTCGGAGCCAATCAGCAACAGTGGCTCAATGAGTGGACCGAGACCTTCATCTCGTGATCAGAAGCCGCGGCCTCGCCATCGCCCCAGTGGGCGTGGTCGCACTGTTCCTGCTCATCCCCGTCGTCGCCGTGCTTATTGCGGGAATCCGTCCTGAGTCACTCGAGATTCTCCTCGAATCACGCACGTGGCGCGTTGTCGGGTTCACCACTCTGCAGGCACTACTCAGCACGGTGGTGTCTGTAGCACTTGCATTGCCAGCGACATACGCATTGCATCGTCTTCGCTTGCGGATGCGTCGGTTAACACTGGCAGTACTGACAGTTCCGTTTGTTTTGCCCACGGTCGTGGTCGGCCTAGCGTTTCGCGCACTTCTTCCCGAAAGTCTCAACGGCACATTGACAGCCATCATTCTGGCCCACGCATTTTTTAACGTAGGGCTAGTCATTCGAGTGGTTGGTGGCGTGTGGTCCCGGCTGGATGGACGAATGCAGGATGCCGCGCGCACCCTCGGCCTGTCTTCGTTCAACGTGTTCCGCCGAGTGACTCTGCCCTATCTTCGTCCGGCAATTCTGGCGAGCACAGCACTAGTGGCGATGTTCACCTTCACCTCCTTTGGCGTCATCATGGTGTTAGGTAGCCCTGCTCAGCCGACCATTGAGGTAGAGATCTACCGCAGAACAACTCAGATTCTTGACATCTCGGCTGCAGCGGGGCTGGCACTTCTGCAACTCGTCGTTGTGGTGGTTGCATTGATCTGGTCCGCTGCTCTGCAACGCCGAACCGTGATGCGTATGCGCCAGTCGAGTACTCCTGCGCTGCCTGCAATCAGCGCCGTTGATCGTCTCTGCGTCTATTGGACGTACCTGCTTGCGCTTGCACTTGCCCTCCCAGTTTTGGCACTCACACTGAGATCCTTCCGAGCAGGCAATCAATGGAGTCTGCAGTGGTACCAACAGATCGCTGCTCCATCAGGAGGTACAACTCGAGACATTGGCGCGTTCTCGATTGTGACGACGTCGCTTCGCTATGCCGTTTTAGCAACAATCCTCGCTGTCGTGCTGGGAGTTCTGGGTGCAATGGCCGTGCAGTTGGCCACTCGACGTGGGGTGACCCTAGAGGCGACCCTGCTTTTGCCGCTAGGCGTCTCGGCGGTGACCATCGGATTTGGCTTGCTTCTAGTGTCGATCCGGGGGCCGGTGGACCTTCGCGGCTGGACCTTTCTTGTCCCGCTCGGCCAGGCACTCGTCGCCGCGCCTCTCGTCATGATGCTGCTTCTTCCGATCCTGAGGAGTATTGATCCGCGTCTGAGATACGTAGCGGCCACTCTGGGATCACCGCCATTGAAAGCCTGGTGGGCCGTGGATGGTCGTCTCATCGGGCGCGCCACCGTGGGAGCTGCTGGCCTCGCGTGTGCGGTATCACTGGGCGAGTTTGGAGCTACGGCATTCCTCGCTCGCGTAGATGAACCGACGATTCCATTGCAGATCGTGCGGTTGCTTGGTCGACCGGGCGAGGCAAACTTCGGTTCAGCCACAGCTCTCGCAGTTGTTCTACTCGCGATCACTGCAGTGGTCCTCATAACAACAGAACGGGGTCGTACTCAATGGTGAATGGACTTGAAGTCATCGATCTTGGTGTGACCTACGAAGGCGAGACGCTGCTCTCACACCTCACAGTGGGCGTTGGTGACGAAATCGTGGCATTGCTGGGTCCAAGTGGATCTGGCAAAAGCACCTTGCTGCGCTGTATAGCGGGCGTCCAGCAACCAGACAGCGGACGAATCACGTGGAATGACACCGACCTGCTGGCGGTCCCCGCCCATCAACGCGGCATCGGGCTGGTATTCCAGGACCCGCTGCTGTTTCCGCATCTCAGCGTCGGCAGGAACATCGCATTCGGCATCAAAGACAGCAGTCGGGTGACGGAGCTGCTCGCGCTCATCCGCCTGCCGGGCTACGCCGATCGAAAGCCGGAGACGCTCTCTGGCGGCGAAGCGCAGCGCGTCGCGCTCGCACGAGCCCTTGCGCCTCGACCACGGATGCTTCTTCTCGATGAACCATTTGGCGCGCTAGACACTGATTTGCGTCGGACGCTGACCACGGAAGTGCGCGAACTCCTCAAGTCAACTCACACGCCAGCAATTCACGTGACCCACGACGAGGATGAGGCGCACGCCATTGCGGATAGGGTCGTGTATCTAGCAGATCTGCAGCGATCGTCGCGTTCCTGAGCCGCTGAGCAGTCGGCTACTCTTCTTCGTATGGCACTCGCGCTCATCCCCGGTATCGATATCACTCAAGGTCAAGTTGGCGGATTTTCGCACGGCGAAATCGACTCCAAGCATCTCTTTGGTGATCCAGTCACTGCAGCCGAGCGCTGGATCAGTCAGGGAGCCCGTTGGCTTCACGTCACTGATCTCGACGCGATGAGCAATCGCGGATCCAACACCGCACTGGTGGCGAAGGTGCTACATGCCGCTCGCGGACGAGCAGACGTAGTCCTCGCCGGCGGCATCCGAGACGAAGCCACCCTGCAAGCGGCGATTGCGACTGGCGCACGTCAGGTGATCTTGGACAGCGCTGCTCTTGCTGATCTCGATTTCGTCAGCCGAGCTCTTAAAGAGCATGCTGGACGCGTCGCAGTGGGCATAGTTGCCCATGGCGGTGACTTGTGGGCCCCGGGTTCGGTCGTAGATGGCGCAGACGTCTTCGAACTGCTCGTGCAAGTTGATGCTTTCAAATGCCCGGCCTACCTCATTGACGATGTCGACTCGCGCGGGATGCGCAAAGAGTCCGGGCGAGAGACGCTCGTGGAGGCATGCGGCATTGTGCGGGGCGCTGTGATTGCTGCCGGAGGCATCACGCGGCTTGAAGATTTGCACGCTCTGGCTACCCTCGGTCTTCCTGCGCTCACTGGCATAGTCGTCGACCGGGCGCTATACACAGATGCCTTCACACTCGCCGAAGCCGAAGCCGCAATTGAGCCGCGCTTCGACCCCTATATCTGGGCACCCCCGCAGGCCTAAAGCGCTCGCGCGCAATCAGGAGTACGGACGGCCCGCCATGGTGAAGTGGGCGTTGTTCCATCCGTTGTACAGATCTGAGATCCGAACTCCCGATTCAGGGCTGGATGCCTCAATAATCTGGCCACCACCGATGTACATGGACACATGGTGCGCCCCACTCTCGAAGTAGAACAGCAGATCACCTGGCTGCAACTCTGAGATGTCAATGCGTTGAACCTGCGTCGCTTGCGCGTAGGAAATCGGTGTCAAGTAGACGCCGGCTTGGCCCCATGCCCACCCCGTGAGCTTCGAACAGTCCCAAGTGTTCGGCGGCTGACCGCCACCGGTGGGATCGTATGGCTCGCCGAGCTGTTCGAGTGCGGCCTGCACCGCGATTGAAGCACGGTCACTACCTACCGTGTCGCCATTCCAGTCGCTGCCGCCGGAATTGTCGCCACCGCCACCGCCATTGCCACTCTCGTTGCTGGAATTTTGTTGCTGCTGACGAGCCGCCTCGAGCTCAGCCTGCCGCGCTGCGGCAGACGCTGCTGCTCGGCGAGCTGCATCCTCCGCTGCGGCCCGGCGCTCGGCCTCGATCTGCTCGCGAAGGTCCTCACGAAGTCCATCGAGATAGTTCTGCATGTCGACGTACGCCTGATCTGCGGCTTTCTTGCGCTGCGCCATATCGACTCTGGTCGCCTCAGCATCGGCCTGCCGTTGAGTTAATTCGGCGGTCGCCTGCGCTAGGCGAAGACTTGCGGTTTGACTGCGACGAAGGCTGGCGCTCTGGTTGTCAGCCAAGATGTTCAAGATCGTGGCTTGGTCAAGGAACTGCTGCGGATCATCCGCAAGGAAAATCTGAAGATTGGGATCCACCCCGCCAGTGCGATAGGCATTGGCCGCGAACTTGCCGATGTCCTGCTGGGTCTCATTGACCTCAGCTTGCGCCTCGTCGACTTTCTCCTGGGTGCGGGCGAGCTTGTCCTCCACCTCGGCGAGGTTGAACTTGGCACCGTTGAATTCCTCGAGAGCAGCCTGCGCCTTCATCTCGAAGTCCCGCAATTGCGTCTCGGCGTCGGCTACCTGTTGACGTAGGTCCTCCGCGCTGGACACCGGCGCGTGAAGAAGGCC
>Ga0164295_10001962_pt1 | contig 17113 bp, 11 predicted proteins | sample GEODES006metaG_FD_111798 | JGI IMG/M metagenome (GOLD analysis project Ga0164295, IMG submission 111798) | Oligotrophic lake water microbial communities from Sparkling Lake, Wisconsin, USA - GEODES006 metaG | ecosystem: Environmental > Aquatic > Freshwater > Lake | place: USA: Sparkling Lake... | reverse complement strand
GCACTGTCCTCTAATGAGTTCTCCTTACCAAATAAAAAATAGAGTTTGTTATTGTGGATTGCCACTGGAAGTATACTTGAACCTGGCATTATATATTATATGGGCATCTTCTATCGCGACCAGACGTTAATGTCTAGTCGTATTTTTTGTTGTCCTTCAGGCAGTTATCTTATAGCAACGGAAAATGCAACTAGTCATATACGATGTTCATATGGGGGTTGCCCATTGCCTCCGGCAGACCAGACGTTAATACTTGGACAATTTGATGGTTTTTATTGTCGGGTCTTTTTTCTCCTCTGAATGGATTCCTTCTTCCTCTTGCAATTCATCAGATGGGTTGTTTGAAAACATACTGAATGGGTTTGGTGTGGGCATGAAATGATTCATGCTGGTTTGCTTCATTTCGACCGCATGAACCACGGGTCTTATATTTGTCAGTATTTCCATGGTTTGTTTCGACATGTCTTCCTCTCCTATTTCTGGAAAGGAATCATAGAATTCGACGACGAGAGGATTTGCTTTTATTTTGCTGGAATAAAATTCGGATAGATAAAGACCGTCTAATGTTTTTACGCGGGAAAGTGCTACGTAACTCTGTCCTGCAGCAAATATCGATCTACCAATATCCATTTCTGCCATATCGAGCGTAGCACCTTGTATTTTATGGATAGTGAGTGCCCATGCTAGGCAAAGTGGAATCTGTGCGACAACGATACAGGGATATTCTTCGCTCTGTCTTTGGTATGGCGCCACTTTCATGGTTACTCCATTCGCAAATTTGACAACTGGCACCAATGCAGATGCAGGACCCGTTTTTTTCGCCATTAATTCGTCTGGCAGAATAGTCGTAGTCGCCTCTGCATATCCTACTACGATTCCTTGTGAACCATTGCAGATTCCTCTATCTACTTCAATATTTGCGGTGCACATTACGAGTGTTCCGATCTTGAGTCTGACTACTTTTTCTGTGAATAGGGAGGTGATTAGATTATCGACCTCTTGGGATAATTGGTCAGAGGTCAATTCTTCGCAATGCGCCAATTCGGATTGTGATAATAGTGCGCCGGTATCAATACGCGTTTTCGCTTTTGTAGTGACGCTAAACCGATACGTCTTTTCATCTCCCTCCAATTTCTCGTAAGAGGTTTCGTTGATGGTATCGACCTTTGTTCTTACTGGAAACAATTTTGTCGGGAAAACGCCATTTTTCTGCTCGGTGACGCGTCCTCTCGTTAAACGCGATTGAAGTAAATCAATATTGGATGGAGATATAGAACCACGTCGGACTTCTTGTAAAATCGAGATGTAGGCAGGGTCGGTTTGACGGAAGAATGTCTTCAATTCGATGCAGTTTTCCGGTTTGAATGTCTTACCCCATTTTGGATGCTGGAAACAGAACTCGCCACTCGTTGGGTCGTCGTAGTCCGGAATCGGAGGTAATTGGAAGAAATCACCAGTAAATACGAGTTGAATGCCACCAAATGGTTTTGCCGCATATTTTCGGACCGTCCGTCCTATTTGATCTAGCAAATCGAACATTTTTCGCGACATCATGCTCACCTCGTCCACTATGAGGACTTCTACTCCTCTCCATGCTTTTGGGTAGGAGCGTCCTTTGACCACACGTCGAATGATATCTTCCGGATTGCCTTTCGCCAATTTGACCCCACTCCATGAATGTATTGTTTTTGCTTTGCAATTAAGAAGAGTTGCCGCACAACCAGTTAATGCACATACTTGATGCGGTTTACCAATCGAATTCATGTATTCCACCATGAACTGTATAAGACGCGTCTTACCTGTTCCTCCAGGTCCAGTGACAAATAGGTTGTGACCTTGCAGAAATTTTGCAAAGGAATATTTTTGTTCCACCGAAAGCGACGAAAATCCTTTCTGTAAATTGGGGGTAGAGAAACAAGGGAATGATGGTTCGAAAATTTCACTCATATTGATGAATTGATTCGTTCGTTAGTTAATAAACAATTTACGTATTCATATAGATTGTTTATAGTGTTTTTATCCAATTACGGGATTCAATTTTTGAAGTATTTTTGCTACGTCTCTATCTGATATTTTTGATGATGCTCTTCTCAAATCCTGGAGAGATTTTGAAAAGTTGGTATTAAACCCCGGGTCGTTATTGATGTTATATCTAGGTTGTCCACCTACATTCATACAATAATGCGATGTTAACGGGAAAAAATGACCCGATTTTTGATAAACTTCATTAATCCAGTCATCGCAACACCAATTGATAATTTCCTCTGGGAAGTAGTACCCGAAAATGTCCATGTGTTTTCTTGAAACGAAACTCTGGGTCAATATTCTGGAATTGTTATTGAGAGGACCCGTCATACCAATTTCATCCGAAGACTGTAGTTTTGCAATACACGCATTTACCCAACCATTTGTCCCAAACGAAATGTCGTCGCCGCACTGGAAAAAATAATCATGTCCATCTTCATATGCTTTTGCGAAAAGACGGTTCCACATAACAGTTAAATGACCTCTCGCAATATTGTCCATATAAACAAATTCGATGCTAGTGTTTCGTATAATTCCGGCAAATCGTTCTAAATATAGATGCACATCAGGGTTATCGTATACAGGGTCTCCTCTGTCGATTCCAATATAAAACCGATATTCATGTTCTTTATCGTATGTAATTCCGAACGTTTTCATAGTGTGATTATACAAATATGTGTCCTTGACAGAAGACCAGTCTCGTCCGCGAGAGGTCGATGGAATCAATAATGCTATCTTCATTTTATTATTCCTCTCGATTTTTGTGTCTATATCGGTTCTATTATTCATGCTCAACTTCTAAGCAGAATGAATAGTCTAGACCATTTAAAGAAACCGGGACTCCAATATCGTCGACGAGTTGCACGCTTAATCTCTGTATATCGACTTTTCCGGCATAGGTACGTCGGTCACTGAGAAGATAACCATTAAAATTGTTTGCTGGTAAAAAAGTTCCGAATGGAAACGTAATACTGTTTACGGCAATACGTGCTATTATATTTTTGCGAACGAGAGAGGAAGGTAACGCGGCAATGAATGAATTTTGATTTCCTCTCGTATATTCGTCTACTACTAAATATAAATAACGTAACCCGGAATAATCGACGAAAGATTCTGATTTTGTTTGAGAGGTTGTGATTGTATACGATTGATTTCTGAATCCTAAGAACCACCCTAATTTCCGCTTGATATTGTAACCGTCGAATTGACCCGTCGAATTGACTGCAAAATTTAGAATTAACGATCCGCTACTGCAATCAAATGTGGATGTCGAGTTAACCGTCGTATCCGTAGAGTATTCCAAGTTTTTGAAACTTCCAGTGGTGGATTGAATCGCGGCGTTTACGACGCCTGTCAAAATGTCGGGAGTGTAATAACCATCTGGAATCGTCACCATTGTTTTATTGGTTCCATTGACATCGGTTATTTGAAAATAGGTGTTTCCAATCGCACTCGAAAAATTGTACATTGTAATTGGTATTTCAATATTACGAACAACCATTGCTTTGACGTCAGTGATACGGTCGGGCAAAGTAAATTCGCACTGCGTAGACGAGGAATAATCGTCGCGATATCGAGTATCAATATTAATGAATTTGCGTTTTGTGGGTTTTGTTACATTTGTCATCACCATATGTCCATCGTATTGTGTTACTTTTGGTGAGAGGAAACTCGATTTACCATCGTCGTAATTATTTTGCATTTTGGTAACTATATTTTTTGCACTTATATTGTCGTAGGGGTTTTTTCCGTATTTTCGGGAGAGGAACAATATAAAATATATGGCACATATAATAATTAACGGGTATCGAAAATTGAATGTCTGCTACCATTTATTGCAAATATTGTCATCATCACTGGAAACCAGGTATTGACTACGACAAACATATACGGTGCTGTGAATACTTTTATCAACAAAGACGAACCCCCTCTCAACCGGAAATGACTGAAAGCGGAATTCCTATACCGAATATGCGTCAATTATATCGATATGTACAGGACCTGACGTATCGATTAGAGAAGACGGAGAAAGAATTGAAGAAATTGAAATGCGAGATGAATTCTCGTAAGAAAATAGAGGTGTTGGTGTGGCTAAATCAACCTAGTCAAACTCCGCAAATTACATTCGAAGAATGGATGCGCTCTATAAAAGCAACGGAATCGGATATGTTGAAGTGTTTGGATGGTAATCTGACTGACGGTATTCTATCATGTATTTATTTTGCAGTAAAATCGAGAGGCAATCTTCCGATAAGATGCTTTTCGCAGAAACCCGGCACATTTTATGTATATTCAGGACAAGGACAGGAACCTGAATGGCAAAAAATGACTGGAGACCAATTCTTGAAAATGTCGAATCATATATCGATCTCCATTCGTCGTGAATTTCGTGTTTGGAATACAGTGCAATTCACCAGTCAAGAATATGACCAGAATTTCATGGACAAAATGCCGAAGTATGTGAAAAAGTTGAACGGCGACGTAGAGAAACGATTACCCGATATCAAGAAGGCATTGTTCGAAAAACTAGAGGAAAATTTGCGCGTTGTCATGGACACCGACTTTGATTGAACCGAAAATTGAATAATCTTTTGCAAATTATTATTTATCAGAACAATATAAAGATCGAATTTGACTATTTTTGAAATGACAAACACATCATCGAATACTGGTACGCCGGAAAATGCACCGGCGTTGAATACTGGTACGCCGGAAAATGCACCGGCGTTGAATACATGTACGCCGGAAAATGCACCGGCGTTAATCCCCGATTATCTTGCAAAGTTGAATGCGCACGAGCGCGATCCGTTCATCGAGTTTGATCCAATTCCTCACAAATATACAGTGAGAGGCGAAGAGGGATATACGTCGGTAACGACTTTTGTACATTCGCATTTCGAACACTTTGATTCGGAGGCGCAAGCAGCGAAAATAGTGAACGGACGAAACATATCGAACCCGAAATACAAATATTATGGAATGACGAAAGACCAGATTGTAGAATTATGGGCAAAAACAGGAGAGGCAGCATCCACCGCAGGAACGAAATTGCACTATGATATTGAGTGTTATTGGAATGGATGGGAAGTGCAAAATGACAGCATCGAGTATGGGTATTTTATGCGATTCGTGGAGGATTTTCAGGCGAAAAATCCTGGGGTGAAACCATATCGCACAGAATGGACGGTTTATTACGAAGAATACAAACTGTCTGGGTCGATCGATATGGTCTTTGAAAACCCGGATGGGACATTGCGGATTTATGACTGGAAACGATGTGGGGATATTCCGGCGGAGGGGTTCAGAGGTAAGTGCGCGACGACGGAATGTATACGACATTTACCTGATTGCAAATTCTGGCAGTATTCTTTGCAACTCAATACGTATAAGACGATCATCGAGGCAAAATACGGTAAAACCATCACCGAATTATGCTTGGTATGTTTGCATCCGGACAATCCGTACAAATCCTACGACTTGATCCCGGTTCCATTTATGGAGAAAGAAATGTCCGATTTGATGGAGTTTCGAAAATCCCAACTATAAGCGCGCGTTCAGGTAAATAATAACATAACAATATAACACTTTTTACGATAAACCCATCCTCTCAACTTTTTGAATGAGGTGAATAAAAATAAGAATTCCAAAATACACATAAATAGGTTTTTGTATATTTTATAATACCATGTCTCAATCCGATTTTAAAAGATTTACTGAATTAATTCATCGTATTTATGTTATTACAACATTGCTTTGGTTAGAATGGATTTCTACCTTTTTTGGGGGTAAAAAAGTGCCTATTTCTGAAAAAACGAAAGTATCATCTCCAAACGAAAAATATATCGATCCTCTTAAAGAACGGTTTTTGCAAACATTCCAAGAGGATAACCAACACGATTGGAATTTGAATATTGAAGATGAGATAAAGGACCTATCTCAACTCGCGGAATTATTGAAGAACCCGAATAACGACTTGGAGAAAAAGTGGCGAACACGTATTTTAATCGAGAATACATCGAGAGGTAATGTAATCATGTTTTATGATTTGTATAAACAGGCATTTTCTTATTATTGCGACCAGGCAAGAATGCCATATGATATTATGAATGCGGTAGCAATGAAGTATGTAATGACGTTTCATTGTCGCGATTTTTTTGTGGATAGTAATATAGTTCCTAAGTCATCCTCTCCCGTTTCGGTGGAAGAAAAACGAGAGGATGCGAATCCATCGAACCCAAATCAGGTAAAGATAGATAAAACCGCATTTGCAAAGTTTAAGACTTACAATAATGCCACTAAAAAGGTAAGGTTTTCTTCTGAAAACGATAAAGTAATTAATTGCTTTTTACATTTAGGTTCCTCTCGAAATTGGTCGCCGGTTCCGAAAAAGACAAAACAAAATCCTCTCAATGGATTCAAAACGGATTTGATTCCAGGTAGTAACAATAATAATAAGATGTCTTATTTGGAGTATAAGAATAAGCAGAAGGCAGACCAATAGTGGTCACAATTATTTTGCTGCGTCTTCCTCCTCCCGTAGCGCGGATTTACGGATTTGTTCGTCGCGTTCTTTTTTCCATTGTCGAAATCCGTTGCTGCGTTCCATGGTAAATGACATACCGAGATGGTCCACTGCAATATGATATGCTTGTAGTTCCCGGTCGTTCAATGAACCTAGATAGAGAGAGGATAGTTCTGCGAACGTTTCTTTTCCCAATTCCGACGACATGTTCTTATAGATTAATAATTCAAAAGTTTATGCAGTTTGAATTATTTATGATTTTTGAAATTCAATTTTCTTATGTAGTTGTGATACCAAACTAACCATAACCATATACTTATAAAAAGCAAATAAACAGTTTGCGTGGTTGGTTTTTTAGATAAAATGGATGACATATTGGATGAATTCGGACTCGGTTGGATTTCGCGTCCTCTCGATTGTCCAAATGAAACTTTATTTTTTGAAACATCGAGAGGATGGAAAGATACTAGATGGATTGTTTTGTCGTCTACATTTTTCAGTATTCCTGCTATTTGGCATATTTATAATTATGGAATGTATGTCGTATTCAAACGAGAGGGGTACATATCCTCTCAAGGAATCACAGACGAAAATGAAATATATATCCAAACCGTAATGTATATTTCGGTAGTTTTGCTGGTTACTACTATTATTTCTGCAAATTATTGGAGAAAGGCAACGAGAGGATGGCGACGGAACTTAGACTTGGTGTTCGCGAAATTCTCATTTTTGACAGGTTGTTATTATGGGTTTAAATATACAACATACGGTCCTTACTTGGTTATCGTTTCATGCGCTTTTCCGATTCTTCCGTATGTTTATGGTCAATCCACTAAGTTGGTTTCTGCAAATAACCCAATTTGGGTGAAATATCATTTTGCATTTCACTTGATTTTAACAATTTGTGTTGCTGTATTATTAGATGGTATTCGATTAAGAATGAACGAATAAAAAGTATTTAAAGACACGATAATGTATGTATATTCCCGAAAGGGGTCCGATTCTAGCAAATCGGATATGTTTCTGCCTCTATAGCTCAGTTGGTTAGAGCACGCGCTTTGTAAGCGTGAGGTCTTGGGTTCGATTCCCAATGGAGGCTTATTAGGATTTCTAGTCATTCATTTACTAGTATGGATTAACGTATAGTCGTATGGGTTTTTGCCCATACGACTATCGTATATGACTAGTAGTGTTTTCCGTTGCCATAAGATAACTGCCTGAAGGGCAGTTATTGAAGGGCAACAAAAAATACGACTAGACATTAATGTCTGTATTAGTAAATGTTGTGGTTTATACATTTCCATTTGGATACAAAGGAACAAATGAGTTTGGATTTCCACATGCGAATGGGACGTTTTGTGTGTTCTTTTGAATTTTAAATGTATCAACGTCATTTGCAGTGCATCTTCCGTCGGTTTTTCTTATTTGGTCAGATGCATTCAATGCTCCTGTGTATTTGTCGGGTTTTACTATGTTTGGATGTTTGCTTGAGTTTATATTTGCGTTGTAATTTGACGTTTGAGAAAGTGGACAACACTTATTTGTCACTTCATGACTGATAACATGACAACCACTGCTGTCTGAAATTGTTTTTCTCGAAATATAATCGATATATGAAGATTGGGTGTTGTTGTTCAAGTAACTATTCGGTTTGGTGGAAGAAAACGGTTGTGGTCTTCTTACCCATCTATGTCTGGACATGAGTAATCCGGGTGTACTGAGAGAGGACGATTTCACCACCTTCGGGTCATTCAGACATGCCATTTCAGGAGAAGTCTTTATTTGGGGCGTGGGGTATTTACCGCAGCACCCACCATGCCCTTTGAGTGCTCCTGCGCGAGACAAACTGCGGACAAGGGAACGTCCTAGCATATCTTGTCCAACATACCCTGTACTCCGTCTTGTTCCGTTTAATGAAAATTGTGGTTGTCCTACGCTTGAATTGTTATATTGCGCGAGTGTTTTTCGTTTTAATGTTGCAATCGACATTATGTTATAATATACAGTGATTTGATATTGGAAGAATATTTCATCTAGACGTTAATGTCTGTCTGGTCGTTAAACCAATTTTCTTCCATAGAAATACCACAACGCGATAGAAATCAAACTACCGAGAACAAACCCATTTCCGGCACTTTGAAGCGACTTCTCAACTAAATAGAAAAACGCGAGAGGAAATAGTACGTATGACAAGAGGATGTAAAATCCCATAATACCATAAAAGAGTTGGAGTTTCTTAGAATCCATTTTATATATAGTCACTTTATTTTGATTATTCGAGAGGTATGTGTTTCCGTTCCAGTGATCGCTAAATCACGAAAACACCATTTGTGGAAGACACGCCGATTTACGAGTAAACATTGAATGAAATACTTGTATCAGAGGATAATGCAGCATCGTTGTATTTCGGTGTTACTACACTCAACCTCTCGTCTTCTTTTAAATACATCTTGTTGGGAGAAACGACAAATCCGTATCCAGAATTGGACGCAAGTCCGTTTATGGTTGTAAATAGAGAGGATAGATTATTTGGGTAAAATGTAGGCAGTACATTTTCATTTAATACTCCGTAAGATGACCCCATCAATATGAATTTGCGGTTATAACACGCACCCAAATAGGACGAACTTGTCACTCCGGTTATCGAAACGTCATTCAATGAATTATCGAAATTCAAATTCGTATTGCTTGCAGTATTGGATAAATAACTAACCTCTCCTATACTTGATAATACAACGTGATTCAGTCCGTCAAATACGGTCGCAGAAGGTTCCGTATTCAGTCCATACAACGTGTTGTTTACATATTGTCCATTGTGTACAATCCCCGTTCGAATCAAATTACAGGACAAATCAGTTATTTGATATATATTCGGAGTCGCGCCATCTACGGAGAGTATTCGGGTGGGGTGTAATATGAGGTCTTTCAGCAAAATCGGACGGATATGTCTTGTTGATTGTTGTTCGCCGCTATCGAACAATGCAATTTCTGCCACACTCACATGGTCCGCGCCAAAATTAGAAGTGAACACAACGCGATAATAGGAATATGGGACAACAAGTCCGGCATCGATGGTGAGAGGAAGACATATGAATGGGTATTTCCAGTCATTATTTGGTGGCGTTGTAATACCGTAGTCAAATGTGTCGATTGTAGACCATGACGTAGCATCATTTGACCCCAATAATGACCAAGATTTTGGAATCGCACCGGCATCCGACACTGAAAAAATCATATAATAATAGTAGGTGTTATAGGACCCGTTCAATTCAATTTGCAACCATTCACCGGAAATACCTTGTGTTGCGTTTGTTCCAATGTAATTTCCAGATGCGTCATAATTCGAACCAGAAGATGACCATGTTGTAATGGTAGTATTGAATGAACCATCGAACGCATTTGCTGCGACGTTAGAACCGGTTTCCGAGGATGCAGAAATCGTTTGAACTCTGCCATTGATATGGTCATAACAATCAATCAAACATAAATTGGGGGTTGGGGTTGGAGTCCATGTCGACGCATCCAACAATGCGGAGATTGCGGTGGTATTTATACCCTCTCCATACGCCAACCAGACATTGCCTGTCCATTCGACTGCGTGAATACTAACCGAAAATACAGACCCGATGGTCGATACTGCTGACCATGTGATACCATCAGAACTTGTTGCCATGAGAGAAGACCCGACTCCTACGGCAACAAAATAGGCACCGTTCCATGCAATATCATAGCATTCGGTCATGATGGTGTTGTCTCGACCAGTCCAACATAATCCATCGGGACTTGTTGCTACCCAATAGGAACCGGTACCGACCACCACCCATAATGTACCATTCCAAACTGCCTTGTTACAATTCGAGAAAAGAGAGTTATTGATTGCGATCCATTGGATTCCGTCAATACTATACGCGAGAGAATTGGCGCCAGATCCACATGCTAAGGAAATTGGTTGAATATAGGCACATCCTCTGTCAGAATGGTTGTGTACGTATTTATGAATGGGGGAAATGGTTGTGCATGTTTCGAGAGGATATGGGATCCCTGGATACAAATTCAAAGACGAGTCGGGGAACAATCCAACAGGGGAGTTTAATAATAAACTATTCGCACCTGCATAGTAAGATAATGCCCAATGAATACCGTCGGAACTCGTGGCAATATTATAGGAAGGGTCTTGTCCATAGATAGTCCAAATCACCCCGTCGAAATAGACACGCGACCCCGAAGTCTGAAATGAGTTTGCTGCATATTGCCATGTGATCGCATCGCTACTATATGCGATGGTGTTACCGGACGACGCACTATCACCAACTGCTACCCAAATGCCGTTTCCCCATTTTATGTCATTTCCTCTTGTGCCCGAAAACACCGCATTGGTCGTTCTTTTCCAATAAATACCGTCCATACTTGTCGCAACTGTGTTTGTTCCTGAACCGACCGCAACGTATTTTTTCTGTTGCGGACTCCAATCGACACCATTACCCTCGACCGAAAAAATATAAGTACCACGTCCGGACCAATGAACCCCATCTAAACTCGTCGCAATTGTATTTGATGTACCTGTTCCTACAGAAACCCATAGTTTACCATTCCATGTCGCATCATTTACGGAGGTCGAAAATGGAGAGGTTGTGATATTCGTCCAAGATTGACCTTGGTCACTACTATATGCAATTGTGTTGCCGAGTGATAATGCGAGGGTTTTCGGGAAAACGATACGATGTGGTTGCTCTATATTACGTTCAATATCGTAAATAATCGTGTTTTCTAGGTTTGCTGGTATTGCAACTGGAAATTGACCGTCGACTACATTTATTAGGGTATCTTGTGTGGATGAGGTGATTATATTTCCAGTAATTAAAAACTTATCGCCGAGAAATTTTGTCGAATATGGATTTTTTGTAGTTATGTTTGAATATAAATTCGATTTTGTCCAAGATATTCCGTCGAAACTATGCGCATAAGAAAATGTGTTTCCGGTTATTTCACTTCTCGCAGTTAATATAAAATATCGTCCATTCCAATCAATTGATGTTATTTTATCGTATGTATTGTAAGATGTATCAGAGGACATTTATATATTAGAAATATATTTGGTGACTATCAAATATATTTATTATTTGTTTATCCTACAAACGATTATATGAATACCATATTCGCACTCGACCAATTAATTCCATCTGAACTTGTCGCCACCAATTTACCGGAAGAATTTGCCCCGATCGCGACCCAAATAGTACCGTTCCATACTAAGTCGATTGCCCCGCCGGAAATATCAAATAGAGTAGTTGAGTTTGTAACGCCGGACCAGTTGATTCCATCCAAACTATAGATGATTGTGCAGGATGCTCCGTTTCCAACCGCTACCCATAAACTACCATTCCAAACAACTTTTCCTATTTGTGCCGTGCTTGTATTATCGATAAGAGAGGTTCCAGATGCACTGTTGGTCCAGTTGATTCCATCGTAACTATAGTAGACACCGCCCGCGCCAATGCCAACATATAATTGCGTGTTATTTGCAACAGATGCCATTATGGCACCAGAAACGTCAATGGATGCAAACGATTCTGCATTGTAACTATAAAGAACGGAGGTTGTGTCACTTCTCGTAACTATCCACTTTGTGCCATCCCAAACAACCCGATTTGGCGCATTGGAACTTGTGTTTGTGAGAGACGACCAATTCTTGAGGTTATTGGATACAATTGTACCGTAGGATGCGTCCATTGCAACGGTTGCCATATAAGTCGTGTTTTCGGATTTACCGAAAGTGTAGACTGTTTCGTTTTGGGTGTATCCTCTCGATATCGCGAGAATATCAAGGGTGCCATCCGTTACATATGAATTTGCTTGCATTTGTCTAGACAACATTTGGCGGGTATACGTCATATCATCTTCGAAGGAAACCACGGTTGGAATGTTTCTGATTGGATATTCATCGAGTCCTGTGTATCCTATATACCCTGTTTGACCGGTGAAATAATAACCTGTGTATCCAGTGATTCCATTTATTCCGGTATAACCTGTTTGATATGCATAACCAGTCACGCCAGTATATCCGAATAATCCGTCGTATCCATCATACCCGTAATTGCCGGTATAACCTGTACTTCCTGTTACTATGTCTCCAGTCGGACCCATTTGTCCACTAGGACCCGGTATACCAGTGATTCCGGTATATCCGTCGGTTCCAGTGATTCCAGTGATTCCGTCGGTTCCAGTGATTCCTGCGTATCCGTCGGTTCCAATATCTCCAAACGTTCCAGTAATACCAGTAAGTGCGGTTTCTCCTGTACATGAACACACTTGTCCTTCAGGACCTTGTGCACCGGTAGGTCCAGTAATACCAGTTATAGACATGGTTAAGTTCGCACTTGGACCTATCGGACCAACTATTCCAAGTTGTCCTGTTATACCTGTTGTTCCGGGCATTCCAGTGAGACCGGTTACTCCTGTTATACCACTTGGTCCAGACACGCCGGTTGTTCCTGTATTACCCCAGTTTCCAGTTACTCCTGTATTGGATTGTGGACCGATTCGCGTTGGTCCGGTTGGACCCGTTATTCCTGTGGGACCAGTTCTTCCTGGACCGGTTCTCCCAATCCACCCTTCACCAGTATATCCAGTCTGACCTGTGTATCCTCGATTTCCGATCAGTCCGAATGGACCAATATTTCCTGTATTTCCAGTTGGTCCAGTAATACCTGCAAAACCAATACGTCCGGGGAGTCCAGGCGTCCCAGTACAACCAGTATAACCGGTGATTCCAGGTTGACCAGTAATGCCGTTAACACCTACAGTACCAATGGTTCCCGGGAGTCCAGGCATACCCTTCACCAAATTATCTGCCAAATATATTTGATATAATTCAGAAGCACTTAAAGACTGAGTATAAAATGTGAAATTATCGTAATAGGCAAATGAATTGTATGCGGTGTAACAATATTGTTTTGTTCCGGTTAATGGATATCCGCCGTTCGTATCGTTGTTATTGAATGGCGCGATGTCGTTGTAGATGGGGACGCCATCAAACATCAGAATCCAGTATGCCGTCCCATTATTCGAACTAATACTCCAAGAAATATTGTGCCAATTATATTGTGTCGGTGTGCCTACATTAATTGTTCTTGTAAAGTACGAACCGTGCGTGGTGGTTGCAAATGCCTGGTAGATAGCAGCAGTGATTGTGTAATTTCCAGTTCCATCCAGGGTAATGTATAGATTGATACCTTCGTTGGAACTAGTTGTGGAGTTTGTAGTGGATACTAATAGATTTGCGGCGTTGGATGCGTAGAAAATGTTAACTGGGTTCGCACTGATGGGGTAGAACCAAGTGGATACTGCAAACCCTCCGCTCGGAATAGAAAGATTTTTCAATGCGACTCCTTTCGCAGTTGTTCCTGCCGTATCTCGATTGGATAGGAATGACGCGTTTCCATATTTATATGTTCCAGTAGATAACGGGGTCGTTGCACTTGCATTGAAAACCAGGGATGCGTCATATATAGGTGTATTTGATGCGTTATTTGCTATACCTGTTCCGTTTGTTGTCGCGGAACCGTTATAGGTACCAATGTTGTATGTATAGAATCTGGACAATCCGGATTGTGGAACCTGATTTGGGGTTCCGGGTCCAATCGGTCCTGTCAATCCGGTAAGTCCTGTATCTCCTACAGGTCCCGTCATTCCAATCGCGAGTTTGTCATTGATACTGTAATTAAATAAAACATCTGAACTGGATAGTACGGTGTTGTATAACAAGAATTCATCAATGTACCCGATCGTAGAACTGTTATTTTTGCTTCCTATGGTGAATACGGGTTTGGCATTTAATGTCGGGTATCCTTGTGCATAAGTAGCAGAAGGTCTTGGTTGGGCATTGTAAATAGATGATCCGTTCAAGTAAATTGTCCATGTAGCACAACCGGTCGGGTTATAACCGAAACACCATACCAAATGATTCCACGACGTTGTGTTATAAGTTTGTGATAATGACAATGGAATATTCGACCATGCACCACTTCCATCCATATTGAAATTCAATCCAAGTGATGGGGTTGTATACGATAATGAAATGGAGGTATTGTCTGCGTAAGATGCATTACACAATTGGAATGCTACTGAAGAAGTAATACTTGCATAGATTGGCGGCATAAACCAGAAAGAAATACTGTAACCGGATGTATTCGGCGTGTATGGACTGATGCTCAAATATTGACTGGATGATATCAATCGTAATGATGCGCTTCCGAATTTATAATTTGCCGTATCTAGAATCGGTCCGCCGGATAAGGATGCGTCGTATACTACTGGTCCGAATAGTGTTGCGCGGTTAATAAGTTGGGTTCCACTCAAATCTTCCACATTGAACGAATACCGTTTTGTTATTGCCGTTAGATTCGTAGGTCCTTGCACACACCCGGGTCCAGGAAGTCCGGTTATTCCAGTTTGACCAGTCGTTCCAGTATCACTTGTATAACCCGTTACTCCTACATCAGATGGTCCGGGTATACCTGTCGCACCAGTTGGACCAGTTGGACCGGGAATTCCAACAATTCCGATTTGACCCGTTGGACCCGTCGGACCGGTCGTTCCAGATACTCCGGATATTCCAGTAATACCGGTGTTTCCTGCATTCCCAGTCATTCCAGTTGATGCCGTTGGTCCACTCGCGCCAGTCATTCCAGTAGTCCCGGTCATTCCGGTGGGTCCTGTTTGACCGGTTGTTCCTGTGAATGTTCCGGAAATTCCAGAAACTCCGACTCGACCAAATTGTCCGTTCAATCCGGTAGGACCTGTCATTCCTGTGAAAATAGACACGATACCTACAAATCCAGTAGGACCAGTTCTACCTGTGATACCTGTTGGAGCAGTGTATCCAGTCTGTCCAGTTTGTGCCGTATTCCCTAAGTTTCCAGTAGGTCCGGATGTTCCAGATACGCCGTAATTATAAGGTCCGAATAAACCGGTACTTCCCGTTATTCCCGTTATTCCTGATATTCCAGTAATACCAACATCTCTATCTCCAAACGGACCAGTCGGACCAGATACTCCTGTCACCCCAGTAATACTATATATTCCAGTAGGACCGGTTTGTCCGGTACGACCGGTGTGTCCGGTTATACCAGTTATACCTGTTAACAAGAATATATTGCAGTTCGGTCCAGTACGACCGGTTTGACCGGAAAATCCGCTTGGACCGGTTATTCCAGTAGGTCCGATTTGTCCAGTTCGACCAAATGAACCAAATGGACCCGTGGTTCCTGTTATACCAGTCAATCCGGGAACACCTGTATTACCTAAGTTACCATCGTATCCATATGATCCGATATTCAACAATCCAACCGTTCCAATAAATCCAGTTCGCCCGGGTCGTCCTGTAGGTCCGGTGATTCCACTAATACCAGAAATACCAGTTTGTCCTGTTTGAGCAGTACGTCCATCAGGTCCAGATATGCCTGTAATTCCAGTTAGGAATATGTTGTTATTGCTGAATCCGGTAGGACCGGTTTGAGCAGTCGGACCGGATATGCCTGAAATACCTGAAATTCCGGTTTGACCGGTTCTTCCTGTTCTTCCAGTAAAACCGGTAACCATATCTCCAGTGAGACCAGTGATTCCTGTCTGTCCATTCTGTCCGGTTCGTCCGGTTATCGAAGTGATGCCTGATATTCCGGTGTTTCCTATACTACCCGTTGGTCCTGTTTGTGCGGTAACTCCGGAAATGCCGGAAATGCCGGTGATTCCGGGTTGACCAGTTTGCGCGAGTTGACCAACCGGTCCGGATACTCCAGTGATTCCGGTTTGGAATATATTGTTATTGCTGAATCCGGTAGGACCGGTTTGAGCAGTCGGACCGGATATGCCTGAAATACCAGTAATACCGGTTTGCCCGGTTTGTCCTGTTCTTCCAGTAAAACCGGTAACCATATCTCCAGTTAATCCTGTATTACCTGGTTGACCGGGGCGTCCGGTAGAACCAGTTGACGCAGTAATCCCTGCAATTCCAGTATTACCAGTGATACCAGTAGTACCTATTTTACCATCTAATCCATCGATACCCATTGGACCAGAAATCCCAGTGATACTTGTTTGTCCACTCATCCCAGTATTGCTAGTTAACCCAGTGATTCCAGTTTGGAATATCATATTGTTGCTCAATCCGGTAGGTCCAGTTTGACCCGTTGGACCCGTATAACCGGTTAACCCAATCATACCTGTACTGCCAGTTTGACCTGTTATTCCAGTTAATCCTGTTAATACGTCACCAGTCAGACCCGTCATTCCAATCATTCCATATGTTCCCGTTGTTCCTGTTTGTGCAGTTACTCCAGTTAGACCGATTGTTCCGATTTGTCCCGTTGTTCCAGTTTGTGCAGTGACTCCAGTTAGACCGGTTGTTCCGATGTCTCCGGTTGTTCCTGTTGGACCGGTTTGAGAAGTGAATCCACTTACTCCGGTAACACCTGTCACACCTATAAAATTATTTAGAATTCCAGTGACTCCCGTTGTTCCATCCATTCCTGTCGTTCCTGTAAGTCCGGTCGGTCCAGTTTGTCCAGT
>Ga0164295_10001961_pt1 | contig 17113 bp, 25 predicted proteins | sample GEODES006metaG_FD_111798 | JGI IMG/M metagenome (GOLD analysis project Ga0164295, IMG submission 111798) | Oligotrophic lake water microbial communities from Sparkling Lake, Wisconsin, USA - GEODES006 metaG | ecosystem: Environmental > Aquatic > Freshwater > Lake | place: USA: Sparkling Lake... | reverse complement strand
GCCCGTTTGGCTCTGCAAAAGCTTCCGCGCAACGCCAACCCCACGCGGCAACGCAACCGTTGTGAAATCACCGGTCGTCCACGTGGTACGTTCCGTCAATTCGGCCTGGGCCGCGCCAAGATTCGTGAATTGGCCTTCCAGGGCAACATTCCCGGCATGACCAAGGCCAGCTGGTAATTCGGCAGGAGAGAACAACATGAGCATGAGTGATCCCATTGCCGATTTGCTGACCCGCATCCGCAACGCACAAATGGTGGCCAAAGCCACCGTGTCCATCCAATCTTCCAAAGTGAAAGTGGCGATTGCACAGGTGCTGAAAGATGAAGGTTATATCGACGGCTTCCAAGTCAAGACCGCAGACGGCAAGTCTGAGCTTGAAATTGCCCTGAAGTACTACGCTGGTCGCCCGGTTATCGAGCGGATTGAGCGCGTGAGCCGCCCCGGCTTGCGAGTGTACAAAGGCCGTGACGCCATTCCACAAGTTCAAAACGGACTTGGCGTGGCGATTGTCACCACACCGCAAGGTGTGATGACCGACCGTAAAGCGCGCGCAACCGGTGTCGGTGGTGAAGTGCTGTGCTACGTCGCTTAATCGCAGGAGAGACAAAATGTCCCGAATAGGAAAAATGCCAATCACCATCCCCGCTGGCGTGGATGTGTCGATCAAACAGGATCAAATCAACGTCAATGGTGCCGGTGGTGCCTTGTCAGTGTCAGCCAGCATGCTGGTGACGATCACGAACGAGGCCGGCAAACTGAGTTTCGCACCTGCCAATGACTCTCGCGAAGCCAATGCGATGAGTGGTACTTTGCGCCAGTTGGTCAACAACATGGTGACCGGTGTCACCAAAGGCTTTGAGAAAAAGCTGTTACTGGTTGGTGTGGGTTACAAAGCCGCAGCTTCAGGCGCCAAGCTGAACTTGGCTGTGGGTTACTCACACCCCGTCAACATCGATATGCCTGCGGGTATCACGGTGGCCACCCCGACCCCGACGGAAGTCGTGATCAAAGGTTCCGACCGTCAACGTGTTGGCCAAATTGCTGCCGAGATTCGTGCTGTTCGTCCTCCTGAGCCTTACAAGGGCAAGGGCATCCGTTATTCGGATGAGAAAATCACGATCAAAGAGACTAAAAAGAAATAAGGAGCTGCATCATGTTGACCAAAAAAGAGCAGCGTTTGCGTCGTTCGCGTCAAACCCGTATTCGCATCGCCCAACAAGGCGTAGCACGTTTGACGGTGAACCGCACCAATTTACACATCTACGCCAGCGTTATTTCTGGTTGCGGTACCAAAGTTTTAGCCACTGCATCGACATCCGAAGCTGACATCCGCAAGGAACTTGGTGCAGCCGGCAAGGGCGGCAATTCGCATGCAGCGCAAATCATTGGCAAGCGCATTGCTGAAAAAGCCAAAGCCGCTGGTGTCGAAAAAGTGGCTTTTGACCGCGCAGGTTTCGCCTATCACGGACGTGTCAAGGCTTTGGCCGACGCAGCCCGTGAAGCAGGTCTGCAGTTCTAACCGGATCGGAGTTATAAATGGCTAAATTTACAGCAAAACCCCAAGGAGACGGTCCAGAAGACGGTCTGCGCGAAAAGATGATTGCGGTTAACCGTGTCACCAAAGTGGTCAAGGGTGGTCGTATTTTGGGTTTCGCCGCATTGACGGTGGTGGGTGATGGCGACGGTAAAGTCGGCATGGGCAAGGGCAAGTCGAAAGAAGTGCCTGCTGCCGTGCAAAAAGCGATGGAAGAAGCCCGCCGCAACTTGAACAAAGTGCCCCTCAAGAATGGCACCATTCACCATGCAGTGTTGGGCCACCATGGCGCAGCCCGCGTGATGATGGCACCTGCGCCAAAGGGTACCGGCATCATTGCAGGCGGTCCCATGCGCGCAGTTTTTGAAGTGGTGGGTATCACGGACATCGTGGCCAAGAGCCATGGTTCATCCAACCCTTACAACATGGTTCGCGCCACTTTGGACGCTTTGTCCAATTGCACGACAGCCTCCGCAATTGCTGCCAAGCGCGGCAAGAGCGTCGAAGACATCTTCGCTTGATCTGGTTTTAGAAAATGACAACACAAGCAGCAACAGTCAAGGTCCAATTGGTGCGCAGCCCCATTGGTACCAAGCAATCTCACCGCGACACAGTGCGTGGCCTGGGTTTGCGCAAGCTCAATAGCGTCAGCGAATTGCAGGATACGCCTGCTGTCCGCGGCATGATCAACAAGATCAGCTACCTGGTCAAGGTTCTCTGAGAGAAATTCTGATGCAACTCAATAGCATTAAATCTGCAGACGGCGCTAAACACGCTAAACGTCGCGTTGGCCGTGGTATCGGTTCGGGCCTGGGTAAAACCGCTGGTCGGGGTCATAAAGGTCAAAAATCACGTTCGGGTGGTTACCACAAAGTCGGTTTTGAAGGCGGTCAAATGCCTTTGCAACGTCGCTTGCCCAAGCGTGGTTTCAAATCACATCTGTTGCAATTCAACGCCGAAGTGACCTTGACTGCTTTGGAGCAGTTGGGTGCTGCTGAAGTAGATATGTTGACCCTCAAGCAAGCTGGTTTGGTCGGCGAGATGGTCAAGGTCGTTAAAGTCATTAAGACTGGTGAACTGACTAAAGCTGTGAAGTTGACCGGTATCGGTGCAACGGCAGGTGCCAAAGCAGCCATCGAAGCGGTCGGCGGCTCCATCGCTTAAGTTGAAAGTCTGAAGTGGTAAGCAGCGCTCAAACAACAGCCAAAACAGGTCAGTACGGTGACTTGCGTCGTCGGCTCGTCTTTTTATTGCTTGCGTTGGTGGTTTATCGCGTCGGCGCACACATTCCAGTGCCTGGTATTGACCCTGCGCAACTGCAGCAGTTGTTCAAAGGGCAGCAGGGTGGCATTTTGAGCTTGTTCAACATGTTCTCTGGTGGCGCTTTGTCCCGTTTTACGGTATTTGCCCTGGGCATCATGCCGTATATTTCGGCATCGATCATCATGCAACTGCTGGGCTACGTGTTGCCTGCTTTCGAACAGTTGAAAAAAGAAGGCGAGTCTGGGCGTCGCAAGATCACTCAGTACACTCGTTTCGGTGCATTGGGCCTGGCCTTGTTCCAATCGCTTGGCATTGCCGTGGCCTTGGAGGCTTCTGCGGGACTGGTCATTAACCCTGGTTTTGGTTTCCGAATGACAGCTGTGGTCAGTTTGACGGCTGGCACAATTTTCTTGATGTGGCTGGGTGAGCAGATCACTGAGCGCGGCTTGGGTAACGGTATTTCGATATTGATTTTTGCTGGTATTGCAGCAGGTCTACCTGGTGCAGTCGGGGGTTTGATGGAGTTGGTACGCACTGGCGCCATGAATCCGCTGATCTCCATACTGATCGTTGTGGTCGTAGCTTTGGTGACATTTGGCGTGGTTTTTGTTGAGCGGGGTCAACGCAAAATTTTGGTGAACTATGCACGGCGTCAAGTCGGTAACAAAGTGTACGGTGGGCAGTCTTCGCACCTTCCTTTGAAGCTGAATATGGCGGGTGTTATTCCTCCCATCTTTGCTTCATCCATTATTCTTTTACCGGCTACGGTGATCAATTGGTTCAGTTCAGGTGATGCCAACAGTGTATTTGTGCGATTTTTGAAGGACATTGCCACCGGTTTGACCCCTGGTCAGCCTGTTTATGTGATGTTCTATGCCTCAGCGATTGTGTTTTTCTGCTTTTTCTACACGGCTCTCGTGTTCAACAGCCGCGAAACTGCAGACAACCTCAAAAAGAGTGGTGCGTTCATACCGGGTATTCGTCCAGGTGACCAAACCGCCCGATTCATAGACAAAATCTTGCTGCGTTTGACTTTGGTGGGTGCTGTCTACATCACTTTTGTGTGTTTGCTCCCAGAATTCTTGATTCTCAAATACAACGTCCCCTTTTATTTCGGTGGAACTTCACTTCTGATCATTGTGGTGGTGACCATGGATTTCATGGCGCAAGTGCAGAATTATCTGATGTCTCAGCAATACGAATCGCTTTTGAAAAAGGCTAATTTCAAAACATCACCGGGCAACTGATGGTGGCAAAGTCAGAGAAATATGAAATAGTTTCCTGCGAATTAAGCAGGACCCAAAATTGAGTTTTGAGTCAAATTGAATCAAAACATTGAACTGTGTTTTAGGAGATAGAAATGAAAGTTTCGGCTTCGGTAAAGAAAATTTGCCGCAACTGCAAGATCATTCGCCGTAAAGGTGTTGTTCGTGTGATCTGCACGGACCCGCGTCACAAACAGCGTCAAGGCTGATTGCAAGAGTTATAGAGGAAGAAAATGGCACGTATTGCTGGCATCAACATCCCGCCGCACAAGCATGCAGAGATTGGCCTGACCGCCATTTTCGGCATCGGTCGCACCCGCGCACGTCAAATCTGCGAAGCTTGCGGCATTGCTTATTCCAAGAAGATCAAAGATCTGACGGACGGCGACCTGGAAAAAATTCGCGATCACATCGCAGTGTTCACCATAGAAGGTGACCTGCGTCGCGAAACAACCATGAACATCAAACGTTTGATGGACATTGGTTGCTACCGTGGCTTCCGCCATCGTCGTGGCTTGCCCATGCGTGGTCAGCGTACACGTACCAATGCACGTACCCGTAAGGGCCCGCGCAAAGGTGCTGCCGCTTTGAAGAAATAAAAGGGATTGAGAGATCACTATGGCAAAAGCCCCATCTAATAACGCAGCACAACGCGTTCGCAAAAAAGTCCGTAAAAATGTTGCTGACGGTATTGCACACGTGCATGCATCGTTCAACAACACCATCATCACGATCACCGATCGCCAGGGCAATGCTTTGTCTTGGGCTTCCTCGGGTGGTCAGGGTTTCAAAGGTTCTCGCAAGTCGACACCATTTGCAGCCCAAGTAGCCTCTGAGGTCGCTGGTCGTGCAGCCATTGAACAAGGCATCAAGAATCTTGACGTCGAAATCAAAGGTCCAGGTCCTGGCCGTGAATCTTCGGTCAGAGCCTTGGGTGCATTGGGTATTCGTATCACCTCGATTGCGGATGTCACACCCATGCCGCACAATGGTTGCCGCCCACAAAAGCGTCGCCGTATCTAATTTAACCAAGCCCACCGCCATCGCCTTATCGGCACTGGCTCCTGTACTTTTGTGCAGCAGATGACATAAAAGGAAGCTCAAGTGGCACGTTACCTCGGCCCCAAGGCCAAACTCTCCCGCCGTGAAGGCACCGATTTGTTTTTAAAGAGCGCACGTCGCTCGATTGCTGACAAATCGAAATTTGACACCAAGCCCGGCCAACACGGCCGTACTTCAGGTCAGCGGACTTCCGACTTCGGTTTGCAATTGCGTGAAAAGCAAAAAGTCAAACGCATGTACGGCATTTTGGAAAAACAATTTCGCCGTTACTTTGCCGAAGCCGACCGCCGTAAAGGTAATACAGGCTCAAACCTGTTGGCTTTGCTGGAGTGCCGTCTGGACAATGTGACCTACCGTATGGGTTTCGGATCCACCCGCGCTGAGTCTCGTCAGTTGGTTTCTCACAAAGCTGTGACTGTGAATGGTCAACCGGTGAATATCCCTTCGTACCTGGTGAAAGCCGGTGACGTCGTGGCAGTGCGCGAAAAATCCAAGAAACAAAATCGTGTGGTCGAAGCCTTGCAATTGGCACAACAAGTAGGCATGCCTGCTTGGGTCGAAGTGAACATCGAAAAAGCAGAAGGGATTTTCAAAAAAGTTCCTGACCGCGACGAATTCGGTGCTGACATCAACGAATCGCTGATCGTTGAATTGTATTCACGTTAATCTCGTTATCGTTTCAATCGTTCCCGACCTGTGGTGCATCGCAGGGCCGGGTGCTTCATCAGCCTTACCGGTGTAACGTACCGAGGGTATTGAGAGGAAGTCTGAATGCAAACTAATCTGTTGAAACCTAAAGCCATCCAAGTCGAACAATTGGCGGCAAACCGCGCCAAAGTCACTCTGGAACCCTTTGAGCGTGGTTATGGCCACACTCTGGGCAATGCCTTGCGTCGTGTTCTATTGTCTTCTATGGTGGGTTATTCCGCCACTGAGGTGACGATCGCTGGCGTTGTGCATGAATACTCCTCCATAGATGGCGTTCAAGAAGATGTCGTAAACATTTTACTGAACCTTAAAGGGGTTGTATTCAAATTGCACAACCGTGATGAAGTCACTTTGAGTCTGCGCAAAGACGGCGAAGGCCCTGTCACTGCAGCGGACATACAAACACCGCACGATGTTGAAATCGTCAACCCTGAGCATGTGATCGCCAATTTGTCGCATGGTGGCAAATTGGACATGCAAATCAAGGTGGAAAAAGGCCGTGGCTATGTGCCAGGTACCATGCGACGGTTTGCAGATGAGCCGACAAAGTCTTTGGGACGCATCATCTTAGATGCTTCATTCTCACCCGTGAAGCGTGTGAGTTATACAGTTGAGAGCGCTCGTGTGGAACAACGCACCGACTTGGATAAATTGGTCATAGAGATTGAAACCAATGGTGCCATTACTGCTGAAGATGCTGTGCGCGCCTCGGCTAAGATTTTGGTTGAGCAATTGGCCGTATTCGCGCAACTCGAAGGCAGCGAACTGTCCGCCTTTGATGCACCATCTCAACGTGGTGGCGCAGGCAGCTTCGATCCTATTTTGCTGCGCCCAGTTGACGAACTTGAACTCACGGTTCGTTCTGCCAACTGTCTCAAAGCTGAAAATATTTACTACATTGGCGATTTGATACAGCGTTCTGAAAATGAATTGCTCAAGACACCGAACTTGGGTCGCAAATCACTCAATGAAATCAAGGAAGTTTTGGCTTCCCGCGGTTTGACATTGGGAATGAAGCTTGAAAGCTGGCCGCCGGCGGGTCTTGAAAAACGTTAAATAAAAAAAGAACCCACTTTTTGGTGGGTGTGCACGGGCAGTACCTGATACGGCTGTTTGTTTAATAAAGAAAGGAAAGCACTATGCGTCACGGACACGGACTACGTAAACTCAATCGCACCAGCTCACACCGCTTGGCGATGTTGCAAAACATGATGAATTCACTCATTGAGCATGAAGTCATCAAAACGACAGTACCCAAGGCCAAAGAACTGCGCCGCGTGATCGAGCCTATGATCACATTGGCAAAAGTGGACTCTTTGTCCAACAGGCGTCTTGCATTCAACCGTCTACGGGATCGCGACAGCGTGACCAAATTGTTCACCGATCTCGGTCCTCGTTTTAACAAGCGTCCTGGTGGTTACACACGTATCCTGAAAATGGGTTTCCGTGTGGGTGACAATGCACCGATGGCCTTGGTTGAATTAGTCGATCGTGCTGAAGTATCTTCGCCAACAGATGCGTAATAAGGTATAATATTTTTTTACCGCGGGGTGGAGCAGTCTGGTAGCTCGTTGGGCTCATAACCCAAAGGTCGTTGGTTCAAATCCGGCCCCCGCAACCAAATCTGGCAACAATGCCGATTGATTAAAAGTCCACATTCGTGGGCTTTTTTTTCGGGCTGATAAAAGCCACAAATCAGTGCGATAAAAACGTTCAAGCCTCGAGAAAAGTGACCAAACGGGATAAAGAATGAACAGCGGTTGATTCTCTGACTTGCACTCTGTCACCCGTAAATTGACGAAATTCCACGTAGGTGTTGCCTTGAACACACCAACCGAACCAAACAGTGCCTACCGGTTTGCCCGCTGTGCCGCCGCCCGGACCCGCTATGCCTGTCACTGAAAGGGAGACTTGTGCATTTGAATTTGCCAGGGCGCCTGCAGCCATGGCGCGAACAACGGTTTCACTGACAGCACCGTTCAGGTCAATCACTTGCTTGGGAATAGAAAGTAACTCTGATTTGGATGCGTTGGAGTAGGTGACAAAACCACGTTCAAACCAGAGACTAGAGCCTGCTAATTCTGTACAGGCTGCAGCGATTAGACCACCTGTGCAACTTTCAGCCGTGGCAAGCATCCACTTCTTAGATTGCAAAATAATGCTAATTTGCCCGCAAAGGGATGTTGTAAGTTGCATCAAAAAATCCTGATTCCTAAAGCCATGACAAAAAGTGTGCAAAAAGCAGCGACAAAATCATCAAAATAAATGCCCCATGCGCCGCGCCAACCAAAGCCTTTGAAGACCTGATCCGCCCAACCTACGGGTGGGGGTTTGACTGCATCGAAAAAACGGAATAACAAAAACGCGACCAACTGAGTTGTAAAGCTGGCAGGCATCAACAGCCAAAGCACGGCCCAAAAGGCGACCACTTCGTCCCAAACAACAGCGCCCGGATCCGCAATACCCATATGTTCGGTCGTGATCTTGGCTGACCAGCAGCCTATCAGGGTTGCCAAAACGATCAGCAGTCCCTGCTCGGCAAAAGTGAGGTGGTCGTGCACAAGCAACCAAAAAACCCACGCCCACAGCGTACCTACCGTGCCTGGCGCTTTAGGCGAAAGTCCGGTACCCAATCCCAGCGCAATGAAGTGTGCTGGATGTGAAAGCAAAAATTTAACGTTGGTCTTTGGAGTCATGAAGAATTAAAACGCATGCAGCAGTCAGGCAAAGTGGTCAAAAGATACAAAGTTGTGGGTCATGTTTTTGCCATCTGAATCCAGGACAGTCAAGCCAGCCTCAGCGCAAATGTGACCAATTCGGGTCAGTCGGGTCAGCGCGCTCAGACCTGCCGCATGAACTTCGGCGCGTTTACTGGCTGGCGCGGTAAACACCAATTCATAGTCATCCCCGCCCGTTAAGACAAACTGCAAGTGTTTCGATGTCGGCAACTCAAATTCATTTGCACAGGCGAGCAACGAAAGTGCCCGCGCGGACTCCAGTTTGGCACCGACTTGGCTGGCTTTGAGAATATGAGAAAGATCACCCAACAAACCGTCGCTGATGTCAGCCGCAGCAGTGGCTATGCCGCGCAGGGCTAGGCCCAATGCAACACGCGGTGTAGGTTGTTCCATCCGGATACGAGCCGTATTGAAGACAGAAGAAGGCACAGAAAGTGAGCCTCGAAAAACTTCCAGCGCGACACGTGCATCGCCCAGATGGCCGCTGACATAAATATCATCTCCCACCTGTGCCCCAGACCTCAGTATTGCTTGGCCTTGAGGCGTTTCTCCAACAACAGTGATGCTGATATTAAGAGGACCTTGCGTTGTGTCTCCACCAATCAAATCACAACCGAAGGCATCAGCCAAAGCCCACAGACCTTGTGCAAAACCAGCCAGCCAAAATTCATCTATTCGAGGTAATGCAAGTGACAACAAAAACGCACGAGGCCGAGCACCGCATGCGGCAAGATCACTCAAATTAACCGCCAAAGCTTTGTGGCCCAAATGAACGGGGTCAACGGTCGATAAAAAATGCCGACCTTCAACCAACATATCTGTAGAAAGCGCCAATTGCATGCCTGAAGCCAGCGCCAGCAAAGCACAATCGTCACCCACACCCAACACGGCGTGACGTGCGGGACGTGTGAAATAGCGCTCAATCAAGTCAAACTCACCCATCATTTAAGCTTAACCGTAAACCAGCTGAAGGCGTACTGTTTCAATGCAAGGTATGCGAAGCCGCGGATTGCCCTTGTGACTCAAGTACAAACAAAGGAACAGGAACATCAAAACGATGCCCATCGACAGCAACAAAAAAGAAACTACCGTGCATCGTGCCATTTGAAGAACGTAGGCGGCAGCCGCTGGCGTATTGAAAAGACTCACCAGGATTCAACAGGGGTTGTTGGCCGATCACTCCCAGTCCCTTAACGTCTTCGGCATGCCCTTTTGCATCTGTAATGACCCAATGTCTGGAAATCAATTGCGCCGGGATGGAGCCTGTATTGGTGAAAGTAATGGCGTAGGTAAATTGAAAGAATTCCTGACCTGACTCATTGGAAAATGAATGGAAGTTTGGAACAGTTTCTATTTTGAATTTGTAAGTAGGCATCCGCGTATCGTAACTGCGACAATAAAGGGATGACTACAACTTACAGAATTGCCCCTTCCATCTTGTCGGCTGATTTTGCCCGTTTGGGTGAAGAAGTTCGTACTGTCATTGCCGCTGGCGCGGACTGGATTCACTTTGACGTGATGGACAACCATTACGTCCCCAACCTCACATTTGGCCCTATGGTGTGCCAAGCCTTGAAACCCCATGCGCAAACGTCTGCGGGTGTGGCTGTGCCCATCGATGTGCATTTGATGATCTCGCCAGTGGATGCACTGGCGGCCTCTTTCGCCGAAGCGGGCGCCGATATCATCAGCTTTCATCCCGATGCCAGTGCGCATGTGCACCGCAGCGTGCAAGCCATCAAGAGCAAAGGTGTCAAGGCGGGGCTGGTGTTCAACCCTGCTGAATCCTTGGATGTATTGAATTGGACCCTCGACGATATAGACCTCATTCTCATCATGAGCGTGAACCCGGGTTTTGGGGGGCAAAGCTTCATTGACTCAGCGCTTCGCAAAGTTGAGCAGGCTCGTAAGCTCATAGACGCCAGTGGCCGTGACATCAGGCTTGAAGTGGACGGTGGTATCAAAGTCGAGAATATCCGTCGCGTGGCCGATGCGGGTGCGGACACCTTTGTTGCGGGCAGTGCTATTTTTGGACAAAGCGATTACAAAGTCGTATTCGATCAGATGCGTTCGGCCTTGGTTTAAAGCCCCTAAATACCAGACATATGAAAGCAGCGATTGTTGATTTGGACGGTACGATGGTCGATACTTTGGGTGACTTTGAAGTGGCCTTAAACCGGACACTGATGGATTTGGAACTGCCCAAAGTCAGTTCAGACTGGGTGGAGCGAACGGTGGGCAAAGGCTCAGAGCATTTGATCCTCTCGGTACTCAGGCAGCAGTTGGCCTTGCCAGAAGTCAAGGTCTGCGAAAAGCGCAGCGCAGAAACTTTGTACCAAGCCGCATGGACCCGTTACCAACACCATTACTTGGCGATCAATGGTCAATTTGCCAATGTCTACCCCGGTGTGGTGGAAGGTTTACGTCAAATGCAGGCCGATGGTTTGACCTTGGCCTGTTTGACCAACAAACCGCTTGCATTTGCTGCAAAATTATTGGCAGACAAGGACCTTTCAGGATTTTTTGCCCTGACCTTTGGGGGCGATAGTTTTGAGCGTAAGAAGCCCGACCCTTTGCCCTTGTTGAAAACATGCCAGGCCTTAGGGACCTTGCCCGGGCAAACCTTGATGGTGGGCGACTCCAGTAACGACGCACAAGCCGCACGTGCGGCGGGGTGTCCCGTGGTGCTGGTTCGCTACGGCTACAACCATGGACAGCCAGTGGATACAGTGGACGCCGATGGTCATTGGGATGACTTCAGGGCTTTCACTGAATGGCATCGTCAATTTGCGTGACGATCGTGCTCCAAGAAGTCCATTTGGGTTTGATACACTTGATCACCATGTTCAAACATTTACCCTTGCGAATTTTCAGCCAGCCAGACCCTTCGGGTCGGGGAGCTTGGCCTTGGCGTAAGCCAGTCTGAAATGCCCACGCATGCGGCCCTTTGGTCGCAGTCAGCGCCCGCCTACCGGTAGGGCAATTGAATGGAATGAGCGCTGCAGCAAACCTTGAAGGCCCATGCGCAGCACACTGGAATATATCGCCGTGATCACCGAACTTGAATTCAAAAGCCTGACCAGCCAAGGTTACAACCGCATCCCGCTCATGCTTGAGGTGTTTGCAGATTTGGAAACACCCTTGTCTTTGTACCTCAAGCTGGCCTTCAGCCAAGGCGGTGGGAAGTACAGCTTCTTGCTGGAGTCCGTGGTGGGAGGGGAGCGCTTTGGCCGTTACAGCTTTATTGGCTTGCCCGCACGCACCTTGATCCGTGCATCAGGATTTGGCCACAAAGCGCAATCTGAGGTCGTGTGCGATGGTCTGGTGGTCGAGACTGTGACAGGAAATCCCTTGGACTTCATTGAGCACTACCAACAGCGATTCAAGGTGGCCTTACGCCCTGGACTGCCACGGTTCTGTGGCGGCTTAGCGGGCTATTTTGGATACGATGCCGTGCGCTATATTGAGAAAAAGCTCGAAAACTCATGCCCGCCTGACACCTTGGGCACACCCGATATTCTGCTTTTGCAGTGTGAAGAACTGGCCGTCATTGACAACCTATCAGGCAAGCTATATCTCATTGTGTATGCCGACCCCCAAGCACCCGAAGCCTATGCCAATGCTAAAAAAAGGCTTCGTGAACTGAAGGAGCAACTCAAGTATTCAGTCAGCGCTCCAGTGGTCAAGGCGAGTCAGTCCTATCCAGCTGAGCGAGATTTTGCGAAAGAAGACTATTTGGCGGCTGTTGTAAATGCCAAAGAGTTGATTGCTGCTGGCGACTTCATGCAAGTTCAAGTCGGCCAGCGCATCAAAAAACGGTACACGGAAAGCCCTTTGTCGCTGTACCGTGCCTTGCGTTCTCTGAACCCAAGTCCGTACATGTACTTCTACAACTTTGGCGATTTCCATGTCGTTGGCGCAAGCCCTGAAATTTTGGTCCGACAAGAGCGCACCGAAGAAGGCACAAAGGTCACTATCCGACCTCTTGCAGGAACACGTCCCCGGGGCTCAACACCTGAAAAAGACAAAGCCGCAGAACAGGAGTTGATCAACGATCCTAAGGAGCGTGCAGAGCATGTGATGCTGATTGATTTGGCTCGCAACGACATCGGTCGCATCGCCAAGATCGGTTCTGTCAAAGTCACAGAGGCATTTGTGGTCGAGCGCTATAGCCACGTGATGCACATTGTGAGCAACGTGGAGGGCATCTTGAACGAAGGAATGACCAATATGGATGTGCTCAAAGCTACTTTTCCAGCCGGCACACTGAGCGGCGCGCCCAAAATACATGCCATGGAGTTGATCGATCAACTCGAACCCATCAAGCGAGGCGTGTATGGCGGCGCCTGTGGCTATTTAAGCTATGCAGGTGATATGGATGTGGCGATTGCGATTCGGACCGCCATCATCAAAGACCAAACACTTTACGTGCAGGCCGCAGCGGGTGTTGTGGCCGACTCGGTTCCTGAAATGGAATGGAAGGAAACCGAACACAAAGCCCGTGCCTTGTTGCGCGCCAGCGAGTTGGTCGAAGAAGGCTTGGAGTGAGCATGGCTACAAAAATCAAACTGCTGATGGTCGATAACTACGATTCCTTCACCTTCAACATTGTTCAGTATTTCGGTGAGTTGGGTGCGGACGTAGAAGTCTTTAGAAATGACGAAATCACACTGGAAGGCATTGCCGAGCGAAAGCCGGATCGCTTGGTGATCTCTCCTGGCCCTTGCTCACCCGCAGAGGCTGGAATTTCGGTCTCGGCCATTCAACACTTTGCAGGCAAGTTGCCCATTCTTGGCGTTTGCCTTGGGCACCAGAGTATTGGCGCTGCATTTGGCGGCAACATTGTGCGAGCGCAAACGCTGATGCATGGTAAAACCAGCGTCATCACGACCACACAAGAAGGTTTATTTGCAGGCCTGCCCTCGCAATTCACTGTCAACCGGTACCACTCCTTGGCCATCGAGCGCACCAACTTTCCAAACAACCTGAAGGTGACGGCATGGACCGAAGATGGTGAAATCATGGGGGTTCGACATACCGATCTGGATATTGAAGGCGTGCAATTTCATCCGGAGTCCATCTTGACCGAACATGGCCATGCGCTGCTGCAAAATTTCTTGCTGCGCCCATGATCGACATCGACGATTTGAGAAAATTTGTGGCGCTTGGCATTCTTTTGAACCTGACACCTGGCTCCGACGTGATGTTTGTCGTCTCACTAGGCCTTGAGCTCGATTTCACAGAAGCAACCAGAAATTAACCGCACATCAATCCTCTATTTTCAAAGAAACTCCCATGCCTATTACGCCCCAAGAAGCGCTGCAGCGCACCATCGAGCACCGCGAAATTTTTCATGATGAAATGCTTAAAATCATGCGCATGATCATGAATGGCGAACTCTCGCCCGTGATGACGGCAGCCTTGATCACGGGCCTGCGGGTGAAAAAAGAAACCATTGGCGAAATCACCGCAGCGGCCCAAGTGATGCGGGAATTTTCAATGAAAGTGACAGTCGCTAACCCGCAGAACTTGGTGGACATCGTGGGCACCGGTGGAGATGGATCTCACACTTTCAACATCTCCACCTGCTCGATGTTTGTGGCCGCCGCCGCGGGCGCTAAAACAGCCAAGCACGGGGGCCGCAGTGTAAGCAGTAAGTCTGGCAGTGCCGATGTCCTTGAGAGTCTGGGCGTCAACATCAATTTGTCACCTGAACGCATCGCGCAGTCCATCCAAGAAACAGGGATCGGTTTCATGTTTGCACCGAACCATCACCCTGCCATGAAAAATGTGGCGCCGGTGCGCAAAGAACTGGGCGTCAGAACCATCTTTAATATTCTGGGTCCATTGACCAACCCCGCGGGTGCGCCCCATATTTTGATGGGCGTCTTCCACCCTGACTTGGTGGGTATTCAAATTCGCGCGCTGCAACGTTTAGGTGCCGATCATGCCTTGGTGGTTTATGGTCGCGATGGCATGGACGAGGTCAGCTTGGGCGCTGCAACCTTGGTGGGCGAGTTGAAAAATGGCCACATCACCGAATATGAAATTCACCCGGAAGACTTTGGCATGCCCATGGCCAGTAACCGTGCGTTGAAAGTGGAAACGCCTGAACAGTCCATGGCTATGCTCAGGGCGGTACTGGACAACGAGCCCGGCGCTGCCAGAGACATTGTGATTCTGAATGCCGGGGCTGCACTGTATGCCGCCAATGTCACATCTTCCATCAAGTCAGGTGTTGAACTGGCCCGTTCGGTCATTGCCTCGGGCGCGGCCAAAAGCAAGCTCGCGCAATTTATTGCCTTCACCCAAATGAAAAGTTCTGCATTATGAGCGATATCCTGAACAAGATCGTAGCGGTTAAACGTGAAGAAGTGGCCGAAGGCTTGAAGCGTAAAACCTTGCAAGCCATGCGCGCCGATGCAGAAAGCCGCGTCTTGACGCGTGACTTTTTGGGGGCTATGCACGCCAAGATCGCCGCAGGACAATCGGCGGTGATTGCAGAGATCAAGAAAGCCAGCCCGTCCAAAGGTGTTTTGCGGCCAGAGTTCATTCCCGCTGACATTGCTCAAAGCTATGCCCAAGAGGGGGCTGCATGCTTGTCCGTGTTGACCGACCAGCCGTTTTTTCAAGGCAGCAACGACTTCCTCAAGCAAGCCCGTGCCAGTTGTGATTTGCCAGTCCTTCGCAAAGACTTCATGGTGGATGCTTACCAAGTCTATGAGTCCCGTGTGATCGGGGCTGACTGCATTTTGCTCATTGCAGCCTGTTTGGACGATGCCCAGATGGCCGACCTGGAAGCCATTGCCATTAGCTTGGACATGACTGTGTTGGTGGAAGTGCATGACCGCGCAGAGCTCGACAGGGCTTTGAAACTCAAGACGCCTTTGGTGGGCATCAACAATCGAAACCTGCGTAGCTTCGAGGTGTCCTTGGAAACGACCTTGGACTTGGTTCATGCTGTCCCTGCGGACCGGTTGCTGGTGACGGAAAGTGGCATCGTGTCACCTGAAGATGTCAAACGCATGCGGGATGCGCAGGTTCATGCCTTTCTGGTCGGTGAGGCGTTCATGCGTGCCGCCGACCCAGGTGTTGCGCTGTCGACCTTGTTTGCCTGATCGCTTCGCGCGTTGCAGTTGTGAATGCAATCCTCTTTTGATTTTGCACAAAACGAGAGCACAGCCTTGGGTCAGGGGGCGGTCTCAAGCTTGAACCCTTGGCCTCCTGACGCGCAAGGGCTTGCACCATCTTGGGCTGAGCTGTGGACCCGATTCGCCTCGAGTCAGGTCGGACTCAATTTGGCAGAGCGAATCGCCTCCCGTTTGTCTTTGGGTGTCCGCATCTATCCTCCCGACCCATTGCGTGCCTTGAGCGCATTGCCTTTGGATGCCGTTCATGTTGTGATTTTGGGCCAGGACCCTTACCATGGACCGGGTCAAGCTGAGGGCCTGGCATTCTCCGTACCCAAGGGCGTCAAGCTAACACCCAGTTTGCGCAATATTTTCAAAGAAATACAGCAAGAAACCCAGAAACCGATGCCATCAGATGGTCAATTGGACAGATGGGTTCAGCAAGGGGTTCTATTACTCAACACGACCTTGACCGTAGAGGACGGTTCGCCAGCCAGTCACGCCAATTGGGGGTGGGAAGAATTCACGGACAGCTTGATACAAACACTTGCGGAACGAGAAATGCCATTGATTTTCATGCTTTGGGGCGCGCACGCGCAAACCAAAAGGAAATTGATAGCCATGGCCGATCCGATGGCGCATCACCTGGTCTTGCAGTGCAATCACCCCTCACCTTTGTCTGCCCGGCGTCCTCCTTTGCCTTTTATGGGTTGTGGACACTTCAACGCCGCCAATGCATTTCTGCAGAAAAATGCACAAACAAACATCAATTGGTGAAAAAACCCAAGTGAACGCTTGGCCGTCCTTTTAAAAGGTGGCATAATCTCGGATTCGCTGAGGAGGGGTGCCCGAGTGGCTAAAGGGGGCAGACTGTAAATCTGTTGGCTTACGCCTACACTGGTTCGAATCCAGTCTCCTCCACCAGCAAAAAAGCCTGCCGTCAATGAAGAGTGTTTGGAACGGATTTCCGTGCGTGCAAGTCAATCAACCGGCCCTTTAACGAGGGCTTTGGTATGTGAGATAAGTGCGGGAGTAGTTTAATGGTAGAACCTTAGCCTTCCAAGCTAATGACACGGGTTCGATTCCCGTCTCCCGCTCCAGTTGACACAAGGTGAAGTTAGGCGTTTGCCCTTGTGGCTCAGTGGTAGAGCACTCCCTTGGTAAGGGAGAGGTCGCGGGTCCGATTCCCGCCAAGGGCACCAAAGATTCCGGTGCGCAGAATGGCTGATGCTTTGTTTTGTGCGCTAGATGTTTCGATTGTTTAATAACTTGTTTTTTTCGGAGCCGAAAAAATGGGAAAAGAGAAATTTGAACGGACCAAGCCGCACGTGAACGTGGGCACCATTGGTCACGTTGACCACGGTAAGACCACGCTGACAGCGGCCATCACGACCGTGTTGGCAGCCAAGTTTG
>Ga0164295_10001959_pt1 | contig 17120 bp, 18 predicted proteins | sample GEODES006metaG_FD_111798 | JGI IMG/M metagenome (GOLD analysis project Ga0164295, IMG submission 111798) | Oligotrophic lake water microbial communities from Sparkling Lake, Wisconsin, USA - GEODES006 metaG | ecosystem: Environmental > Aquatic > Freshwater > Lake | place: USA: Sparkling Lake... | reverse complement strand
CTACCGATGAGATATCCAAAGACAAAGACAAATGGGTAAATTTTATGATGAAATATGAGTTAGGCCTTGAAAAGCCAGACCCAAAAAGAGCTAGCAAAAGTGCATTAAATATCGGATTATCCTATGTAGTGGGAGGCATCATTCCACTGAGCCCCTACTTTTTTATTAAAAGCTCTACTGAAGCATTACAAATTTCTGTAATCGCCACATTAATTTGCTTATTTGTTTTTGGATTCATTAAAAGTAAATTAACTGGTATCAATCCATGGTTGGGTGCAATGCGTGTAACATTGATTGGTGCAATGGCTGCTGCTGCTGCTTTTGGAGTAGCAAAACTTTTTGATGGCTATTGATAGCTTTCAATTTTCTATTTCGATTATTATAATTTATGGCTGTTGTCCATTGAGATATTCTCTATGGTCCACTCAATTTTTTTTTCCAAAGTATGTTGGCGAAAATTGCAAATTTCTTTATTGCATAGTTTACAACTAAAGTCACTACAACCATCGGAATGAACAAATAATTCCATGGAATCACCCAACTCTTTTTTTACAATATCTGACAAAGCATCAATCTCCAAATTGGCTTCATTTATATTTAAGTACCAAGGAATGGTTAAATGGCAATCGATATGAAGAGTGCCTCCATATTTAATAATTCTTAGATTGTGGAGATCTATCCAATTCTCCTTGCGATTTTGATTAAGCATTACCACCATCTTATTGATGAGCGTTGCATCTGCCTCATCCATAATTCCCGAAACAGAACTACGGATAATTTTATATCCTGTAAACATTATGATGAATGCAAACAAGATGGCTACTGCACTATCTATCCACCATAATTTTAAAAAATACAGTAATAACAAACCCGCAATAATTCCAATAGTAGAGTACGTATCGGTCTGTAAATGCTTTCCACTCGCAATTAATACGAGTGAATTATTTTTTCTACCTGTTGAAATACAAATATAACCTGCAGCATAATTAATAACGCCAGTAATAGCTACCAACAATATTCCAGCATCTAATTTTTGAACTAGGTGAGGATGAATTAGATTATTGAGTGCTTCATAAATAATAATAAAACCAGCAATGGTAATTAATGTTCCTTCAACTGCAGAAGACAAAAATTCGGCCTTTCCATGACCATATGGATGATTTTGATCCTTGGGTTTTGCACTGATGAAGAGACTATACACACCAATCAGACCAGCAATCACATTAACAGTACTTTCTAGTGCATCGGTTAATATAGCAATAGAACCAGTGAGATACCATGCAATTACTTTCATTACAAAAAGTAGTATCCCAACGCCAGTTATTATTTTTTGTAGCCGTAAATTTTGCTGAACAATTTGCAAAAGAGTAGTTTATGTATCAAATATACTTTCTTTAATGGCGGTTTTCCATACAATTTTTAAATTGCGTCTTTCCTTTAAAAGATCTATTTACTGTTATTTCCCCCTAACAGGAACAACTTTATATAAATTTTAATATTGAATACCTTCAACGATGATTACCTTGAATTGCGATGTAATAAATGATAAGCCAATTCGTACATTTGCAATAATTTAAAATTGGAATAATTGTTCAATAATGGAACTTTCAAAGAATTATATACCCAACGAAGTAGAAGCCAACTGGTACGAACATTGGATTACCAAAGGATATTTTAATAGTGTGCCCGATCAAAGGGAACCTTATACCATCGTAATTCCTCCTCCAAATGTAACCGGAGTGCTACACATGGGTCATTGTCTGAATAACACAATCCAGGATATATTAATTCGCTATGCAAGAATGCATGGAAAAAATGCCTGTTGGGTACCAGGTACCGACCATGCCTCCATTGCTACAGAAGCCAAAGTGGTGGGTATGCTTAGAGAAAGAGGTATCACCAAATCATCATTAAGTAGAGATGAATTTTTAACTTATGCTTGGGAATGGAAAGAAAAATATGGAGGAATTATTTTACAGCAATTGAAAAAATTGGGTTGTAGCCTTGATTGGAATCGTACTTCATTTACAATGGATGCAGACTATTATCAAAGTGTATTAAAAGTATTTGTAAACCTTCATGAAAAAGGACTCATCTACCGTGGTAAAAGAATGGTGAATTGGGATCCCCAGAGTCAAACCGCCTTGAGTGATGAAGAAGTTATTTTTAAAGAAGTAGATTCTAAACTCTATTATGTTGTTTACAAATTGGCCAATGACCCTTCTAGTAATGGCATAACGGTGGCCACTACCCGACCAGAAACCATTTTGGGTGATATTGCCATCTGTGTAAATCCTAGTGATGAAAGATATCAACAACTCATAGGCAAAGAAGTTTTAGTTCCGCTCATCAATCGAAAAATTCCCATCATTGCAGATGACTATGTAACTGCTGATTTTGGAACGGGTGCCCTAAAAGTCACTCCAGCACACGATAAAAATGATCACCTTCTTGGACTGAAACACCAACTCAAAGTCATTAATACATTAGACATAGAAGGGAAATTCACTACCGAAGATATATTAGAAGAAAACCCTTCTGCGCTCATCTTATCATACCAAGGTATCGACCGTTTTGCACTTAGAAAAAAAATTGTAGAAGATATCAATCAACAAGGGCTTATTGAAAAAATAGAAGCTTACAAAGGTCAAGTTGGAACAAGTGAAAGAACAGGTGCTGTTATTGAACATCGATTGTCATTGCAGTGGTTTATTGGTATGGAGCAATTTTTGAAAAAAAATCCTCAATCGCTTTCAGCTGTAATGGATGATACTATTGAGTTTCATCCTGCTAAGGCAAAAAATACTTACAGCCATTGGCTTAGTAATATAAAAGATTGGTGTATCAGTCGACAGCTTTGGTGGGGTCAACGAATTCCTGCCTGGTACGATGAGAAAGGAAATGTATATGTTGCAGAAAGCTTGGAGCAATTGCACCAACGTAATCCTGATACAATCAATTTAGTGCTTACCCAAGATGAAGATGTACTGGATACTTGGTTCTCTTCTTGGCTATGGCCCATGGAAGTATTTAAAGGAATTAGTCATCCAGGCAATAAAGAGGCAGCCTATTATTACCCCTCCACTACCCTAGTTACTGGTCAAGATATTATTTTCTTTTGGGTGGCAAGAATGATTATGGCGGGCTACGAATTTGAAAATAAACCTCCATTCAAAGATGTTTATTTCACTGGTATGGTTAGAGATAAGCTGGGTCGAAAAATGAGTAAGCAATTAGGCAATTCTCCAGATTTACTTGCCCTAATTGATCAATATGGTGCAGATGCCGTTAGATTCGGAATCATGGTTTCCTCTCCCGCTGGCAACGATCTAATGTTTGATGAAGCTGCATTAGAGCAAGGCAGAAATTTTAATAATAAATTATGGAATGCCCTCAAATTGGTAAAAATGTGGGAATCAAGGGTAGGCATTACAGAAAATAAGGCTCACTCCTTTGCTATTGAATGGTTTAACAATAGAATGAACCAAGTTAAATCTGAAGTAGAAATTTTATTGAAACAATTCAGATTGAGTGAAGCTTTAAAAACCATTTATTCACTTATTTGGGATGATTTTTGTAGCTGGTATCTCGAATGGGTAAAACCAGGTTTTGAACAACCAGTAGCAGAAGATGTTTATCAGTGTACTGTATACTATTTTGAAGAGATGATGAAATTGTTACATCCCTTTATGCCCTTTATCACCGAAGAGATTTACCATCTTTTAAAAACACAAACCTTAGACCTTTGTATTACTCAAGTAAGTTCTTTTCAAGAACCTAATTTAAAAATATTAGAACAAGGGAACTTATTAAAAAATGTAATTTCCTCATTAAGAGACGCACGAAACAAAAACCAGTTAAAGCCAAAAGAAAGCATTGTATTGCATATACAAACAATCTCAGCTGTTACTTACCAAGGGATTGAAAATATTTTATGCAAGCAAGTAAACGCTTCCTCTATTCATTTTACAAATGATTCGGTTGCTAATTCTATTGTTGTAGCTGTTGAAAAAGATAAGTTTTATATTGAGTCAGAAAAACAACTTGATAGCGCTACCTTAAAAGAAGATTTACTAAAAGATTTACAACATCAGCAGGGATTTTTGTTGAGTGTACAAAAGAAATTAAGCAACGAACGCTTTGTTAACAATGCAAGGCCAGAGGTAATAGAACTAGAAAGAAAAAAGCAAGCGGATACCGAAGACAGAATTAGAACAATACAAGAAAGTTTAGCTGGACTCGGATAATTTATCAAATATTTGACAGTCTTTTTCAAACGATAAAAACTTTGGATACTTATTAACGAATAGTCATTTCAATTCATAACGTTAAAAATATAATCAAATGCAAAAGAAATATTTAATGATTTTTGGTTTGGTATTATTTTGCATTTTTAACAATACTATTTTAACTGCACAAAAAACATCACCTATACCTACAGTAACACCAACAGCAACAGCAACGCCAATTCCACCCCCTTTCAAGAGGCCAAATGTAAAAACCTACTGGGGATCAACGGTAAATGGAACGCTTGAATTACCGGTAGAATCCGTATCAAAATTAATTAGCCAACCATTAAGAATAATTGATGATAAAAATGTAGGATACTCAATTTCTTCCTTTCAAATTGCTTATAAACGCATAGGTTTAACTGAAGATGAAGTAACTGGAAAAGTTTCTCCACAAAGTGAAATAGTTGCCAATCAATTTTTTAGTAATAAGCTATCATTGGTATGGCAAAATAATATTATGGAAGGATTACATAAAGGGGAAGAATTGTATTTTTTTGACATTGTAGTGATAAGTAATTTAGGCTTTCGTTTCTACGCACCAGATTTAAAAATTATCCTCCTTTAACTTTCATCCCAATGGAAATTATAAAAGTTGGCATTGAATCAATTCCGCTCATTCAACACATTGCCAAAATAACCTGGACAATCGCCTACAAAGAAATTATCACGAACGAGCAGTTGGAATACATGTTAGAAAAAATGTATAGCACCGATTCTTTACAACATCAAATTCAAGTTCAAGAGCATCAATTTATATTAGCCAATTTTGAAAACAAATCTGTAGGCTTTGCATCATTCAATTTTAAGCAAACTATTCCTAGAAAAATTGTTAAACTTCATAAAATTTATGTCGATCCTAGTCAACAAGGAAAAGGAATTGGAAAATCAATGCTGCGATTTATAATGAAACAAATTTCTTTAGAGGAAGTAAACTATTTAGAACTCAATGTGAATCGTCAAAATACAGCGGTTGGATTTTATAAAAAATTAGGATTTAACATTGTTGCCGAAGAAGATATACCTATCGGCAATGGATTTTTTATGAATGATTATGTAATGCAAATCTCCTGTTGATTTTTTGAAGGCTGAAATTTGATATTTCTAGCAGTTCTTTTCAAAGGTAGTAAAACTACTATTATTTTAAATTACCTAGCCTGCCTTTTAAGTATCAACTAGATAGATTTTAAGAGAAATATTTATCTAGCAGATTTATTTTCCAGATACTGGAAAAACCAATTGATGGGTTTGTTTGATTATACCAATTACAAATACACTTTGCACATGTCCCATATTTTCAATCTGGCTAAGTTTATTTACATGAAAATCATAATAGGCATTCATATCTTCCGCTACTACTTTAAGCATAAAATCAAATTCACCTGAAATATTATAACATTCTATTACTTCATGAAGTGAGTGAATCGTCTCTATAAACTTCACTCCTGCTTTTTTATTATGTTCTTTAAGAGATACATAACAAATGACCATCAATCCTTTTTTAACCTTGGTGTGGTCTAATAAAGTTGCGTACTGCTTAATTACACCCGAAGCCTCCATTCGCTTAATACGTTCATGAATGGGCGTAGTGCTTAAGTGCATCTGATCAGATATTTCTTTAACGGTGATGCGTGCATTTTTTTGAAGTAACTGAAGAATCTCCAAATCCTTGGTATCCAATATCAATTGTTCAATAGAGGAATCCTCTTTTTTGATCGACTTAGCCATCTTTTAAAAGTGTTTTATCCTGTAAATTTATAAATTTATATACTTTATACCTAAATTTTGACAAAAGAGCAGAATATTATTCTAGTATTGTAATTTTACAATTCAAATAAAAAATCATATGTCAACAAAAAAATCAATCGATTTCAGTCTCAAAAATAAGGTGGCTGATATGAGTCTTGCAGAATGGGGTCGCAAAGAAATCCGTTTAGCAGAAGCTGAAATGCCCGGTCTTATGGCATTAAGAACTGAATACGGTCCTTCTCAACCATTAAAGGGAGCTCGTGTTGCAGGATGCCTTCACATGACCATTCAAACAGCTGTATTAATTGAAACCCTAGTTGCCCTAGGAGCTGAGGTTAAATGGAGTTCTTGTAATATATTTTCTACTCAAGATCAAGCTGCTGCTGCCATTGCTGCTGCAGGGATTGGAGTTTTTGCATGGAAGGGTCAAAGCCAAGAAGAAGCTGATTGGTGTATCGAGCAGACCTTATTTTTTGGTGGTGCTGACCGTCCTTTGAATATGATATTAGATGATGGAGGTGATTTAACCAATATGGTATTTGACGTTTACCCTGAACTAGTTTCAGGTATCAAAGGCCTATCGGAAGAAACTACTACTGGTGTGCACCGCTTGTATGAAAGAATGGAAAAAGGAACATTGCCTATTCCAGCCATTAATGTGAATGACTCTGTAACCAAATCAAAATTTGATAATAAATATGGTTGTAAAGAAAGTTTAGTAGATGCAATTCGCAGGGCTACTGATGTGATGATGGCTGGTAAAATAGCGGTAGTAGGTAGTTATGGTGATGTGGGCAAAGGTTCTGCAGCTTCTTTGCAAGGAGCAGGTTGCAGAGTAATTGTTACCGAAATTGATCCTATCTGTGCTTTACAAGCTGCAATGGACGGCTTTGAAGTTAAACCAATGATTGAAGCAGTAAAAGAAGCGGATATTGTTGTAACAGCTTCTGGTTGTCGTGATCTAATTACGGAAAAACATTTTCGCAATATGAAAGACAAAGCAATCGTTTGTAATATTGGACATTTTGATATTGAAATTGATATGGCTTGGTTAAACGCAAATTATGGTGACACTAAAAATACAATCAAACCGCAGGTGGATATGTATACCATTGATGGAAAAGATGTCATCATTTTAGCAGAAGGTCGTTTGGTAAACCTTGGTTGTGCAACTGGTCACCCATCTTTTGTAATGAGTGCCTCATTCACCAACCAAACTTTGGCTCAGCTGGAGTTGTGGAATAATACAGATAAGTACGAGAACAAAGTATATGTATTACCTAAAGTATTAGATGAAAAAGTGGCTCGTTTACATTTGGCTAAAATCGGAGTAGTACTGGAAGAATTAAGTTCTACACAAAGTACTTACTTAGGTATTCCTAAAGAAGGTCCTTTTAAAACTGATCATTACCGTTACTAGTATTTAATTTGTATAAAAAAGACCCGCTTCTGTAATAGAAGCGGGTCTTTTTTTTAGACAGCAAATCTTTTAACAACAAGTATTCTAAAAAAATTTGGTTAACCCTTACATTTCTTGCAACTTCGTCATCACAACGTTGATTTTTTACTAGTAAAATAAATTCCATGAAAAGATATTTCCTTGCTCTTGACCTAGTAGATGATGCCGAAAAAATTGCAGAATATGAACAATGGCACAAAGCGGGTAATCTAATGGCTGGCATTAAGGAAAGCATTATAGGTGCAGGAATTATACAAATGGAAATTTACAGAACTGGCAATAGGCTTGTGATGACAATGGATACAGATGAGAGCTTCAGCTTTGAAAGAAAGGCAGCAATGGACCAGGCCAACCCCAATGTGCAGGAATGGGAAAAACTAATGTGGAAATTTCAATCCCCTTTACCTTGGGCCAAAGAAGGTGAAAAATGGGTATTTATGGATAAGATTTTTCAACTCACTTAATAATTTATATCTCCTTAATTGTCTATTTAAAAATTGTGCTTTAACCAACTGATTTTAGCTATTGATGCAAACGCTTATCTGTTCATCCCCTCGTAATTTTGAGTATGCTAATTCAGCTACTCCAGTAGCAGCACCAGGAGAAACATTGCTAAAAATAAAACGCATCGGTATTTGCGGAACCGACTTACATGCTTATGAGGGTACCCAACCTTTTTTAAGCTATCCAAGAATATTAGGTCACGAGTTAGCAGCCGAAATAGTCACTACCGATGCTGAAGGTTTTACAGTTGGTGAAGCCGTAACTTTTATACCTTATTTTAATTGTGGAAAATGCATTGCTTGTAAAATGAATAAACACAATTGTTGTGAAACAATCAATGTTTGTGGAGTTCACAGCGATGGAGGAATGCGAGAATATTTAATCGTTCCTTCTTATTCATTGGTTCATGGGGAAGGCTTAAGTTTTGATGAGCTAGCATTGGTTGAGCCACTTGCTATCGGTGCCCATGGTGTAAGAAGGGCTGCCATTACAGAAGGTGAATACACTTTAGTAATTGGCGCTGGACCTATTGGATTGGGTACTATGGAATTTGCAAAAATTACTGGAGCAAAAGTAATCACAATGGATATCAACGATGACCGACTTAAATTTTGCAGTGAAAAATTGGCTGTTGATTATGTTATTAACCCCACAAAAGAGGATGCTTTTGAAAGATTAAAAAAAATAACTTCTGGAGATATGCCCACCTTAATTATTGATGCTACTGGTAGTCAAGAAGCAATTAATAATGGATTCAAATATATTAGTCATGGTGGTCGATATGTGCTGATAGGCTTGCAAAAAGGGGAAATCAGTTTTAGCCATCCCGAATTTCATAAGAGAGAAGCTACCCTAATGAGTAGCCGAAATGCCACCAGGATTGATTTTGAAAGAGTAATTAACTGTCTGAAAAAAGGAAGCATCAATCCATCCAATTATATTACTCACCGGGTAAAATTTAATGCCGTAAAAGAAAATTTCGAAAGTTGGCTCAATCCATCTACAGGTATTATAAAAGCAATGATAGAAATTGAATAGGTTGTATTAAAATTCTTTACTCACAACTAGTATCCGACTTTACAAAATAAGATTTGTACTTTTTTGATTTAGGATCCATGCAGCCTTGCAGATTAAGTATTTTTATATTTCGAAAATCCACAGGCTGTCCTTCACTTTGCAATGCTATAAAACCATCCTTTAATAATTTTCCATCTTGCTTGATGGCAGGGTCATAATTATCCACTACTCCACCGCCTATCTGAGGTTTGGAATATTGCAATACGGTATCACCATTAATAATATGGGTAATCAATGAATCTCCCAACACAATAATTTCTCCTTTCACCCATTGCTCACCATCATAGGTTTTGGAAATGGAAGATATACAATGGCGCGGATCTTTATGCCCTTGAAATATCACATCTGTACCAGGCGAACACATATTACCGGTTGGTCTAGGTTGACCATCTCCCAAACCAGCCAATAACTGAAACTCAACAGAGATGGGCCAATTCTGATCGCGGGGCATGGTATGAGGATCCTGTGAGTGAAACATTACCCCACTATTTTTAAGCGTATATTCTGGAGCATCTTTGCGCCATTCGCCTACAATACGATATTCAAAAATGAGGTGATAATAAGAATAAGGTTGTTTATAATAGAGATGGCCAAACTGTTCATTGAAAACATCGTATTGATCATACCTAATTTTCACAATTCCATCTTCCACTCTAAAAGTATTGCCGTAGTTCTCCCCTACTTCGTGGTGATTAATTTTAGCAATCCAGTCTTTGATATCCTTACCGTTAAAAATCGTTTTCCAATCCTTTTTGTCAGAATTTCGTTGAGAAAAAACAGTTATCGAGCTTAATAAAATAAAGATCAACAAGCAAAATTTCAATCTAGCATTCAATTTTTTCATACATTTCATTTAAATCATCAAAAACTATTACATTTTTTATAAATTCTTTCAAAGTAAATATATTGAAAACTAACAAAGAGATCTTGAAAAATTTAGTAGCAACCAATCGATTGGTATAAAGATTTAGTGCTTAACTTGGTAAATATTTAAAAACTGTATTTTAAAAACAGTATTAATCAAACGAAGTGAATTAATAGTTGAAAGTTTACTGAAAGAAAGCTGAGTAAAATAAATTAAAAATAATTATGAAAAATACAATTTTAGGCCTGCTTCTATTTTGTAGTATTGATCTTAATGCGCAAACGATTCCAAACTTTGACCTCATTAAACTTGAAAAAATTTCTGACTACAAAAAGGCAGAACCTTTTGTAATTCTTTCTGCTAATTTCATATTGTCAACTCCATATTTAAAAGACAATAAAGATCGATACAATTCATTGCGATTGATTAGTCAATGGATGAATGGAACACCCGATTATTCTTTTGTCATGAATGATATAATCGAAAAAATTGGTAAAGGAGATAATGACCATTTAGCAATATATGTTGCTGCTTTAACAAAGTACACCATAGAAAATAAGCCAGTAGTAAAGGATGCAAATAAAATAAAAGTGGAGGCTATGACAACCCTCTTGAATTATTGTCAAGACAAAAACAACAACCTTAGGTTAACCAAACAACTAAAAAAACTTGTTGAAGCAAAGGAAAAAGGTCAACTCGAGCAAGCGTTGCAATAAGGTGAATAAGTCAGACCAATCCAATCATATAAAGTTACAAAATGGTAGATGCTAATTCCTTTTAGATAATATTGATTGAAATTTAAAAACACTAATTTTTGATAATGATGAAAAATAAACTCCTCCTAATCCTTTGTGCTATTTGCTTTTGGTATACCAGTCAATCTCAAAGTTTGGAGCTTCGTCAAGGGAATTTTTATACGGTTGCTCAAGGCAAGGTTAAACTAACTGAATTTGCCAGCACTTATAAAGATCAAAATAGTTGGACCAAAAGAACAGAGCAGATTAGATCCACTATTCGCCATGGAGCAAAACTAGAAGACTTACCTCAACGCTGCGCACTTAATCCAATTAGAAACAACAAACACACCTATGCGGATTATACGGTAGAAAATGTAGCCTTTGAAAGTCTTCCAGGATTTTATGTAACAGGTAATCTTTATTTACCTAAAAATTTCAATGGTAATATAGCTGGAGTAGTTAGTCCACATGGACATTGGCCCAATTTAGCAGATTACGGAAGATACCGCAATGACGTTCAATACCGATGTGCTACACTTGCAAAAATGGGAGCGGCAGTTTTTACTTATGATATGCTAGGTTATGGAGAATCGATTCCTTGCTTGCATGAAAGCCCAGAGGCAGTAAGGCTTCAAACATGGAACAGCATGCGGGTAGTAGATTTTTTGCTTTCATTGGGTTTTGTAGATGAAAAGCGTTTAGCCGTAACCGGTGAATCAGGAGGAGGAACTCAATCATTTTTATTGGCTGCCCTTGATGATAGAATTGATGTATCAGTACCAGTAGTGATGGTAGCCGCTAATTTTTTTGGTGGATGTGTTTGTGAAAGCGGGATGCCCATTCACAAATGGGAGAATTTTGAAACTAACAATGTAGAGATTGCTGCAACTTTTGCACCTAAGCCGATGCTAGTAATTTCGGATGGAGATGACTGGACTAGCAATACGCCGGAAATTGAGTTCCCCCACCTCCGCAGTATTTATAAATTATTTGGGGCAGAGAGTAATGTTGAAAATACGCATCTTCCCTATGAAGTGCATGACTATGGATTTAATAAAAGAACAGCGATGTATAAATTCCTAGCCAAACATTTGGACTTAAATCTCAAATCGGTAACTGATAGTCATGGTCTGATTAATGAACGCTTTACCTACCTTTTAGAGCGTCCTTCTCTTCAAGTATTGCCCGATAAGAATTATCCTAAAGGTATTGTTAGTGACTGTACAGATGTAATTAAGAAGATGAATAACTCTAAATAGTAAATAGGTTGGATTTAATCAATTTATTTTTATGAAAAATCTACTATTTATTCCGATATTTTTTTGCTATTATTTTGGAATGGCGCAACCATCCAATACATCAAAAATAATTGGAACACCTATTACCATTGATGATTTAGTGATTGCTCAATTTGATTTCCCAAAAATGATGAATTGGCATGATGCAAAAGCAGCCTGTGATAGTTTAGGAAATGGGTGGAGATTACCTAGCAAGGATGAACTCGTTTTTTTATTTCAGAATAAATATAGAATTGGAGTTTTTAAGTTTGATATTTATTGGAGCTCGTCTGAGTATGGTACTGGCTTTGCATGGTTTCAAAATTTAGGTTATGGCGGCCAATATCCCAGCTACAAATTAGACGCAGCCTATGTTCGTGCAATTAGGGCTTTATAATTAGGCTTCGACTTGACTATTTAAATTTTTAATAGTTCTTCTATTATTAATTTCTTAACACTCAGCTTTCGGTTTGCTACCTATTTCATATTGATTATTTAAATAACTTCACTCAACTCAATACGGAAAGTTTAAAATTTACTTATACAAAACCACTTTATGCTTTTAAAAATACTTACTGTAATAGGTCTCGCCACATTTGAAATATATGCAGCAATCCCTGCTGGATTTGCTTTTGGTCTTTCGCCATGGATCATATTTTTTGCAAGTTTCGCCGGAGGATTGCTTGGAGTGTATGTGTCTGCTTTCTTAGGAGATAAAATCAGGTCTGTTTTTTTTAAAAATAAACCCAAAAAAGAAGTTGCCGATAAAAAGCAAGCTATGCTATTGGTTTTGTGGAATAAATATGGCGTCATTGGACTTGGATTTTTAGGAACATTTTTAGTTGGCGCGCCAATAAGTATAGCAGTTGGTGCTGGTTTAAATGCAGATTTAAAAAAATTAGCCACTTGGTGCAGTATTGGAGTTTTAACACGTTGCCTTTTATTCACCTTGATAGGCTTTTACGGATTAAAATTATTTTAAGATATCTATAGAGAGATTGTTTGTGTATGGTGAGGACAGGAAGTTGACTTTTCAAGTAATTTTTACTCATCCCAAACCACCTGATTCATCAAATACTTTGAGTTATTATTTTAGGTATTGTATAAAATACCAACAAGATTTAAATAGGGCGCAATAGTTACAGACTCTGCAACAATACAATTATTCTTTTTAAAAACATATTCTTGGATTTCCCTCTATTCATTAAACCATATCCTCGTTTATCATGGAATTTTTATTTGGAATATCTTTTATTGTAATATTTTTTTGAGAAAAGAAAAATTACAATGCTTAAGGGAAGTAATAATAAATAAAAGTTAAATGGGGTTGAACGAGTTTCATTCATTTTTGGAAAATGAAACTTATTATCGGTATTTAAAATGTAAGTAATTTCTTTAGATTGATTAGGGACTATTTTTAATAAAGTAAAATGGTTATATAGTTTGCTAAAAGCTGTAAATGAAATTTCAGTTGGTAAAAAATTATCATTGTTTATATCAAAAAAAATAGTTGTTTCATGTGCCAATTGAACTTTATCATTCATTAGTTTTACAGTAGTATCTCCATTAATTATCAAATTATATTTAACTAAATCCAAGATTATTTTTTGTATTTCATATGAACTTATGCTGTCCATATTCATTTGAGGATATTTTTTTTTAATGGCTAATTGACAAGTATAAAGAGGTGCAGTGATAAATACAGACCATTTTTTATTTTCATTTTGAATAATTGAAATAGTGGATACCTGAGGATTGTGTGCATATACGCTTTCAACAAATAATAATAATATAATTAAACAACGTACTTTATGCATGTAAGTTTAATTTATTAAAACGTAACTGAAAATGAGCCAGGAACACCCCTAAAACTATTTATAAAACTATTAGAACCAGCAGCTGCAACATGATAATGATATCCTCTTTTTGTATCATAATGTCCTCTACTTCCGTCAAGACCGGTACTTTCTTTTCCTGATTCATCTAAATTTTCAAATATTCCATAGCCATCCATCGCGTATCCAATCATTGCAGCATGAGCATCGGATTGTTTAATTTTGGTAGATTTTCCGGTTGCTGCATGATAATGATACCCAGTAGCTCCGTTAACATGTCCTCCTGCATCATCAAATGGAGCTAAAGTATATGCACCTAATATAGCTTGTGTAGGAGCAGGCGGATCAAAATTAATACCATTAAATGCCACACCTACTACACCCCCCATCCCCATAATTGTTACTGCATATTTTGATTTAACAGGCTTGACAGGGATATAATATATTTTTTTAATTCCAGGGAAATAAGATGGTAGACATTGAACACAATAATTTTTGTACAGTGGATCAACATTGGGTCTGGCTGCAGCTTCACATGCTGCCTTTGTATCTGTAACATTGATTACACCAGTTGCTGAATTGTACAAATTCCAAGTAGTATTTGAATAAAAGGTTGCTAAATTTTTAATAAATGGACCATCTACATCATACAATTTTCCTCCTTCAAACCATATACCTCCTTTATCAATTCCATCATTTATATTAGTTGGACACCAAGGACCTTGAACATGATCACTTGGTGTATTATTTGAAACAATTTTATAACACATAACGGTTGACCCATCCGCCAACGATTGACTTACTTTAGTAATAGGTTCAGTTAATCCAGCTGCTAAAAAATACTTGGGATCAACTTCAATAACAACAGAATCTTCAGAAGTGGAAGTAGAAGTTGAACTGGTTGAAGTAGAGTCGTTACTTGATTTATTACAAGCAGATGAGATGATTACTATGAATACTAGCAATAATCTAATTTTATTAAAAATCATAGAGGATATTTTTTGAATTAGACTTTCCAATCCGAAAAAGGTTTAATTAGGAATGTAAGTTATTCTTTATACTACATAAATAAAAATAAACCATTGAAAATCAATGGGTTATTTTTATTTATGCGAAATAATCGGTACTCAATTATTTAAATTATAGATTTGATAATCATTAATTTACAAAAAATTAATTCGATTCTGTTGAAACATAGTTGAATCAAAATAAAATAATAATTTATAAACTTCTTAAGAAATCAGTGGCGCATTTTCTTGAACAGTAATTATAATAATTAAGCATCAGATTTACAAGATAATAAACTAAAGAATGGTCAAATTATTTAATATATTATTTTGCTCTTTTAATTTGATTGTCGCTATAAGCATGATCTCTTGAGCAGTAGCCTCCGCTTTCTGCAATTCTATAAGCACCATACATTTTTGCTTTTCTCAATTCAGAACTTTCTAAATCATGATGCCAGCCCTGTCCATTTTGATTGCACCCAGACATCTTACAAGTCTTGGAAGAAAAAGAAGAAGAATAAGAGGAGCTCATAGGTTGCTTACCATAATTTGCTATTACTAATACAGCTAATACTCCTGATACAATCCATCTTGTTTTTTTGGTCCACAATTGGTTTTTCCACATTAGGTAAAGTCCAACCGGAAAAAATAAAATTAGAAGAATAATAACTCCAGTTTGCTTTTGAAACCATTTGAGTTCTGTTTGATTTTCCATAAATATTTTTTTTGAAATGATTAAATTTTAAAAAATTAAAGGTGAAGGATTATTTGATTTTGAAGTTATTGTAATAAATAGAAATTAACTAAAAATCCCCGGAAAATTCAGGGGATTTTTTAGTCAACTTACTTATTTTCTGGTCTATAAATAGCACCAGTTGCGAAGTCTACAATTACTGGTACAACTCCAAAACAAAAATCAGCAACAAGGGCAACTACTCGAATTTTTCTTGCTGGTTCTCCAGACTCAGGCTTTGTTCTTTGAGCAGTAGAAACTCTACCCCCTAGAATTGTAGCACATGAACTACTAAAGAGTGTAACTGAAATTAACAGTACTAATACTAAGTTTTTTGAAGTCAAATTTTTCATTTTAAAAGATTTAAGGTGAGAGATTATTTACATTTTGAAGTTACTAAGATTAACATTATAAAAAAAAATATTTATTAAGTATTTGAAATTCGGTTAATTAATAAATATTTTACTAATCCTTTTAGGCTTCACATTTTTTATAATTTAATAACATTCAAATTTTACGTTTCAAAAATTAAATAATATGAAACAAATATTTTCAATTGCACCAGAATGATATCCTGATATATTTAATGTTCGTATGTGGAATTGGAAGTCAATCTTTTGTAGTCAAGTTCTACCATCGCCATATCCCAATTCCAATTATTAAGGCGCATATAAATTAGGTGTAATTCCCCTAAAGTACCGTTTTATCTATTTGTTTCAATCGGCCTCGGCTTGTAAACAATTCTGTCAACATATCATTACTGCTTTCTTTCATTAGTTGGGAAAATAATAAGTAAACAAATCATCTTTTCATTATTAATGGGCATAAATTTGCAAAAAATATAAAAATGAATAATAAAGAACTTTTACAACAAGAAAATAGCAAAGTACACCAGGAAGTATTAGACGCAAATCTTAATTATGCCGAGTCTTTTGGTGAAAAAAGCAATTTAGCCTTACCTCCGAGTCGTCAATTTGCTATCTTAACCTGCATGGACGCACGTTTAGATCCAGCCAAATATGCTGGTTTATCCGAGGGTGATGCCCACGTAATCAGAAATGCAGGTGGCAGGGCAAGCGATGATGCGATTCGTTCTTTAGTGATTTCTCACAAATTACTGGGAACCGCCGAATGGTTTGTTATTCACCATACCGATTGCGGAATGGAATATTTTACCGACGAAATTATCCGTGGTTTATTATCTAAGAGTCTAGCAACTGCTTCGGTTGACGAAAATGGGTGGAAAAATGTTTCTGAAGAGGGCGGCTCAAATGAAGCTAAGCACATTTCTTTCTTAACCATTAGCAATCAAACAGAAAGTATTATTGAAGATGTGAAAAGAATAAAATCGCACCCTTTAGTGCCTTCGTACATTCCAGTTTACGGTTATATTTACGATGTTAAATCTGGAAAACTAATAGAAATTCCCGAGGCAACTCAAGTGGGTAGGGCCAGTTAATACTTAGAATAATTAAAGTAAAAACCCGATTTGTAATACAGATCGGGTTTTTACTTTATTAATAATCATTGTCCCTTAAAAAAATAAGCCCTGTAATGTTTTAATTTACAAGGCTTTACAATTTTAACT
>Ga0164295_10001958_pt1 | contig 17121 bp, 17 predicted proteins | sample GEODES006metaG_FD_111798 | JGI IMG/M metagenome (GOLD analysis project Ga0164295, IMG submission 111798) | Oligotrophic lake water microbial communities from Sparkling Lake, Wisconsin, USA - GEODES006 metaG | ecosystem: Environmental > Aquatic > Freshwater > Lake | place: USA: Sparkling Lake... | reverse complement strand
GTTTGCGACAATCAGCCCCGGCTGCAGCTCTCGCGCCATGCCGATCATGCCCGCCATGTCCAGGTCCTCGCCGCGCTCCGCCTTCACCCAGCCCGCATCCAGCCACAGCACGTCGACCTTGCCGTAGCCCGTCATCAGTTCCCGAATCTGCGCGTGGGTGAACCGCACAAACTCATCCCAAAGCGGCGTTCCGACGGTATTCGCCTGGCGCGTGACCACTGGCGCATCGGGCGACCAATAGGCCGGCGAATGCCAGTCTGCCTTTGAAAAATAGACCGAAACCCCAAGCCCGCGCTGCTGAAAAGCGTCACAGAAACCTTTGTAAACGTCCACCGGATACGGGCTCTCCGGGCCGGTGATCTTGTAGGAGGTCTCCTGGGTGTCCCACATGCAGAACCCATCGTGATGCTTCGCCGTCAGCGAGACGTAGCGAATGCCCGAATCCGCCACCGCCGCCGCCCAAGATTCCGGATCAAACTTGACCGGATTGAACTGCCGGTTGAGCGCCCAATAGTCCTCTTGAAACCGCGCAAGGTCCTTGCCCCGGCTGGTCCAGCACTCCATGTCGTCGTTCCGCGCCCACTCGTCCCCCGGCGAAAGCGGCCAAGACTCGCAGCAGTCCCAAAGCGCATAAGGACCCCAGTGCAGTAGCAACCCAAACTTCTGGTCCTGAAACCACTCCAGCCTCTCGCGCAGCCATTCCGGCTTTTCGTGGGCAAGGGAAGTCGTATGCGCGATGACGTCAAGTCGTTCTTCAGACACGGTCGCGGAGTTTACTGCCGCTTAAGCAAGCTCGTCGCCTGAACTTAGTTGGTCCCCCGCTCCTCGGGTAACGTGCCCCCGTGGTTGAGCAGGACTTTGACAATCCGCGAATTTGGGAAGAGCCGAAGCCGTTTCTGCGCGATTTCTATGTGCCATTTTCGGTTTACGACGAGACTTTCCATACGTGGGAACTCACTAAAGACCCAGCCCCGCTAGACCCTTGCTGCACATCTTGCCGCACGCCGAGCGACCTCATATCGCTTTGCGTTTACGTTCCCGACGAAAGCTACCTGCCCACCTGGGAGTTCATCCAATCCAACCTTGAGGCGATCGAAAGCGCCCTAAAAATCAAGCTCGCCGCGATCCATGCTCGGTGCCTCGTTGAGCTTCATGAAGACAATCTCCCCGGCATGCCGGTTTGGCAAAAGCACTGGGAATTTATCCAGAGCCAACTCGGCGGCAAACCAGCCGAGCAGCTGCATCGGTTCTTCAAACTCACCGGAATTAGCATCGTGCGCGGCGAGCCAGAAAACGAATGGATCGTGGGTTACAACTTCCAGACCGCCTGGGACATGGACCACGGAATCGAAATCATTATGTGGAACGAAAAAGTTCTCGCCGCGGGCGGAATGTTGGAGCTCACTTCCACCGGCGGCTCACCCATGGCTGGAGCCAAAGCGACGCAGGAATACGAGTTCGATCCGGGCGACTACCGCTTGCCATAGGGATGGCACCGGTGGTCCAATTGCAGTAGGCTGACTAACACAATGGCGCAATTACGAGACCTCATCGAACCACTTCTAAACCGCGATACTCCGGTGGTGATTCACGGCGGAGTTCCGGCAGCCTACGACGAAACCGCCGTCGATCTGGTGAACTTTGTGCTCGCGCAAAGGCCGAAGCAGGTCAACTATTTCCCCACGTTCTCGGTGCCGTCCGCCACCTTCGACGTATCGACCGCCCCCATTTTCAACGGCGAAATCTCCCAAGCCGCTTTCCAAGTGTTAGGGGCTAAGGCGAGAACCCTGCATCCCACCCACTCCTGGATGGTCACCGGCCGAAGCGCCGCCATCATGATCCCCGGAAACCTCTACGCCATGACGCCATCGGGCATGGGCTCACCCATGCCGGAGATCACCAACTACTCCAGCCTCGAATTCATCTTCGGCATGGACCTCATGTATTCCACCGTCATCGAAGCCGCCGAAGAAAACGCCCGCGTTCCTTATGCATTACAAGCATCCGATGTATCGATAAAGGTCATCACGGCCGATGGGAAAACCAAAGAGAGTCCGTTCAAATTGCGGAATCCAGACCTGATTTGCCGCTACCGAGACAAACTCCGCGACCTCTGGCTGCAAGAAGAAGCCCTGATCGAACTCGAGTGGGGCTGCCTCATCCAAACCCGCATCGCCCACGACCGCCTGGTGCGCAAGCTGCAAGAAGATCCCGCGTGGCTGATCACGCAGTAGGGACAATGTTGTCGTTAAACGAGTCGCTCGAACGGTTAGGTGCCAATTTCGGACCTGTAGCGGATGTCGAAGTGCTCGAAGAATACGGGGCTCGGCTCGGATTCAACGTCCCCGCTCCTCTGCGCCAACTATATGAGCTCGGAGATGGCGCCAAGTTGAGTTCCTACCCGTGGGAGATTTTAGATCTTGAAGTTGCTGCAACGACGGCAGCGCACGTAACGATCGGTACTTCGGTGTTTCTCGCATGGCCATTCTTTGCTGTTGAGGCCCGTTCGCATGACCCGGTTTGCGTCATCGTTAGCGGTCCTGGCACTGGATACGTCATGCAGTGCCGCCCCAACAGAAGCGACCGAATGCTCGCTCCATCCATGGAGTCCTTTTTCGATTGGCTTGCTACGAGCCCCTCCATCCAAGACTTCTTCGACAAAGACGGCCCGAGCCCCCTTTTTGCTAGTCCGACTGACTATGCAACCAGCCGCGTTGCTTCTGACCTCATAGTCTCCGCTCCGTTCACCCCAGAAGAGTACGAACCGGAATCCCTCTATAACCTCGTCGGCAGCATGGTGGACGACGAGACCTACGTCGACCTATTCACCCGCGAACAAATCCCGATCCCAAACTACTTCGCCTGCATCCTGTCCCGAGCCAGAAAGATGTCGCCGGAGCTTCGTGAGCGGCTGGAAGCGATGTATTGACTCTGAGCGTTTCCCGGTGATGCCAATCGAGTTGGCTTCCGGTTGGAGATCGGGAATGGCATTTGCGCGGAGCGCGCGACGGGCCACGAACTCCAAGGGAATCCCGAACTCGCGACTAAGAATCGATCTGGCAGTTCTGGAACATTCGACGAGTGCGCTACTTCATGATTTACTGAATCCGTGCGATAGCTTCTTCTACGGCGTTCCTGTCGACGAGTGATCAACGCCGATCGACCTGGCAAAGGACTCCAGCTTCTCCGTCGTCACCCTAAGACTGCTGACCGTTTCCTCCAAAAGGATGCTTCCCTCCTGGTCGAATCGGCGATGATCCAATTCCAGAAAGACCAGGTTCTGGCTTCTGCCCTTCCGGGGTCTTCTGCCGTTGTTGACGGTCCACTCCGGGAACTCTCTCGCTTTCCAATACAAGGCATCAATCTCAGCTTGCGTAGTCTGTGCACTCGGGACTATGCGGAGTGAGAGTTTCTCTTGCGAAACCTGTAAATAGAGCTCGCCAAATCTACACTCAGTCCATCCCCAGTAGGCGGCAAGAAATCCGCCGCTAGCATTCGAAACATAGCTCCAGCCACATTGACCAAGGGAAGAGGCAATCACCTCTAGGTACCGTACCCACGCGTGGAAAGACCAGACCCGTCCGGATCGGTAAGACTCATAGTCCTGATCAAGCATCTCCAGATGTTCTCTGAACTGCGAAAGAACGGAGTCAGTAGCGTTTGGCGGAAGTAAATCAATCAGCTCGCGGCGTGTGAGCACCGAGAAGCCCGCTGCTCTTACGCCCTCATAACTAGGTTGGATATAGGTCTGGATGTAAATCGGAACCAAATCGTGATTTGGAAACCGCGCGCTAGCCGCTTCTAAGTAACGTTTGAGCTGTCCCGAATGTTCGGCCGTACCTACTTTATCCTCAATCAGAATAGCAATCGACTCGTTGATCTCAACGATAACGTCAATCCGATCCAGTTGGCGGTAGACCCGGATGCTTGGGCTGTTTGGCAGATTCAGATTTCGCGTAGCTAGCAACGCACTCAGAAACCGATTACCCGCATCGCGCAACTCTTCATCATCAACCGACGCGTCAGCGCAGCCAGCAAGCCAGCAGATAAACGCATCCTGTGACAACTCAGAAGTCGCGAAGTGGAATAGGTTGGGTTTCGGCATATGTGTTGCGGCTAACTCCCGGTGAAATACGCTGGCGGAGTCTTAACGACCCCGTGTCCACTTCACCAGAGCCCCATCGGCAAATGATAGTCCATCCCTGCATAGAACCATCAAGCTGCAACGACCTCCGACAGTTGCCAAATCCCGAAAAAGTACAATCGACGAAAACGTCTCAAACCTCAGGTTTACTTTTCCCAATCCCCCGCCCTATAGATTGGGGCAGATCCCCCGCGAAAACAGAAAATTATGTTTTCCGCGCGTAAGGGAGAAAGTATTAATAACAAATTTTTTGGCGCGACGAGCCGAGAGAAATCCACCGTCCAAGAAACCCGTCAGAACCCGCAAAGACGCCAAGTCTGAGCGAGAAGGGAACCTTAGACCAGGATCCCTTTCACGATGTTTCCGTGGACGTCGGTCAAGCGATAATTTCTGCCGCCGTGGAAGTAGGTGAGCTTGGTGTGGTCGATGCCGAGCAAATGGAGCATCGTGGCGTGGAGGTCGTGGATGTGGACCTTGTCCTTCACCGCGAAGAAGCCATAGTCGTCGGTTGCGCCATATTTGATCCCGGCTTTGACTCCGCCCCCGGCGAGGATGGTGGTGAAACCGTGGGGGTTATGGTCGCGGCCGTCGGTTCCTTGGGCAACGGGAGTTCGGCCGAATTCTCCGCTGATGACGACGAGGGTGTCCTTGAGCATCCCGCGAGACTTGAGGTCTTTGATGAGGCCAGCAATCGGTTTGTCAACCTCTCGCGCATTGCTCTCGTGCTCCTTGCGGAGGGCGTCATGTTGGTCCCATTTGTAGGAGTGAGTGACTTGGACGAACCGTACTCCCTTCTCGCTAAAGCGACGGGCCAAGAGGCATTGGTGACCAAAGTTGCGGGTTTTGGGGTCGTCAAGTCCGTAAAGCTTCTTGGTCTCCTCCGACTCTCCGGCGATCTCTTGGAGCTCGGGGGCAGCTAGCTGCATACGGAAGGCGAGTTCGTAAGAGTTGATTCGGCCCTCCAACGCAGGATCGGGACCCAGATGGCTCAGCTGATCCAAACCCATTTTGCGCATCAGTTCGATCTCTAGCCGTTGCGCCTCAGCGGGGGTTTCGTCGTTGTGGATAAACGGAATTCGGGCATTAGGCGCCTCAATTCCCGCGTTACCGATCGGGGTTCCTTGGGTGTAGGCGGGGAGGAACGCCGAGCTCCAGTTGTTCACTCCGCCATGGCCCAGCGTCGGACAGATCGTGAGGAATCCGGGAAGATTCTGGTTTTCGGTACCGAGCCCATAGGTGACCCAAGAGCCCATGGACGGGCGGACGAACGTGTCTGAGCCGGTATGGAGCTCCAACAGCGCCGCACCGTGGCGGGAGTTGGAGCCATACATCGAGTTGATGAAACAGAGGTCATCAACGCAGCTGCCGACATGCGGGAAAAGGTCGCTGACCTCGATTCCGCTTTCGCCATAGTGCTTGAATTCCCAGGGGCTTTTGAGCAGGTTGCCGGTCGGCGAGGAGACAATGCGCGGCATCTCACCGGTGAACGGCTTGCCGTGGTCTCGGGTGAGCAGCGGCTTGGGATCAAACGTATCCACCTGCGAAGGGCCGCCGTGGAGAAACACGAAGATCACCCTCTTTGCCCGAGCCGGGTACATCGGCGACTTCGGCGCAAGGGGATTCTTCGACTGCGCGCTGGCCTCGTTCGCTAGCAGGCCAAGAAACGCAAGGTTCCCGAAGCCAAGGGCACTGGCCCGCAGCAGTTCGCGTCTGGAAAGTTGATCGCTATTCCACATAAATAAACTCGTTTGATCCGATAAAGGTCTTGCAGAGACTTTGCCATGCACTCAGCTTGGGTTCTTTTGCCTTGGCATAGGCTTGCTCAAATTTTGAGAGGTAGCTCAGAGACCGAACGATCTCGTTTGGCTTTGCGGGCCGACCAAAGCAGGTTCGGAATAGCGACTGGATTCTGGCCTTGTCGTCAATGTCTTTTCGAGCAAGTAGGTTAGTCGCCTGCGCCTTTGTCGCCGTCAATACAACCTTTCCGTTAAGCATGAAGAGAGCTTGGGGAGCCACCGTTGTACTGGCTCGATCTCCGTTCATCACGGTCGGGTCGCCGAAGTCAAACGCGGTGTAGACATCGTAAACATTGGCGCGAATGACCGGGAGATAAACCGCCCGGCGAGGACTGTCGTACTGGATAGGGTTTGCGCTTTGGTCGTTAGTGACGTACGCCCGCGGCGGAAGATTCATCATCGTCCCACCCATTTTCCGGTCGAGCATTCCGGATACAAAGAAGATGCTGTCTCGAATGGCTTCCGCTTCTAGGCGTCGCCGATTGAAGCGCCAGAGGTACCGATTCTCGGGGTCAAGGTTAGCAAACTTCGCGTTGTACTGAGTGCTCATCTGGTAGGTACTAGTGAGCATGATTCGCTTTTGGAACTGCTTGAGACTCCATTTATCTTGGCTGACAAACGAGGTCGCCAGCCAATCCAGCAGTTCCGGATGAGTTGGCAAATTGCCGAGAATCCCAAAGTTGTCTACCGAACCAACGAGACCTTTGCCAAATTTCCAACGCCAAACTCGGTTTACAAAAACCCGGGCGGTAAGCGGATTCTTCGGGCTCGCAATCCAGTTGGCAAGCTCTAACCGGCCGCTCTTGTCCTTCGGAACCACAACGGGAGCATTGGTCGACATGATTGCCGGCACACCTCGAGTTGCCTTCTCGCCAAGGGTCAAATAGCTACCGCGGAGGTGAACCGGAAGGTCCTTGACCGGCGCATCGCTGACCGCCATAGCTCGCGGAATCGTTGGTTTGGAGTCGCTCAGTGCCTTGATTTCGTCATTCAAAGCCTTGAGTTCTGCAGCTTTCGGAGCCGGGAAAAGGTGATCTGCATTCTCAGGCAATTCCAGCTTGACTGCCGCACCCGACTTAACTTGCGCCGCAACGCCAGCTACAACTTCTTTGATAAGTCCTTTAGGAGTTTGGGCATCGCCTTGTTCAGTAACCGACGGCCCAGAATTTTTCGATTTCTCCGACTCAATTAAAAGCTTGGCTGCCGCGATATAAGCTTCCTTCTCAAGTTCAATCTTCGCCAGAAGTTCAGCCCGCTCTTTCTGCCGAAGTTTGTCTCGCGTCTCGGACTTCTCTTTAAGACTTTGTTCTACTTTCTTAAGGCGCTCTTGCTGCTCCTTTGGCCCAAGCATACGCTCCTGCCATTCAGCAACAACCGTGAACTTATCCATCGTCTTAGTAGACTTAAAGATGCTAGCGAGGGAATAGTAGTCTTTGGCCGATATCGGATCAAACTTGTGGTCGTGGCATCTCGCACACCCAACCGTCATCGCCAGCATTCCTTTGCTTAGCGTGTCTACTTGCTCGTCAATGATGTCGAGCTCCTGTTTTTGCGGATCGTCTTCTGCAAGCATTTTCCCGCCTAGTGCGAGATAACCGGTCGCAACCACCTGGCTATCGCCAGCTCCGGGTAGCAGGTCTCCTGCGACCTGCTCCCGCATAAATCTATTGATCGGCATATCCTGATTGATTGCGCCAATCACCCAATCTCGGTATCTCCAAGCATTGACATAGACCAGGTTTTCATCAAGGCCGTTGGAGTCGGAGTACCGCGCAACATCGAGCCAGTGACGACCCCACCGCTCACCATACGCGGTCGATGAGAGAAGCCGGTCGAGAACCTTCTCAAAGGCATTCGGTGATTTGTCGGCGATAAACGCATCAATTTCCGCCGGCGTTGGGGGGAGACCAGTGAGATCGAGGGTCGCTCTCCGAATCAACGTTGTTTTGTCGGCGGCTGGCGCGGGTTTGAGTCCCTTTTCCTCGAGTTTGGCAAGAACAAACAAGTCAAGCGGCGACTTTGCCCAGGCTGTGTTCTTGACTTTCGGAAGACTGGGAACGGTTGGGGGAACGAACGCCCAGAACCGCTGCTTTGTCTTAACCGCTACCTTCGCCGGCCAAGGTCCACCAGCTTTGCCCCATGCAGAAATGGCGGCAATATCCTGAGCCCCCATCTTGCCACCCGGCGGCATCTTGGTTGCGCCGTGGTACTCGACCGCAGCCGCAACCTTTTTCGCCATCGCGGGCGAGATTGGCCGATCCAGCCGAAGCCCGGCAATCTGCTGCTTGTCGCCATGACAGGCAATGCACTTCGAAATGAACACCGGCCGAACTTTGGATTCAAAATGCGCCGCTTGCGCGGGCGTGGCGGTGACCGGTCCGCTCTGAGTCGTAGCGGCCACGGTCGCGTAGATCGCCGTAAGCAATGCAGCCGCTGAAACACTCCACTGAAGAGTTCGATTCTTTGGCTCAGCCGACATGCGCGGATTATACTAATGAATAGCGGGCGAAGAAGTGCGGGTCAAAGTGGTTCCGCTTTCCCGAGCGGGATTTGGAGCGGCTATCGTTTCCGGTGCCATCAGGACTCTCGTAAGAGACGTTAGCCATTCAACCACGATTTCTGGAATTTGGTGGAGATAAGGGGATTCGAACCCCTGACCTCTGCAGTGCGATTGCAGCGCTCTACCAACTGAGCTATATCCCCACGTGTGGGAAAGAGAGTGTACCTAGCGGGGTTTTCGGGCTACGGCGACGACGCTGCTGCCCCAGGGGAGGGCGGTGCCTTTCCAGATCAGGCGGGCCTCTTTTCGCAGCAGCCAAACGAGAAGCCGGTTCAGCCAAGCCGGAACGGTCGGCAGCGAAGCCGCCGCTGGGCCGGGGCGGAAGCGTTCTAGCACGCGGGAAAGCACGACCAAAGGGAACAGCAAGAACACGGCATACGACAGAACCTCCGGCGAGAAGCCGGCCGAAGTTAGGCAAGAACGAACTTCGGACCGGGTGTATCGCCGGAAGTGGTGCAGCGCGACATCATGCTTGCTCCAAAGTGACCGGAACGCCGGAACACTCAGGACCAAAATTCCCCCGGGCCGGAGCACCCGAAACGCCTCGCGATAAGCCGCCTCGTGGTCTTCGATGTGCTCAAAAATATCGAGGGCAATAATCGCTTCGAACGACTCATCGGCAAAAGGAATCGCCGTGCCGTCACCCTGAACGACCTCGTTGATTCCGCGCTCAAAGGAGTACCGCAGAGCAAACTCGCTCATGTCGAGCCCGGTCACGGAGTTGGCAAACTTAGCGGTCTCTGCCATCACCACCCCGGTGCCACAACCGAGGTCCAGCACATCCAACGGGCCAGCTTTGAACTCAGAAACCAGCTTCTGCGCCAGCTCGCGGCGACCGACGAACCACCAATACTCGTCCTCCAGACGGCGCATTTTGTCGTATTCGCCGGGATTCATGAGCTTAGTTTTTGGCCAGTCGGCGGGCCTTGCCCATGAGCCGCAGCTTGAAAAGATCGCGGAAAACACGCGGGTAGTCGCGCCAAATGTTGACCTTGCTGCCTTCCTGATTCATCCACCGAATGGGCACTTCGGCCACCTGATAACCAAGGTCGCGCGCGATCATCAGCGCCTCGAAATCGAAACTGAAACCATCCAGCTTGCAGCGCGAAAAGATGTCGGCATTCGACTTCGCGTTAAACATTTTGAACCCGCACTGAGTGTCGCGAATGCCCGGAACGGCGACGATCTGAATCAGCTTGTTCGCCATCCGGCCCAGGGCCTCTCGGTAAAAAGGCTGGCGGACTTCGAGATTGCTATCCCGTAATGGCCGACTCCCAATGGCCACATCAAACCCGGCTTCCAGCTTCGGCAAGAGCTTCTCGGTCTCCTCTTGAGGTGTCGCCAGGTCGGCGTCGCAAAACAGAACGTACTGCCCCCGGGCCTGGAGCATCCCGGTTCGAACCACGTAGCCCTTGCCCCGGTTAGGCTGGCTATCGACCACGCGGAATCGGGAGTCCTTCGCGGCGAAAGCCTGGGCCAGCGCCACCGTGCCGTCTTTGCTGCCATCGCTCATCACGATGACTTCAAAGGTGTAAGACTGCGCTCCGTAATACTCCTGCAATCGGGCCAAGGTGCGCGGTAGGCGGTCCTCCTCGTTATAAGCGGGAATGACCACGCTCAAGAACACTTCGGTCAAGGTTTCGGGAGTGTACCGGCGAGCCGCAAAATAGAGAGGCGCACAAGATTAAGGCGCCCGGGGGAGGGCGCCTGCTTATGAGGGAGTATGGAGGAACATGTGAGTTGCTTTCGCTTCTCACAACTGTCTGACGACAGGGCCGCAAAGAGGTTTCGTCGTTTTTACGGGACGGCTATTTCTTGTTGTCTTCCACCTGGTGGGGTACTGGCTTCTTTCCGGCCAGCCAGCAGAAAACCTGCAAATGCGGCGGAGTCGGAGCTGGTTTAGACTTCTCAATCGGAAGCACTTTCTTCTTGGCCATGGCGATATCGTAACCATTGTTCCTGGCGGAGGAAAGTCAAATAGGCCGGTTTGCTCACGAAATCCTCACCGCCAACCCGCAGCATGTTGCGCAGGAGAAAAGAATGATCAACACCTTGTTACTCATGTGTGCACTTTCGGCAAAGGATGAAGCGGTGGCCAATCTGGTCCCGAACGGCTCCTTCGATCTGGCCAATGCGGCAAAAAACGCTCCGACCGGATTCGAGCTTTCGGGGCAGGCCGAATACCTCTTTGCGGGCTACCAAGACGAGATCGCCTCTGCTGGCATCGCGTTCAATTCCAGCAAACCCGCCGGAAAAGTCTCCGCCATGGTAACGGGTCTAGATCATTCCAAAGGCAAGTGGATCCGTTTCGCTTTCCGCGGAATGGCCGAGGATGGCTTCAACGTCGAACAGGACGCTCTGATCATGAAGATCGCGTTCATGTCAAAAGGCGGCACTAATCAGCTTGATACCGCCGAGCGGTTCATCTACCGCGAACTCACCAAGGCCCGCGCTGACCTTGCGGTGAACGGAAAAGCAGGGAAGCAGGGAGCCGAAGCTTGGCGCACCTACGACTTCGAAGAGCTTCTGCCGTTCGCCGAGGTCGATTCGGTGAAGATCTCCCTCGAGTTTAAAAACGGGGCTTCGAAGGAAAAGAAGGGCTCGTACTTCTTCGTCGACGATTTCGAACTCACGCAATACTCGCGGTCGCTGCGTGGACTGAAAGAGCCGAAGGCAAAGCCAAACGATCCGAAGGCCCCAGATCCCGAAAATCTGGTCCATCTTGGCGGAAGGTGGTACTTCCAGGCCAAGCCAGGCGAGAATGTCGCGCCAAGTGCAACCGCGCCGCTAAAGGTGGATTACCGAAACGCTGACCGTTTGTTCTACAAAGCCGGTCGTTGGGAGACCCCGTTCCTCGGCGCCATGACATCGTGGCTCAAGCCTGGATTCCTGGATGCTAAAGGCGAACTGGTCAAGGAAACCAGGTTTGTTCCAGACAACGTCGTGCTCACGTTTGATGGCTCTAGCACCTTCCGCTTTGCAAACCGAAACGTGCCAAACCATCCAACGGCCAAGTTCCCGGACACTTACGGAACCCAGGGGTACGACCCGAACTACATTCAGGAATTCCCTGGCAACTTCCGCCTAGCCATTGAGCCGAAGATGAACCCAAGCGCGGTGCCGATGACGCAAGACAATCGAAACCGAGCGCTTCCAATGGGGCCCGTTGGCCTCGCGGTGAATGGCGTGGTCTTCTTCAACCCGTTCGACGGCAACATGGAATGGGCGGTCGACCTCATGGATCGCTGCTGCGGCCACCCGGCGCCGAACTATCAGTACCACTATCACAAGTATCCGATTTGCGTAAACACGCCGTTCGCGGATAACGGAGACGAGCACTCGCCGATCATCGGATTTGGATTCGACGGGATTCCAGTCTATGGCCCTTACGAAGGTGATGGCATCATGGCGAAGGACTCAAAGACAAATCCGCTGAACGGCTTCAACGCTCATGAGGATGCGGAACGAGGCGTTCACTATCACGTGACACCCGGCAAGTTCCCGTTCATCATCGGCGGCTACGTTGGTCAAGTGACCATGCGGCGCGGACCGGGCGGCTAGCTGATCTCGGCCCGAACGGCTCGCCACAGGGGCGGGTTAACGGATTCTGGAATGATTTCCAGAATCCGTTCGGTTTGGGCTTGGTATCGCTTCAATCGCTTTTCAGACCGAGTAAGTTTCGCTTCCCGAAGGTTGGAAAGCCGATCCGCAAGTTTCACCATCTGGGCCTCCGGGCTCATTTGCTTGATCTCTTCTAGGAACCGTGCCGTGCGGAGTTCGTAAATCTCGTCTTTGCTTAACCCGGCGACTTCGGCTTCGGTTGGCTCGTCTCGGGTGACTTGTCTCACCAACTCTGCCGTCCGCTCACCGAAGAGTTCCGCCAGTTCTTTCACAGTTGTGGTCGTTTCTTCGAGCAAGTCGTGAAGCACTGCCGCAAGGAGGATCGCCTCATCCGTGACCTTTCCGACGTGGCGGAGGTTCAGGAGTACTTCAACCGGGTGGGTGATGTACGGCATCGGCGACTCGCCATCGCGCCATTGGCCCTCATGCCGTTCGGCAGCAAAGCGGATGGCGGTGTCGAGTTTGCTCACTGGCCGTAGGTCGCCTTAGGTCCGTGCTTTCGCTCGTAGTGGTAGCGAAGCAATGCGTCGGGAATCGGGACGAGATTCCCCGTTAGGTTGAACATGTCAAAGGCCATCGCCGCACAAGCTTCCAGAGCGATCGCGTTATCCACCGCGCCGCCGGCCGAGTGCGCCCAAGTGAAAGGGCCATGCTGACCGACGAGCACTGCCGGAATGGCATCAGGATTCAAGCCCCGTTTGTTGAAGGTCTCGATAATCACGACCGCCGTGTTCAAGACGTAGGCGCTGTTAATTTCTTCCTCGGTCAGCGGACGAGTGCAAGGAACCGGACCGGCAAAGTGGTCGGCGTGGGTGGTGCCGAGGCACGGTAGGTCAAGACCAGTTTGCGCCCAGGCCGTAGCTTTGGGCGAGTGGGTGTGAACGACTCCGCCCAGTTCCGGGAAAGCACGATAAAGCGCCGCATGCGTGATCGCGTCGCTGGAAGCCTTCTTGTTGCCAAAAACGACGGACGCATCCTCGATGGAGCAAACCACCATGTCCTCCACGTTCAAGTTTTCGTAGGGAACCCCCGATGGCTTGATGGCAAAAACGCCCGAGGTTCTTTCAACCGCACTGGCATTGCCCCAGGTGAGCGCGGCTAGCTTTTCGGCACCGATGCGCTGGTTTGCGGCCCATGCTTCCTCCTGAATCCAAGAGTAAGTCGTGCTCATTAGGCGGTTGGCGCTTCGTCTTTTCGAAGCTGCACACGGACCACGGCGTTGGCGTACTTGATCACGGTGTTTTCGGGCGAAGTTCGAAGCTTCTCGATGAGAGCGTCGATGCCAGCCTTGTCAAGCGGACCGTAATACTCGTCGCCGACCTGCATCACGACCGCGCGGTCGCAAGCGTTGAGGCACTCCACTTCTTCAAAGGTAAATTCGCCGTCGGCCGTCGTCTCGCCGTGACCAACTCCGAGCTTTTCTCGGATGTAATCGCGCAGATCGAAGGCTCCGTTGACCATGCAGCTGAGACAGGTGCAGAGTTCGAGCTTGTGTCGGCCAGGCTGGTGGACGGTGTTGTACAGGGTGTAAAAAGTCGCGACGCCTTCAACTTCGGCGTAGGCTCGACCCAAACGGAAGGCGACCTCGGCGATCGCGGGTCCGTTCAGGTAGCCGCCATACTCCCGCTGAGCGAGCCAAAGGGCCGGGAGAATACAGGCTTTTTTGTTTGGATAGTGCGAAATGAGGGCTTCAAGTTCTGCAACGCCTTGTTCGGTGAAATTGAGTTCAACTTCGCCGGGCTTGGGCGCGCGAGGCCGTTCGTTTGGTGCACCGAGTTTGAGTAGCTCGCTCATGAATCTGAAGGGTACCCGCTTAGTTTTCTGGCATCAAACCGAACTGAGCTAAGGTGGCCAGCGGATCGAGGGATTCGCTGAGCGCGCGACCAATGACTAGGTAACTGCTACCGTTTGCCAGCGCGGTTTTGGCATCCGCGACTCGCTTCTGATCGTGAGTTGCCGCGTCGGCCATGCGAATGCCCGGAGTCACAATGATCGGGCTGTGCCCTACGGCATTTCGAATCGCTGCGGCCTCGTGCGGGCTGGAAACCACGCCGTCGAGATCGTTGCTGATGGCCATTTTGCTGAGCTCCAGCACCTGCGATTCCAGTGAGCGGTTGATTCCCAGATCGCGGTGCAAGGTTTCCTCGTCGAGCGACGTGAGCACGGAGACGCCGACCAGAAGTGGGCGCTGATCTTCGCCAAACGAGCGTGCTTGTTCAACCGCGGCTTGCAGCATCGCGGGACCGCCGGAGATGTGAACCGTCATCATCCAAACGCCATATTTGGCCGCTTCATGGACAGCAAGGGCGACGGTGTTCGGAATGTCGTGAAACTTGAGGTCAAGGAAAATGCGCTTCGCGCCGGCCTCCCGTAGCTCTTCGACCACGTGAAGGCCATTACCCAAGGTCAGGGCATGGCCGATTTTGAACGCGCCCACGTGGGGTGCCAGACGAGTCACGGTTTCCTTGGCGTGTTGCAGGTTGCCCGTATCGAGAGAACAAATCACGTGATGGTTCATATCACCTCTTATTGTGCGCCTTGTTACGATTCGCGTTTGTAGAAGCGCTTGCTGACCACCGTAGCGGGCTCTTGTTTTCCGCGGATATCAACGGTCACGCTGGTTTTTAGCTTCACGTCGCTGCGAAGGTACGCGAATGCGATGCCGCAATCGAGCATCGGCGAGTAGACGCCGCTGGTGATTTCTCCAATCTTCTCGCCGTCAAGGTTCACCGCCATTCCTGGCATAAGAAGTCGCTTGGTTTCGAGTCGAATGCCCTGCAACTTGGTCGCTGGGCCGGCTTCACGAACCTGGTTGATGTGGTCGCTGCCGATAAAGGACTTGGTTTTGCTGACCACCCAGCCGAGGCCCGCCGCGATCGGGCTTGTTTCGTCAGTGAGTTCGTGGCCGTAGAGGGGAAGTCCGGCTTCTACTCGCAACGTATCACGGGAAGCCAATCCGCACGGCTCAACTCCCGCGGCATGAAGTGCGGTCCAGAGAGCGTCGGCCTGATCGGCAGGACAAATGATCTCAAACCCATCTTCACCGGTGTAACCGCTGCGCGCGATGAAGCAAGCAATTCCAGCGACGGAAGCGTTTGCGACGCCAAAGAGGGGTAGATGATCCAACGGCGCGTCACTCAGCGTCCCTACGATTTCGGCGGCGGAGGGGCCCTGTACGGCGATCATTGCGGTGGCATCCGTTTCGTCAGTGAACTGAACCGATGAATCTAGGTGGGAGGTGATCCAAGCCACGTCTTTTTCGTGGTTGGCCGCGTTGACGACGACATAGAACTCGAACGCATTGATTCGGTAGACGATGATGTCGTCCACGACCCCGCCGGATTCGTTTGGCAATAGCGAGTACTGGCCGACGCCGTCCTCCAGCACACTCACGTCGTTCGTGGTGAGATTTTCAAGGTCGGCAAGGACGGTTGAACCTACGAGTCGAAGGCGTGCCATGTGGGACACGTCGAACATTCCCGCTCGATGACGCACCGCCTTGGCTTCGTGAATGACGCTGGCGTACTGCACCGGCATGTCGTATCCGGCGAAGGGAACGATTTTCGCATTCAGTCGAACGTGGGCGTCGTACAGAGGCGTTCTCAGCATCATTTGATTGAAGTTACCCGTCGCGGTATGATCAACCTAAGATGCGAGAGTCGTACCTCGGGATCCTTGTGATGGTTGGCGTCGCCGCTTTTCTTTGCGGTGCGCTCGTGACTTTGAGCTGGTTGCTCGGTCCGAAGAATCGAACGCCATACAAGTCGGCTCCTTATGAGTGCGGCGTAGAGCCGGTTGGAAACGCTCGCGAGCGGTTCCCGGTCAAGTTCTATCTTGTCGGAATCATCTTCATCCTCTTCGACATCGAAGCGGTTTTCCTGTGGGGCTGGTACGCCGCCTTCAGGGGGAGCGAGCGAGAGTTCATGATTTTCAGCTTCTTTGAATTCTTGGTTTACATGTCGACCTGGATTCTTGGCTACGTTTATGCAATCCGAGTTGGCGCGATCGATTGGGATGAGAGCGCGACCCTTGCGCCGGAGAAACTGGGCGAGCCGTTGACCGCTCGAACCGATGTGATTTCCACCCTTTCCATGCCCGTTCCGGTTCCCGCAACCATGGAGGCGACCTCGTGATTGCCACCGAAACCGTCGAGGTCACTAAGCTGACGGCTGAGTTCGGTGAAGCCATCCTGAGCGCGAAGGACAACCGAGGCGATTTGTACGTCTGTGTGGATCGCGAGAAGCTTGTCGAGATCGTGCAGTTTCTGAAGGATGACGAGGACTTGGCGTTCGACTACTTCGTTGAGTGCGTGGGCGCAGACTATAGCCGCTGGGAACATCCACGAGACCTTGATGGCCGCTTCGAGGTGATCTACAACCTCATGTCCACCACGCGGACCACGCGAATCTTCCTGAAAGTTTCGGTGAACGATGGGCAGACCATCCCAACCCTAAAGAACGTTTTCCTGGGGGCTGAGTATCCGGAGCGAGAGGTCAACGATCTCTTCGGCGTGCAGTTTGCCGGAAACGAACAGGCCACCCGATTCCTGCTTCCTGACGATTGGGTCGGCTACCCGCTCCGAAAGGAGTATCCGCTGGGCGGGGAAGACGTGCTCTTCGATGGCGGCGACCGCGGTCCGGCGGTCGAGGACCTGATGGTCCCACATGCCGGCGAGTCTTTTGAAGGCAAGACCGGTTCCCACGACGTTAGCGGTCGCTGAGCGGCCCCTTTCCCGAGCCCCCGTAGGCCTTTTGTCCCTACGGGGGCTGTTTTTCGCTAAGGTTCCGCCTGGGACGATACGATTTAGCCAATTCGTTCCCACAAAAGCAAGCAAAAATACCTGCTTTTTTCTTAATGGGTTCTTAATCTGGGAAAGTTGTCTTACAATGGTCCCAAGCAGCGGCGGGCCTTAGGTCCCGAAACGGGCGGCAGACCCTCCGTTGCGTTCCTTAACCTTTTAGGTAGTGGCCCATACTGATGCGAAAAGCATTTACACTCAT
>Ga0164295_10001956_pt1 | contig 17125 bp, 21 predicted proteins | sample GEODES006metaG_FD_111798 | JGI IMG/M metagenome (GOLD analysis project Ga0164295, IMG submission 111798) | Oligotrophic lake water microbial communities from Sparkling Lake, Wisconsin, USA - GEODES006 metaG | ecosystem: Environmental > Aquatic > Freshwater > Lake | place: USA: Sparkling Lake... | reverse complement strand
CATGGACTTGATCAAAGAAAAAGTCACGATGCAAACTAAGTACATCAACAACATCAAACAAGATAAGCAAAATCAAATTGACGTTTACAATGAAAACATCAACTCAGAACTTGAAAACGTAAATACTTATACCAAAAACGCTGCTGCACTGGCATTAAAAATTAGCAATCTTGAAGATTCTGTTGCAGACAAGGAATCTAACTCAAAGATGATGACAAAGTATAGCGGTCTAAAAGACACTCTAAACAAAACGTCATTGAAAGTTGATAAGGATATAAAATTTTATACAGAAAACAATGACTGCCCCACATGTAGGCAGACATTGACAGATTCGTTTAAGTCTAATATGATAGAAGAGCGCAAAGTAAAGCTTACGCAAGTCCTTGACGGAATGAAGACTCTATCTGTAAAGAGTGATGAAGTTAATGCAAGACATGAAGAAATCATTCAAATACTGAAAGATGTTGCAGCAAAAGAAAAGGCATTGAATGTGATTCAAAGTCAAATCATTGCTAGTCAAAGATACATTGAAAATATAAGAAAAGAAATTGTAAACCTATCCGCAGAGACTGGTAACATTGAAGTCGAACAATCTAAGTTGACTGCATTAGAAAAGTCTCATCGGGATCATGAAAATGTTATTCGTGATCTGACAGAGAAGCGTTCCTATTTTGATGTTGCTGCTACTCTACTGAAAGACACTGGCATCAAGACTAAGATTATTAGGCAGTACATTCCAGTCATCAATAAGCTAGTCAACAAGTATCTTGCGACAATGGACTTTTTCGTGAACTTTAATCTGGATGAGTCGTTCAAAGAAACTATCAAGTCGCGTCACCGTGATGAATTTTCTTATGCATCATTCTCTGAAGGCGAAAAGCAACGAATCGACATGGCACTTATGCTTACATGGCGCGCAGTTGCAAAGATGAAGAACTCAGCGAACACAAACATTCTGATTCTGGATGAGGTGTTTGACTCTTCGCTAGATACTAATGGTACAGAAGACTTGATGAAAATCTTAGGTATGTTGGACGATACTAACTTGTTCGTGATATCACACAAAGGTGACATCTTGCAAGACAAGTTTAGGAATGTGATTAAGTTTGAGAAGGTGAATAATTTTTCAAGGATGATAAAATGATTGATATTAATGAAGTAGGATTAAAGCTAGTCGAGGAATCTAGCGGCATATTGACACAGACATGTGGCGATTTTGATTTTCAGGATCCAATGGTAGATCCTAAAGAACTTGCACAGAAGTTGCATTTTCATATGATTCGTAACGATGGACTTGGCATTTCTGCTTGTCAGATCGGTATACCACTAAGGGCATTCGCTATGCGTATTGAACAAGATACTCCTTTTGTGTTGTTCAATCCTAGGATCGTAAACGTATCTGAAAAAGAAATTCCCATGAAAGAAGGCTGCTTAAGCTTTCCTCTTTTGTTTTTGAATGTGAGGCGCCCAGACGCAGTTAGACTTAGATACCAGACAGAGACTGGTGAAACTGTCACCAATCAATTCATTGGCATGACAGCACGGATTGCGTTGCATGAAATGGATCACATGAACGGTGTAGTATTCACCTCTAGAGCTTCGCAGTATGAGACTCAAAGAGCGTTGCGTAAGCGTATGATTCTAAAAAGAAAAGTTAAGTGATCATATGATCAAAGAAAAATACCTCGGTGCATACATGAAGACTGCAAAAATATTTGCGGGATTAAGTAGTGCGCGGCGTAAACATGTTGGAGCTATCATCGTCAAAGATGATAGGATTATTTCCATTGGATACAATGGCATGCCGTCTGGTTGGGACAACAATTGCGAAGATGAAATTCGTTACCCTGATGCAGAAGGCGTTGCATTAAAAACTAAGCCAGAAGTTCTTCATGCCGAATCGAATGCAATCGCTAAGTTAGCCAAGTCTACCGAAAGTGGTGATGGCGCATCTATGTTTATCACTTGCAGTCCATGCATAGAATGTGCTAAAATGATCTACCAGGTAGGCATCAAAGAAATCTTCTATGGAGAAGACTATAAGAGTGATGCTGGCTTAGCTTTCCTAAATAAATGTGGAATTAAACTAATGAAATTAGACGATAATGATCTTATGTCTAAAATTAGTATATCTGAAAAGTTGTCGAAAATGTCTAACACTTGAATGAAAAGGTAATATGAATGTCTAATAATGTAACAGAAACAACACAATACGAAAGTTGCATTGGAGAAAAAGTTGAGTTGCCTAAACCAACTTCTCTATTCGAATTCATGGAATTGGATGAAGAAGAAAAGATTCATCTAGAACAAGACACGGATAAAGAATGGAAGAAGCATTGGGTAGGCATGCCCGAATATTCGCAAGATGATAATCCTCCATACAAAAAACTTATTGTAAGCTTTAGAACGAAAGAAGATTATGAAGAATTCTCTAAGTTAATCGACCAAGCCCTTAGCGAAAAAACTAAGAGTATTTGGCATCCAAAACTAGACAGAGATGCTAATGCACTTCGACGTTGGATTCAGGACGAATCGTGATGAACCCTAACCATCCAGTATACATTATATCGAAGGGTCGCGCAGACTCTATGTTTACTTCTCGTTCACTTGCGAGAATGAGAGTTCCTCATTATATTGCAATTGAACCTCAAGATAAAGAACCGTATGAAAAGGCGCTTGATACTTTTGGTATTAGAGACTATGTGACGTTGCTTGTCGCACCATTCAGCAATCATGGTGACGGTCCAGGACGCGCTAGAAATTGGTGCTGGGATCATGCCATCACAATCGGCGCTGCAAAGCATTGGGTGCTTGATGACAATATTAATGATTTCTATCGGCTTCATCATAACCAAAGAATTCGTGTAGAATCTGGTGCTATCTTTAAAGCAGCAGAAGACTTTGTTGATCGATATGAGAATGTTCCCATCTCAGGCTTTCAATATAGATTCTTTATTGCACCCAACTCAAAGTATCCTGCGTACTCAAAGAACACTCGAATTTATTCTTGCTTACTAATTGACAATAACTGTAAGCACCGTTGGCGTGGTCGATACAATGAAGACACTGATATCTGCCTGCGAGTACTTAAAGATGGTGATTGCACAATTCAATTTAATGCATTCTTGCAGGGTAAAGCCGCAACACAGACTGTTAAAGGTGGTAATACAGAGGAATTCTACCACAAAGAAGGTACGCAAGATAAGACACAATGGCGAGACGGTACATTGAATCCTGAAGGCACAATTAAAAAGTCTCAGATGCTTGTCGATTTACATCCTGATGTATCTAAGATAGTATGGAGATATGGCAGATGGCATCATTATGTTGATTATAGTCCATTCAAAAAGAATGCTTTGAGATATAAGCCTGGAATCGTGATTGACTCTAAGCCGAATAACTATGGTATGAAGCTGACTACAAACTTTACAGGATAATAATTATGAATACTATGCTAGTATACTTAGGATGTATTTTCTATACAGTATACATATATACTATATTGTTTACGCCCAGCTGTATTTTGGAACTAATTTCAGCTAAAGTACTAGCATTTCCTATGGACAATCGCCTATCCAGAAGGTTTTTTAAGCTGGATTGACGAAAATCGTTGCTTTTTTGCAACAAATCCTAAAAAAGGTGTTGACGACACTGGCAAACCTGCTATTATAGAGTCTTAGTGATTGAGATTTAAGGAGAAAGCATGTCCTACGTCGAACACCCCGAAGCTTACGAGCGCGCCACGGTGCGCAACATCGTCAACAACGCCCGCAAGACGTTCTACCGTACGGTGCCCGATGCGAGCCTGATCGAGGAGTACCTGTACGCCCAGCCTGAGCGCAACCAGTTTGCGCAAAGCCTTCGTGCCTCTCTGAACAGCTATGGCAAGCTGACGGAAAAGCAGTGTCAAGCCGTCCGTAACTCTATGGAGCGTGATGCCACCCGTAAGGCTGAGTGGAAAGCCAAGGCTGCTGCTGCGGCTGCGAGCCAAAAGTTCGTTGGCGAAGTCGGCAAGAAGCTGACGCTGACGATCACCGTCAAGAAGGAAATCACCGTTGAGCGTCCTCGCTTCCACTACTACGATAGCGGCATGGCTTGTCTCCGGATCTGTCAGGACGAGCAAGGTAACGTTATCGTTTTCTCTGGTAGTGCTGCCTTTCCGCGGGAAGGCGAGACTGCTACCATCACCGCTACGGTGAAGTCTCACCGCGTTTACAATCGTGACGGTGTGGAAACGCCTCAAACGACAATTATCCGTCCCAAAGTTGTTGTTTAAAAACAACACCGCTGGTTGCTTTTGGCCAGCGGCTGATGTATAATGGACGCATAACTTGAAAGACGACACCAAAATGCTTAATACGAATATCGCCCGCTCCAATCTGGCTAAGTTGCTAGCCACGGAGAACCTCACCGTGTCTTATAAGAAGGTTGAAACGGCATCGTTTAACCTGGCTACCCGGGAGCTTATTCTTCCCATTTGGAATGACGTTACTCCTGAGCTTTATGACCTGCTAGTTGGTCACGAGGTCGGTCACGCCCTGGACACTCCTAAGAAGTACATGGAAGATGCCACTAAGGGTGGACGTAATTTTGCGAACTTCCTCAACGTGGTTGAGGATGCACGTATTGAACGGAATATTAAGAACCGGTACCCTGGTCTGCGCAAGCCCATGGCTATCGGTTATCGTCAACTGGTTGATCGTGACTTTTTTGGAATCAAGGACAAGAACGTTTCCTCAATGTTGTTGATCGACCGTATCAACCTGTACTTTAAGGTTGGTGCATTTTCTGGTGCCACTTTTTCGGATGTCGAACAGCCCTTCATCAAGGAGATTGAGGACGCAATCTCCTATGAGCAGGTCGAGGATATCGCAACTCGCCTGTATGCGTACTGCAAGGAAGAATTGAAAGAAAAAGAACAGCAGGCTCAGGAACGCCATGCTATGAAGCAGGAATCTGGCGACGATTCTGAGGATAATTTCAGTTCCGATGAGGATATGGATCAGGACGATGATCAAGAGCCGTCTTCTGTAGAGAATCTGGATCCCGAGGACTTTGATGACGGTGATCAAGACTCGACCGAGGAAGATTCGGAAGAATCCACTGGATCGAAAATGGGCAATGAGGACTCTGCCGTTGGGGACTATGAAGGTGAGGTTAAGTCCTTGACTTCCGAAGCCCTTGAAAAGAATCTGAAGGATCTTACAGAAACCAAATCCATTCAAGTTGGTCAGGCACCTGCGGCTGGAGATTTTGATCTGGAAGAAATTATCATTCCGTTCAAGAATCTTTCTTTCTTTGAGGCTGACTTCTACACCTCAGAATGGTTCATGCCTAAGATGTTGTCGGAATTCGAAAACAAAAACAAGAATGCGATTTCGTACCTTGTCAAGGAGTTCGAACTGAAAAAGAAGGCTGCGGAATTGCGGCGCGTCACTGTAGCAGACTCTGGTACACTGAACACCAACATGCTGCACTCTTACAAATTCAATGACGATATCTTTCGTAAGATTGGTTCTATTGCTGCTGGTAAGAATCACGGCATTGTTCTCTTCGTTGACTGGTCTGGTTCTATGCAGGACAACATTCAAGGCACCATTGAACAGTTGCTTACGTTGACTACCTTCTGCCGCAAAGTTAATATTGCGTTCGATGTGTATGCATTCACTACCAACTTTGTGAAGTCTTCTTTTTCGCAACGGGTGAAGACTGGCGGTCAGAAAGACACTCTAGAGCTTTCTCCTTTCGGGCTGATGAACATTCTTTCTAGCAATATGAAAAACCAAACTTACAAAAAGTTTGCTAATGACTTGCTAAGTTTTGCGTTTTTTCAGACTAATTATTACATGGAAGATGGGCGCCGAATTCTGGGTCGTGACTATATTTCAGAAACCCACGCGCTTGGTGGTACTCCTTTGAATGCTACTATCATGGTTGCAAGTGAAGTTGTTAACGCCTTTCGTGCTAAGAATAAGTGTGAAATTGTGAACGTGGTTTTCTTGACCGACGGCGAAGATAATGATAGCGCATACACCTGTGGTGATCGGAGCCGTGCTTATGGTTATGCTGAAAATAAAATCAGGATCACTTCTTCCAATAATCAGATCGTAAGCTTTATTGAAGATAAGGCTACTCGGAAAACGTATCGTGTCGGTAGTCTGGGCATCACTCCTACTCTGCTTACTATCTTGAAGGATAGGACACAATGCAATTTGATTGGGTTTTACATTGTAACTAAAAGGAGCAATAGTTTTAATCCCGCGGCACTCCGACTTGGTGTGAGTCTTGCAAACTGCACTGGTGCATATGCTGCCTTTTGTAAGGACAAGTTTTTTAGTGTGGCTAATTATGGATATGATGAATACTTCCTGATTCCTGGCGGAAATGACTTGTCGACCGAAGATGATTCTTTGGAAGATATTGTCGGCAAGCAGTCTACGACGGCTCGGAAACTCAAGGGTGCCTTTATCCAAATGAACAAGGGTCGCCTGCTGAATCGGGTTTTGCTGTCAAAAGTGATCAAAAAGCTGGCATGAGTGTTGCAAAAAGACAACAGTTTGAAAAATAGCTGTTGACTTTATGCAAAACCTGATATATAATGAATTTTAATTGATTGATTGATGAGGTTTATATGATTTCTCTCCAAGAAAAAATTGCTTTTATCACCGAAGCTTCGAAGCGGTACGGCGCTACCGTTACCCGCCAGCAACTGCGGGACATGATGGCTGAAGGTGTCATCAAGCGCCAGATTTGGTTTGAGTGCACCAAGTATCGGTGCGGCCGTGCTGAGTACGCACTGCCCTTTGAGGAATTCTCTCTCACCCCTCCTTCTGGTGTTGTTTCCAGCAAGCCTATCGAAACGGTAGAGAATGTGTTGCCGATGGCCAAAAAGACGGAAGTGTCAGCAGTGACGGATGCAATCAAACCCCAAGCACGTATTTCTTCCGTTAAGCGGATGCAAGAAGGCGCCATCATTCCTAAGGTGAATGCTCTGTACGTGCCCTTCGGCTTTTTCGATAACATGAAACGGATCGTGGCCTCGCGCCGCTTTTATCCGGTGTTCGTTTCTGGCTTGTCTGGTAACGGCAAGACTTTCATGGTAGAACAAGCCTGTGCGCAACTTCAGGTGGAATGCCTGCGTGTCAACATCTCTCCCGAAACGGATGAGGATGACCTGATCGGTGGCTTCCGTCTTATCGATGGTGAGACCAAGTGGTTTGATGGTCCTGTGGTGCAGGCTATGAAGTCTGGTGCCGTTCTGATTCTGGACGAAATTGACCGTGGCTCTAATAAGCTCATGTGTCTGCAAGGTGTTCTGGAAGGCAAAGGCCTCTTCGTCAAGAAGACTGGTGAATTCGTGGAGCCCGTGACTGGCTTTAACGTTATCGCTACGGCTAATACCAAGGGCAAGGGCGACGATAGCGGTCGATACATGGCAGCTACGATTCTGGACGATGCGTTCCTAGAGCGTTTTCCTATCACCGTTGAGCAGGAATATCCTGACGTTAAGGTAGAGACTCGCATTCTTACCAAGCTGTTCACCAGTCTTGGTATCAAAGACAAGACTTTTGCCGAGAATCTTGTCAAGTGGGCTGATATCATCCGTAAGACTTTTGCAGAAGGTGCTATTGATGAATTGATCTCCACTCGCCGCTTGTCTCACATTGCGGAAGCATACACCATCTTCAACGATAAGATGGAAGCAATCCGCTACTGCATCAACCGATTCGATGCCGAGACCAAGACTTCATTCATGGATCTGTACACCAAGCTTGATCCTGAAGCTAGCGTTGCGGCACCAGTGAAGCCCGACGAAACTGATAATGAAATTCCTTTTTAATTGAATTAATTATCTCTGAGGACCGCTTGTATGCGGTCCTTTTTGCATATATAATAGTGTATAGTATTTCTTAACATATGGAGAAACAATGGAAATTGAACTGAATCTTGAACAACTTAGAGGCAAGAAAATCTTTTTGGCAACACCCATGTACGGTGGACAATGCCATGGATCTTATACTAAATCCATCGCAGACTTGATGGTGATCTGCACCCAACATGGAATTCAACTCAAGCTGTTTTACCTGTTTAATGAGTCGCTGATTACTCGCGCACGAAACTATCTTGCCGACGAATTTTTGCGAAGTGATTTTGATCATTTGGTTTTTGTTGATAGCGATATTCAATTTGAACCGTATGATATTCTTGTCATGCATCATTACGCAATTAATAATCCTGAAATGGGTGTTGTCTGTGGTCCGTATCCAAAGAAAGCAATTTCTTGGGAGAAGATCAAGATGGCAGTCGATAAAGGATATGCCGATCGTGATCCACAAGTCCTAGAAGACTTTGTTGGTGACTTTGTATTCAATGCAATTGATGGCATTGAAAAATTCAGCGTAGAAGAACCCGTGCAAGTAAAAGAAGGCGGCACTGGATTCATGCTTATCAAGCGTGAAGTATTCACAAACTTTGACGCAATGTGGCCTGAACGTTCGTATAAGCCAGATCATGCACGTACTGTTAACTTTGATGGCAGTCGTGAAATCATGGCATACTTTGATTGTGTCATTGATCCAGAATCTAAGCGGTACTTGTCTGAAGACTATATGTTCTGCCAGTATGCTAGAAAGTCTGGCTCACAAGTATGGATGCTACCGTGGCTCAAACTGAAGCATGCAGGCACATTTATCTTTGGCGGCTCACTTGCAGCTATGGCAGCAATCGGCGCATCAGCAACGGCAGATAGTCGCTCACCAAAACGCTAATCAATATGCCACCAGATTATAAATTTGGTGAAGATGTGATCCTTCAAGAACTGAAGGATTACATCAATTCTACCTACAATCAACACTACTCAAAAACCAAATTCCAAGCCGCAGAGTTTATCATCGACTCTGGACACGGAGAAGGTTTTACGCTAGGCAATATTGTGAAGTACACGCAGAGGTATGGCAAAAAGAATGGCAAGAATAAAGCCGACTTGCTAAAAATTCTCCACTACGCTATAATGGCTATGCATGTACACAAAACAAATGAAGAAGGAAAACAATGAAACTTAGTGAAGCTACCGTAACCGTTCTAAAGAACTTTTCGTCAATCAATACAGGACTTGTATTCAAGCAAGGTAATGTATTGCGCACTATGTCTAAACAGCAAAACGTTTTGGCTAAGGCGACTATCTCAGAAAACTTTGATCAAGACTTTACTATCTATGACTTGAATCGATTCCTGTCTTTGATCAGTACTCTTGGCTCTCCTGAACTAGTGTTCAAAGAAGGTGAAAAGAATATCAAGATTGTATCTGGCAAGTCTAAGACTACTTATGGTATCTCTGACGAATCTATGGTCGTTGCACCTCCAGTTAAAGATATCAAGATCGATAATGCAGAAGTGAATTTCACTTTGACTAAGGATGATCTTGCGCAAGTATTGAAGCTTGCTGGCGTGTTGGGTCTTCCTAATATTGCAGTGCGCGGTGATCGGAGCAAAATCAGCCTTGTTGCATTGAATGTAAAGGACGATAACTCGGATGTGTTCTCTGTTGAAGTTGGCACTACTACAGCAGAATTTCAGATGTTGTTTGTGACTGAAAACTTCAAGATGATTCCTGGCGACTATAAGGTTGCAATCTCTTCGAAGGGTATTTCATACTTCAAGCACAACACTGAACCATTTGAGTATTGGCTAGCACTTGAGCCTAGCTCCAACTACATGGAGTAATGTAAATGGAGAAACTGCTGATTAAAATTCCAGTCTCTCTTGGAGAGCTTGTCGATAAGATTACTATTCTTAGGATCAAAAAAAGCTGCATGACAGATCCTGAAAAGATTGCCAACGTATCGAACGAATATGATATGCTTGTCGCTATTCCAGAATATCTAGCAGTCAAGGATATGATTGCAGATAAGATGCAGGAACTTCTGAGGGTAAATCAACGCCTTTGGTGGTATGAGGAAGACATTCGTGAATTCAACAAGAGAGAAGACCAAAATGTGGCAGAAACTCTGAGTGTTGCGAAAGGTATTCACATCGCAAACGATAAGCGAAGTCAAATCAAAAAAGAAATCAATATTATGTGTAACTCCGAACTGATTGAGGAAAAATCTTATGAGTAATGTTATTGTCCCATCTTCGCCTGAAGATCGCAAGAAAATCAAGGATGCATTGATCGAAATTTCTGCATCACTAACTCGCATGGAAGCGGAACGTGATCTGATCAAGGACATCCTTGTTAATGTCGAAGATGAGCTTGAGTTGCCTAAAAAGTACACTCGCAAGCTTGCACGAATCTACCACAAGCAAAACTATGCCGAGATTCGTCAAGAGCAAGATGATGTAGAGACTCTATATGAAACGGTAACTGGTCCAGTAGTCTAACATCGTGTTTGCTTTAGAACGTCACCTATGCTACAATGTGTAGGTGACGTTACATTATTATTATGAGGTATATTGATGATTGATCATTTTCTCTGGTGTGAAATTTATCGCCCTAAGACTGTAGAAGAGACTATTCTTCCTGCTGATCTTAAAACTACATTCGCAAAATTCGTGTCGAATGGAGATATTCCTAATCTGATTCTGACTGGCGGTGCTGGCGTTGGTAAGACTACTATCGCTAAGGCAATGCTTGAAGAACTCGGATGTTCTTATATCGTTATCAACGGATCGATGAATGGCAACATCGATACCTTGCGGAATGAAATTAAAAATTTCGCATCTACTATGTCGTTTAAAGGTGGTCGTAAATATGTTATCTTGGATGAGGCAGACTATCTCAACCCTACTAGCACACAGCCTGCTTTGCGCAACTTCATGGAAGAGTTTTCTGCTAATTGCGGTTTTATCCTTACTTGCAACTTTCTCAATCGTATCATTCAGCCTCTACACTCCAGATGCTCTGTTATTCAATTCAAGATAAGCAACACAGATAAGCCAAAGCTTGCTGCACAATTCTTTAGGCGTGTTGGTGGCATTCTGCAAAAAGAAGGCATTGAATTTGAGCCGCCTGTTGTTGCAGAAGTAATCAAGAAACACTTTCCTGATTGGCGCAGAACGTTGAATGAACTTCAACGCTACTCTAGCACAGGTAAGATCGACACTGGCATTTTGTCTAATGTCATTGAAGTATCTATCAAGAACCTTCTTGATACACTTCGATCAAAAGACTTCTCTACAATGCGCAAGTGGGTTAATGAAAACAGTGACAACGACTCGTCGGTGATCTTTCGTAATCTGTTTGATAACATCCTAGAGTATGTTGAGCCTGCATCCGTGCCTGTGTTCATTATGCTTCTGTCTGAGTATCAATACAAAGCTGCATTCGTTGCTAATCCTGAAATCAATATGGCAGCATTCTTGACTGAGGTCATGGCATCTTGTGATATCAAATGACACAAGTAAAAGAAGTTAAAAAGCAAAGCATAGTCTTAGATGGTGTTGAGTATGATCCATTCTCGCTCCTTAAGATTGTTTCGCACACTAAAAAAGATCCATTCAAAGACTTGGAGAATCCAGAACTTCTAGATAGATACTACAAAGAGAAGTGTGCATGGATCATTAACACCGGACTATCTCTGTCTGCCGATTCAATTTTTGCTGCAAATGAAATGAACAGAAGCTCCCATCTAGACGGAAGACTTCAATTCACATATTTACTAAATAGTCTTAGACCTAGGAACAGGTACGAGAAATGGTTGAAAAATCGTGTGTCACAGGAAGTCAAAGATGTTTCGGAATATTATGGTTACAACATTACCAAAGCCAAAGAAGCACTTAAGATTCTCTCTGATGATGATTTAAAAATCATTCATTCTAAATTAGAAAAAGGTGGATAGAACACCGGGGAGAGAATATGGATATCGAAAGATTATTGGAGATTACATTAGCAGAAAAAGATGATTTCCTAAAGGTAAGAGAAACACTTACTAGAATTGGAGTAGCTTCGAGAAAAGAAAACAAATTGTTTCAATCGTGCCACATTCTTCATAAACGTGGTAAATATTATATTGTGCATTTTAAAGAACTGTTCTCCTTGGACGGTAAAGACACAGATTTTGATGAAGACGATTTAGGTAGACGAAACACTATTGCAAATCTATTAGCAGAATGGGGATTGATTAAGATTGTTAATCCTGAAAAATCTAAAGATCCTATCGCTCCGTTGTCTCACATTAAAGTAATTTCGTATTCAGAAAGAAGCAAGTGGGAGCTTATCACTAAATATAGTATAGGCAACAGCACTAGAAGGATAAACTAAAATGGAAGAACTAATTCAATCACTCAAAGTAAATTTGGCATCACACTTTGCATTTTATCTAAAGACTCATTACTATCATTGGAATATCACTGGTTCAGATTTTTTTGAATACCACACAATGCTAGAAGCCATCTATTTAGAAGTTTATGGTGTAGTAGATCAAATTGCAGAAGAAATTCGCGCACTAGATGCATATGCTCCTGGAGGATTTACTAGATATACTCAATTATCTTTGATTAAAGATGACGAAACAGTTCCTCCAGCTATGGTTATGATAAATAATTTGCTTGCTGATATTTCTATGATGCAGAGTAGCATCAAAACTGTTTATGACTTAGCAGAACAAAACGGAATGCACAATCTGTCCAATCTTATGGCAGACCGTCAAGATGCTTTTAATAAACATGCGTGGTTTTTAAAGGCAACGTTAAAGTGACTTGACAATCTTTTAAAATTATGAGATAATACTATCTCACTTCAGCTAAGGAAACTTAGCATTTTTATTATTACTTTAAAGGTATATTATTATGGCATTTGTAAAATCAAACAAGACTCAGATTCAATTGCTGGTATCTTATTTGCGCGGCACTGGACGTACTATCACTTCACGCAAAGCTGACGCACTATTTGGTATTAAGAATCTTCGCGCACGCATGACTGAACTCCGTCAAGCAGGCTTTAAGGTTTATACATCTTTGAATCTTGAAGGTCGAACAAAATATTACGTATCTCGACGTAAAATGGGTCAAGCCTGATATAAATAATAATTCTCAGGGATGGGAAGCTAGGCTGGTACCCTAGTAAATCACTACCAAGAACCCACCTTAGGGCTGTTGTCGTCAACGGTAATTGGCGTCCGAGCAATTGAACTGCACCTCGTTAGTGTGCCCTGTATAAAGTAAGCAGGACCAATCGCATTGCCTTCGGGGATGCAACAACTTAAATACTCGCTTAATAGGAGAAAACTATGACAGACTTTAAAATTGGTAAAATTTCATTTGGTCCAGCATTCAAGGACTTCGATAGATATTTCGTAGGCTTTGAAGAACAACTTTCTCACATGCAAAAACTGCATGCTGATGTGACTAAAAACATTCCTGGATATCCTCCATACAATATCAAGAAGACTGGTGAAAATTCATACAGTATTGAACTTGCTGTTGCCGGATTCGCACAAAGCGAAATCGATATCGAAATTGACGATGGTAAACTTATCGTCAAAGGCAATGTAACATCAAAAGATGATGATAAGGAAGAAAATTATTTGTTCAAAGGCATTGCTAATCGTGGGTTTACTCGCGCATTCGCTATTGCTGATCAATTTGAAGTTAAAGACGCCGAGCTATTCAATGGTATGCTTAAGATCGTTTTGGATCGTTTAGTTCCAGAAGAAAAGAAGCCAAAGAAGGTGCCAGTGAAAGCTAAAGGCAATAAGCAATATTTGACAGAAGGTGAATTAAATGAATAACATTTTCAAATCACTTTCAAATATCGTGTCCTTTATTTTACGTGATAGAAGCCAGACTTTAGAGCAATACATTCTTGCAAATGATCCTCAGAATTCTTCACAAGTAGAACAACTGGAACGCGAATTCACTATGCGCAATTCACTAGGAAACTTAGTATAATTACCTAGTGAAGAATTAACACTAAGGGTGCCTAGCGCACCCATTTTTATTATAGGATATAAAATGAGCGAACTTAGAATTTTAAAATTGATTTCGGGCGAAGAAGTAGTTGGTGAGATTACAGCAGACACTTCTGATAGTGTAACGATCCAAAATCCATGCACTCTTGGAATTATGCAAACCCAAACAGGACAACCAAGACTGAACATGATGCCGATGTTACTTTTCTCAGAACAGAAAAAAGTACAACTGCAAAAGGCACACATCCTCTACACGGTTTCGGTTGCACAGGAGATTGAAAACAAGTATAATGAGATATACGGCTCAGGAATCGTCCTGCCAAAACCATCGGCAATCATTAGATAATGAAATTCTACACAAACTTTAGCAAGTATGGGAATACAATCCTCGTCCGAGGTTATGACAACGGACGTAGGTTTGCGGAGAGACTGGACTACAATCCTACTCTCTATTTGCCGTCGCGTGAACCGACCAAATTCACTACACTTGAAGGCACGTATGTTTCTCCTGTGATGCAGGGAACAATTAGTGATGCAATGGAGTTTGTTAAGATGTATGATGGCGTCGATAACTTCTCTATCTATGGATCAACCAACTTTCAATACGTATGCATCGATGAAGAGTATCCTGGTAAACTTGACTATGATCGATCATTGATTAAAATTGCAAACATCGACATTGAAGTTGGCTCTGAGAATGGATTTCCAGAGCCTGCTAGTGCTAGCGAAACAATCACTGCAATCACGTTTAAGGTTGACAACCACTATCACGTTTTTGGTTGTGAATTCTTTATGCATGAACGCAAAGATGTTACCTACTATGAATGCAACAATGAGAATGCATTGATCATGAAGTTTCTTGAGCTATGGGAAATCACTTCACCCGATATTGTCACTGGTTGGAATGTCCAGTTCTTTGATATTCCATACCTGGTTAATCGGATCATTCGAATTCTTGGCGAAGAGACTGCAAAGCGCCTGTCTCCTTGGAAGCGTATCAATAGCCGTAATACAACAATCATGAACCGTGAACAGGTTGCGTATGAGCTACTTGGCATTACAGTGCTTGACTATCTTGAACTGTACAAGAAATTTACTTACTCGCAGCAAGAAAGCTTTAGACTAGATCACATCGCATTCATTGAACTCGGTGAACGCAAGCTCGACTACTCTGAAGTAGAGAATCTGCACCAACTGTACAAGACGAACTTCCAAAAGTTTATCGAGTACAACATTCATGACGTTGAGCTTGTTGATAGAATTGACAATAAGATGCAATTAATTGATATGGCACTTGCACTTGCATATGACGCTAAGGTGAACTACGGTGACGTATTCACGCAGGTGCGGATGTGGGACACATTGATTCACAATGAACTGCTAGAACGTGGTATTGTTGTGCCGCAGAACGTTAGCACTCCAAAGAATGCGCAGTATGCTGGTGGTTATGTTAAAGATCCAATTGTTGGCAAGCATGAGTGGGTTGTGTCATTTGACTTAAACAGTCTGTATCCACACTTGATTATGCAATACAATATCTCGCCCGAAACGTTGGCAGCAAGCAAGCATATTTCTGTGTCAGTTGATAATTTGCTGAACAGCAAATATGACATTGAAGACGAATATTGCATGGCAGCAAACGGACACTTCTTTAAGCGTGATAAGCAAGGCTTCCTGCCCGCTATGATGGAACGCATGTACAATGATCGTTCACTATACAAAAAGAAAATGATTCAGTCTCAAAAAGACTATGAAGCTGCAACTACTGCCGAAGCAAAGCGCAAAGAGAGCTATCAGATTTCCAAATACAAGAATCTTCAGTTGGCTAAGAAGGTTCAATTGAACTCAGCTTATGGCGCATTGGGTAATGAGTACTTTCGATTCTTTGATATTCGTCAAGCAGAAGCTATCACATTGTCTGGTCAGTTGGCTATTCGTTGGATCGAAAAGGCTATGAATGGCTACATGAATAAGCTATTGAGCACTGATGGTGTCGATTACATCATTGCATCAGATACTGATTCGATCTATCTTCACCTTGGACCACTTGTGCAAAAGGTATACGGTGTTGATGGTAAAGTTTCTATGCCAAAAGAAAAGATTGTAGAGTTTATCGATAAGGTGTGTGAGCAGAAGCTTCAACCTTTCATTGATAAGTCATACCAAAATCTTGCCGATAACATGAATGCATTTGATCAAAAGATGCAGATGAAGCGTGAATCAATTGCAGACACTGGAATCTGGACTGCAAAGAAGCGATACATTCTGAATGTGTGGGATAATGAAGGTGTTCGCTATGCAAAGCCTAAGCTTAAGATGATGGGTATTGAAGCAGTAAAGTCATCTACGCCAGCATCATGCCGCGATAAGATTAAAGAAGCCCTTGAGTTGATCATGACTGGAACTGAAAAAGAGTTTCAAGCATTCAATGCTAAATTCAAAGATGAGTTTAAGAAGTTGCCATTTGAATCGGTTGCATTTCCTAGAGGCGTGAGTGAACTGACTAAATATAGTGATAGCGTGTCGCTATACGGCAAAGGCACTCCGATCCACGTTCGCGGTTCTCTAGTGTATAACAGCCTATTGAAAAAGCATAATCTAGAGAAGAAGTATCAGCCGATCAAAGATGGCGACAAAGTTAAATTTTGTTATATGAAAGTTCCAAACCCAACGCAAGAAAATGTTCTATCTGTAGTGAACATGTTGCCGAAAGAAATGCAGCTTGAGAAGTACATCGATTATGATCTGCAATTCGATAAGGCATACATTGATCCTATGAAAAGCATTGTGACTACCTTTGGATGGAATACGGAGTATAAATCAACCTTACTAGGATTTTTCTAACATGCCAAAAATACCACAAGAGTATCTATCAATTCGCTATGAAGAGGACTTTGGTTTTAGCGCAGTAGATGAAGTTGAGCTAAAACAAGTCACAGACACCAATACGCTAGAGACAAAGGTTATTCGTGAAACTGTGTCGTCATCAAGCGAAGCAGTAACACGCCTTGAACATAAGGTAGACTCTATTCTACAGCTATATGAAGACGGTAAACTAGGACTAGAAGCTGAACGGGCAGAGTTACTAGCAACAACTTCAGGCAAACTTAAAGAGTTAGAGCAAATCATAATGCCTTTGCTTATCAATCTAATGAAGACGCCAGATAAAGAATACATCTACTGGCCGAATCGTAAAGATAAAATTCAAGAGCAGGTTG
>Ga0164295_10001955_pt1 | contig 17127 bp, 10 predicted proteins | sample GEODES006metaG_FD_111798 | JGI IMG/M metagenome (GOLD analysis project Ga0164295, IMG submission 111798) | Oligotrophic lake water microbial communities from Sparkling Lake, Wisconsin, USA - GEODES006 metaG | ecosystem: Environmental > Aquatic > Freshwater > Lake | place: USA: Sparkling Lake... | reverse complement strand
GCTGGACACCGCATTGTGTGGGCCAATGAGGCCGCTGCTGGTCGCCTTGATTGCAACCGTGACGGACTCTTTGGGGCACGCGTGGCCCTGCAGGAGCCGACCGACCAGCCGGCCCCGTTCGAGCCCTTGATCATCCTCGCACCCGGCGAGTGGCTGTGGCAGAGCCTACCGAACCGCATCAACGACCAGCACTACTGGTGGGTGCGCGGCTTTGCGCTGGTGGCGGAGCCAGGCGTGCGTAATGCGCAGTCCTCGGCGTACCTTACTATGCCCGCAGCTTGGGCGCGGATCGACCGACTGACGGGGCTGATGTCCGGCGGTTGGTTTCACGAGATTACTGACCGTGACTGGGCGCTGGCACAGCGCGAAGCACGCTTGGTGACGATGTTCGCTTTCGAGGTGGATGGTTTGGAGTCTTATGTGGCGGCCTTCGGCAAAACCGCTGGTGATGCAGCGCTACGCAAGGTGGCGTTCGCGCTACATGGCGGGCTGCGTCGCCCGAGCGACTTGCTGGCGCGCACCGAAGGCGGACACTTCCCCGCGATGGCTTCGGGCATGCCGGCGGACGCCGCTGAAACGCACACCCAAGTGTTGGTCCAGCGCGTGGCAGACCTTGCCATCCATCATCCCAAGTCGCCCTCAGGCCGGTACCTCACGGTTTCCGCTGCAGTGTTGACGCACACGCCGACGCGCGGCGAGCTTTGGAATGTTTTCCATGCGCGCTTGATGGAAGCGTTGAACGAGGCCAAGGCGTATGGCGGTAACCGAGTGGTAGCGCTGTGAGCCAAGGAATGAAAGATCGCCGCCAGTTCCTGCAGCAGTCCCTCGCCTTGGGTGGGCTGGCGGGTGCGGGCTTGCTCGCGGCCAGCGCTGCAGAAGCCCAGAGCCAGTCACAGAGTGCGGCGCCTGCGGCTGCTAACGGCCTCGTCATGGAATTGCTGCTGTTCCGACAAGGTGCGTTGCCGCCATCTCCGGTAGACGAACGCAACGTGTCCATGCCGATGCCGACGCTGGTGCGCGAACAGCTGACGACGCTGCCGCAAGCCTCGTTGCAGCTGGCAGGTTCCGCCGCAGTGCTGCGCAAGCGCGCAGACTACGGGCTGGTAGCCTTGGGTGGCTGGGTGATGCCTGTGCCTGCGAACGCTACTGGCACCATCGCTCTAGGCGACGTGTTGGCTACTGCGCCTGGAGCGGGGCAGGTGAATGGCAGCCTAGTGTTCACCCGCGGCACCTACCTGACCGTTGGACTGGATGCGCTGTGGGTGCCGAAAGACGGCCTACAGTTGGTGCTCTCCGAAAAGCGCCGCGTGAAGTTCAACGAACGCCACTACTTCGACCACGAGAGCTTCGGCGCCCTTGTGCTGGTGCGTGCGCCGGCGTGAGGGCTGCGGGTAAGCCACGCAGTACGCTGGCTATCACCCTTCGCACGAGGTTCAAGTCAGTAGTTTTAGCACCTTCTCGGCCTGCGCCAAGCGCTGCTCTTCGAAGGGGAAGGTGCCATAGAAGCGCAGTTTGTCCTGCCCGTCCAGCTTCCAGGTCTTCGGTTCTTTTTGCACCAGCTTGATGAGCTTGACGGGTTCCACCTTCGTGTCCTTCGCGAACTGCACCACGCCACCGGCGGGGCCGACCTCGAGGCGCTTCAGGCCCAGCGGGCTGGCTTGCTGCTTCAGCGTCGCCAGTTTCAGCAGGGTTTGCGTCGGCTCCGGCAGCGGGCCGAAGCGGTCCACCAGTTCACTCTTCAAGTCCGCCAGTGCTTCGGCGTCTTCGGCGGCGGAGATGCGCTTGTAAAGCCGCAGGCGCAGATGCACGTCCGGCATGTAGTCCTCGGGGATGAGCGCCGGCGTGTTCAGGTTGATCTCGGTGCCGCTGTGCAGCGGTTCATCAAGCTGTGGCTCCTTGCCGGCCTTCAAGCTCTTCACGGCACGGTCGAGCAGGTCCATGTAAAGCTGGAAGCCCACCTCGTGCATCTGGCCGCTCTGGTCGTCGCCCAGCAGTTCGCCGGCACCGCGAATCTCCAAGTCATGCGTGGCCAGCGTGAACCCGGCACCTAGCTCCTCTAAGCTTTCGATGGCCTCGAGGCGCTTCTGTGCGTCCTGCGTCATGACGCCCTTGGGTGGCGTTAGCAAGTACGCGTAGGCACGGTGGTGTGAACGCCCAACGCGGCCGCGCAGCTGGTGCAGCTGGGCCAGCCCCAACTTGTCCGCGCGGTCGATGATGATGGTATTCGCGGTAGGCACGTCGATGCCGCTTTCGATGATGGTGGTGGACACCAGAATGTCGAAGCGCCGATGGCAGAAGTCCAACATCAGCTGTTCTAGGTCGCGTTCGCGCATCTGGCCATGGCCCACGCGTATCTCCGCTTCCGGCAGCAGGTCACGCAGTTCCTGCGCCCGGCGTTCGATCGTCTCCACGCTGTTATGCAGGAAATACGCCTGGCCACCGCGGCGCAGTTCGCGCAGGCAGGCTTCACGTATGGCAGCTGGGTTCCATTCAGATACGAAGGTTTGCACCGCCAAGCGGTCTGCCGGAGGTGTGGTGATGAGCGACAAGTCACGCAGGCCACCCAATGCCATGTTCAGCGTGCGCGGAATAGGGGTAGCGGTGAGTGTCAGCACATCCACGTTGGCGCGCAGCGTCTTCAGGCGTTCCTTATCACGCACACCAAAGCGGTGTTCTTCATCGATGACCACGAGGCCAAGGTCCTTGAACTTGAGGTCCGGCTGTAGCAAGCGGTGCGTGCCCACCACAATGTCGATGGTGCCGGCTTCGAGGCCCTTCATCACGACGGTGGATTCTTTCGCGGACTTGAAGCGCGAGAGGCTCTCAACCTTGATGGGCCAGTCCGCGAGGCGGTCCGCAAAAGTTTGGTAGTGCTGCTGGGCCAGCAAGGTGGTGGGTACCAGCACGGCCACTTGCTTGCCAGCCTGCACAGCCGCGAAAGCCGCGCGCATGGCCACTTCGGTTTTGCCGAAGCCCACATCGCCGCAGACCACACGGTCCATGGGCTTGCCGGAGGCCAGGTCCGCGAGCACGGCGCGAATAGCCTCGGCCTGGTCGTGGGTTTCTTCGAAGGGGAAGGCCGCGGCGAAGGCCGCGTATTCCGATTCTTTCAGTGGCATGGCTTCGCCTTGGCGCGCGGCACGACGGGCGTAGAGGTCGAGCAGCTCTACGGCCACGTCGCGCACACGCTGCGCGGCCTTGCGTTTCGCCTTGCCCCAGGCTTCGCCACCCAGCTTGTGCCAAGGCGCAGTGTCGGCGGGCGCGCCGGTGTAGCGGCTGACACGGTCCAGCGCTTGCACCGGTACATAGAGTTTGTCGCCGCCGAGATATTCCAGCACTAGGAATTCGGCCGGGGTGCCGTCGAACTCCATCACCTGCAAGCCGCGATAGCGCCCCACGCCATGGTCTTCGTGTACCACGGGTGCACCTTCGGCGAGGTCTTTCAGTTCGCGGAGCAGCGTTTCGGGGTCGCGCTCGGCACGCTTACGGCGGCGCTCCGTACGCGCGCGTTCGCCGAACAACTGCTCTTCCGTGATGATGGCCAGGCCCGCTTCCGGGGCATGCAAAGCCCCGGCCTCCGCCTGCACGGTGATGTTGAGCGGAATGCCGTTGCCGCGGAACTCCCACCAGCCTTCGACGGCCTTGGGGTAGAGGTCATGCTGGCGCAGTTGTTCCAGCAGTACCTCGCGGCGCCCAGCGGATTCCGCGGCAATAAGCACGCGCCCGGCGAACCCACGGACGAACTCGGCCAGTTCCCGCGCTGGGTGCTGCGCGCGCGGGTCTATGCGTAGCGGGGGCGGGAAGAAGGTCGGTGCGTTCGCATAGGGCACCGTAGTGGTCAGTGGGTCGACCTTGACACGCGTTACGTCGATACGCGCGCACGTCTGCAGCGCGCTTTCCAGTTCGGTACCACTCAGGAACAACTCCTGCGGCGGCAGCAGCGGGCGCTCTACATCGTGCCGACGTTGTTCGTAGCGATCGCCGGTTTCCGTCATGAAACTTGTGGTGGCACTTTCGATGCCGGCGGCATCCACCACCCAGCTCCCCACGGGCAGGTAGTCGAACAGCGTGGCCATGCTTTCGAAGAACAGCGGCAGGTAGTACTCGATACCGCCGGTGGGACGGCCATCACTGACGCTCTTGTAAAGCAGGCTGCGGGTGGGGTCCCCTTCGAAGCGAATGCGGTAGCGGCGGCGGAAGTCTTTGATGGCATCCGGATGCAGCGGAAATTCGCGTGCCGGCAACAGCTTCACGCCGGCCAGTTTGTCCGTCGAGCGCTGCGTTTCCGGGTCGAAGGTGCGAATGCTTTCTACTTCGTCGTCGAAGAGGTCGATACGGTAAGGCGCGGGCGCGCCCATGGGGAACAGGTCGATGAGCGAGCCGCGCACGGCGAATTCGCCATGGGTGACTACTTGCGACACCGAGGCATAGCCCGCCGCGGTAAGACGGGTGCGGAAGGCTTCTACGTCCAGCCGCTCGCCAGCATTCAACTGCAGCGTGTGCGCTTCCACAAACGCGCGCGGCGGCACGCGTTGCAGCAGCGCTTCGAGTGGCGCTACCACCAGCGCCTGCTTCAAAGTGGGTAGGCGCGCCAGTGCGCTAAGGCGCTGCGAGGTTAGGTCCGGGTGCGGCGAGAACAGGTCGTACGGCAGCGTTTCGTAGTCGGGGAACAGCACCACCGGCAACTGCGGGTCTGCGAAGAACGCCAGTTCGCCACGCAACTGGTCCGCCTCACGGCTGGTGGCCGTGACGACGAGCAGCGGCGCTTCCGCGCGCATGGCGGCTTCGGCCAGCGCCAAGGCCCGGGCAGCACCGTGCAGCTGGCCCCAAGCAATGCGGGGGGTTTGGCTGGAGGGCGTGGGCAGGTCGAAAGTGGAGCGGGCCATGGAAACTCTAGTGGGAATTCGGTGGAGGCGCGGGTAACACGCGGAACGCAAACGACCCCGCCCCGCTGAGGAGCGAGGTGGGGGTGCGAAGATTTTAGCGGAATTAGGCGCGGCCTACCGGGGTAGCGCTCATGTAGCGCTTGAGGGACGATTGAGGGGCGCTCGAGTGGTGCTCAGTTGGTGGAGGCGCGGTCAGTTCGACCAGTAGACGTAGTCGTCTGTGGGCAACTTGGGCTTATTCAAGGAATGGTCGATGCTGACCGGAGCTTCCAACAGCGAGGGCCACAGGGGTTTGGCCTGTGCCGCGTTGAAGCGCTGCAATTGGGCTTCCATGTTGGCTCGGCGTGCCGGTTCTGCGGCGGCGAGGTCGTGCTGCTCGGTGGGGTCCGTGGCCAAGTTGAACAAGCGGCTACGGGCTGGGTTTGCTGTGCGCTGGAGCTTCCAGTCGCCGGACCGCAGCGCGAGGTAGGCACCGGAGCGCCAGTACAAATCGCGGGGTGGAGTGGCTTGTGGCGCTGTGGCGCCTTGCTCTGCTGTGTTGCTCTTGGCCGCGCCGTTGGTCGACGCGTTTGTGCTCTGCGGCAACAGGTTTATGCCATCGATGATGCGGTCGCTGGGCACGGCAACGCCGGCGGCGGCGGCGGCAGTGGCGAAAACGTCGAAGTGCGCCGCGGGAGAGGCGCTACGCGTGCCTGGGGCAATCTGCCCGGGCCAGCGCAGGAAGTAGGGTACGCGGATGCCCCCTTCGAAGAACGTAGCCTTCCAGCCACGATAGGGCGTGTTGAGTTGTTCCAGACCGATGTAGTGGGGTGCGCCATTGTCGCTGGTGAAGATGACCAGCGTGTTTTCGGTCAGGCCCTGCGCCTCAATGGCGTCGAGTACGCGGCCGATATTCCGGTCCAGCGAACGCACCATACCGCCATAAACGCGCCGCGTGTGGTCGGGAATACCAGCCAAGGCCGCGTAGTCCTCACGCGTGGACTGTAGCGGTGTATGCGGTGCGTTGTAGGCCAAGTAAAGGAAGAACGGCCGGTTGCGGTTGGCGGCTACCACCTTTACGGCTTCATCCGTGAGGTAGTCCGTGAGGTAGCGTGGGGGCTGGAAGGGCTTGCCGCCGTTGTGGATGACCTGCCAGGGATGCGCAGCCCACAGGAAGCGGTCGATGGGGTCGAACGTTTGCTCGGCATTCACCACATCCGGGGAAGCGGCGGGCAGGAACATGGAGGCACCGGCCATGAACCCCAGCGTTTCGTCGAAGCCATGGGCCTGCGGCGAGAAACGCGCGTTTTCGCCTAAGTGCCATTTGCCAAGGTGCACCGTGTGATAGCCACCGCCTTTCAGCAAGCGCGCCAGAGAAATCTCGCTGGTCGGCAGGCCTTGCTCTTCATAAGGCGGCATATCGGCAACGCGCTCCTCATGGAAGATGGCATTTGCTGGGGCACCCGGCGTGCGGTAGGCGCCAACGATGCGCGAGAAACTGACGGGAACCGAGGTGAATTCGAAACCGACGCGGGTGGGGTAGCGCCCGGTGAGCAGCGCAGCGCGCGAAGGCGAGCAGGTGGCGTTACCCGCATAACCAGTGGTGAACTCGGCCCCTTCCGTGGCGATGCGGTTGATGTTGGGCGTGGGCACCAAATTGCCAGCGATGCCACCGCCATGCAGGGTGATGTCGTTGAAGCCGAGGTCGTCGGCAACGATGAGCACGATGTTGGGTGGGCGCTTGCCCAGCGGCGCGCCGCTGGTGGGTCCTTGCTGCCACTGCACCACTTGGGTGGGCGCGGCTTCAGTACGGAGCACGTTGCGCACGTACCAAAGCACGGCGCCGTCCTTGCCGCCCACGGCCAGCAAGAACCCACCCAGCGCAACCAACAGCAGCAACACGGTTAGCGCCAACCAGCGCAGCCATTTGATCCACGGTGCAGTGGCAGAGTGCGCGGTGTTGCTGGTGTTCATTGCTGGCTGCGCCATTGTTGTTCGACGACCCAGAGGCGATCCTGCCCCCATTGTGCCGGGAAACCGGCCACCCGGAAGGACGGGACTCCCCACAGCCCTGCTGCCAACAGCGCTTCGCGGTTTTCGGTAGCGCTAGCACGCCAACGGTCGTCTGCCAAACCTTCCGCAACATCGGCGGGCGTCAGGCCTGCTCTGAAGGCAATTTGCGCCAAGCCGCTGTCGGTTCCGGCGTCGATACCTTCGGCAAAAACGCCACGCAGGAAGGACTCCGCAAAGGACAACGCAGCCAAGGTACTGCGGTTGACCTGCAAATAGTGAAGGACGGCGAGGCCGCGCTCGGTGGGGCGCCCGACCGGGTCCGCAATTTTGCCGAACGGCATTCCCAGTTCTTCCGCTTCACGTTTGGCATCACGGATGATGTAGAGGCGCTTCACCAGCGGCACCTGCAGGCCGCGCATCACCATGGGCAGCACGGGACGCAGGTGGACTGCTACTTCGCCGGCTTCCGCCCATGCACGCAGGCGCGGCAAAGCCAAGTACGTGTAGGGGCTGCGCAGCGAACACCAGAACTCCACGACGGGCCGTGGTAGGGTCGCCATGGTCGGCGATGTGGTCAGCGAGTCCGCCTGCGACCCGGTCGGTGCGTCGGCAAGCGAGTCGGTCAGCGACACTGCCTGCGACGCGGGCCGCTGCGGAAAACTTCGCCAAGGCTCACCACGCGCCAAGCCGGCGGCTTCCAAGCGACGCAGCAGCAAAGGCAAGCGGTCGAGGCCCCAGAACCATTCGCCACGAAACCAGAAACTGGCTCCCAGAAAACCACCCCGCTTGGCGCGTTCCTGTTCGCCCCGCAGTTCGTCCGGCGTGGGGATAGCCGGAGCGGCTTCTGCCAAGAGCGGCTCCGGCAGACAGCCGGTCACTTGTCGCCAGTGTTCAGCGTCGCGCAGGGCCCAGGCGCGCAGACGCTCACGGTCCGGCGCTAGCGTGGCCGGCGGTGGCGGCACGCTGTGTTCGTGCAGGTCCACGGCGTAGTGCGCGCGCAAGCCGGGCAGGACGCTGGCGGTCAGCAGGCTGTAGGGATCACCGTGTTCGCGGAAGTAGTGCAGCTCGTGCGGGTGCAGCCACGCTTGCCAGCGCTGTTGCCAGCGCCTTAGCCGCGCGCTGGTGACAGCCCGCGTGAACCAGGTGGCTGCTTGACTCAAGCCGCAGGCCCTACCGGTGTCGCCTGAATGAAAGCGTCTATGCGCCGTGCCAGTTCCGGGCCGCAGTCCTCCTGCAGGAAGTGCCCGGCGCTGCGAAGAATGTCGTGCGGCTGCCCGGCGGCGCCCGGTACTTCGCGCTGGAAGACTTTCTCCAGCCCGCGGGTGATGGGGTCACGGCTGCTGAAGAGCGTGAGAAACGGCTTTTGCCACTGGTGCAGCACTTCCCAAGCGGCAAGGTTCGCGGCGCGCTCCGGGTCTTGCAGGGATACGGGCACGAAGCCCGGGAAACTGCGCACGGCGCCAGTGTAGGCGCGGCTGGGGAATGGCGCGTTGTAAGCGGCCAGTTCGGCCGGCGAGAGGTCTTTCACGCAGCCGGTGTTGATGATGCGGCCGATGGGAAACCACGGGCTCCAGCGCGCGAAGTTCTTCCAGATGAAAAAGGCGCGGGGCACGCGGCCTTCACCGGTGGGTAGTCCGCCATTGCCCAAAATCAAACGAGCGAAACGCTCGGGGTGAGCGGTGGCCATGCGCAAACCAATGAGCGAGCCCCAGTCCTGGCAGAACAAGGTGATGTCGCGTAAATCGTTGGCTTCTAGCCATGCGTTCATCCACGCCACATGCCGCGCGTAGCTGTAGTCCTTCTGCCGTGCGGGCTTGTCCGAACGCCCGCAGCCCACGAGGTCCGGCACCACCACGCGATGCCCCGCAGCCACGAGCACGGGAATGAAGTGGCGATACAGGAACGACCAAGTCGGCTCGCCATGCATCAGCAACACGGGCGCCGCGGTGCGGGGGCCTTCATCGATGTGCGCAATACGCAGACCACCCACTTCCGTGTACTGCGGTACATAGGGGAAATCGGGTAAGGATTGGAAGCACTTCTCTGGTGTGCGCAGGATGCGTGCCGGCGCCGCTGGTAATGACTGTCCCACAAATCCTCCCCTAGCCCCATGGCTGTATTGCCTTGTGCGAGCAGGTAGCAGACCATACGACCCCTACTGGTTGTTGGCAACCGTCACTGTATTACGTCCGGCAACTTACCTGTTTGGTAGCGCTAAATGCCCAAGCCCTTCGTCCTGCTCGGTTGGCAGTTGTCGTACTTCACCGGCAAGACGCGTAGCCACCTGCTATACAAGGAAATTCCCTTTAGAGAGCGCCCGATCACTTTTTGGCAATACGCGCGCGAAGCGCCGCGCCGTACCGGTGCAGCCGTGATGCCCGTGCTGGTTACGCCCGAAGGCGAGTGGTGGCAGGACACCACCGACATCATCGATCGGTTGGAAGCCCGGTTCCCGGAACCTTCCATTCAGCCTGAAGGTTCGCTGCAGCAAGTGCTGGACCTGCTGCTGGAGGCCTGGGCGGATGAGTTCTGGATTCCCTCAGCCATGCACACCCGTTGGACTTACCCGGAAGCGAACTGGGAATTGTTCCGTCGCGAAGCGGGGCAGGGGCTGCTGCCTTGGGCGCCGCGCTTCTTGCAGAACCTTGCGGCTCGCAAGGCCCGCGATGCCATGCGGGCGCATCTGCCTGGGGTTGGCATTGTGCCTACGCAGTACGCCACCATCGAAATCTGGACGGGCCGTATGCTCCAGTTGTTGGATGCCCACTTCGCTGAACACGATTTCCTGTTGGGTGGGCGGCCGTGCCGTGCGGACTTCGCCTTGGTCGGGCCGTTCTATGGCCACTTGGCTCGCGACCCCTGGCCCAGAGATCATCTGGTTGCACCGCATGCCCATCTGCGCCGCTGGTTGGAGCGCATGAAGTTTGCCGCGAAACCCGTAGGCGCTTTTCTTGCAGACGATGCGATAGCAGCAACCCTGCTGCCGGTTTTGGAAGCGGTGTTCAGTGAATTCCTCGGCTGGTGCGCAGGTACCGCGCGCGAGATGAACGCCTTGGTGCCACGCCCGGCACCGGGTGCTACCTGGCCACGTGGGCTCGCACAGGTGGAATTCGCTATGGACGGCAAGCCCTTCAAACGCGCGGCCATACCGTACGTGCTGTGGATGCTCCAGCGCGTGCAGGACTGTCTGCGGACCCTGCCTACCGCAGAGCAAGAGCGTGTTCGTACGTGGCTAGCAGACCATGGCGGCGTTGGCGTCGCCGATTTGCAGTTCCCGCGCCTTGAACGCGCTGGGCTGCGCGTGGCCACGGCGCGCGCGGCGTGACGCGGTTGCAGCGCATGGGTTTCCTCGCCTGGCGGTGGATATTGCCGCTGTCGGTGGGGCGGGTAGGGTCAGTGTGCTGGTTGGTAGCGGGCCTGCTCGGTACCGTATCGCTCGCTGCTAGTGCTGGGGCAGTCAAGGCGTCGCCAGTCCCCAACGCGCCGCCGCCAACGCGGCCCAACATCGTGGTGCTGGTCGCAGACGACTGGGGCTTCACGGATGTGGGCGCTTTCGGTGGCGAGATGGCCACGCCCAACATCGACGCCTTAGCGCGCCGTGGTGTGCGCTTCAGTAATTTCCACGCTGCGGCTTCCTGCTCGCCCACGCGCGCCATGCTGCTCACTGGCGTGGACCACCACCGCAACGGCGTGGGCAATATGCGGGAGACCATCCCGCGGGAACATCTGGGCCGCCCCGGTTATCTCACCGTACTCGACCGCAATGTGGTGACGGTGGCGAGCCGCTTGCAGGCAGCGGGCTACCGCACCTATGCCACGGGCAAGTGGCATGTGGGACATGAAAGCTATAACTTGCCCGCAGCACGTGGTTTCGACCGCTCGCTCATTCAGGCGGACAGCGGTTCGGACAACTGGGACACCGGCCAGCGTTATCTGGCGCTAACCGACCAGGTGAACTGGTACGAAGATGGGCTGCCGGCAAAAATGCCGAAGGAGTACTACTCTTCGCAGTTCTTCGTTGACCGCATGCTTGGTTACCTGCAGGGTACGTCGGGCACACCGCAAGCCGCACAGCCGTTCTTCGCGTATGTCGGTTTTCAAGGCAACCATCTGCCAGTGCAGGCGCCGGCGGCGTTTCGCGACCGTTACCGCGGGCGCTATGACTCGGGCTGGGAAGCGGTGCGGGCCGAGCGGTCCAAACGCGCCGCCGCCCTCGGTCTTTTTCCCGCTGACGTAGCCTTGGGGCCTACCCGTACCGCACCCGCTTGGGCCTCGCTCTCGGTGAGCGAGCAGCAGTTCGCGGCGCGCAATATGGAGGTTTACGCCGGCATGGCGGAGGCCATGGACTTCCATATTGGGCGCTTGGTGGACCACCTACGAACCACCGGCCAGTTGGACAACACAGTCTTCGTGTTCCTCTCCGACAACGGCCCAGAAGGCTCGGACCCCTACGCCACCCTATCGGGCCGTTTGTGGCTGCAAATGCACTATTCGCGCGATGCGGCGCGGTTGGGCGAGCAGGGCACCTATGGGGTGATCGGGCCGGGTTGGGCGACGGCTGCCGCGGGCCCCTTGGCTGGCTACAAGTTCTACAGCACCGAAGGTGGCATCCGCGTCCCACTGGTCATTGCCGGCGTTCCCGGCGTTGCCGCCGGAAGCGTGCAGCCTGCCTTCACGCGCGTCATGGACCTAACCCCCACCTTGCTGGAACTGGCGCAGGTTCCGGTGCCGTTGGCGCAGTGGCAGGGCCAGCCGGTGGAACCGGTGACCGGGCGCAGTCTGTTGCCCTTGCTGCAGGGCAAGGTACAACAGGTTTATGGGGAAGACGAGCCGGTAGGTTTCGAGCTTTCGGGCAGCGCGGCGCTCTATAAGGGCCGCTACAAGCTCGGCAAAGTGCTGTCGCCCATGGGCGATGGGCGCTGGCATTTGTACGACATGGTCGCGGACCCCGGCGAAACCCGCGACTTGGCCGCTGCCATGCCCGCGAAAGCTGCTGAGATGCAGGCCGACTACGCGGCATATGCCAAGGCGAATGGCGTCTTGCCCATGCCCGCCGACTACGACGCTATCCGACAGGTGCTCATTAACTCCCTGCTCAACGTCTACTGGCCGGCCACCAAGCGTGTTCTGCCGGGCGTAATAGCCGGACTGCTGGTAGGTGGGGTGGCTGGCTGGTGGTTTGTCCGCCGCCGTCGACGCGCTTTGCCTGCCGGTTGAGCGTCCCGCACAATAGCGGGATGGCTTCCCGCTTCCTGCCGCTGTTCATTGGCCTGCGCTACGTGCGTTCGCGTGAGGCGGGCTTCTTCGTGTCGTTCAGCAGTTGGCTATCTTTGGCTGGGGTCTGCGTTGGCGTTGCCGCGCTTATCACCATCCTGTCGGTCATGAACGGCTTCGAAGGTGAGCTGCGCGGGCGCTTACTAGCCATGGGTGCGCCCGTCACCCTGACGGCAGCGCCGGATGCTGCTGCCCCCACAGCGGCAGACTGGTTGCCGGTGGTGGACCGCCTGCGAGCGGCGGGTTTGCCGGTACAGGGCGCAGCCCCCTTCATCGATCAACAGGCCTTGTTGTCGAATGGCGCCGAGATGACGGGTGCGCTGGTGCGCGGTATCGACCCGGCGCGCGAGGCCACGGTGTCCGCGGCGGCTCGGACGCTCATCGAAGGCCGACTCGACCTGCTACAGCCCGGGCTCGATCGCATCATTCTCGGTGTGGCTTTGGCGGACCAACTCGGCGTGCAGGTAGGCGGCACGGTCACCGTGCTGGTTCCCGGGAAAGCCAACGACGCTTTGGACTTGGCGCCCCAACTGCGCAGCTTCACAGTAGCGGGCGTGTTCGAAGCGGGTATCGCCGACCACGATGCCGGGTTGGCGCTCGTGCAACTGGACGACGCCTGGGGGCTGACCGGCGGGGAAGGGGAAGTGCGTCCAGCTGGTCTGCGCCTGAGTCTACCGGACCCACTGGCTGTGCCGGGACTGCGTGGCGCCTTGCAGCGTGCGGCGGGCCCTGCAGTCCGCGTGCGTGACTGGACCGACGACAATGCCACGTATTTTCGGGCCATCCGCGTCGAGAAGCTGATGGTCACTTCCATCTTGCTATTGGTGGTGGGCATCGCAGCCTTCAACATCGTGGCCATGCTGGTCATGGTGGTGCGTGCCAAGCGCACGGATATCGCCATCTTGCGAACGCTAGGCCTGAGCCCGCGGGCGGTGCTGCAGGTGTTCATGGTGCAGGGGCTGGTTATCGGTTGGGCTGGTGCTGCGCTCGGTGTGGTGTTCGGCTTGCTACTCGCCTACCACGTCGAGGTCATTGTGCCCGCGCTGGAACAGACCTTCGGGTTTCAGGTGTTCGATGCAGCGGTTTACTACGAAACGGTTATTCCTTCCGACCCGCGTTGGACGGACGTGCTTGCGATTGCAGTAGCCGCGTTCACGCTCACTTGGCTGGCCACGCTCTACCCGGCACGGCGCGCTGCGGCCACGCCCCCGGCTGTGGCGCTACGCTACGAATGAACGGTTTGCCTTACGAATGGCGGTTGGCGCGGCGCTCTTTGGGCGGCGGTGGCTTCCTGTCTTTCATCTCGATGGTCGCGCTCGGCGGCATTGCGCTCGGTGTGGCCGTGCTTATCGTGGTGCTGTCGGTGATGAACGGCTTCGAGCAGGAACTGCGCACACGCATTCTCGGCGTGGCTTCGCACGCCACCATCAGTGGTCTGGAAGGCAGTCTGCCCGATTGGCGCCAACAGCTAACCCAATCGCGCGCGGTTCCCGGCGTAGTGGCCGTGGCGCCGTACGTGGAAGACCAAGGGCTGCTGGCCAGTGCTACACCGCAAACGGGTGGTGCTGGGCCGCTAGGCACGGTGGTGCGTGGCATCGACCCGGCGGCTGAAGTCACGGTGGGTACCTTGGGTGAACACCTCACTGCCGGTTCGCTGGCAGCACTGCAACCGGGCCGTTGGCGTGTGGTGCTAGGCAAGCAGTTGGCGGAAGAACTACAAGTGAAGGTTGGTGACCGCGTGGTGTTGGTGGTGCCGCGTGGCACAGCAACCCCCGCTGGCGTGGTGCCGCGCCTGCGGCGTTTGACTGTGGCCGGCATCTTCGACGTGGGCATGTACGAATACGACCGTGGCTTGGTGCTGCTGAACTTGCAGGACGCTGCGCGCCTTTATCAATTGGGCGATGCCGTGACGGGCTTGCGCTTGGCCTTGGATGACCCGTTCCATGCCGGCAGCCGCGTGCACGCAGTGGCCGTGGCATTGGGCGGTGGTGTTTACGTTAGCGATTGGTCCCGTAAGCACGCCAATTTCTTCCGCTCCATTCAAGTGACCAAGGGCATCTTGTTGGTCATCTTGTTGCTGGTGGTGGGTGTGGCGGCCTTCAACATCGTGGCCACGCTGGTGATGGTGGTGAAGGAAAAGGGCAACGATATTGCCATCTTGCGCACGCTTGGCGCGACGCCGGCTGCGGTGTTACGTACCTTCATGCTGCATGGCTTCGCGCTGGGCGCGATGGGCACGGGCGCCGGTGTGCTGCTCGGCTTGCTGTTAGCGTGGAAGATTGGCGCCATCGTGCAGGGCTTGGAATGGCTGCTGGGCACCACGCTCGTGGATGGCCGGGTTTACCTCATCGGCGATCTGCCTTCGCGCATCATTCCCGGCGAGGTGTTGTCCGTGGGTGTGGTTGCCTTGGTATTGGCGACGCTTTCCACACTGTATCCGGCGTGGCGCGCTTCGCGCCTTGCCCCCGCGCAAGCCTTGCGCCAGGAGTAAACGCATGACTTCCCCCGTTTCAGTACTGCAGGCTCAAGGCATCGCGAAGGAGTTCCGTTCGGGCCCCGCGATGCTGCGGGTGCTCGATGGCGTGGACTTCACCGTGCAGCGCGGTGAACGCGTGGCGGTGGTGGGCGCTTCCGGGTCCGGCAAGACGACTTTGCTGCAGGTGTTGGGTGGTCTTGACCTGCCCACGCAGGGCGAAGTGCACATTGCCGGCGAAGCCATGACGCAGTTGGGTGAAGCGGCGCGCGGTGAATTGCGTAACCGTGCGGTGGGTTTCGTTTACCAGTTCCATCATTTGCTGCCGGAGTTTTCGGCGCTCGAAAATGTGGCCATGCCGCTGCTCATCCGACGCGTGCCTTCCAATGAGGCGATGGCTACTGCACGCGCCTTGCTAGAGCGCGTTGGTTTGGGGCCACGTCTGCAACACCGACCGGCGGAGTTGTCTGGCGGTGAACGCCAGCGCGCTGCGGTGGCGCGCGCCTTGGTTACCCGTCCAGCACTGCTGTTGGCGGACGAACCGACTGGCAATCTCGATGGCCGCAACGCCGAAGCGGTGTTTGCCTTGATGCTCGAACTGAACGTGGAGTTCGGTACCAGCTTGGTGGTGGTGACACACGATGAGCGTCTGGCGGCACGCATGGATCGCCGCGTTACGTTGACGGACGGGCGCCTCGTCGAGATGGTCTGAGAGGCTGGGCTTTGCTATAGCTGCGAAGGGCTGTGGCACCTGCAGAAATGCCTCGGCAAGCGGGTAATGGGCCACCAGTAAATGTAATGCGCTGGCGCGCCCGCCGGACCGCGCGAATTCACGCAAATACACTACGAATGCGCCAGCTTTGAGCGTGCGGATGCAGGCACGCTTTTGGCATGCCATGGATTCCTTTCGCGTTGGGTTGGGCGGCCATTTCGGCGGCGGGTTTGCAGTGGGCGGCCTTGCCCCGTTGGCCTTTGCTGCCGGCCTTCGCCGTGGCGGCTGCGCTCGCCGTCGCCGCCGTGTACGCCCGCGCGCGTGGTCCGGTGTGGAGTGCCATGGTTTTGGCGGCTGCTGCCGGGACGGTTGCTGGTGGGGCTTCGCTGGTAGCTGCCGGCCACACCGCCTTGGCGCACCGTTGGTCGGTCGCGCAGGAAACCGAAGTCGTCACCTTCAGCGGTTGCGTTATCGGTGTGCCGCAGGTCTCGCCTGGCCGCGTGCGTTTCGAGCTGGTGCAGTTGCAGGGCGCGGCACCAGCTCGGCGGGTGCGGCTGAGTTGGTATCGTGCCCGCGAAGTACCGAAGGGCGGCGAGCGCTGGGAGTTTAGCGCCAAGCTGCGGGCACCGCGCGGGCTGGTGAATCCTGGCTCTGGTGACTATGCGCTGGTGCTGCTGCAAGCGGGTGTCGATGCTACCGGTACCGTTCGCGAGGCACAGCGGTTGGCAGGTTCAGGCTGCCTCGCCGGTTTCGAGCGCTGGCGACAGCCCATCGACGATGTGCGCGCCTTGCTGGCAAAGCGATTGGTAGCGGCGGTGCACGCGTCGCCGTCGTTCGTGCTATCGCCGTCATCGTCGCTGTCCCAGCCGTCATCGCCCGCGTTGCCACAGCCCTCATTGGCACAAACCGGAACGGGCTTGCTGCTGGCGCTGGCGCTGGGCTTGCAGGACGAAGTTCCTGACGCGCAATGGCGCGTGTTCTCGGTCACGGGCATCTCGCATCTGGTAGCCATCTCCGGGCTGCACGTCACCTTGTTCGCATGGCTGGTGCTCGTGGCGGTGCGTTGGGTGAAGGGGCGAGGGCAATTGGCGCCCACGGCCGGGCTAGGCGCGTGGTCTGCGTTGCTCGCCGTGCTGGCCGCCTTCGCCTACGCCTTGTTGGCTGGTGGTAATTTGCCCGCCTTACGGACGGTGTGGATGTTGGCTTTGGCGCTAACGGTAGTGCGGTTGCGGCGCCATGCCGGTATCGCCGATGCCTGGAGTGTGGCCTTGGTGGGCGCGCTCTGGCTGGACCCGTTCGCCGCTGCGTCGTTGGGGTTCTGGTTGTCCTTCGGGGCCGTGGGTGCTTTGATTTGGTCGGATGCCGGACGTCCGTTAATTCCAGAACCAGTCCTTGCCCCGGTTTCTGGTCGCGGCAATTTCGCGCGCTGCGCCGGTTCGCTGTGGCGCTGGCTCGTGTTGGCAGGTCCGTTCCTCACGGCGCAATGGGTGGTGACGTTAGTGTTGGCGCCATTGCTTGCCGCTTCTGTGGGGCTGCCGGCGTGGGTGAGTTTGCCGGTGAACGCTATCGCCATCCCGCTGTTTTCGGTGGTGCTGGTGCCCGCGGTGCTGCTGGCCACCGTGGCCGTGGCCGTGGCACCCCTCGTGGCAGTCCTCGTGGCACCCCTCGCGGCGGCCCTCGGCGCACCCGTCTTGGCGCCAATGGCTGCGGCGTGGTGGGTGCACAGTGTTGCCACCGCGCTAGGCGCTTGCGTGGTCGCTTTGCAGTGGTGTACCGCATTGCCCGGCGTT